>Ga0114999_10000038_pt1 | contig 163677 bp, 140 predicted proteins | sample ArcticOcean_MG_C_3_FD_89820 | JGI IMG/M metagenome (GOLD analysis project Ga0114999, IMG submission 89820) | Marine microbial communities from western Arctic Ocean - ArcticOcean_MG_CB8_126 | ecosystem: Environmental > Aquatic > Marine > Oceanic | place: Arctic Ocean: Canada Basin | collected...
GTGGAAATGTGGACAGCTTCATCGAAATAGCGGGTCTGCTATTTCAGTGAATAATAATAGTTCAGTAAGAATTCTCAAAATCACTTTTACTATTCTGTCAACCGTAGTCTAAATTTTCACAATCGTATATAAATAAAGAAACACGGGCAATTAATAGCCCGTGCTACCCGCCACATCGACGTGATAGTTACAATCCGTGAATCTTAAATGTAAAGATATCGCCATCCATTGTAGTTGCAATATAGCATTTGTTACTATTGGGCAAGGGCATAACTGATTTTGGGTTCCTTTGAAATTCTATGTTTCTTAAGGGATATAAAAGGTCTTCAAGGCTATAAAAATAAATCCCATCATTGATCCATCCTGAAGCAAAAATAATATTGTCAGAAATCAACACACGGTTAAACAAGCCTCTTCCGGTGATAAAACTTATCAACTTAAAAGGGTAAGTTGGATCGGATATATTTAAAATTGTCATCCCAGACATTCCGCTGCCATCGCTCCCAGTTTGATGTGCATAGGTGCAGTATGCAATTGAGTCACGAACAACTACACTATTAACATGGTCATAGAATTGATCATAAACGCCGGCGAGTTGGGGAAGGGTAGGGTCTGAAATGTCAATTGCCATCAATCCTTTGCTACATCCTAAATATGTGTAATCACCTTGAATATCAAGACTATATGGAAGCCAACGCCTGTTAAAAACTGATGTTTCAAAGGATCCGATTAACGTCAAGGAATGTGGATCGCTAATATCAATAATCCTTAATGCACCAGAAAAGTCAACGGCGTAGGCATAATTTATAGAAACTAACACCATGTTAATTTCGCCTATATTACCAAATGTACCAATTGAATAAATGTTCGATGGGTCTGAAATGTCAAGAATAATTAAACCATTTAAGCTATTTGTGGCATAAGCATAATTACTGAACTATCAACTGCAATGTAGTGCACTCCAGCTCCCCAAGCACCAATTTCCTCCACTGCATAATCTCCTAGAAGCTCAACATGAACAGAATCAACATCTGCAGTCACTAAGATTGTTTCAACGGTGCAAGACGATAAGATCAGTGTAATTAACACTAAAAAATATATGAATACTTTTTGCATTAAATAACCTCTTTGGTTACATTGTATTAATTGGTTGTTTGAAATTAATTGGACAACAAAGACGCTAATCCAGCGGAATCTTCCGAGTCCATTCATACTTATCTTCAGCCAACCCATTCTGAATATCAGTCAGCCTTTTATATAGCTCAAGGCTGATGGTTCCGACATTTACCCCATCTCCGTATTTATACGTTTTGTCACGATAAGTTATGCTTTTCACTGGTGTAATTACTGCAGCTGTACCACAGCATCCAGCTTCTTTAAGAGTGGGTAGCTCATCAACGTTGACAGGACGGTGTTCAACCTTCAGTCCCATATCTTTTGCGATTGTCATCAAGCAATTGTTTGTGACGCTTGGCAAGATGGAGTTTGAATTAGGAGTGATATACTTATTATCCTGTGTAATACCAAAAAAGTTCGCAGGTCCAGACTCGTCAATATACTCTTTATTACCTGCATCGAGATATAACACTTCTGAATAACCGGCGTTTTGTGCCGTAATGGTAGCCCTCAAGCCAGCAGCGTAATTACCACCCACTTTGACATCACCTACCCCAAATGGAGCAGCACGATCAAACTCTTCCGCAACAATCAACTTAATAGGTTTTAGACCACCTTTAAAATAAGGTCCAGCCGGAGTGCACATAGCCATAAACAGATAGTCGGTCGAAGGTTTCACGCCAATAAGGCTTGATATTCCAAGTATTAAAGGTCGTATATACAGACTCGCACCACTACCATGTGGTGGAATGAAGCGTTTGTTTAGCTTCACTAATTTATAGATGGCATCTATAAACATTTCTTCAGGGAATGGTGCCATGTGAATTTTCTCTGCGGAGCGAATCATACGGCGGGCATTTTCCTCGATGCGGAATACACGAGCACTGCCATCAGGTGCTTCAAAAACTTTTAACCCCTCAAAACACTCTTGCCCATAGTGAAGACATGTCGCCGCCACACTCAAATTTATTCGGTCGTCTTCAACCACGGTACCATTATCCCATGCACCATCGCGAAAATAGTATTCTAAGTGACAGTCTGTTTTTATATAGCTGAAGGGCAGTTCGCCCCAATTTAAATCGGCTTTATTCAATTTTAAGGTAACCATTTTTATAGTGGATTGTACTAATATGGTCTCAATCCCATTTGTAATATTGTACTACAAATATACCAAATATATATGCTATCTGTCAATTGATAACGATATGCTTCAATGGGGTCAATCTATATATTGATCTTCAATCAGGAATATTTGGAGGAAATCCTATCAATTAGTTTCCATTCTCTAATGTATCATAATTTTGCTTGACTTTCTAAATAATCTTAGCTAAAATAAGGGTCCTACTTTCCTCGGTAGCTCAATTGGCAGAGCGGGTGACTGTTAATCACTAGGTTGGGGGTTCAAGTCCCTCCCGAGGAGCATCAAATGCCTCATTTGCAATTTATCAGGTGGGGCGATTTTTCTCCAATTGAATATATTTTATACACTTCAAGTCATTTATAATCATAAGTTATATTTTATTAGATGAATTTATTGAATTTCATGGAGTTATGGAAGACCTTGACTAAGCAGAGGCTTATATTTGAGTCTATTGTTTATGGAATTGCCAGCACTAACTAAATAGAATAATAGTATTTTTGTGGTGAAGCCTGCAAGCTCATGTCTGTAATTCTACTTAGGATGAGTGATTCCAATAAGTCTGTACGCATGAGAAATCTGTCATAGATCTTGAATTGCTTATTTTGCCTCGCCAATTCTTAGTTTACAAAGCATCAAATCCCCGCTCACCGAGCCGTACCTTCGCTAAAACCGTGCTAACATCATGCTCAAAGAAAAATGTCCAACCCTTTTCTGCAGCTTCAGTCAACAATTTTCGTTTTTCGTCCAGAGTCTTGACCGGTTCAAGATCATATGCCATTATCCACGGAAGCGAAAAATGACAGGCAAGCGGGATCAAATCGGCAGGATAGATCAATGTTTCGCCAGCACTCTCAATCCGGATAAGTTGCTGTGATGGCGTATGCCCGTTACAGGTGAACATCGATAGCCCTGGAAGCAATTCCCATGCACCATTAACAAGTTTGACAACACCGGCTTCTATCAAAGGCTCGAAGTCACTTGTAAAATAGCTGGCTTTGTCTCGTTCAAAGCGCGAACGCGCGTGGTCAAGCTGTCGCTGTTGAATGTAATAAGTCGCATTGGGAAAAGCAGGGTAGGGGATGTCGTCTTTTCCTTGCGTGGCTCCGCCTACATGGTCAAAATGTAGGTGGGTTAAAATGACATCGGTAATTTGATCCCGAGATAAGCTGTGTTCGCCCAAAACATCGTCAAGGTAGTTTTCGCTTCCACGAAAGCCATATATTTTACGGAATTTTTCAACCCTCCCCTCACCAAAGCCTGTATCCACCAGTATCTTCCGATCATCAACCTCGATCAACATACAACGCGTAGCCATATCAATACGATTCTTTTCGTCTGAAGGATGCACACGCTCCCAGAGCACTTTTGGAACCACACCGAACATAGCACCACCATCGAGCTTGAATTTTCCGAACTCAAGTGAAGTGATTTTGAATTTACCGATATTAATATTGTCGTTCATTTTTGTAATCCAATTTTGAATTCATTTTGGCTGATTTGCGGGTTTGAATAGTCTAAAAGCACAATGCCTTGCTTATCACCCTTCGCTTGGGTGATCATTAATTTTCCCTTTTCCCCGAAAGCGACTCGCGACGAAGCTAAAGATCCAAGAAATTGTATTGATCCGATCACACGATCAACCATCAGGGTGTGATCAGATACATTGACAACTTTTAGTATCTTGCCATCTCTGGAAAGCTGAGGATGTTTCATGCCTAACCAAGTCAAATCAACCGAAATTTTTCCACCCTCAATTGAACGGCGGAATATACCTCGATCAGTGATAAAAAGCAACGAGTCGCCCGATGGAGTGAATACCGCACCATTGATGGGCTCCCTGATTCGACTTAATATCTCCTCTTTACGAGATTCTTGATCCAGCTTAACAATATCGACAGATGAACGAACACTCGTCACATCTCGCTTTACCAATAGCATTTTGCCGTCATCAGTAAAAAGTAATGGTGTACAAATATAGTTCCGATCCGTCAGTTTTTCCGGTCGTGAGCCATATTTCAGCCTTACACGGTAAAGGAAAAATTCTCCAAACTTACCAGGCGTCCAATCTTTCTCTGATGATCCATAAAAGTAGATCCACTTACCATCCGGCGAGTACGTAGGCCATGAAATTGACTCCAAGTTCTGCTGTGCCGCTTTTAGCACAGGATTGTTAGAACCTCCACCGACAGGTCGCCGATAAACATAAATATCACCATAATTATCGTTTCCAATGTCCTTTAGAAAAATGATTTCTCTTAAATTAGGAGAAAATGATGCATCCCAACCAGTGTGAATTTTCGTTGAACTTAAAACCTGTGAATTTATGAGGTTTCCGTACAGACGAATAAACTCATCATCTATTTCCGTGGAAAAATGTTCTGATATGTAGGTTATTTTATCGCTAACCGAGACTGAATCCCCAAGTATAAGTCCTACTTGTAACTGCTCTTTACGAAGATTGATATTCTGCGGATGTTTTTCAATTTCCCAATCTAAGCGAAGCCAATCGATCCGTGGTGAACCAATAAAAAATCGCATTTCCTGCAATAACGTGTCATGAATACTTTCGTAACCCACGAGTGAAAGTGCGCGTCGAAAGTAGTCAACAACAGCGATATTATCCTCTGCACGGCAACCTGCCATGATGCATCGCGCAAGCACTTTGAAATCCTTTGGTTTTACAGCGAGTTTCGAACCAAGATTGTTCAACTCTATCCGAGCTGCTATTTTGTTATATTCATTGTAACCGAGCAATTTCATACCCGGCTCAGCTAATACGGCAGCACGAGCACTGTCTGGAAATTGAGACAATGTCTTGCGCAATTGAATGAGAAACTTCGCGTTGTCATCACTCCGTGACAGTGCTTCAATCAGCATGGCATGAGCATTCCAGAATTGCGAATCCTCCTGTATAGCTCGATTGAAGTATTTCGCTGCTGTCTCCCAGTTATTCTCCTTTTCGAGCCAGCGAATTCCATCTTTATAATGTCGCTCAGACTCGGAGCAACTTAGTAGTAGCGATGCAATAATCAGATATATTAGGAGTCGTGCCATATTATAAGTTAGGTTGCTTCGGCTTCTTCATCGCCAAGCAAGCGCTCTGCTTCAATTGCAGCCATACAACCGGTGCCAGATGCGGTTATTGCTTGCCTGTAAACGTGATCCTGTGCGTCTCCACAGACAAATACTCCGACAATATCAGTTGCAGTGCTGTCTGGCTTGGTAATAATGTAGCCTAATTCATCCATTTTAAGGGTATCTTTAAACAATTGAGTGTTAGGAGTATGCCCTATACCCAGAAAAGCGCCCTTACAGACAAAAGTTTCTTTTTCACCGGTTTGTGTATCTTGCAAGATTGCTGATTCAAGAGAACCTTCGGGAGAAGCCACAAAATCTAAAACTACCCGATTCCATTTCATTTCAATTTTGGGATTGGCAAACACACGTTCTTGCATAACCTTTGAGGCTCGAAGTTCATCGCGTCTATGAACCATAGTGACTTTTGAGGCAAAGCGAGTGAGAAAAGTGGCTTCCTCGCAGGCAGTGTCGCCTCCGCCGATAACAATAACTTCTTGTCCGTTGAAAAAGAAGCCATCACAGGTAGCGCAGGCAGATAAACCGTGCCCCATTAGTACTTTTTCAGATTCCAAACCAAGCATTTTTGCCGAAGCGCCTGTAGATACAATTATAGTATCTGCGGTCATTTTATCCTTGCCAATCTTGACGGTGAAGGGTCGACGGGTGAGATCAACTTCTGAGACCATGTCAGTGATAAAATTAGTACCAAATCGCTCAGCCTGATTGCGGAATTCGTCCATCAACTGTGGTCCCATGATACCCTGAGGGAAACCGGGATAGTTTTCAACATCGGTTGTAATGGTGAGCTGACCACCAGGTTGGACACCCTCGATTACCATTGGGCTGAGGTTTGCTCTCGCTGCATAAATCGCAGCTGTCAAGCCCGCAGGTCCTGATCCAATAATGAGCACTTTATAGTGCTTTTCTGCTATGTTCATTTTAATTTCCCTTTCTATAAAAAATATTGTTATTAATACTGATTAATACGTAATTCGCCGTAAAATAGTTTCCCATGATATTCACATTTCATTATCAACCGAAGTTTCATTTTTAATCCATTCCATGTATTGAGTGGCACCACTTACTATGGGAATAGCTATAATTTCAGGCATATCATAAGGGTGAATCGAAATTACAGTTAGACAGATTTTGTCAAAGTTTTCCTTGACTGTTTTTATCATGAGAATTAGCTCATCATCCCTGTTTAATTTACCTTCCCACCTATAAAGTGATGACACGCCTGAGATGGTGTTCACACAAGCTGCTAACCGTTTATCAACCAGCAATGTCGATATACACTCGGCAGATTTGGCATCAGGAACGGTAATTAATATTAGAATGACTTCAATATTCTTCATTGATCGTACTTTGTTCTATCTATCCCCAGCTGGACCCGCTGAACCCACCCCGCGAGCATCGGAAGCTCCATGAAAATAATGGTTCAGGCTATCCTTATAAACAGCCTGCGAGAGAGACCACAGTGGCTGTTGACGCATTATCCATCCCATAGAGTTTAGCCTTTCGACAATCTCTGGAGCGACTTCACTCTCGATATAGAGTAGGTCAGGCTTCCACTGCATATGGATACGAGGTGCATCGACCGCTGCCTGAATGTTATTGCTATAATCGATCATGTTAATCAATATTTGGCAGACGGAGGTGATTATTCGTGGTCCTCCGACTGATCCCAATGCAATTAGTGGCTTTCCCTGATATGTCACAAGAGTTGGTGACATGCTTGATAGCGGACGTTTACCCGGTTGAATTCGATTTACATTTCCGCCAATTAAACCAAAATAGTCTGGTTGGTCAGGGGCAATCGAAAAGTCAACCATGGTGTTATTGAGAAATATTCCCAATTCGGGTACAAACACTTTGGAGCCAAAAGAGGAATTTACCGAAGTTGTCATCGCACACATATTACCGTCCTTGTCAATTACGCTGATATGACTGGTGTTTGATGCAGGTTTTTTTAAGCGAGGATTACCGGGTCCATCTACGGGAATGCGCGAGAATCGGTCAATTTTCTTCCTAAGTTTGTCTGCATAATCTTGCGAAATTAATTCTTTCACCGGCAAATCAGCGTAGTCAGGGTCTCCAAGCCAATGCGACCTGTCTGCAAAAGCTAATTCAAAGGCTGAAGCAATCAAATGGTAAGTTTCAGTACTTCCTTGTCCGAGATATTCAAGTGGGAATTCGTCTAATATATTTAGTATCATAGCCAGACACACGCCACCCGAAGAGGGAGGGGGCATGGAGTGTATATCGTATCCGTGATAATTGAATGAAATGGGCTCCATCCAACGTAGCTTATAATTAGCCATATCTTTTTGTTCAATTATTCCTCCGTGGGCAATGCAAGCATCCGATATGTTTTTTGCCATTTCGCCGTGGTAAAATGACTTTCCTTTATCTTTTCCAATTTTCTGCAATGTATTTGCCAGTATTGGTTGACGCAAGACTTGACCTCTTTTTAAGGGCAGACCCTTACTCATAAAAACTTTCGCAAGATCGGTATCTTCGGCAAATTCATCCGAGTTTCTTTTAATACTACTGGCATAAACACGGTCGAGCTTAAACCCATTCTTGGCAAGTTTATATGCGGGCGCTATAACTTCTTTTAGAGGCAGATTCCCATATTTTGCAATAAGCTCGACTTTGCCTGCGACACTTCCTGGGACACCCACCGCAAGACCTCCGAGCCAGTATTTTTCCTTATACGGCTCATCGGTTTCAGGGTTCATGAACATATCTGCTGAGGATTTTAGTGGGGTTGATTCTCGCGCATCAAGCACACGAACTTTCGCATCTTTAACCATGCGGAGCAAAGTAAATTCGCCGCCGCCAAGACCACTGTGATATTGCTCAACCACTGCCAAGGCAAAAGATGCTGCAACAACTGCGTCCACAGCGTTTCCGCCTGCTTCAAGGACCTCAACTGCGGCTGCAGTTGCAGCGATATGTGGAGTGGCAGCCATGCCATTTTCGGACCAAACCGGTGCACGATAAGCGGCGTACAAGTTGCTTATACATAATTGAGTAGTAAAAGCAAATAATAATATTACTTGGAAATTTCTACGGCATATCATAATAATAGCGCCTATATTAGTTGGATGAATATTAAATTTTAATGTGTTTGGATTATTCATATCTAATAACCTCCACGGGATCAAGTGAACCGGCTTTCATCGCTGGATATGCTGTAGCAGCGATTACTAAAATTAGTGAGACGATAGTTATTATTAGAAAATCGAAAGGCTGCATCAACACAGGTAGGACGTTCAGAAAATAGACATCTCCTGGAAGCGATAGCCACTCAAATTTCTGCTGACCAAAACAGACACCCCAGCCAAGTAAGAGCCCAAACATTGTGCCTACAGTGCCTATTATTATGCCCTCATATAGAAAAATGCGGATGATGCCTTTACGATTCATACCAATTGCCTTCAAGATGCCGATCTCACGTTTTTTTTCTAATACGAGCATTATTTGGCTGGAAACAATGTTAAAGGCCGCTACCAGAATGATTAATGACAGCAAAATAGTATAGAGCCACTTTTCCAGCTTCATCCAGCGAAACAATGTACTGTGATTGTCATACCAGGTTCTGACATAATAGGGATAGCCAAGTTTATCCTGAATATTACCTTTAACTGACTCAGCATTATCCATATCATCCAAGTTAAAATCTATCCCTGTGACACCTTCGCCGAGGTTAAAAAAATCTTGACCAGCATCGAGCCCAATATAGGAATAAGTATCATCGTATTCAAAAATCCCTGTTTCAAATATTCCAGTGACCATGAAGCGTTTTAGCTGTGGTGCGGATAACATACTTGTCATTTCGGTGGGACTGATCGCAATAATGCTGTCGCCAACAGTCGCCCCAAGGCGAAACGAGAGTTGTTTGCCCAATATAATTCCGTGAAGTCCGGTATTGGGAGTCAAAACCTCAATAAATTCCTTAGTATCCCTATTAACAACAGTGGTACTGTCAATATGGACATTAGCCGAGAGGCTCATCATTCCAGCCACAATAATCCGAGGAAGCTCATTCACATCACCTACAGTTGCCTCATCCACAGCTTTCATCAGGGTTGCTTCAACTGATTTGCCATATCGCAACAGCCCCTTGCCCATAATATATGGCGAGGCTGCCAAAACATGCTCAAAGTCGCTTACCTGTGAGATTAATTTGTTATACTCTAACAAGGGTGCCTCATGGAATCGAGTCAGTTTTATATGCGAGTCCACTCCAATTATTCTGTTTCTGACTTCCGCCTCAAATCCGTTGGCCACAGATAGTACAATAACCAGCGCAGCAACGCCTATCATAATGCCAACCGCCGAAAATACCGTTATCAACGAAATAAATCCGGTGCGACGTTTAGAGCTTAAGTACCGACCGGCAATAAACAGTTCGTAATTCAAGTTTTAATCGCGCGGGCGCATGGTTGGGAAAAGTATCACATCGCGCAGAGATGTTGATTCAGTCAATATCATTACGAGGCGGTCAACACCCAGACCCAACCCTGCTGTCGGGGGCATCCCAACCTCTAAGGCTTGTAAAAAATCCTTATCCATCGGATGGGCTTCGTCATCGCCAAGTTTTTCCAATTCTTGTTGTGCCTCAAAGCGTCTTTTCTGCTCAAGCGGATCATTTAATTCACTAAAACAATTTGCTATTTCCATCCCCGCCATAAAAAATTCAAACCTTTCTACCAAACCAGGTATGCTGCGGTGGTGCTTAGCGAGCGGTGATAGCTCGACCGGATAATCCAGCACAAAGGTTGGCTGTATCAATTTTGGTTCAACCTTTTCAGAGAATATTTCATCAATGATTTTCCCGACACCCCAAGTCTTATCAACCGTGATTCCAATGTCTCTTGCCTCATTAGCGAGTTCTTCACGGTCGCGGCTAATTATATTTATCCCACAGGCATCCATTATCAGATCCTGCATTGTAGCGCGCTTATATGGTCCGCTTAGGTTTATGGTGTTGCCTCTGTAATTTACCTCCAGTGAAGGAGTGACTTTACCCGCAATATAAGGTATCATCCGCTCTACTAAGTCAATACAGAAGTTGTAATCTTCGCCAGCTGTATAACATTCCATCATCGTAAATTCTGGAGAGTGAGTACGATCAATACCCTCATTGCGGAAATCCTTGGATATTTCAAACACCCGGTCCAAGCCACCTGCAACCAGTCTTTTTAAGTACAGTTCATCGGCAATTCTAAGATATAACTTCAAGTTCAGAGCATTATGTTTTGTTTCAAATGGTCGTGCTGTCGCTCCACCATATAATGGCTGAAGAACCGGAGTTTCCACTTCAAGGAAGTCTTCGTTGTGCAGAAAAGCCCTCATTTCATGGACAATTCGTGAGCGATTCACAAAGGTTTCCCGCGTTTCATTATTCATAATTAGGTCAACCGTTCGATTGCGATAGCGTTCTTCCTTGTCGTCCCACTTGAAGAATATCTCGTCCTCCGTTTCCTTTACTGCAGGAAGAGGTCGTAGATTTTTTGCCAAGATAGAAAATATTGACACCTTCAATGTGCTCTCGTTGGTACGTGTTGTGAATAGTACTCCCTCTGTACCAATTATGTCGCCTATATCGAGAAGGCGGAAAATTTCCCAGCTATCATCGCCGATAATGTTTTTCTTGAAATATAGCTGAATTCGCTTGCCGCTATCCTGAATGTGGATAAAAGCAGCCTTGCCCATCAATCTAATTGACATTATCCTACCGGAAATCTGTATGGTTTCCTCAGATTGTGACAAATTAGAGAAATGTTCGTGAGCATCGGAAACGCTATGTGATGTCTTAAAGTTATATGGAAAAGGATTCACTCCTAAATCAATAAGCTTTTGTAGCTTTATTCTCCGAGCTTCCATTACATGATTTATATCCTCGTGCGTCGTTTCCGGTGTTTCGGCGGGTAGGTTTGTTTTTGTATCCATTAATTTGTAGTTCTTTTGTGATTATATAGTGTTAATCAAATTATTGATGTTGATTGCAAATAAATTTACTGTATTATTCCATCAGCACCAATATTAATTACTCTAACATTTCTGCCTTCAGGGAATTCTGGTAGTGGCTTGTCATTTGCGTAAAGTTTTACCGCAGGTGCATTACCCACTATTAATCTTATTGGTTCGGGATATCTTCTGACAAATTGATTTCCAGGCCAAAGAGTTCTCTCGTATAGCACTGAATCTGCGTGTTGAATTTTCACATAACAAGTCCCAGACGTAACCAATGAAAATTTGAATTCAGGGGGCATTTCTATTACAGACGAATCAATGGTCATCGAAATTAGGGGAATTGTTTCTAAGGTTGCCAAAGGGTTGACGCTGACACTGTCAATTTCTCTTTTTGATTCTAAAATTGTTTCGCTTTCGTATGGTACTGAATTGCTTGGTTTCTTTGCCAAAAAAGATATAACAATTATCAAGGCAACTATTATTATTGACCCATAGAGGATGATCGCTCGATTGCGTTCTGCCCAATGATAAAATGGCGAAGCACTGGAGCGGGTCGATGTCTCAAAGTTATTGTTGTTAAAGCTGTCAATCGGTTCACCGAGATATATGTCATTCTCACCTGCAGAAAATACTTCGTCAATGCGATTGGAAAATTCATCTGACTGAACACCAACCGCTTCAGCAAAGGCTCTAATGAAAAGTTTAATATAAACTGAAGGCAGGAACCGCCAAAATCCACTTTCCAAACTTTCTAAGTAATTGATATTTATTTTAGTGATTGCACGCACCTCTTCTAAAGAGATCTCGTGAAATTCACGAGCTGATTTAAGTTCCTCGGCAATTTTTCGCCTGATGTCAGGTGTGCCAATTTCAGGAAATTTAGCTGATCTCATCGAGAATGAAGAGTCAAGGTGAATCACGTTAGCGTCCTTGTTTTAATGTTCCACTCAATTATAAAATATTTCATAAATTCAAACATGTATTTTTTCAAGAAAATCATTTACTTCAGGCAATCCACCCTGCAATATAAGATATCCATCTATTGGTTCACGCTCTGTAATTTCACCGGCTAAAGGAGTCAGCATCATTTCAGCAACTTCTTTTGGATCGTTTGTATGCCCTAGCGTCCAAATCAGCTTTACATAAGCAGCTTCCGGTGTCATGTTTGCGCCCGGATGCACACCGATATCCAGTATATCCCTGCCCGTATCATACACATACATCTGCACAAATCCCCACAATGTTTCTACAGTCATGAATATATGAATTCCGCTTTCAATAGCTCGTTTAAGGGCGGGGTAGAGGGGTTTATTAACATGACCCAATCCCGTTCCAGCAATTATAATACCGTTGTAATTATTATCAGTCATCGACTCAATTACATCCGGCTTCATGTTGGGATAATAATAAACAATGCCGACGCTATCGTCATATACTGTGTCAATAACAGTCTTTCGACTCATGTCCCGCTTGGTATAATCCTTTTTGATAATATGCATCTTACCATCACTGACTCTTGCTAAGGGTGTATCACCGATCGTGCGAAAAGTGGATCGATAGCTTGAGTGCATTTTCCTGACACGTGTGCCTCGGTGAATAAGTGCATATTGATCAGAAGTGGGACCGAACATACATACCATAACTTCGGCAATATCGCCATGACCCGCAGTCCAGGTTGCATTAATCAAATTCAGAGCCGCATCCGATGAGGGTCGGTCTGATGATCTTTGTGATCCAACCATTACAATAGGTACTGGCGTCTCACGAATCATATAGGACAGTGCAGCTGCGGTGTAATGCATTGTATCGGTTCCATGACCAATCATAATACCATCCGCACCGTTATCAATTTCTTTTTTACATGCAATGGCAGTTTCAGCCCAGTGTGACGCAGTTATGTTCTCGCTAAACTCGCCATATAGCTTAATAGTTTTCAAGTTTGCAATATCAGCCAGCTCTGGTACAGCGCCGTATAATTCACCTGGTGAAAATGCTGGAATTACTGCGCCGGTGCGATAATCTAAACGACTGGCGATGGTTCCACCTGTACCAAGTAAGGTCACGTGAGGGTTTTTTGGATCAAAGGGAAATTTCTGCTCGGGAATTTTATAATGTGCCTGTTTATATCCGAGTTCATCAATGCCCTGAACAGTATCCACGTTGAGTCCCACGTTATAGCCATTGTGAAGTTTTAACACTATGTGTTGTTCATCAGCGGATTCACTTCGTGGTAAAATGATACCGCTGAATTCAGCTGTTGATGTCTTCAGAGCAACATCACTCCAAACTTTGACATCAAAGTTTTTTAGCACTGATAGTGCAGCGCCCCGATAACCTTGGTATTTATCCTTGTTCAAGCCGATCCGATAAGTTAAATTATAAACACTAATTCATTTTATGAACACTGTTATTATAACAAAAAACATAATTGAAATCAATATGAATCATATTAGATTTTACTTAAAATAGAGATTGAAATGCGAATTAATGATTATAAAGTTGTAAATTGACCAAAAGCGGTGTTGATTTCCTGCCAATCTTTTCATAATATTAAAGATCATTTTTTTTGAAGATTGTAATTGAAATAAAAACGATAACTTTGGGTATCACATATGTTGGATATGGTGACGAAATAACAGTTGTTGTTTAATAAAAATAGAAGGTTAAGTGTCTTTAAGGGATAAAATAGCTGTGGCATGTCCAAACGGGCTGGGGCTTTGTGTTGGTTTGGACCCTGTTTTAAGTAAAATGCCAGAGAAATTTCGATCTGCAAAAAACCCGCTGCTTGAATTTAATCTTAGTATTATCGAGGCAACCACACAATTTGCGTCTGCTTATAAACCTAATATTGCATTTTATGAAGCACATGGGGCAGCAGGCTGGATCCAGTTAAAAAACACGATTGAGGCGATTCCCAAAAATAAGGTTATAATCGTTGATGCAAAGCGTGGGGATATTGGTAACACAGCTAAAGCATACGCTATAGCAATGTTTGATGAACTTAATGCCGATATGGTTACGGTTAATCCATACTTAGGAAAAGATTCGCTAACTCCTTTTACACTAAATGCGGATAAAGGAATATTTGTCTTAGCTTTAACTTCCAATCCCGGAAGTGCAGACATCCAGGAATTAACGTCCTCAGGTGAAAAAATATACTCGCATGTAGTAAAAATGGCAATGTCGCTGAATCAAAATAAGAATATTGGATTGGTAATTGGAGCAACTAAACCAGAAATTCTACCTGAGATTCTTGATAATGCAGAAGGATTACCTTTACTCATACCTGGAATCGGTGCCCAGGGTGGAAGCGTGGAAAGCTTAAAAGCTGCAATGCGTGGCTATCCAAATCGAGGATTCGTCAACGTATCAAGGCAAATAATTTACGCTTCACACTCGGGGAACTATGAAATTGCAGTCCATGAGAGTGCCATGAAGATTCACGGTGAATTGGCAAGATAGAAAATAATAGATTATAATATTGATAAAAACTGATATACTAAATGTACGTGACCGGATCGAGCTTCATATAACTGACAAAGAGTCCGAGTCAATTTTTTCCGTTAGAGTTCAAGAAATTGACGAGAGCCGCATAGTTATTGATCGTAGATTAATGCCCTCTAAGCTTGGTGACGAAGTTACTCTGATTTTCCATAAGAACGATGCGGCTTACAGATTTCAAGCTAAAGTTCTTGAAGAAACTTATCTTGAGCGATTGCCTGTTCTCAAAGTTGAGCAACCGAAAAAACTTGAACGTATGCAGCGCAGGTCATACTTCCGATTGGATTTAGACAGACCGCTCCTGTTAAGGAAGCAAATAGGTGAACGTAAATTAGATGAGGACGAGCCCTACTTAAGAGCTACCATCGCTGATCTATCTGCTGGTGGTGTGAAGTTTAGAGTGTTGACTACAGCCTCTTCGGAATTAGAGGATGGCAACCACATTCAGTTGGTATTTAAGCTGAATGAGAATGAAAGTATTATGAAGCTTAGGGCACAAATACTTAAAATAGCTGAAAACGAAAATAGCCCGCTATACAAAGTCGCATTCTGTAGGTTTCTTGATATAACCACTAAAATTCAGGAAGCCATTATTGTACACAACATTAGATTCCAGCGCAGGTATCAATTTGAGAAGAAAAAGCCTCGTTAGATTAAGGTAAGAATATGGTGAGATCTCAGGAAAATTATCATGCTACGGCAATTGTTGATCCCGAAGCTAATCTAAGCGATTCCACGACAGTTGGTCCATTCTCGATCATTGAATCAAATGTGAACATAGGGTCCAGTACTCAAATTGATTCGCATGTGCTTGTGGGTTGGGGTACAACCATAGGCGAAGGTTGCCGGATTCACAAAGGCGCAGTAGTTGGTACGATCCCGCAGGATTTAAAATTTAAGGGCGAGGAAAGCCATCTGATTGTGGGTGATCGCACCGTAATTCGGGAATATTGCACTCTAAATCGAGGAACTGAGCCTGGTGACTCTAAAACATTGGTTGGCGATGATTGCCTGCTGATGGCGTATGCGCACATTGCCCATGATTGCATAATTGGTAATCAGGTAATAATCGCAAATGCAGTTCAGCTTGCCGGTCATATCGAAATTGGAGACTATAGCTCAATTGGGGGTTTGACTGCCATTCACCAATTTGTAAAAATTGGACAAAACACTTTCGTTGGTGGTCGATCACGTGTAGCGCAAGATGTGCCACCTTTTATACTAGCGTCGGGCGAGCCGTTGAGATATTATGGACCTAATGCTGTTGGATTGCGCAGGCGTGGTTTTTCAAGAGAACAGATAAGTAATATTAAAAAAGCATACGGTCATATATTTTCTGAAAAGTTAAATATGACTCAAGCTATTGAAGCAATAAACTCTGATCAGGAAATTACTACCGAGATTCGGGAGATTCTTAATTTCTTGGAACACTCAAATCGTGGTTTGATCGGTGGTTGAGTCTAATTAAAGCAAGATTAATAAACGATTTGGCTCCTAATACAGGAATATTCAACATGGCTGCTGATGATCTTCTGTCGCGGGAACTCAACAGCTCAGAATATGATGCAGTTATCAGAATTTACCGATTTGACCCACCCACGGTTTCACTTGGCAGGAATCAGTCCATTGGTGAAATAAGCCAGACGGCTTGTAACGAAAGAGGGTGGGATATTGTTCGCAGACCTACAGGTGGCAGGACATTATTACACCTTGGCGATATTTGCTACTCAATGATAATTCCCAAACGGAGTGACGTATTCAAGGATCTTAGAAAACTATACGAAGGTGTGGCGGCTGCCTTGTCATCTACATTAGTCAATAATGGAATAAAGGCTTCACCAATTGAATCGCCTATGAATATACCATTTGATCGGGAATTAAAAAACACAAGGCTTTGCATAAGTGCTCGCGTCAGGGGCGAGGTGCATGTCGAAGGACGTAAAATCACTTCAGCTTCTCAAAGAATATATCAAGACTCAATCCTTCAGCACGGATCAATATTTTATAATGGTGACCCCACAATCGTGGCTGATATTGTTTCTGAAGAGCTGACGAATGGCGGTGAATTTTCTGTGAAGCTAAAAGATCGTGTCATAACAATGGAAGAAGCGTCATCGGAGTTGGTTTTAGTGGTTAGCTTTACCAATAACTTTATTAATGAACTTTTCCATCAATTTGATTTAACTTTGATTGACCAACCATTTTTACCAGATGAACTTGATAAAATTGATTCCACAGGTAACTTTTTTTCGCTATCGGCACTGAAACGCAAAATTACGGCTGTCTGATTCATTGAGTACTCAAAGTAAAATAAAACTTGCACTATTTGGTGCGACAGGGTCAATTGGTGAGCAAACAATAGATGTCTGTAGCCGGCTCGACCAATATCAAATAGAGGTGCTTTCTGCGGGCTCTAATTGGCAGAAGTTAGCGGAATTGGCAATTGAACTCCGACCGAAATGGGTAACGCTGGCATCCACAGATAATGCCGCTGAATTAGAAAACGCTCTCACTGGTACAGGAATAAAGGTATTGGCGGGTAATGAAGCCGCTGCAGAAGCAGCCTTAGAAGCGGACTATGATCTGGCGCTTAATGGCATGGTTGGGGTTTCAGGACTTTTGCCGAGTTACCATACCTTAAAAAGGGGTATTAATCTTGCGCTGGCAAATAAAGAGTCGCTGGTGCTGGCGGGTGACCTATTGAATGATATTGCTGCTGAAAGCGGAGCAAAAATCCTGGCAGTTGATTCGGAGCACTGTGCGATAATGCAATGCTTACAAGGCGAAGATATTCAGGATGTAAAGCGGCTTATTCTTACAGCGTCAGGTGGTCCGTTTTATGGCAAAGATAAAGATGAAATATTCAATGCCAGCATTGAGCAGGCTCTGGCGCATCCAACTTGGAAAATGGGACGGAAAATATCAATTGATTCAGCTACCTTGATGAATAAGGGGTTGGAAGTGATAGAGGCATATCACTTATTTGGAATTCCAATTGAAAAGATAGAAGTCAGGGTACATCCGGTTTCAATTGTTCATTCGATGGTTGAGTTTCGAGACGGAACTTTTAAGGCACAGATGGGAAAGCCAGATATGCGGGCACCTATCCAATATACCTTGACTTATCCGAATCATAAGTCAAATTACTCGCTTGATGATGACCCAGTTGACTGGCCTTCAATTGAGTTTTTTCATGTGGATCACGATTCTTTTCCTTGTTTGAGGATAGCTATTAATGCAATCAAAATTGGTGGGACAGCGCCTGGAGTGCTTAATGGTGCGGATGAGGCGGTGGTAGCAAGTTTCTTGGATGGAAAAATAAAATTTGGCGAGATTTCCAGCATTATCGAAATGACAATATTGGAACATTCACCCTCTAAGGTAGAATCTATAGATATGGTCATTTCTGCCGACCAATGGGGCAGAAATAAAGCTATGAATATGGTTGAAGAGATCACTGGAAAATAATAGTATTAGCAAAGATAAAGATTATTAAACTTCAAAATTATCGATGGTAATAATATGTTCAGGAACAAATCTTATCAATTTACAATACAATAAATGGGTATCATGTAAGATGCCACAAAATAAAAAGGTTGCATGAGTTTTTATGATAAATAAAAAATACATTTCTAACAAAAACTGGGATCTAAAGCTTTAATGTTTACGATATTATCATTTATAGTAGTCATCGGAATCATTGTATTCGTACATGAGTTGGGACACTTTCTCGCCGCAAAATTGTCCGGAGTACGTTCGGAGGAATTTTCTATCGGTTTTGGTCCAATTATGATTAGTTACAAATACGGTGAAACAGACTATCAAATCCGTTGGATACCACTTGGTGGCTTTGTTAAAATGACGGGTATGTTAGATGAATCATTCGATGAAGATTTTGATCCAAATGACCCTCGAGGATTTATTGCACAATCTTTTATCAAACGAGCTTTCATTATCACAGCAGGTGTAATAATGAACGGACTTTTAGCATTTGTGATCTATACCATAATAGTCTTTAATGAGGGTGTAGTGGCATCTGTTGACAGCACAATTTCAATGGTAGCACCCGATTCTCCTGCCGAAGGTGCTGGATTAATCCCTGGAGATGTACTCAAATCTGTTGATGGTGTTGATGCCGAGTGGAGCGAGTTAACCAAGGTCATTTCTGCACATCCAAGCGATCTGTTAGAAATTACCTGGTTGCGCAATGATAGTTTGTACAAAAGTATGATTACGCCATTGGCAAAACCATCAATTAACTTTGAGACAGGCGAACGCGATACCATTGGTCAAATTGGTATAGGCGGCACAAAAGTAATGATGGATGTATCCTTTGTTAAGGCTATAGGTTATGGCGTGTCTCAGGTAGGCGGGATAATAAATCTAAACGTTATATCGCTTAACTGGTTGCTGACTGGAAAAGCAAAAGTCAAGGAGCTTTCTGGTCCGTTGGGTATTGCAAAAATGTCTGGTGAAAGTGCAAAATCTGGCTTAGTATCATTCCTTTCTTTTATTGCATACATTAGCGTTTCAATCGGTTTCCTGAATATTCTGCCTATTCCTATGCTTGATGGTGGTCACCTTGCATTTATGATAATTGAAGCTGTTATCAGGCGTCCGATTCCGGAAAAACTAAAAGTCAATCTAATGAAAGTAGGCATGGCTGCACTATTGTTGCTTATATTGGTAGTTTCGTATCATGATATAATCAGGATATTTACACCATCAAAATAAGATATTATAGATTGAAAATAAAATTTATTTATTATACTGTAGTTTCACTTGTAGCTATTCAGTTTTTCTCTGGCTGTGCTGGATCACAAAATGTAAATTTTGACAGCGGCAGGGTTATTCATGTTGCTGATTCACTGGCTAGCGATTTGGCAATGGACTATTATCTAACTGGCTCAATCCATGAAGAAGCAGGAGAGCTATATCAAGCTGCAATAAAATATCAATTTGCACATCTGTACGATCCGAATTCAGCTGCCATCATAATGGCTTTATCAAATGTTTACAATCTTATCGGTGAGCAAAACGCAGCCGTAACTGTGCTTGAGCAAGGTTGGTTTTTAAATCCTCAGGATGATGAACTTTCTCAGGCTATTATTCGTACATATCTACGGCACAGGAAATTTGACGAGGTATTGACAGTTTACAATTCGATTTCTCAAAATCGTAACTTGACTAAAGATGAGCTATATATTAAAGCTGCGTTGTTAACTAAGATGAATAAATTAGATGCAGCGCTGAAAGTATATGATGAACTACTCTCCAATTTCGAGCCTACTCCACTAGTATATGACAAAATTGCTCGAATTCACCTATTGACAGAAGATGTAGAGTCTGCGGAAGTCATACTCATAAAACTGTTGGAGTTAGACCAAGGTAATCACAAAGTTAGATTTGTACTTGGTGGATTCGCTGTTGCGAGACAGAATTGGGAAAAAGCCGAAGAATTTTTCTGGAGTGCTATTGCATTAGATAGCCTCCAAGTGCCATATTGGCGAAATGTATTACTTGCAATCGGGCAACAACAGGATCTTGATGGACAGTTATCGGCATCAGAGAGAGCAGTGGATATATTCCCTGAAGTCCCACAGTTTTATGACATCTTAGCTGGAACGCTACAGGATCTCGAACAGTTTGATGAAGCGGTAATTGCTGCGAATAAATCTATTCAATTAGATTCCGCAAGAATGAGTCCTCGTTTAACCAAAGCTTATATATATCATCAATTAGAGAGGTGGGATCTTAGTAGCAAATCATATAAAGCTGCGTTAAATATAAATTCGGAGTCACCTCTTGTCTTGAACAACTACGCCTATATGTTTGCCCTTCAAAATGCAAATTTGGATGAAGCTCTGGAAATGTCGAACAAAGCCATTGAGCTTGAGCCAAAGAATTCTTCGTTTCTCGACACAAAAGCATGGTTGCTGTTCCGTCAAGAGAAATATTCAGAAGCACTCAAGCACATTACCATTGCCTTAGATTATGGTGAAGAAAATGCTGAAATTATGAATCATTTGGCATCTATCCATGAGGCACTCGGTAATAAAGAACTTGCGATAAAGGCGAGAGGACGTGCTGTGGAGCTTGAAAAGATTGAGAATAAATGAAAATAAGCCGTAGTTGCAAAATGTATCATTTTTATTCAAACTACAGAACTACCATAGTATCAATATTTTTGTTTGGAATGCTCGGGATAATTGCCGGATGTGCCCCTCAATTAACGATTAGAGAGATCAGTGCTAACAGTCCTCAATCTGCCTTTGACCAACTTGCCAGTCTAAATAAAAGCATTATTAAATATCAGGCGGATGGTGATATTCAGATTGGCGTACCAAACGGATATTACAATCTACAAGCCAAAGTCTTATACCAACAAAAGGACCGGTGGTTAATTAAAATAAATGGTCCATTTGGTCTGCGACTGGCAAATATAGAAACAGATGGCAGTCGATATACTATCAATTTGAGATTTTCAGGGGCATCCTTTTCGGGTTATTTGGATGAGCCGTTTACGATAAATGCCATCGATCTCGAACTACCAAGATTAGACCTGTTTGTAAACTTGTTATTGCCTGTCATTGATATTAATTCCAAATATTACAATCCAATAAATGAGCAGTCATCTGCAGAAGACTCTACATTGGTAATTAATTACCTCCAAAAAAATGCAGGAGGGGAGGTAAGGCTCAAGGTTTCCTATGACCCCTTGAAGGTATATAGTGAGGAGCGTTCTTTGGGAGGTAAATATTTGTATAAAAGAGAATTTGAGTACAACTCTTCCAATTCCTTTTTGCCTGAGTTAATTAAAATTTCTCACGACAACATGAGCATAGCGATTTCATATAGCAATATTCAGTACCACGACAAACATGCAAACAGTGATGTTCAATTATGACTACTGAGTTAATTAAGGATGTCAGTATTGTGATTCCGTTCCTAAACGAAGAGGGGTCGTTGATGGAGCTGAACCGCAAAATTACTGAAGTCTTTAAGGATACAGGGTTGTCTTATGAGGTGATTTGGATTGACGATGGCTCAACTGATCGCTCTAATGAAATTATCAGAAATATGAAAGTGCAGGATGAATCATTAAGATTGATTACCTTCAGGAGAAATCAGGGTAAATCGGCAGCTTTGTCCGTTGGCTTTCAACAGTCACGCGGAAACTATGTGGTAACGATGGATGCTGACTTACAGGATGACCCTGCGGAAATTCCAAACCTAATAAAACAACTCGAAACTGGATATGACATGGTGTCGGGCTGGAAAAAGGTACGGCATGATCCGCTTACCAAAACGCTGCCTTCACTGCTGTTTAATAAGGTTACTTCCACCCTCTCAGGCATTTCGCTGCATGACTTTAACTGTGGGCTAAAAATCTATCGAAGCGAAGTTGTCAAAGATTTGTCGGTGTATGGCGAGCGACATCGATTCTTACCGGTTTTGGCACACATGCAAGGCTTTAAGGTCGGTGAACTTCCGGTTACACACCATCCACGCAACCACGGCGAGACTAAATTTGGTGCTTACCGGTTCATTGCAGGTTTTTTTGATTTGATAACATTGCTGTTCAGGATGAAGTATCTAACAAAGCCACTTCATTTATTTGGCAGCCTGGGGTTGATCAGTCTTTTGATGGGATTGATGATAATAGCCTACCTATCCTATGGGTGGATTAACGGTATCTGGATTGGCAACCGACCATTGTTGTTAATTGGGGTACTCGGTGTTATTACTGGGATACAACTTTTTACATTGGGTCTGCTGGCGGAAATAATTGTTGAGCGAACGCATAGAGAAAAGCTGCCATTACGCGATGATTCGGATATTGACAGTGAATCGCGGATAGATTCGTGAAGCTTGCCTGTGTTGCTCCGGCACCACCATTTCGGGGCGGTATTGCTCACTTTGGTGTGCGATTAGCACGAGAGTTGGCATATAAACATTCCCTTCAGTATTTCAATTTTTCATTTTTGTATCCACAATTTCTTTTTCCCGGCAAAACACAATTAGACCATAGTAAGGATAGTATAAAATTTTATTCATTTGCGCTGCTAAATTCTATCTCACCATATTCATGGTACACGACTGGCAAGACAGTCTCAACTTCTGAAAATGACGCTGTTATTTTCCATTGGTGGCATCCTTTTCTTGGACCATGCTATCGTGGTGTAAGCTCTGCTATTGGCAATTCTGTACTCAAGCTCGCTGTTTGTCATAACGTCCTTCCACACGAGAAAAATTTGTTGTCAGAAAAAGCTGTCAAATTTGGGCTTTCGGGCATGGATGGTTACATTGTACATGGAAAATCTGAAGAAATGGAATTATCCAGACTTTTCCCAGGCAAGCCCATTCTGAGACTGTATCACCCTATTTATGATATCTTTGCAGGGACAAAAATCTCAAAATCTAAAGCACGAAAAGCCATTGGGATCAACCAAGACCGAAAAATTGCTTTATATTTTGGGCTAATAAGAGATTATAAAGGGGTAGAAGTGTTGCTTGAGGCATTAGAGCTTCTAAGCGGAAAAATTGATAACTTCAAATGCCTGATAGTTGGTGAAATTTACTCAAACAGGAAGCCTATTGTCAACAAAGTAAAACATCTTGGTCGTGATAAGGTCAAGTTGCTCAACCGATATGTTCCCAACGAGGATGTAGCTAAGTGGTTCCGTGCAACGGATATCGTTGTTCTACCTTACCTATCTGCAACCCAGAGCGGTATCATTCCCATCGCCTATCAGTGTAACCGCCCCGTTATTACTACAAATGTCGGTGGATTGCCGGATATGGTAGAGGATGGGCAGTCGGGATATTTGATTGAGCCAAATAATCCAAACGCAATAGCTAATGCAATTATCAAATATTTTGATACTGATAACATCCCCGATATGACGGATGGTATAACTAAAATTGCCGCAAAATTGAGTTGGCAGGGATATGCTGACGGTCTTGAAACATTTATTAACCAATTGAAAAAAAAATAATTGGGTGATAATTTCCCCCTGATCGGTGCAATTCTTGTAAATTTCAACGGTGGCGAAATGTTGCTCGAAGCAGTTAATTCACTACTCAACTCCTCGTACCCAAATCTAAAAATTATACTGGTGGATAATGCCTCGCACGATGGCTCCGCTAAGGCGATATTAGTTGAATATAAAGATGTAATTTTAATTGAAAACGATAAAAATCTCGGATTCGCAGTTGGAAACAACATAGGAATAGGTCGAGCTATCGAGCTTGGTTGCGAATACATTTTTTTTCTAAATAACGATGCTACCGTGAACGCAGACGCAATAAGTTTACTGCATCAGCATTTGGAATCCGTCGATAAATGCGTTGCAGTGGCACCATTCATTTTTTATCATCATAAGCCGAAGCTAATCTGGTTTGGCGGTGGCGAGGTTGCTCTATGGCGCGGTTGGATAGGACATCGACATATTCGTAAGGAATATAAATCTAATACATATTTACCTGAGAAAACTGATTATTTAACGGGCTGTACCTTCCTTATCAGATCCGAGCCGCTTCGCAAAGCCATGGGATTCGATCAACACTTTGGACTATATTCAGAGGATGTTGACCTAAGTCTTCGCCTTATCAAAAAAGGATATGAGCTGTGGGTGTACCCCAATGCTCATGCCTTTCATCAGGTTTCAGCAACTGCAGGCGGAGAATTATCTCCTTTCAAGGCGTATTACCGTGGGCGTAGCAATGCCCTGATAGTCAAAAGATACGCACGATATTGGGAATGGATTACTTTGATTGTCGGTGGTTTGATCGGCGGAGTAACCCTAAGTATAAAATTACTTTTGCAAGGGAAGACTGCTACCGTTATAGCCATTTGGCATGGAATATTCTCCGGTCTGATCGGATTGTCAATACCTCGCAAATATCGACTTAAAAACTCGGAATAATCCTTGAACAAAAATAATATTTATATGAATGGAGTTGAAAATAATGCCTGAACTTCCAGAAGTTGAATCCATCAGGCGTGAGTTATATGCTAAGGTCATCACCAAGAAAATTCTTGCAGTGGAGGTCCTTAGGCCAAGCTTCATCCGTACAGGATTGCTGCCAAACGCTGTCGGGAGAGATATTACGGACATTAGGCGGCGAGGTAAATACCTGATAATAGACACAGATTCAGAGCTTAAGCTATATATACATCTGCGAATGACAGGTATAATATTGTGGCAAACAGCTCATGATGACTCGATAACGCATGTACGAGCGGTAATTAAGCTGATGGATGGAATGTTATTATTTAAGGATGTGCGAGCACTCGGCGGAATTTGGGTCGCCGACGATGGCAAGTCACCTTGGCGAAAAATGGGGGTTGAAGCCTTGAGCGATGATCTGAATGAAAAATATTTATCGAAGGAGTTTTCCAAAAGAAAATCTGCTGTAAAAACCGCTTTACTCGATCAAGGAATTATTGCCGGAATTGGAAATATCTACGCTTCTGAAGCATTATTTAGATCAAATATTCATCCTTTAGAACCTGCGAACAAGTTGACAGCAAATAAAATTAACGCTGTAATAGATTCTGTCAAAGAAATTCTTAATGCGTCAATAGATTCTGCGGGTACTACATTTAGGGATTTCAAGTTGTCTGACGGAAAAAAGGGAGGCTTTTCTAAATTTTTGAAGGTTTATGGTAAAAAGGATGAGCCTTGTTCTGTATGTAGCACCATTATTCAGAGTTTGGTAATAGCCCAAAGGAACACCTTTTTTTGCCCTTCATGTCAGAAGAAGTCTCGGAAACAGACTAATAATTATTGAGAATTTAGATTTCTTTAACTCCAATTATACCTTAATAGTTGCATGAAATTGATAATTCATTGACAAATTGCGAATAATATCGTACTATTTAATGTTGGAAATTACACATTAATACGAGGAAGCTATGTTGCGTTTTGGAAAAATTATCTGTTCGTTACTAATTGTTATGGGGATAAGTAACTCATGGGCAGGGAACCCCGATGAATTTGAAGAATTTAGACGTGGAGTCGTGATTCTTTCAATTTATGATAACATTGAAATTGACCTACCTGTTGAGGGTGCGCTGAGATCTGAGATCATGGACATTGATATGTTTATGGATCAGGTTGGAGCGACCAAAATAGAGCGTAAATATCCATATTGCTTGCCTCCAATAACTCCCATTGGCGATTTGACATCAATATATACAATGTACATTCCAGAAAGCCTGACACCAGCCGAAGTAGCGAGAGACTTGCACCAATTATCATCCGTCAAGTATGCCGAAATCTGGCCAGTATATCGTACATGTTTGGACCATAATGATGATCGTAGAGGGCAACAATACTACTTGGACAGAGTAGAAGCAAATGACGCTCATGACCTTGCAACAGGAGATCCTGAGACGATTATCGCAATAATTGATACTGGTACGGATAAGGATCATTCTGATCTTGTAGATAATCTCTGGCTGAATCCTGGAGAAGACCTTAATGGTAATGGTCAAATTGACGAAAATGAAATTAATAATCGAGACGATGACAATAATGGGGTTCGTGACGATTTTTACGGATGGGATTACGAGAGTAATGACAACGACCCCGATGACGAAAGTGGTCATGGTACTCATTGCGCAGGAGACGCTTGCGCAGTAACAAACAACAATAATGGTATCGCTTCAGTTGGATACGATTGTACCATTATACCAGTTCGCGTTGGAACTCAGCAGGCAATAAGATTTGGTTATAATGGGATAGAGTATGCTGTTCGCTCTGGAGCCCACGTTGTCAGTCTGTCATGGGGTGGTGGTGGTGGTGGCGGTGCTGCCAATCAGGTAATTCAGTATGCATATGACAATGATGTAATGGTGATTGCTGCAGCTGGAAATGATAATTCAGATGGAAATTTCTACCCAGCATTCTATGAAAATGTCGTAGCTGTAGGTGCGACCGACAGAAATGACAATAAAGCTGGATTCTCAAATTATGGCGATTGGGTTGATATATCTGCTCCAGGTGTTTCAATATATAGCACAACGAGAGATGGGGGTTACGGAAACAGTTCAGGCACATCAATGGCTTGTCCGATTGTGGCTGGCGCTGCAGTATTAATTCGCAGTGCTTATCCATGGTTGAACGTAGATGAAGTTTATGAAATCTTGATCGAAGGTGCAGATGATGTTATCGGTCGTCAAGATATGGGTTCTGGAAGACTTAATGTCTTTGAGTCACTGCGTCTTGGTGCTCGCCCTCTGCTTTCAATTGATGACTTTGAAATCCTTAATGATGATAATGATGACGGACATATAGACCCTGGTGAGACAGTGGATATAGCTATAACGCTGGCAAACAGTGAAGAAGGTGTTCTCGCAGAAAATATTACATTAATGCTATTTCCTATGGATGCAGGAATTATTGTTGAAAATAATATTGTAGAATTTCCTGATTTAGAGCCTGGCGATAGCTTCACTAATGATGATAATCCATTCCAGATTGTGATTGACGAAAACGCAATCCCGCATACTACTTGGCTACAAGTTAGCGTTACTGCACAGCCCGAAGATGCTAATATGACTCAGACATTTGAAATCATAATTGGACACCCCAGCATATTGGTGGTTGATGATGATGAAGATGAAGATGCTTTTGCAGCAAAGGTCATCTACGAGGCAATTGAACAAAATAGCATGGGTTGGGCGCATTGGATTTCTCGAGAAAATTATACGCCTGATTTAGAAACACTGCTTGAATACGACATGGTAATTTGGCTAACGGGAGATACTGATAACCCCTTGGATGATTTAGACAGATTCCAGATTGAATCCGCTCTCGAAGAAGATGGTGATATAATGCTCGTAGGCAATAAAATTGGTGATGACGAGGAAAATCATCGTTTACTTAATCGATATTTTGGAGCTGACCATGAAGAGGATGAAGTTACAGTAAGATTTGCCGAAGGTGTGTTTGGTGACCGCCCCTTAAGTGAGGGCATTGAAATGATGCTGTTTAATAATACTTTCAATGGTAATTATGACGGGCTTACCAGCGCATCATCAATGTCTGTAGTCCGCGACGGTGACAGCCTGTTAGTTTACACAAGAAATGGCGAGGTTCAGGGGTTAGCTGCAATTTATAACATTCTCGACTTTGGAGAGCGATCAGAATCCCGAACTGTTTATATGGGATTTGCATTTGAGGCGGTGAGGGATGATATATTAGATTATACTAACAAGAATGTAGTAATAGATGCGCTTCACCAGTGGTTCATCGGAGAATGGAATGGCGCACCGGATATGAGTGGAATTTTACCAGAAATATATTCAATGTCACCAGCATTTCCAAATCCGTTCAACGGATCGCTTTTAATAAACTTTAATCTTCCGAATGTAAGCGCTTACCAGATTTCAATTGTGGATATTGCGGGTAGGAAGGTTGCAGACATTGGCAGTGGTATTTCTACTGTGGGAAGCAACTCCATAGTTTGGGAAGCTAACACTGAAATTTCATCCGGAAATTATTTTGTAAAACTCTCGAGCCCAGGTAGAAAAACGTTATTACAGAAGGTTATATTACTAAAGTAGTGAAGTAATAAACTACTTATTCGGTATATTGTATATATGGGCTTGCCTTGGTATGTATCCTAAGGCAAGCCCATTTTATATATAATTGATTATTAAATTGTATCTGGTTATCTATACTTTGAAGGAACAAAGAATATGAACATTTTTCGTAAGATAATATTCTGTACAACATTATTGTTGATGGCATTACAAGCGGTTCTAGCTAATTCAGCAAACTCAAATAGTGGACTTGGGCTCCAAATTGCACGAGACCTGTGGTTGATAGAATCCTATCAACAAAGTGGATCCGCCCACGCTGAAGCATTGTTGATGAAAGCTGGGATTCCATTAGTCGAAGATCCCATACTAAAAGTACATCTTCATTTTAGTGAATACCCATCAGTTTCATTTTTGAGTAAAACTACGCCTTTTATCAGGAAAATCTTTATTGAAACCTGGGTGCCTCCAGTGGGCAATCACCGCACGGGCTTTGTATCAGCCAGAGTAAGGTCATCAATGATTTCCGCAGTGTTAAGGCAGAATGAAATAGTTCGGATTACTGCAGCATATCGCCAATTGAAGCCATTGAACGATCTAACTGCAATTGAGACTGGCGCGAGTGAAGCTTGGGAGCAGGAAACACCTCTGACGGGCGAGGGAGTAAGGATTGCGATATTGGATTCTGGTTTTGAAATTGATCACCCGGACCTTCCTGAAGCAGTTATTGCCAGAGACTATGCCGATTGGCCTGATGTCGATGATGATGTTTCAGATTTAGTCGGTGGACATGGTACTCACGTCGCAGGAACGGTTTTTGGGTCAAGCGCACTATCTGAAGGACTATATAAAGGAATGGCACCTGATGCCGAGGCTGTTTTATTTAAGATAGGGAACGATAGTACCTCCAGTGCTTCAACCGAGGCAGTGATTGAAGCTATCAGAGGTACGGTTGAGCTGGCTGATGCAGATATTTTTACCATGAGCTATGGCGGTTTTGATGGCTTTAATGATGGTTCATCGACTGAAGAGCAAATTGTTGATTGGGCAGTATCAGAGGGCGTTTCAGCATTCATCTCGGCAGGTAATTCTGCGAATATTCGCCGGCATTACACTGCAACGGTGCCAGCAGGCGAAACAATTGGCAGGATTCAAGTTGTTATAAAACGCGCACCTCCCAACGACGTATATTGGGAGTTAAACATGCTTTGGTATGATGGTCCGGATACTTCGGTACACATTCCCTTAGAAGCTATAATAATGGATGGTGATGGCGAAGAGGTTTGGCAAGAGGAATTGGCATGGGTTTCCAGCCCACGCGGCACAGAATCAAGGCTCTACAGCCCACTTGAGCCAGCTCCTGAAGATTCATCTTCATTTTTTATTCAAGTTACAAATCATTCGGATCAAGACCAGCTATTCCACTTTATGATATTTAGCTCCCACCCAACGGTACGATTCCTAAATTCAGTTTCAAGCTATCTCGTGCTCTTGCCCTCAACCGCAGACGATTGTATTTCGGTGGCGGCGAGCACTCATCGCACCGATTGGACAGATTTTGAAGGGAATGACCACGAATATAGACATGTGGTTGTGGGCGGGATCGCAAATTTTTCTTCACCGGGACCGCGAATTGATGGTGCATTAAAGCCGAACATCACTGCCCCAGGTCAATTGACCATATCATGCCGACACTCTGAAAACATCTGGTTGGACGGTGCATTAATAACTCGGATTATCTCTAATGATGGCGAGCCCGGACTCCCAGCAGATTATTTAGCGTTAGAGGGCACCTCAATGTCATCTCCCGCAGCTGCCGGATCTGCAGCTCTAATACTACAGGCTAATCCAGATTTAACTCCAGAAGGATTGAAGTGGAAGCTTTTTCAGAGCGCACATAGCGACAGTCTCACAGGCGAAACGCCGAACACAAGGTGGGGTTGGGGAAAACTAAATGTTATTTCTGCATTAGAAACTTCAATCAGCACTCCAGACAGCAAATTATTACCCTTACAGTTATCGATAGAGTCGGTTTATCCAAATCCTTTTAACTCATCTTTCTCCCTACTCTACAAAATGCGAAACGTGGGTAATGTTGTTGTAAACCTATATGATTTACACGGAAGACTGATTGGATCAGAGGAAAAATATATAATCACCCCAGGCACCTACAGTTGGTCGCTTCATAATATCACAAAAAATGTAGTTTCCGGTACATATTTTGTGTCGTTGTCATTTAATGATGTAATTTCGTATAGGAAAGTTACATTAGAAAGATAAATTATTAATAGTAAGTATAAAAAAATCTATTACCATGAATTAGGGAAAATTTATAGTGGATTCATCTCAGTCTGAATTTGATGTATTCTAAGCATCAATTTTAAGCCTTAGATTACTAATAACAGTAGATAGGCTCAATTTCTTGATTAAAATGGCTTGCAACTGATGGCAGTTGAACTTATCTTTATTAATTAGTTTAGAACATTATCTGGAGAAAGAATGAACAAAGCGCAAATAGTCTATACGGTCGCCAAAAAAACAGGATTGTCGCAAGTAGATGTTGCCCACGTTTTTAAGGGGATTTTATTCGAAATTACTAAATCACTTTCAAAGGGTGGTTCAGTGGAGTTACGTGGCTTCGGTACGTTTAAGTGTGTGAAAAGATCTGCTCGTAATGCGATGAATCCACGTACGCGCGAGCCGATTAGTGTTGAAGCGAAAATTAAACCTTCGTTTAAGCCGTCACCAAATCTGAAAGACGCTGTTATGGGCGTTGATAATAACAATGATAAGTAAAGAGGAGCATATTGCCCTGCGGTAAAAAAAAGAAGCGCCACAAAATGGCGACTCACAAGCGAAAAAAACGCTTGCGTAAAAATCGACATAAAAAGAAAATGAGATAGTATTCTGGCAACCGTAAGGTGAAACGAATATTAGTAATATCCGATACCCATTTATCAAATTTTAGTGAGTTTCCCAATTCTCTTATAGCTATAGCAGAAGATACAGATTTGATCATTCATGCTGGTGACATTTGTAATTTGGATGTTCTAAATGGGCTACGAAAAATTAAAACTGTGATTGCAGTGCAAGGAAATATGGACGATTCATCAATTAGGGATGTGCTAAATATAGCGGAGCGTTTCGAAATTGACGGTGTAAAGTTTGGCTTGACGCATGGACATGGATCACCTCGGAGTGTTGCTGACAATATTATAGATTCATATAGCGATGTGGATGTTTTGATATACGGACATAGCCACATACCTTGCAATGAGAAACGTTACGGTTGTTTACTATTCAATCCGGGCTCTGCCACAGATCCAAGATCTGCCATAATACGGACTTATGGTATAATTGAAGTTGAAAATGGGTCAGTAAAGCTATTCATTCATGAATTAATTGAAGCTTGAATATGCTGCAAAGCAATATCTGAGATATTACTATCTTTCAGGTATTATCTGTGCAGTATCAATATATGTTTGTTGTGATCTAAAATACATTTTAAGATAGTGCCTAATTTGCAGGATATATTTACAGTATCGGCGCTTACCCGAAAAATTCGGCAATTGCTGGATGATTCCTTACCTAATATTTGGGTTGAGGGGGAAGTCTCAAATTTTACTCTCCACAGTTCAGGACACCGTTATTTTACCTTAAAAGATCGTCAGGCACAGATTTCTTGTGTGATGTGGCGTACTCGACGTCAGCCGAGTGTACCTATTGCAGAAGGAAATAGTATCCGGGTTTATGGTAAAGTTACGGTTTGGGAGCGCAGTGGAAAGTATCAATTGGATGTACAATCTGTGCAACCGATTGGATTAGGCGAGCTTCAAGCTGAATTTGAGAAGCTAAAAAATAAGTTAGCTGCGGAGGGAATATTTGATCAATCGCGTAAAATTTCCCTGCCTCAGTTTCCAAGGGCAGTCGGAATTGTCACATCTCCAACAGGTGCAGCAATCAGAGACCTATCATGGGGATTTAGCACCCGGTATCCTCCTGCAGACCTTTACCTTTTACCTGTAAAAGTCCAAGGTGATGGATCAGCTAGGGAAATTGCAAATGCGATACACTCATTAAACGAAAGTAACTTAGTGGATGTTATTGTGATTGGAAGAGGAGGCGGATCACTTGAAGACCTATGGGCTTTTAATGAAGAAATCGTAATCAGAGCGATTGTAGATTCTAAATTACCCATCATATCTGCGGTTGGACATGAGGTTGACGTAACACTCAGTGACTTGACTGCAGATGTTCGCGCTCCAACACCTACTGCAGTAGCGAGCCTTGCTGTTCCCGATAAAGTGGAACTTATTCAATCAATCAACAGTAAAAAAGGTAGGATAATGCGAAGTCTTAATAATACGCTATCGCTTTGGCGTGAGCGAATTATGGCTATAAAAGGAGGCTACGGATTTAGAATAATTGCTGACAGGGTTAATGATGAGCGACTGCGAATGATGGAAATGGCTGAGGAATTAGAAAAAAGTCTTATTAACCAGCTAGTTAACAAGAGAAACAGGCTGGGTGCAATTTCAGACAGGCTTTCCGCACTCTCGCCGCGAGGAGTGCTTGATAGAGGTTACAGTCTCACGAAAAGATTGGACGGCAAGATTGTTAAAGATAGTGCTGAGATTAAACCTGGAGAAGAGCTAAAACTAAGTTTTAGCAGAGGTGGTTCTGCTATTTATGTATTGGAGGTATGGCAAGATCAAAAAGGAAAATAATACTGAGGAAAAAATCAGTTTTGAGAATGCATTTAAGAGGCTTGAAGACATTGCAAATTCATTAGAAAATGGTGATATTGAATTGGAGAAATCTTTCGAATTATATGAAGAAGGTCAAAAGCTGATGAAGGTATGCCAAAAAATGCTTGATAGTGCTGAGAAAAAGTTAAAAATTATTTCAAAAGAACAAAATAATTTCCACGTAGAGGAGACCGATATTGAGCAATCATAACGGATTGAGGTATTTACCTGGAATTAAACTTCCCTCAGATTTAAAAAAGCTAACTATTGAAGAACTTAAAACAGTGGCAGATGAACTTCGCGAGTTTCTTATTAATACAGTATATACGACAGGTGGGCATCTCGGATCTAATTTGGGTACCGTTGAACTGACGCTCGCATTGCATTATGTTTACGATCTTCCGGCTGATAAAATCGTTTGGGACGTGGGTGCCCAAGCTTATTCGCATAAGATATTAACTGGTCGCTTCGATACCTTTCATACCAATCGCCAATGGGGTGGTCTTGCCGGATTTCCAAGTCGCGTAGAAAGTCAGTTTGACACCTTTGGTGTTGGTCACTCCTCAACTTCAATCTCAGCTGCATTGGGTATGGCTGAGGCGCGAGATATACATGGTGAAAAATATAAAGTAATTGGTGTAATTGGCGATGGAGGATTGACGGGCGGACTGGCGTTTGAGGGCTTGAATAATTCAGGAGCTTCTAAAAAGGATTTATCCGTAATTTTTAATGATAATCGCATGGCAATTTCACCCAACGTGGGAGCATTATCCAACTTATTCTCATACATTAGAACTGACCTTCTATTTGAAAAGATCAAAGACAATATGTGGGATTTGGTCGGGAAAATACCACGGAGTTCTAAGCTTAGAAAAGCTATACATGGCATGGACGAGGGATTAAAAGCCATGATGATGCCCGGATTATGGTTTGAGCGTCTTGGCTTCAGATATGTCGGTCCTATAAATGGTCATGATATTGAAGAATTGGTTTCCATGTTTAAGTGGTTGCGCACTTTGTCTGGACCGGTTGTTGTACACATTATCACCGAGAAAGGAAAGGGCTACTCGCCCGCGGAGTCTGATTTTACCAAACTTCATGGTGTCAGCAAAATTTCGCCAAAGGCGGTTAAAACAAAGAAAAAAAGCGGCAAGCCCGAACTAAATTATTGTCAACATTTCAGCGACGAGCTTTTGAAGATGGCTGACAAAGACGATAAAATTGTGGCTATTACTCCTGCTATGGTTGAGGGGAGTGCATTGGGAAAGATGTTTGAGAAATACCCTGAGCGTAGCTTTGATGTTGGAATAGCCGAGCAACATGCTCTGACCTTTGCAGCGGGACTTGCTACACAGGGAGTTAAGCCGGTAGTAGCTATATATTCGACTTTTTTACAGCGAGCATATGACCAATTAATACATGACATATGTATTCAGAATTTGCCAGTTGTGCTCGGTGTTGATCGAGCAGGATTGGTTGGTGAAGATGGACCTACGCACCATGGTGCATATGATCTCGCATATATGCGAAATATCCCTGGATTGTCAATATTGATTCCTCGCGACGGTGAACAGCTTAGAGCAATGCTCAGAGCGGCACTAAAAGATGGTGTTGGACCTGTAGCAATCCGATTTGCACGTGGAAAACCTCCTGTATTTGAGCACGTAAGTATAAATTCAGAGGATGTTTGGCAACCTGAGTATTTAAGAGAAGGCTCCGATGGAGTAATTATTTCCGCTGGACCACTGCTCAAATCGTGTATAGAGGTTGCGGAGCGAATACAATCAGACAAAAAATTGAATCTTGCTGTTCTTGATATTAGATGTATAAAACCACTGCCAATCGAGTTCATGCTGAACGTTGCCGATAAGTATAAGAAATGGGTTGTAGTTGAGGAAAACGTAATCGCGGGCGGTATGGGATCGTTGTTGCTGGAGTTCCTCAGTGAAAATCTTTTGCATAATGATGTAAAAAGACTTGGATTGCCGGATCGAAATATTCCACATGGTGATAAAGGTAATCAATTAATTGACGCCGGGTTAGATGTGGATACCCTTACCAATGCATCAAAAGCTCATTTCAAGCGGACTCGCCGTCTCAGTATAAAAAAACTCGGTGTATCAAAGGTCGATTAGTGTCCAGATATAAATTTGGCATCATCGCAAATACTGAAAAGACAAACGTTCCAGAAATCCTGCCACCATTTCTAAACTGGCTTAAACAGAAGGGCATTTCTTTCCTTGTTGCAGCAGAATTAAAGGACTCTATAAATTTACAAGATTATCCAAATCTTCCGTCTAGTGAAATTGCAGGTGAGTGCGATATTATATGGTCTTTTGGTGGTGATGGAACTTTTTTACAAACCGCAAGGGTAATTGCACCTTTAGAAAAGCCAATTGTTGGAGTAAACCTCGGTGACTTCGGTTATCTTACAGAAGTTACTACATCACAACTCCATCAACGAGTACAGGAAATTTTAGATGGCGAATACATTGTTCAAAATAGAATGATGTTGGACGTAACTGTTCCAGGATTGTCCACTAAAAATCGCTTCATTGGGCTAAACGATCTTGTAATATTCCGTGGGCAGTTTCCACGTACAATTTATATTGAAACATACATTGACGGTTTATTTTTAAATCGTTTCAACGCTGATGGATTGATCATCTCAACTCCGACTGGCTCTACGGGATATTCGCTGTCAGCAGGTGGTCCGATAATTGAGCCGGGATCGGGAGTAATGGTAATTAACCCTATCAGCCCACACATGATGGCAAATAGACCGCTGATTATCCCCTCAGATAAATCCATTGAAATACGCACAACAAGTCAGGGTAGGCTGATTCAGGTTTCTCTGGATGGTCAGCTATCTCTTGAAATAGAATCAGGAAGTAATATTTTTGTAAAGAGAGCAGAGTTTAATACTCGCCTGATACTATTTAAAGATCATAACTACTTTGAGTTACTTCGCTCTAAATTGAATTGGCGAAATCAGATTGATAATTAATAACCCATACAAATTATATAGTGAATTTATTAAAAAAGTTTAAGGTAGGGCTGTCGCGAACACGAGAGCTGACTATTGGCAAATTATCAAACTTGCTTCTGAAAAAAGATCTCGATGAAGATACTATTGAAGAACTTGAGGAAGCTCTGCTCGAAGCCGATCTTGGCGTAGATACGGTAGATGAACTTGTTGAAAAATTGCAACAGGATTGGAAAAACAGAAATAAAAAAGAGGATGTCAGCCCCAAAGAACTCCTAAAATCCACATTGAAGTCAATTCTTGATAAAGCAGAAACGCAACAAGTAAATCGATTTTCTGCAAAGCCATGGGTTATAGTGCTGGTCGGTGTAAACGGCTCGGGAAAAACAACTACTGCTGGCAAATTAGCCCATAAATTTAAACAAATGGGTAAAACAACAGCAATTGCAGCTGCGGACACGTTCAGGGTTGCAGCCATAGAACAGGTTGGAATATGGGTGAAAATCGGTGGTGCTCGACTTATCAGTCAAAAATCCGGATCTGATCCAGCAGCAGTGGCTTTCGATGCCTTAAAATCAGTATATTCTAAGGGTGAAGATGTTTTAATAATAGATACAGCAGGAAGATTACAGGGAAGTCACAATCTAATGCAGGAGCTATCAAAAATTGTCAGGGTTCTTAAAAAGCTTGATAACTCTGCTCCACATGAAGTATTACTTGTAATCGATTCAACCACGGGACAAAATGGACTTTCGCAGGCTCATGGATTCAAGGAGAGTGCAAATGTTAGTGGCTTGGTCATAACGAAGCTTGACGGTACTTCTAAAGGTGGTATTGTTATTCCGGTTGTTCGAGATCTTAATCTTCCTGTAGAATATATTGGATTAGGTGAAAAGAGCGATGATCTAATGAACTTTGAAATGGAGACATATATTGATGCGTTATTTGAGCGGTAATATATTTAATTTATTGATATTTGGAACGACGATTTTATTATCGGAATCTTATGCTCAGCGAGCAAATAGTCAAGATGATTTATACTGGAGTACTGAAGAAAATATCGGTGGACCGATATTCAGATTGAGTACTTATCAGCGGATAACCGATTCAATAGATGATGTTGGACTCGATGTTTATATAAAAATCGCCCATGATATGCTACAATTTGTGAGAAGCGATAATTTATTTGAGGCATCGTTAGAGCTAAATTTGTCCATTATTGATGAGCATGACAAGCTTGTAGAACGAAAGGTAGTTTACCTCCATCACAGCGTGAAATCATTTGACCTGACAAATTCACGCAAGAATTTCATGATAAGCACTATTTCCACAGAATTAACACCCGGCGAGTATCGATTAACGGTATCTTTATCGGATCAGGAATCTAAGCGCCAATTTACTAAGAAGACTATAGTTGTCCTCAAAGGTTCAGATGACCCGTTTAACATTTCTGATATAATTTTAGCAAATTCCACTGAATTAATATTAGGTCAAAATGCTCCGCTTAACCCTTTGGTAAATGGCAGATTGTTTGATCAAGACGCATCACTATTTTGTTTTATGGATCTTTTTCGATTGGACCCACTGACTGAAACCGATATTAAATATAGTGTGTTTAACGCAGGTGGTAAGGAAGTATTCCGAGATAGTACTACAATTATCGGAGGCGAAAAGCTATCATCCTTTTTCCTACCTGTTGACTGTACAGAGATGACTATTGGCAAATACAAATTAATGGTTAAAGTAAGTCAATTGAATCAGACAGTCGAGTGTGATACCGAGTTTAAGATTAACTATAATGGTCTGCCTACCTCTATTGAAGATGTTGATCTTGCTATTCGCCAATTGAGCATTGTGGCTGATAAAAAAGACATTAACCGCTTGTCAAAGTATCCAATACACGAAAAAGAAGAAGAGTTAGTTAACTATTGGGATATAAACTTCCCTTCGCCTGATGAAGCAGTTAATGGAAAAATGATTGAGTATTATTTGCGAGTCTCCAATGCCAACATACAATTCGGCAATGGATCAGGTGGGTGGAAAACTGACAGGGGGCGTGTATTGGTAAAGTATGGCAATCCGACAAATATAGAAAGGCAATCTGTAGTTGACAACTCTGTTCCTTATGAAATATGGAACTATAGCCACCTTAGTAAAAGATTTATCTTCAGAGACGATCATGGTTTCGGTGATTACAGGTTAGTAAGCCAATTGTGGTAAATGGCAGATGTTTGATTCAAATTGTTAATAATTAGAGCATCAAATTGAGGATAATATAACCACGCAAGCTAAGATTCCAGAGCCATTAAAAAAGGGTGATCTTATTCGACTGATTTCACCAGCTGGTGCGACCGAGGCATGTAAATTATCTACAGGAATTGTCACTTTAGAAAATTGGGGATATCGGGTAGAATTGGGAGCAAATTCTCTAAAAAAATCAGGTTACTTCGCTGGCACGGATAGCGAACGGCTTTCAGATTTGATTGATGCGCTCTCAGATAAAAATGTTAAGGCAATAATTTGCACACGTGGGGGTTATGGGACGGTGCGTCTTCTAAATCTCTTCCCTTGGGATATGTTTGCTAATTCAGAGCCTAAAGTTTTTGTTGGTTTTAGTGATATTAGTGCACTGATGCTGACGTTTTGGGAGAAGTATGGTTGGCAAAGTTATTTTGGTCTTCAGGTTGCAAATGGATTAAGTGGAAGTTATTCCGAGAGGTCGTTGGCACATTTCAGGAGTGTATTGGGAGCAGATCGCTATCCAATTAGCTGGTTGGATGGAAATGACATGTTACTAAATTCTGACGAAGGTAAATATTGCGAAGGACATCTTATCCCATGTTGCCTCTCAATCTTGACATCCTTGATAGGTACATCGTTTTCACCCGACCTGAGTGATACTATTTTATGTATTGAGGATCTGAACGAACCCACCTATAAATATGATCGCATGTTAGTTCAACTTCGAATGTCTGGAATGATGGACAAAATTAATGGACTGATCTTGGGTAAGTTTTTCTACAAGGATTCCGATATTAGCGGTAAAATTGCTTGTATAGCAAGTGAAATATTTAAGGATTACAATTTTCCAATTTGGCGTGGAATCCCATTTGGGCACTATAATGACCGATTAACTTTACCTATTGGTGTTAAAATGAAAGTAAGTGCAGAAGGAAAACTGTCCACTATTGCAGATATAAGTGCTGAATATTGAATATAGCTATTTTTTTATCTGGGAGGGGATCAAATTTTTTATCCATTTCTGATTCTATCAAAAGTGGAAAACTGAATGCTAAAATTGTGTTAGTTGGCAGCAATAATGCAGATGCAGTCGGATTACAAAAAGCTCAAGAATCGGGTTACAATACACAGGTATTTAACCGACAAGAATTTGGTGATGGTAAGAAATTTGCTAAATTCATGGATGATGAGTTCTCCAAATTTGGGGTTGAATATATTGTACTTGCGGGGTATCTTAGAAAAATGCCACCAAGAATAATCGAGACTTACAAAGACAGAATAATTAATATCCATCCTGCATTATTGCCAAAGTTTGGGGGCAAGGGTATGTATGGATTACATGTCCACAATAGTGTGCTTGAAGCAGGCGAGTCTGAGACCGGTGTAACAATTCATTTTGTTGACAATAAATATGATAATGGTAATATAATTGCCCAAAAATCAATTCCGGTGTTGACTGACGATACTCCTGAAACCCTATCCGCAAGAGTATTAGAGCTTGAGCATTCATTTTACCCTGAAGTGCTACAAAAAATAGCTACTAATAGTTTATAATTAAAAGGAAAATTAATCTTGGCTAACAAGGGTGATATACAAATTAAGCAGGCATTAATCAGTGCGTGGGAGAAGGAGCCTGCAGTTCGGTTAGCGCAGGGGTTGGAGCAAATTGGCGTAACCATTATCGCAAGCGGTGGTACTGCCAAGGCAATCGAGGATGCAGGTGTATCGGTTACAAAATTAGAGACCATCACAGGCTTTGCTAAATTATTGAATGGTAGAGTTAAGACATTACATACATCTGTTCACGCTGCAATCTTAGCGAACCGCAATAATCCTGATGACATGGCTGATTTGAGCCGATTAAACCTCGCTGGCATTGATCTTGTAGCAGTTGATCTTTATCCTTTTCCAAACAGCATTGAAGAAAACATTGTATTTCCTGTAGAACTTATTGATATTGGTGGAGTTGCACTGATAAGAGGAGCTGCGAAAAATTTCGATTTTGTAACCACTCTTTCACGAGCAGGACAATTCGGATCTGCCTTAGAATACTTTATAGAAAATAAAGGTATAGTTTCTGCAAGCTATCGCCGCCGGTTGGCAGGTGAATCTTTTGAATACACCTCAAAATATGACTCCGCTATTGCAAAAGCATTTGTCGCATGATAATATTAGCATGAATGTAATTTTAGTCAAGTTTAACCATGTTATCGAGATTTTATAAATGGGGAAATCCCAATGGTCCATATTTTCGAGTGATATTGCAATTGATTTGGGTACTGCAAATACCTTGGTCTATGTAAAGGGTCAGGGAATCGTGATTCGCGAGCCTTCTGTCGTGTCAATTTCTCGCCGGGACAAAAAAGTTATTGCAATTGGAGCTGATGCTCGCGCTATGATGGGCAAAACGCATGATGAAATTGAAGTAATTCGCCCAATGAGAGATGGTGTAATCGATGATGACGAAGTAGCTGAATTGATGATTCGAACATTCATTCGTCGAGTCCAAAATCATCGCCTGATGAGACCTCGAATTATCGTCTGCGTTCCAAGTGGTGTAACAAAATCAGAAATGCGCGTGATTCGCGATTCGGCTGAATATGCTGGCGCACGAGAAGTGCATTTAATTGCCGAACCGATGGCGGCTGCTTTAGGTGTAAAATTACCGGTTATGGACCCGGTTGGATCAATGATTGTGGATATAGGCGGCGGCACTACCGAAATTGCAATTATTTCCCTTGGAGGCATTGTCACCAACCATTCAATCCGTATTGGTGGTGATGAAATGGATGAATCGATAGCCCAATTTATTCGGCGAAATTATAATCTTTTAATCGGCGAAAGAATGGCTGAGTGGATTAAATGCACAATTGGATCCGCAATGCCTCTGAATGAAGAAATATCTTTAACCGCTAAAGGTAGAGACTTGGTAACTGGAATGCCAAAGGCTGTTGAAATAAGCTCAGAAGAAATAAGAGAGGCGTTGAGCGAGCCTTTATCCCAAATTGTAGCTGCAGTCAGAGAAGCTCTTGAAAAGTCACCACCCGAACTTTCCGCAGATATCAGAGATCGAGGCATATTGATCACCGGTGGTGGAGGGTTGCTAAAGCGACTTGATCAAAGACTGCGAGAAGAGACCAACCTTCCTGCAAACTTGGCCGATGATCCATCGACATGTGTGGTACGCGGAACTGGAATGGTGCTCGAAGATATCGAGGCGCACGAGGATTTATTGCTAACACATAATTAAAAGAAAGAAAAGGCATTGTGAATGCCATAAGGCATTACCTACTTTGGTTTATCACTACAGCGACTTGTTTTGTCCTTATCTTATCAAGCCAGACTACACAGGGAATATTACTTAGGGACCGGCTAACTGATATATTTGTGGCGACAGCACATCCCATTACATCCACACTAAGAGTTACAAAAGTTTGGCGTGAGAACCGAGAATTGAGATTGCAACTTGCAAGGCTTAGTCTTCAAGTTGCAGAAAACTCACAGAGCCAAGCCGAATTACCGAGACTTCGTAATATGTTGGAATTTAAGGACAGATCTTCCGTTTCCCTCAAATCAGCAGAGGTTATTGGCAATAGTCCTTCCACAGGCCTGAGCGGTATAATTGTCAACATTGGTGCAGATGATAATGTAAAATTCAATCAACCTGTAATTACTTCTGAGGGTGTAGTAGGTCGTGTATATAGGGTGGGGGCAACCAGTACCATAGTACAGCTGTTAACAGATCCAAATTTGGGGGTAGCAGGCAAGCTTATGAGTAGTGGCGAGAATGGTATATTGCACTCAGCCGGAAGAGGCTTGCTACAGTTTCATGGGCTCCCCATATCAGTAAAAATCTCCATCGGTGACACCGTGGTGACATCAGGACTTGGCGGAGCATATCCACGAGGGCTATATCTTGGAGTAGTAAAAGATTATTTTCCATCATCCAATGAGTGGCTTTGGGACATAGATATTATACCTTCGGTCAATTTTATCAATATTGAGGAAGTTTTCATAGTTCAAATTACCAAATAAATGATAGCTGAAATATTACACCCGGTCGCGATCTGCCTGATACTTTTATTGATTGATGTAACTGTCTCGCCGTGGATTAGTATTCAAGGGTGGTCACCAGATTTATTGCTAATTTATGTAATGCTATTCTCTGCCCAAAAAGGTAAAAACGGTGGACTATTGGTTGGTCTTTTTGCTGGAATATTACAGGATTTTACAGGAGGAGTGTCACTTGGTTTGTTAGCACTTGCGAAAAGTAATTTAGGATTCTGGTTTGGATATTGGATTGAAAAAAATGGCATTAGCTTATCCATTTGGTTAATGTCATTGATAATTTTAATATCAGTGTTAATTCAAGATACTTGGGTTGCCTTATTTACACTTCAGGGATCAGAGATAGAGTTCGGACAATATATATTAGGTAATGTGCTTCCAATATCGATTTATTCTGCTTTTATCGCTCTTCTGTTTATCATAATTACTGGAAAAACATTAAATAAAGTGAAAAAAGGGGGCGTTCTAAGATGACTTTTGGTAAAATTTGATTGGATTGAACAACACTCGTTGGCGTGAAAGCCGTAAATTATTTTTTATTATTATCTCGCTGTTAATGTTTTTAATGATAGCCATGCGTTTGTTTACCCTACAGGTATTAAGTCGTCCCGATTTATTAAAGCAGTCAAGGGCAAATCGAATTAGAGCAGTAGCAATTGAGCCAAATCGTGGTAAAATTTATGACTGTAAGGGGAGACTGCTGGTCGAAAACCGTCCATCGTATATGCTTTATGTGCTGCCATACACCATAAGAAAAGACCCCTATATAATTTCTTCACTTGCCAAGCTGTTTGAAATTGACAGCTCAAAAATAAGTGATAGAATCAGTAAGCGTGGATGGTACACCTTCAAGCCAGTAATAATTAAACGGGACATACAGTTTGAATCATTAGCCCAATTTGAAACTGTAAAGATAGATTTACAGGGGGCGATGATCGATCTTGTGGCAAAGCGGGAGTATCCTCATCCTGAAACGGTGCATCTCGTCGGATATGTAGGCGAAAGGTCTGCCAAAGCGAGTTCAGCAGGAATGGGCAGAATCGGACTCAGTGGCAAACAAGGCTTAGAATATGTATATGAGGAATGGCTTGGTGGTCAAGCAGGTTTAAGATTCCAACAGGTTAATGTCTCTGGTAAGCTGATGGGGTCGAGCCAAGATACGCCAACATTACCTCCCGAGCCAGGCTGGGATCTACACCTTAACGTTGATAGTGACTTGCAAAGGTATGCTTATGAGTTAATGGATGGAAGGTCAGGATCAGTAGTTGCGATAGATACGCGTAATTGGGGGGTATTGGTACTACTAAGTTCACCGAGCTATGATCCATCAATTTTTTCTGGAGTATTAGAGCCTGAAGTGTGGGAAACACTTTTGAGCGATTCTTCCCGTCCATTATTTAATAGAGCAGTTCAAGGCACATACCCGCCCGGTTCGACATTTAAGATGGTTCTGCTTGCGGCTGGTTTTGGAGAGGGAATTATTGATGATAATTTGAAAATACACTGTCCTGGTGGTCTTCAGGTTGGTCGCCGATTCTTCAAGTGCTGGAACAAAGGTGGTCACGGTAATGTAAATTGGCGTGGAGCGATTCTTGGCTCATGTGATGTATATTTTTACACCATCGGGATGAAATTGGGGATCGAAAAAATTAGTGAGTATAGCAGGCTCCTCGGTCTTGGCAAGGTAACTTCACTTGACTTTGACAACGAGAGTAAAGGAATTATTCCAGATACTAAATATATGAATAAAAAGTATGGGAAAAAGAAGTGGACGCGAGGACAAATCGCTAATATATCTATTGGACAGGGTGATGTCTTGACTACACCGTTGCAACTTGCGGTTTACACCTGTGCACTCGCCACCGGAAAGCTTGCTAGTCCGCTACTCGCCTCAAACATAGTTAATCCAAACTCGCATGAAAATATTGAATTCATTGCCCGCTCATCTCCGGTTGAGATTTCACTGGAAACTCTCGATAAGATTCGGCAGGGTATGCGTGAAGTCGTTACTAATCCTAAAGGTACAGGTCGTCGTCAGTTTTGGCGAAAAGTTGAAATTGCGGGTAAAACGGGCACATCACAAAATCCGCATGGTGAAGATCATGCACTGTTCGTGGGTTATGCGCCTTATGATAATCCCCATATTGCAGTGGCAGTTATTGTTGAACATGGTGAACACGGTAGCTCGACAGCTGCGCCTATCGCAGGAGCTATTATGGAAAAATATATCCAGGATTTATACATTGGTCCCTACCCAATTCGCTATCCGGAGGTAGTAAAAGCAATTCCCGACAGTTTACTTATGGACAGCTTAGCTGTTTCAGAGTTAGAGAATGATGAATCAGTCGAATAGAAGTGCAGGCAAGGGGAATCTTGGGAATATAGATCCGATATTTTTATTCGTTGTGATTGCACTTCCAATTGCTGGGTTGATGCTTATTTATAGTGCTGGAATTGCCCAGGAAAATTCTACACACTTTGATAAGCAACTGATATTCTTAATTATTGGTATCATAATATTGGGTATGATATCTTTCATATCTCCGAAGGTATTACATGAGTTAGCATATATTGTGTACGCTTTATCTATTGGACTGATGCTTGTTGTATTGATTAGTGGTGAAATTGGATTTGGAGCGAAACGGTGGTTAGAGATTGGTGGACTGAGAATTCAGCCATCCGAACCTGCTAAAATCGCACTAATTATGGCTGTATCCAGACTAATCGCCGATTGGCGATCTGAGTTTTCTTGGAATTTAATTGGTCGAGTGGCATTGCTCGTATTTCCGCTTTTTATATTGACAATGCTTCAGCCAGATTTGGGTACATCCACTACATTCATTGTAATTGGGGCACTTATGTTAGCTTGGTGCGGGTTGCCTCTAAAATATTTTGTCTATGCAATATTACCATTTATCTCACTTTTCTTTACCTTGCTGCCTTGGGTAGTTGTACCAATACTGATTTACGGTATAATGTATATCAAAAGAAAAGGTGAAGAGTCTATAGTTTTGATATTACTGATCATACTGTGTCTAACAGCAATAATTTCTGCACCTGTAGCATGGAATCAGCTCGCACCTTATCAGAAGAAGAGATTGACTACCTTTTTAAATCCAAATGAAGATCCCTTAGGAGCTGGATATCAAGTGATTCAATCTAAGGTAGCTATCGGATCGGGCGGATTAAAGGGTATGGGCTATCTTCAGGGCACCCAAACACAATTAAAATTCCTGCCACAGCAGCATACCGACTTTATTTTTTCACTTGCAAGCGAAGAATTTGGATTTATCGGCTCGTCTACGATACTTTTCTTGTATTTTATCTATATGTGGCGAAGTATAAGTCTTGCAGCTCGCACTAAAAACCAATTTATGAGCAATGTAGCTTTTGGGTCTGCAGTGTTGGTATTTTACCATTGTATTGTTAATATTGGTATGGCTATGGGCAATCTTCCTGTTACGGGACTACCGTTGCCGTTTTTGAGTTATGGTGGATCATTTTTAATATCATGTATGATATGCTCTGGATTAGTGCTATCAACTGGTATCCACCGAAGACAGTACTAAATTGAATAGACTGAATTAATTGTATCAAAGGAATAGAATGATCGACATTTACAAGAATCTATTTTCGACCGGTTTTTTCATTTTTTTACTTCTGTTGATGGCTTCAGCAACCAATGCTGCCAGCTTTAAACAGGATTATGACCGTGCTTACAAGTCTTTTGAGTCTGCAAAAACAAACGCTGAAATAACTAAAGTAGCTGGAACTTTTCGCTTACTTTCACAGCGTAAGGATGCAGGTAAATTGATTGCTAATACTTATTATTGGCAGGGAGCGTGTTGGTTTCGGTTGAGTAAATACACCCAATCATTACAAAAGTTTGAAAAAGTTCTAACTTATCCTCTGTCTTATAAAGAGGAAGATGCAAGATATAAGGTTGCAACCTGCTATCAGAGACTTAAAGAGTATGAAATCGCAAAATGGGAATACAATAGGTTTCTAAGGGATTATCCACAGAGTAAACTTGCTGGCACGGTCAGAAACCAGCTCACCAAGATGGGAAGTAATTGAGCGATATTATCTTAGTTCCATCAACAATATTAACCATTAACACTGTATATCTATGGCTCTAAGCAGAAGATTAGTTTTGTTTTTCATTATGGTTGTCGTAAATATTGCTGTCGCATCAGAGGATTACGTTTGGCCTGTTGATGCTAAACAAGCTTTGACAAGCACTTTCTGTGAATTTAGACCCGGGCATTTTCACAGCGGGATTGATCTAAAAGTATATAGCTCAGTCGGTTTACCGTGTAGAGCCATTGCGGATGGCTATATAATTCGTCTAAAAGTCTCACCGACAGGTTATGGCAAGGCATTGTACTTGAAGCTGAATGATGGTAAAACAGCAGTATATGCTCATCTCGAAAGATTTACGCCGGAAATTGAAGAAATCATAAAAATTATTCAACATCAAAATAAATTTTATGCCTTAGACTATTTTCCTGAAGATGCTGACACTACTTGGTTCAAGAAGGGCGATATTGTAGCCTATTCTGGAAGGAGCGGCGTAAAGCATCCTCATGTTCACTTTGAAATTCGAGATCATCTCGAACGACCGCTGAACCCACTAACCAATGGACTTTTTGCTGCGGACAGGTTTCAACCAACACCGCGGAAGCTCGCAATTATCCCATTAGACGGCGAGTCAACCGTGGAAAGAGATTGCCAGACCAGGCTTTACAATAGATTAGTGAAGAACCACGATGGCGTTTATAGATGCGGTGATGCAATTGGTGTGCAGGGGCGCATAGGAATTGGAATTGAAGCCTATGATCGTGCAGACGCGGCGGAAAACTTACTCGCTATATACAGAGCAGAACTTTATATTGATGATAAATTACTTTGGGAAACTAAGTTTGATAGATTTAGCTTCAGCGAAACAAGGCAAATTGAACGGGAGCGAGGCTATCAATTGAAGAGACGTGGAAAAGGGGATTTCCATCTATTGTTCAGGGATATTGGCAATACTTTAAATATGGGAAATGGTGACGGTATCATAAATTATGGCTATGAGCATGATAAGTCACTTGAAGTAAAAATAGTTCTGTATGACGCAGTGGAAAATAACAGCACCGTCCAATTTAGGTTAGTAAATGACCAGGTTGAAGACATCAATCGAAATGTTGGTGGCAAACCACTAATTCAATACAGACCGGCGCATAGTGTTGATTCCTCGCTTGAGGTAAATATCATGCGAAATTTCCTGCGACTGACAGGTCCTCCGGGAATAAATAGCTTCAGAATTAATAACGGCTTGAACTTTGTTACCACCGCAAACATCGTAACCGGATCTGTTTCCGCAGCATGGACTCCACCCGCAGATTACGACGGAAAATTCCATCTGCTTGCCATTAATGCTGGTGGGGAAGAGGTTACGTCTCTTGAGATCGATATAACTCCAGCATATCCACAATTTCACAATGAGATTTTGTCACACGATGGCATGTGCATGGTGGATATTCCTGCTAATGTACTCTACGATACAACTTGGATTAGTATAATTCCCGAGCCGAGCTTTAATGTTGGAGGATTGATAGAGTCAGTTTATCTTATTGAACCCTTCGATCAACCGATTTCATCAAAAGTAAAAATAAAAATATTAGCTGAAGATAAACCAAATCAAGGTGGATGGGGGTTGTACTACTTTGACCAACGTAGAGGATGGACGTTTCTAAGCGATTCACTAAAAAGTAATTACTATGTAGCCGAAGTATTAAGTTGGGAACGTTTTGGTTTAATGCGGGATAATGATTTGCCGAATATCAAAGTCACTGCAATACGGGATGGCAGTAGCATTAATAATCATTATCCTGAGATTGTAGCATTTGTAACGGATGCTACATCTGGTATTGTTGCTGATGGTCTTGAGATGAGATTGGATGGCGTCATAGTACCCGCAGAGTATGATCCGCCAATTGACCGATTTTCCTACAAATGCTGGCGTCCGCTTTCGCCTGGCAAACACGAAGTGGTTATTATTGCTCGCGACCGTGTTGATAATTTAGTAAAAAAGCAATTTCATTTTAATATTCTTAAATGAAGGGAGATAATTATGTACGTCGCTGATTTAGAAAAGCTTGTCATACATGATGTTAGTTTTGTTCGTTATGAGTGTAGAACAAATAAAATTCCTATGGACAAAAGGAAGAAAATATTTAGTTTATCCACAGTAAAGCGAATGGTTGAACCAGATCATCGTCCTAAATTTAATGGCTGTCAACACTGTATGTCTGAGTATCATACGTTTGATTTCACGAAGATATTCAGTTAACATTAAGCCATGATATCCCACTACCATAGTTTAATTGACACTCTGTCGTTAGATCACCGTCGGGGTGCGACGGAGATTGTTAAGGATTCGATATCTTTGTTTTCTGAGATAGCCAAAACAGCAAAGAAAAATCCATCGGATGCCAATCAATTATTTATCAGAGCGGTTCGTTGCCTTGCTAAAGGACAGCCTTCAATGGCGTCTGTGCTTAATTTGCTAAACGATTTATGTTTTATCTTCGAGCAATCAGATGGCAATTGGGATAAAATAATTGTGGATACGGATAAAAATGAAGCTGCTTTTAACATGCGAAAAAATGAGATGTTAAAGAATATTGAATCTCTACCTAAGCCTGGAGCAGTATTGATCGCATATTCAAATAGCTCTACTGTCGCAGAGCTTATTATTGAAAGTACGCGTCGGTTTGACTGGCCAGTAAAGGTGTATTGTAGTGAAAGTCGTCCAATGATGGAAGGCTTAGTGATGGTAAGAAAACTCAAATCTGAAAATATACCAACCACATTATTTACCGATGCCGCACTAATTTCTCGAACAGGGGAGGTTGATTCCGTATGGGTTGGCGGAGATTGCATAACCGAACGGGGATTGGTAAATAAAGTTGGCAGCAAAGCATTAGCTCTAATTGCAGATAGGCTGGGTATCCCATTTATCACATTGATGACTTCTGATAAATTATTGCATCCTACATTGCTCCCATTTTTTAAATTTCGCAGTCAAAATCCACGCGAAATCGCTGCGGATGAGGCGGATGACTTTGATGTATTTAATGAATATTACGAGACCGTACCATTGGAGCTAGTGACTTATGTATATTCCGAATATGGCTTAAACAAACCGGATAAAATGATTAATTTAAGCTTCAGTAAGCCTGCTTGCAATTACTTCAAGGAATTATTGCAAGGTTAGATTTTTGAAAATACTGTATGTATCTCCAGAGCATGTAACCGGTGGATTTGGTCTATTTGTAAAAGGGCATTATCTTAAAGGAAATAAGGCTAAATACATTACTTTTTTCCGTAACCAATTTGGTTTTGAAGAAGATCTGTGCTTTGATCTGGCATTAATGCCAAACACGAAGATGGTTGCAAGCATCAGGAAATTCATAAAGAAAGTGAACCAAGTCGTGGATATTGTTGACCTTAGCGGCAATCCACCATTCTGGAAACCCACATCTCGTTTGACCTCAATCTTAATGCAGTTTCGTGATTTTATTAACACTTCCCGTATCAACACGGCAATCGCTAATCACAGACTAAACGATTATGACATATATCATTTTGAACAGGGGATAGATGTTTATCGCAATGGTCGTTGGATCGATGAGCTTGCGAAACAGGATAAAAATATAGTTTGTTTCTATCACGGAAGCGACATTAGAAATCGTGGTGTAATGGAAAATGTACATCGACATTCAAATCTAAATTTAACCTCCGAGATTGATCTGATGAGCAGAATGTCGGGCATGAAATATTTATTCCTTCCATTGGATACAGATGCTATCAAGCCGGATCCACGTCCACCCGATGACAGAATTAAAATTAGCCACGCAGCTCGAAATCGCTATTTCAAGGGGACTGACATTATTGAGTCGATAGTTATGGAGCTAAAAAAAACATATCCAATCGATTGGGTGATGATTGAAAATGTTAGCCACAGCGAGGCATTAAAGTTAAAATCGCAATCCGATATATTTATAGATCAGATAACGGACAAGGGTGGGTGGGGCTACGGAGCAAGCTCGGTAGAGTCCTTAGCTCTTGGGTTGCCAACAATTAGTCTAATCAATCCCAATGTTGCTTCTTTCCTCGATTCACACCCATTCATATCTGCATCCGCTGAAAACCTACGCACAGAGCTGATTAAGCTTATTGAAGATAAGAGATTGCGTCTTGATTATGGGGGAAAAGGTCGTGATTGGGTAGTAAAACACCATAGTATTAATTCCGTTATGGATGTGCTCTATGGTTATTATCGGGATGTTGGATTCCTGTGAGAATAGCTTATTTACTACCAAATCTGCATGTAACTGGTGGAGCCCGTGTCGGTGTTGAAATCGGAGGAAGACTGGTTGAACGAGGGCATGAATTTAGCATATTGATACCCAAGGGGAGGCATAAAATTCCGAGTCCCAAGGGTGTAAAAATTATTGAGTGTGGTTTTGCCGTTCATAATCCGTTGCTGGCAGTGGTTACTGGGCTATTGGGAATGCTGACCAAAATACCACCAGTTGATATTATTATCGCATCAATGCCTACTCACGCTATTTTGGCTCAATTCATTGGCAGATTTCGCAAGATACCTGCCATTAATTATGCATTGAACGATGATGTGAATTTTTTTAACGATAGGTCTTTGCTAAGAAACCGAATCCTGCTAACGATATATAAATCTGTTGCGAAATATGCCCTGAAATCAAAATATCTACTCGTGAATTCCCATTGGACAGCAGTACAGTGTGTCAAAGAAGGCGGTATAAAGCCCTTTGGCATTGTTCACAGCGGATATGATAAATCGGTGTTCTTGCCACGAAACAATCAGACTGAAAACAAACCATTACGGATCGTTACCATCGGTCGTCATCCGCGCTGGAAGGGGTTGGCGGATTTGATAAAAGCATTGAATTTGATTGATGTAAAGACAACACCTTTCGTCTTGACCATAATTACACAAGATAACTTAGACCTATCCGATGCAAAATTTCCCTTTGAAATTATTAAGCCAGCAAATGATATTGAGTTGGTAAATGTTTATCATAAAGGTGATATATCTGTACATCCGTCCTGGTTTGAAGGATTCGGATTACCCCCGCTCGAGGCTCAAGCCTGTGGATTGCCCGTAATTTCTACCAACAGTGGCGGAGTAAGAGAATTTCTGATCGACAATATTAATTCTCTGATTGTTCCACCACGCGAACCACAAACAATGTCAGTTGCTATTACCAACCTGCTGCAAGATAATGTATTGCGAGAGAGGTTATCCACTGCTGGGCTTGAAAGTTGTGTAAATTTTACGTGGGACAAAGTCGCAGATCAATTTGAAAGCACAATAAAAAAAATAGTTAACGACTTTAATCTATGATCGCTCAAAATGTCTCTGTAATTGTTCCTACATACAAGTCATTGGATTTTCTGAAGCGGACTATCCACAGTCTTGAAAATCAAAATATTGGTTCAAGCCAATTTGAGGTTATCGTAATTGACGATGGCTCTAAAGATCAGACCGAATCTTGGTTGGTCAATTACATAGGGTCATTGAACTTAATACCAGTCATATTCAAAAATAACAAGGGCAGGTCATGTGCGAGAAACGCTGGGGTGGAGCGTGCGAGCAATCCAATACTGATTTTCTTAGATGGCGATATGGAGCTTTACCATGATTATGTTGAAAAACATGCAAGGTGGCATACAAAATTAAATCTAATAGCTGTCGGCAAGGTGTTTTATAGCTCAACAGTAGGGAGGAGGGGATATGCGAGATACTTACAAACGCGCGGGTCTATGAAATTTCAAACCGGCGATACTATTCCAGGGAGGTATTTTTTAAGTGGTAATAGCTCTATGTTAAAGGATACTTTTGAAAGTGTTGGTGGGTTCGATGATTCGATCACACACTATGGCGAGGATTTAGATTTAGGGATCCGGCTGGAAAAAGCGGGGAGGAGGATGATTTATGACTCTGAGCTTGCTGTTTGCCATCTTCACTTAAGACCACTAAGCGCAGTGCTTGAAACAGCCTTTGAGTATGGTTATCAGAGCTTACCCTACTTGATAAAACTACACCCCGAATTAGAATCTCAACTGCGTATTAACTGGATGGAATCTAACAGAAATAATAGGATTATAAAACAGATAGCTTTAAACTCAATAATATATTATCCAACATTATCGTTCACGAAACTTCTAAATGAGATTGCGGCACCATCTTTACTGTACAGCTATCTAATTTATAGAAACTATTATAATGGATATCAAAAGCATATTGAAAAAAACTTGAAACAACTGGCAGAGATTGCTTAATGGAAGTGACATTTTAAAATGACTATTTGATAGTATCTAAATTGAGGATAACTTTAAGTTGGAAATAGTAAAATTAGGTGGAACTCATTATAATTTAAATGGAGAATATTGATGGCGCTGATCTTAGATGGGAAAAAATTGGCCAAAGAAATCAGAAGTGATTTAAAACAAAGATTAAAGACACAACTCGACGCAGGTGCACCGCTGCCATCACTTGCGGTATTTCAAGTTGGTGACGATTTACCCTCAACTGTCTATATCAGAGCAAAAAAAAGAGCTTGTGAGGAAATCGGATTTGATTTCAAGCAATACAACATGCCAGCAAGCACCACAATGGATGAACTCACCGCTGCAGTGAATGATGTGAACAACGATGACAGTATTCATGGGTTGCTTGTGCAAAGCCCTTTGCCAGACCATTTGAACGAAATTGAAGTTCAGCGACTTGTCTCACCCAAAAAAGATGTTGACTGTTTCCATCCTGAAAATGTTGGTCTAATGTACATTGGGCAACCGCGATTTTATCCTTGTACCGCTGGTGCAGTACTTGAGATGTTGCTGCGATACGATATAGATCCTGCAGGAAAACATGCCGTTATTATCGGTAGGTCAGTTCTCGTGGGCAGACCACTTGCCATCATGATGGCTTCATACGGACGAGGTGGTAACGCTACTGTTACACTCTGTCATTCAAAGTCAACAAATATCGAAGCGATTACCAGAACTGCGGATATATTAATTCCAGCAGTTGGGGTTGCTGAGTTGGTCAAGAGGGACTGGGTAAAGCCAGGAGCAGTTATCGTTGATGTTGGTATTAACAGAGTAAGTGATTCTTCTAAAAAGTCGGGTTATCGTCTTGTTGGGGATGTCGCTTTTGAAGAGGTCGAGCCTATCTCGTCGGCTATTGCACCTGTACCGGGCGGGGTTGGTCCAATGACTGTTGCAATGCTCAGCAGGAATTTAATGATGGCTGCAGGACTTGATGCAGGAGTGTAGCTTTAGTTGTACCGATTAATTGCAAAAGTGATTATTAGTAGGTATATTTACTGCTCAGGTTATCTAATTAATTTAGTTGGGTCGGGATTAAATATATGAGATCGATGTATTTCAGCAGACAAATCACCAGATTTTTTGCATTCGCTTTATGTTTGCTAATTTTTGGTTGTGCGGGGACAACTAAGGTATCTACTGAAAGTGTAGATTTTGCAGAGCAGGAATCTGCTGAAATTCCTGTTTATGAGCCAACCGTAAACGAGGGTGTGCTTTTTCCGGATATTTCCAATCCAGAACAGCTTACTTTTGGTAAATTTGACAATGGGATCGGAAATATTCATCCCGATGGTGATAAAATTGTTTATCAATCCTTCAAAAATGATAAGTGGCAATTATGGGAAATGAACTTTTCTGAAAGTAGCCCATCTATGTTATTAGAGGGGGAATCAGACCTTGAAAACCCAATTTGGTCTAACGATGGTTCTGTCGTGCTATACGTTCAAACAGAGGGTGGTGGCTCCGAATGGGATCGCGAAATTTATATGTATGATCCTGTCGAAGAAGTATCCGCGAGATTAACCAATAGTAATGGAGATGATTGGTTTCCCGTGATTGTTGATGAATCAAATTACATTTTCATGACCGAGCGTGACGCAAATGTTGGAAACCCATTAGATAGAAGTAATTCTATATATATGGGTTCATTGGATGGAACTTCACCAACATTAATAACTGATCCCGCAAGTAATTTTAGTTCACCAGCATTTGTTGATAAGAATCGCCTGATTGTATTGACTGCCGAAGCGAGATTGGCAATTTACAATAATGATACTGGTTCTGTAGATATAATTACACCATCAAGGTTAGAATGTGGAACGTGTGACTATAGCAACAGCGCAGGAATGGTTGTATTTACGTCAGTAAACGGTGACAATTCACTGTTATATATTATGGATATCGAAAGCAGAGTTTTACAAGAAGTGTCGCTTGCTGGAGAAACAATTAGATACCCAAGATTTTCACCTGACGGAAACTGGTTGCTTTACAGTTCCCTATCTGAAGGTCATTTTCAGTTATTTAGAATTAATTTATCCTCTAGCTAAAACTTAGAGGATACAGATATAATAGTTATAAAAATGAGAGTTAAAATCTCTAATAGTAGAGATTTTATTATGTTTACCTTTGATTATTACATCAGTGATTTTTATTGCTCTTGATATTATCATTTATAAGCATGGGTTGCGTCAACATCAGACGAGGATCACAGCTTAAATGAATGTTCTTTTAATTATAATGGTAGTCCTTTGTGGGTTTGGGATATGGGAGTTTCGAGGTCACCAGCTTCGTCTTCGTAAGATCCCATTACGAATTCACATAAACGGCTCCCGAGGAAAATCATCAGTAACTCGCCTTATTGCAGCAGGCTTACGTGCTGGTGGATTGAGGGCAGTGGCTAAAACCACCGGTACTCTTCCTCGCATAATAGATCATGAAGGTAAAGAGATCTCCATCAATCGCAACCAGTCGGCGAATATTATTGAGCAAGTCAAGATTCTAAAATACATTGACCACATGAACCCAGAAGTTTTGGTTATCGAGTGCATGGCAGTATTGCCAGAATATCAATGGTTCTGCGAACACAAATTAGTAAAATCCCACATTGGCGTTATCACAAACGCCCGCCTTGACCATGTGAACGAAATGGGGCAATTCCGCGAACAAATAGCACGATCACTAAGTAATACTGTTCCAGTAAATGGATCCATGTACACTTCTGAAAAAAACTACTTGCAGGTTATAGTTGATGTGGGCAAGAAGCAAAATACTAAAGTTACTCGAGTTGGTGGTGGTGGAATCGATAAGGATGAATTGAACGCATTCAGCTATATCGAGCACCCTGCGAATATAGGATTAGCACTCGCAGTCTGCGAAAAAGCAGGGGTTGACCGAGAGACTGCATTGCTTGGAATGACAAAGGTCAGGCCCGATCCAGGTGCTCTTAGAATTGCAAATTGTAAACACGAACACAAAGAGTTAATGTTTGTGAATGCAATGGCTGCGAATGATGCGGAATCTACTCTCGTTATTTGGAAGGAGATTCAAAATAGATTTGCCCCGTTGGGTAAAATAATTTTCTTATTAAACTCTCGCGCTGACCGCCAGGACAGAAGTATTCAATTGTTGGAGATGATTTCCAGCAATGTGAAATTTGATTACCTTGTCCTGACAGGCGGAAGTTTGAAAAGATTTATTCAGCATGCCATAAAATTTAACATTCCCAAAGACAAGATAATTGGATTGGGTAGAACCAGTCCAGAAAAAGTTTATGAAGAAGTTTTTAAAGTTACACAAGTAACCGGAACTGTATTTGCGATTGGTAATGTCGGTGGTGGCGGATTAGACATTGGAAGATATTTCTATAAACACAGGAGAACAAGTAATTCATGACAATAGTTCCAATAGCTGTTGGCTTGGGCGTTGCTTTTAGCTTAATTTTTCATGAGATTTTCGGTTTAGCTGCTGGCGGTATCGTTGTACCCGGTTATATAGCACTAAATTATGATGACCCATTCAAACTCCTCGGCACTTTATTGGTTGCAATAATAGTATGGGTTTGCATTAGAATTATTAGTCAATTTGTATTTGTGTATGGCAGACGCAGAATGGTTATTGCCGTACTATTAGGATTTTTACTTGGCTATGCATCAAAAGGATTCTTCGATCTAGATATATTTGACTCGCGTATTGAGGCAATTGGTTACATCATTCCAGGGTTGATAGCAAATTGGATGGAACGCCAGGGTGTCTTAAAAACTGTTACAACGGTATTAATTGGCGGTGCTGTAGTCAGGGTAATGACAATTATCGTTACAGGTGGGAGGTTGATCGGAAATGTATAGACCAACCATCAAATCAAGAATTTGGTTAGTAATTACAGCGATTATATTTACAGCTCTATTTTATTGGGTTGAGAATAGCATTGAAACCATACGTACTGAGGATTATGACAAGAAAATTCAAGCAAGCAAATTAATGTTGTCAGCTCTTGAAGCATTGCAAGAGGAACGGTTACCAGGTAATAATAGTAGCATGGGAACCGAAGTTACTGACCTGCTATCATTTACTATGATAGGCGAAAAATATAGCCCAATTACTACAGACGAAGGTAGATTATCTGATAAAGTTACAGTTTTGAATCCAACTTTTGCAGCCGTGATGGTTGATTATATTAATAAATTGAGTCTGAATTCGGGAGATACCGTTGCAGTAATGCTGTCTGGCTCAATGCCGGGTGCTAATATTGCAGTATTAGCGGCTATCAAAACCTTAAAACTATATCCTGTAATCATTACCTCGGTTGGATCTTCATGGTGGGGCGCAAATAGCCCTGATTTTACATGGCTTGATATGGAAAGAGTTTTGTCTGAGAGAGATGTTATACCCTTCAGGTCAATTGCAGCATCGGCAGGTGGCAGCGATGATCAGGGTGGATTGCGCTTGTCAAGTCTTGGAAGACAGTTAATCACTGATGCTGTGACCCGCAATGAAGTTATTTACATCAGCCAAGGCTCCTTAACTGAAAATATCCGCGGACGTATAAAAGCATTTGAAAGAGTGATATTGCTACACCAATACAAAGCTATCATTAATGTTGGTGGTGGTATTGCTGCTATTGGTCATGCACAAAATCGAAACCTCATTCCCACAGGAGTGAGTGAAAAGTTACCTGAAAAAAATTATCCTAACCGCGGAGTTATACACTATTTTTCAGATGAAAATGTACCATTAGTTCACATTTCAAACATATCAAAGATTGCTAAATTATACGAACTACCGGAAGATCAAATCCAATTACCCGAAATTGGATTTGGCAAAGTATTTTTTGAAAGACGGTATAACATGAAAAATGCATGGATAGCGTTGATAGCCATGGTCCTTCTTATGGCTGCAGCAAAATATTTCGATAAAAAACATTATCAGTGGCGTGAAGAAAAAAACGATCCCGATGTGTAACATAACGTCATATATTAATCTTCATTTCAAGTTTTCAAGATTAATTATAGTATTAGTATTATCTTTAAGTATTAATTCTGTAGAATTGTTTGCGGCTGAGTGGAATCTATTGAAAGAAGTAGATGGGGAAAAGGTAAAATTAAAAGTAAATAATAAATCTCGATCATATTGGATTCTTGAAAAGCAAGATACCATATCCGTTAAAGTAATCGGTCCAGCGTCTCTCAAAGCATATTGTCGTGCAGCCCTCTCAAGTAAAAGACCTGAAGTGTTGTTTGGACTGCTTTCAATCATGGATGGAAATGACAGGAAATTAGTGGGAGATGGAGCTTCCCAAGATAAATCGGTTAGATATCCTAAATTATCTAAACAAAGAATCTCGTATGCACGAAGTTTTATTTATGACATCCCTAGCGGTGAGCATGAGATGTTATTCATTGTACCTCACGAGGTAAAAAAATCTTTATACCTAAGATTCTTAGTGTCATCAAATGTTGAGGATGAACGCTCTTGGATAGCATACTTACCACGAGGGTTTCAGGATGAAGTTCGACTGGTTATCAAGGAAAGAGAGTATATATATTACCGATCTGATAGCAGCAATCCAATCGAGTTAGAGGTTATCGGACCTACGCGAATAAGAGGGGTTGCGCGATTGGAGTTTGACCCAACAATCCGTGGTGATAAGTCTTTTCGGATTCAAGTTAAGGAAAATGATAAAGTTTTAAGCACTCAGCCAATCACGGCTCGAGTATCGGCAGTCGCTAAATATCCAAATGCTTCTGTGAAAATCCCAGCTCGAGGAGAAAATTTTTATTTTGATGTACCATCAGGCAAACATCTGTTAGAAATACATACACCTGATATCGGCATATCAATATTGTTGAGGTTTTATATTCCACAAAAAGATCTTGGAAATGAACAATCAACGGGGCAAAATGGAAGAGCTGGTGCCACAAATTTTGGCAATTGAGTAAGAGTGGTTAGATGAGTTACTTGATAATATTCATAATAGTTCTGTTTGGTGCCACAAACGCACAAGGCGGAGTATTTCCCGGCAAGACTGAATATTCAGTCATGTTACGCTCTACTTACGATAGCAATGTACTATGCTACTCGTCTCAAGATCGAGATCGCGCCCTAAATGGTACGGAAAAATATCAAACTCCAAACAGTACTCTTGATGACCTACGTACAGACTCCCGCTTCACCTTAGTGCATCGGTTTAAAATGATGGATAAATTTAAGGGTAGATTCCAGACATCGTTGAACTTGTCCAATTATCTAAATAGTCAGCTTAACAATGCTAAATGGGTGAGTATTACATATAAACAGGATGTTCACAACAAATTTAGTGTTTTGTACAACTATTTTTATGAGCCAAAATATTTTATTCGTGATTATTCAGATGTTCACACCAACGAACGACACCATGCTGAATTTGCCTTGGGTAAGACAGTCGCCAAGTTATATTACCGCCCGAACAAGACTTATGAATTGGTCGTTGCTGGTGAGCTTAAAAAATATGCGTACAACAAGTACTTTACGGAGTATGATGGTGATCGGTTCGGGATAAAGGGGGAATGTATTTTTCGTGGGAAACCTTGGCGAGCATCAGTCTCATATGGCTATGGAGAATTTGACAACTCTGGCTTTATTCGAAATAGCTCAGAACAGTCAATTGAACTAATTGATGATACTGAAACTGGCGAAAGTGATTATCAGGAAGATATGTACAGTTTAAGCTTAGAATACTCTCATAAGTTGTTTAGTAAACGGACTCGTACAAAAATACAATTTTCCGCTGCTGACAGGCATTATCAAACTACTCGATTGCCGGATATTGATCCAATTCATCATGCACGGCGGGATGTTGTGTCAAACACAACTATAAAATCAAGCATGAGAATTTCTAAACAAATAGATTTTCAAATTGGAGGTTCATTCATCCATCGAGACAGCAAGGCTTCTGATCCTATGGTCGATAGAATAAAGACCTATTCGCGTACTTTAGGGTGGATTGAACTTAGTTATGAATTATAAAATTATTCAATCTTAGTTGTATATCATTGAGTTTATAGGTTTATTTGGCTATCTTTTTTAGATGGGCTCATAGCTCAGTTGGTTAGAGCAACGGACTCATAATCCGTCGGTCCTAGGTTCGAGTCCTAGTGAGCCCACAGTTTGATACATAGAATATAAAATTTGGAAGGTGAAATCATATGGAAGAAGTATTCATGGTTTTACGGCGAATATCGCAATATATGATTTAGCAAATATTGAAATATAATAATGGTGCATGTCAATTACAGTGCACCGTTTTTTTAATGACAACAATTAATCAGGAGGTTTATGTTGCTTGAAGAACTTAATCTTTTAATCAGCATACAAGAGACAGATAATAAATTAAAAGCCCTCGATGACGAAAAGGGTGACTTACCAGAACAGCTCAAGCGCTTATCAGGATTACTTGACAAGGCATCCTCGGAAATTAACGACTCCAAGGATGAATTGCAATCTTTAGACGATGAGCGAAAACGGTGTGAAGCGATATTAGTTGAGACACGTGAAAGATATGAAAAATCCCAAGCTACAATTTATAGTGTAAAAACTACTCGAGAATATGATGCAATATCCTCCGAGATCGAGCTGGCTACCGATGAGATTAGTGATCGTGAATATAGAATATTAGTTATTTCTGAGAAGAAAACTGGGTTAGAAGAAACTCTCAAAAATCAGGAATCCGCATACGAAGAATTATTGGGAGAGCAGAAGGAACGCGATTCTGAAATGGAGGAACGCATAAAGGAAAGCGGACATATTGAGGACAAGCTAAAAATTGACCGAAAAAAGTTCGTAGAAAAATTGAAAAAACCCGTTTATAGCCATTATGAGCGTATTCGGAAAATACGAGATAGAACGGGTGTCACCCACCTTGTTGGTGATGCTTGCAGTTTTTGTTATTCCCAAGTTCCGCCACAGCGAAAAACGGAAATAAAAAAAATGACAGATATGATTATTTGTGAAGTTTGTGGCTGTATCTTAGTTTCAGAAGAACATTCGAGTCGATTAGATTCGATTTTTTAGTTTTGGCAAGGTATCCTGAATTCAGGAAAACCATTTATGAAAGTTGATCGAGTGATCGCGTCCATAAATTAATGGATGAGGAAAGTCCGAACTCCACAGGACAGTGTGCTCGCTAACAGCGAGGCGTTGGAAGGCGATGGAAAGTGCCACAGAAAACAAACCACCTGTTTAGGCAGGAAAGGGTGAAAAGGTGATTAGTCACTAACTTTCATTGCGAGATGAAGGATTGGTAAACCCCACTCGGAGCAAGACCAAGCAGCAGGATTTCCAAATTTTGGAAAAGGATCGTCCGTCCTATTTCTGCGGGTAGGTTGCAAGACAATAGCGGTAACGTTATTGCTAGATAGATGATCACATAGAACAGAATTCGGCTTACGGGTCAACTTTTATAATATATAATTAAGTGAATTAATAAGTTTTGGTAATTTATTGAATACAAAATCAAGATGGGAATTGATAGGCAAGCACGATGCCTCAACAATTGATGAGATGGCGAAAAATTTTCGTTTGCCTTTATCAATTGCCAAGGTATTGTTGAATAGAGGCTTATCTACAATCGAAGAGGTTGAAAGATTCATCAAACCCAATATTAAAAATCTGAATGATCCCTTCCTCTTAAAGGATATGGATGTTGCTGTTGATAGACTTATTACAGCAATGCGTGAACGCGAAAAAATCATGATTTATGGCGATTATGATGTTGATGGGATCACCTCTGTCTCTGTATTATATCTTTTTCTGAAGGATCTTGGAGGTGATGTAGTTTTTTATATTCCTGACAGAGCTGCTGAAGGATATAGCTTATCAGAAATTGGAATTGATGATGCCGTTAAGCAGGGTTGTGCTATCATTATTACGGTTGATTGTGGTATTACGTCAATCCATGAATCAAAATATGCTAAGACAAAAAATATTGATTTAATTGTGACCGATCACCACGAGCCTGGTGATGTATTACCAGAAGCACTTGCTGTAGTTGACCCAAAACAACCGGATTGTGGATATCCGTTTAAAGAATTGGCTGGTGTGGGTGTTGCCTACAAATTAATTCAAGGCTTAGCAAAAAGATTAGAATTAGACGAAAGCTATGCTGAAAAGTATATAGATCTGGTTGCAATTGGCAGTGCTGCCGATATAGTTCCATTAGTAGAAGAGAATCGTGTATTAGTAAAGCTTGGGCTTAAAAAACTTAATACCAACGGATTAAAGGGTATTATAACACTGATTGAATCTGCTGGTTTTGTTCCTGGGAAGATTGAAGTAAGTCAAATAGTTTACGGACTCGCGCCTCGAATAAATGCTGTTGGAAGACTCGGGCATGCTGCACCAGCCGTAGATCTGCTGGTTACACGAAATCATAATCAAGCGATCCAAATTTCTCACCTTCTCGAAGAAGAAAATAAACGGCGCAAGCAGATTGATACCATTACTCTGAATGAAGCCCTCGAAAAAATCGATAAAGAAATCGATTTGGTAAACTCTTCTGTAATTATATTAGCTGCAGCAAAATGGCATCCCGGTGTCATAGGTATAGTTGCCTCGAGGATTATAGAGAGGTTTTACAAGCCGACTGTTATGATTACTATAGACAACGGGATTGGCAAGGGCTCTGCACGGAGCATCGCTGGATTTGATTTACATTCAGCTCTGAAAAAGTGTGCAGATTTATTCGTTCAATTCGGTGGGCACAAATATGCTGCTGGATTGACGATAGAAGAGAAGAATATCCCTGAATTTAAGAAACGATTCAATAAAATTTGCTCAGAATTACTATCCGTTGCTGATCAGGTTAGAATTATTGAGATTGATGATGAAATCGATATCGAAGATGTTGACTTTGAACTAATAAGGCTTATAAACACACTTGCACCATTTGGACCAAGAAACGCTTGTCCTCTATTTGTATCTTATAATCTTGATGTTGTCGGTGAACCAAGAATTGTGGGGAACAACCACCTGAAATTCAGAGTTGGTAAGAATGGTAAAGTTTTTGACGTAATAGCGTTTAATCTGGGAGATGCTATTGAGCAGTTACGCGAGAAAAGAAAAGTGGATATTGTATATAATATTGAAGAAAATAAGTGGATGGACAGAAACACCATTCAGTTTAAAGTTAAGGACTTAAGGTAGTTATGGTAATTCAGGAGCGAATTATTATCAAAAATTATTTGGATAACAAATTGGAGATTTCTCATGCTTGATGTTGGAATCATCGGTTATGGTGCATACTTACCGCGATATAGAATTAAAGTTGAGTCAATCGCTGCGGTTTGGGGCGCAAACGCCGAAAATTATAAAAACGGATTACAACTGAAAGAAAAAACTGTGCCTGGTCACGATCAGGACACGATTACCTTGTCAGTCGAAGCAGCAAAAAATGCAATTCGCAGAGCTGGGATATCAGCTTCTAAAATTGGTGCACTTTATGTCGGGTCAGAGTCTCATCCGTATGCAGTAAAGCCAACTGGTACTATACTGGCTGAAGCAATTGGAGCAACTCCCGAGTGCCACACTGCCGATTTCGAATTTGCTTGTAAAGCTGGGACAGAGGCAATGTATGTTGCCTATGCACAGGTCAAAGCAGGTTTAATAGAATACGGTCTTGGTATTGGCGCAGACACATCGCAGGGTGCTCCGGGCGATGCCCTTGAATATTCTGCATCGGCTGGTGCAGCTGCATTTTTATTTGGCAGTGAAAAAGTGGTAGCTCGCGTAGATGAAACATATGCATATATGACTGATACGCCAGACTTTTGGCGTCGTGAACATCAACCCTATCCGCAACATGCGGGAAGGTTTACTGGCGAGCCTGCCTACTTTAAGCACACTCTCGGCGCAGCAAAGGGAATCATGAAAAAATCTGGCACCACACCAGAAGACTTTAACTACGTAGTTTTTCACCAACCAAATGGAAAGTTTCCTATAGCAGCGGCTAAGAAGCTTGGTATCCCACGAGAAAAAGTTGAAACAGGTTGGTTAGTACCATGGTTGGGAAACACCTATTCGGGTGCTTCGCCAATTGGACTTACCGCCATACTGGATATTGCTCGTCCCGGTGAAAAAATCTTGATGGTTTCATTTGGGTCAGGTGCGGGATCGGACGCATTTATTTTTACCGTACAAGAGGAAATTTTAAAAGTTCAAGATCTGGCAATTAAGACCAGACCACAACTGGATGAGAACAAAATTTATCTTGATTATGGACGCTATGCGAAATTCCGTGGAAAAATTCTACGTAATTCATAACTCAAAACTGTTCAGGAGATTATAATGAGAGATGTTGCAGTAGTCGGACTTGGACTACATAAATGGGGGGAATTATGGGATTTGTCACTGCGTGATATGTTTACGATTGCCTCGAGAAATGCGATGGATGATGCTGGAGTGGATCACATAGATTCAATGTATATCGGGTGCATGTCGGGTGGATTATTTGCGGCTCAAGAGCACATAGGATCGTTAATGGCAGACTACCTTGGTGTTACACCAATTCCTGTTACACGTGTTGAGAGTGCATGTGCCTCAGGTGGTGTTGCGTTCCGTCTTGCATGGATGGAAGTTGCATCTGGATTATCAGAAATAGTACTCGCAGGTGGAGTCGAAAAAATGACTGACATCAGTGGTGATGAGGCGACCTTCGCTCTTTCCACGGCAGCTGATACGGAATACGAAGGATATGTCGGTGTCACTTTTCCTGGATTATATGCAATGATGGCAGCTGCTCACATGCAAAAGTATGGTACAACGCTCGAACAGCTTGCACATGTCAGTGTCAAAAACCATGATAACGGTGCATTAAACCCCAATGCACAGTATCCGTTCCCAGTAACTTTGGAGACGGTTATGAACTCCACAATGGTTGCTGAGCCACTACGCTTGCTTCATTGCTCCCCGATTACGGACGGAGCAGCCGCAGTGATCTTGTGCTCTGTTGAGTTAGCTCGTGAAAAATATAATGATCGTCCCATGGTCGTAATAAAAGGCAGCGGTCAAGCAACTGATACAATTGCGCTTCACTCAAGGGCTGACATTACATCATTAAAAGCTGTGGAGGTAGCTGCGAAAAAAGCTTATGGCATGGCTGGAGTTGGACCAAAAGATATTGATCTTACAGAAGTTCATGATTGCTTCAGCATTGCTGAAATCATGACAACTGAGGCTCTTGGACTGTTTGAGCCTGGAGAGGGCGGCGCTGCTGCTGAAAATGGTGTGACATCTCGCGATGGTTCAACACCGGTAAACACATCAGGCGGTCTCAAATCAAAAGGGCATCCTGTTGGGGCAACTGGCATTGCTCAAATAATAGAGTTAACTACTCAACTTCGTGGTGATGCCGGCAAGCGTCAGATCAATAATCCAAGAGTCGGTTTAGCACAAAACATGGGTGGTAGTGGTGGCAGTTCAACCGTACACATTCTTGAGAGGCAATAATGAAAATTAGATCACCACGATATCACAGAGAGACCCCACGAAGGTTCAGGCTTGAAGCGGAAAAAACTAAATCGGGTAAAATATTTTTCCCGCCACGCAAATATTATGAAAACGGCGAAAAAGCCGAACCAATCAGGCTTGCAGAAAGTGGTAAAGTAGTCACATATACGGTAATTCATACTGCTCCGGCAGAACATTCCGATTTGACACCATACGCTATTGCTATCGTAGAGCTTGACGATGGGGCAAGAATCACCTCACAAATAGCTGATGTTGATACTTCTAAAGTTAGCATAGGAATGCGTGTAAAAATTGAATTCAGAAAAATTCGCACCGAGGGAGACGAAGGGTTACTCTGCTATGGATATAAAGTTGTCCCTGAATAATATAATTATAAAGGATAATAAATGAAAGTCGAATATTTTAGTGCAGAGTGTAAGATTTGCCAACGAACGTATAACATCATTCAACACCATTTTCCTGAATTAGATATAGAAAAGCATAATGCAGCCGATTGCATTGATGGTAAATGTTGTGAGTTAGCTGAACAATACAATGTTCGTGCTGTACCATCCCTTGTTGTTGATGGGAATGTCATTCAAATTGGAATGCCATCGGACAGTGATATCGAGAGAATTGCAAAGATATTAAATTAGTTTGAAAAGATTTAAATCAAAAGTAAACACACGCACGGCAGAGTTCAAGGCATACGAGGAGGCAAATAAACAACTTGCTGACAATTTGCGTCAAGAGCTTGCTAAGGTAAAACGTGGTGGACCACCTCGCTCCGTAGAACGTCACAAGAAGCGTGGCAAGATGACCGCTCGCGAACGTATTGCTGGGCTTATTGACCCTGATACGCCTTTTCTTGAGCTTAATGCCCTGGCAGCGTTGAATATTTACGATAATGATGCTCCATCTGCGGGGATAGTGACCGGCGTGGGTGTTGTGCATGGCAGAGAAGTTCTTATTATCTCTAATGATGCCACGGTTAAGGGTGGGACGTATTACCCGATGACCATCCTGAAGCACGTCAGAGCACAAGAGGTAGCAATGCAAAATAATCTACCCTGTGTGTATCTCGTTGATTCAGGAGGCGTGTTCTTGCCACTTCAAGACGGAGTATTCCCTGATAAAGAGCACTTTGGCAGAATTTTTTATAATCAAGCGATGCTGTCTGCGCAGGGTATCCCTCAGCTTTCTGCGGTCATGGGATCGTGTACTGCCGGAGGTGCGTATGTGCCTGCAATGTCCGATGAAACTGTTATCGTCAAGAACCAAGGTACCATTTTTATAGGTGGACCTCCCTTAGTTAAAGCCGCTACAGGTGCTGTAGTCAGTCCTGAAGAGCTTGGTGGCGCAGATGTTCACACAAAGATTTCCGGTGTCAGCGATTATTATGCAGAAAATGACGAACATGCCCTTTCGATACTACGTGACATAATAGAGAACTTAAATCGACCATCCAAATTTACCCTTAGCCGTGAGGAATCCGTTGAGCCGTATTATGATCCAAAGGAATTGAACGGAATCATCCCTAATGACACGCGTAAGATGTATGATATTCGTGAAATTATAGCACGTATCGTTGATGACAGTCGTTTTAACGAATTCAAAGAACTCCATGCAACTACATTGGTGACATGTTTTGCCCGAATAATGGGCTATCCCGTAGGTATAGTTGCCAATAATGGAGTGCTTTTCGGTGAATCCGGCAGGAAAGGTGCTCATTTTGTCGAGCTGTGTGCTCAGCGTAAAATACCATTGATTTTCTTGCAGAACATTACCGGGTTTATTGTGGGTAAGGAATACGAGCATGCCGGCATAGCTCGTGACGGTGCAAAAATGGTTCATGCAGTGGCAAATGCACAGGTTCCCAAATTTACTTTGGTAGTAGGCGGGTCACACGGCGCAGGAAATTACGCTATGTGTGGACGTGGATTCCTGCCAAACTTTATGTGGATGTGGCCAAATTCTCGAATTTCTGTCATGGGTGGACCGCAAGCTGCTGACGTGCTGCTTCAGGTAAAAATGGAGCAGATGGCACGGAATGGCTTGACGGAGATGACAAAGGCAGAGCAAGATAAGTTCAGGCAACCAATTCTTGACAAGTATGAGCATGAAGGCAGTCCGTATTACGCAACTGCAAGACTTTGGGATGATGGAATTATCAACCCACTTGACACCAGAACTATTATTGGACTTGCGATTGCTGCATCATTGAATAAGCCAATACCAGATTATAAAATGGGCATTTTCAGGATGTGACAATTTGTCACTTTAGGTTGTAGCGGACAAACATTTCTATCTGTCAAATATTGACAGCATTAAAGAAGATACTATTTGGCTACTCCCCAAACACAAATGGTGACATAAAAATGCAACTGTATTGAAAGTAATTGCCCAACTAAAGAATATTATTACAAATAGGACAAAATAATAATCCGATTGATTAACTGCTTAGCATGAACAATACGACAATTAGAACATTCGTTAAAGACGGTATAGCTCGAATAGTTATGGCTCGCCCCGAAGTGAGGAATGCCTTTGACGAAAATATGATTTCCGAAATTCACTATGCAGTATCAAAGTATAGTAAAGATTCTGAAGTTAGGGTCATTGTAATCACGGGAGAAGGCACCGCGTTTTCAGCTGGAGCGGATATCGAATGGATGCGGAAGATGGGAAACACTGGCATTGAAGAAAACTATCAGGATGCACTTAAGCTCGCAGCGATGCTCGACAGCATCTACCGTAGTCCGAAACCAACGATAGCCTGTGTAAATGGTCCGGCAATTGGAGGCGGAACCGGATTGGTTGCTGCCTGCGACATTGCGATAGGTGTTAACTCGTCATTCTTTTCTTTCAGTGAGGTAAAAATCGGTCTTGTTCCGGCATGTATTGGTCCCTATGTTATTAAGCGAGTCGGGCAGGGGAGAGCGGGCGAACTATTTATTACCGGTAGGCGAATTGATGCTGAAGAAGCAAAGATAATTGGTTTGTTAAATTTCACTGTTAATGACTCTGATATGGAAGGTGAATTGAAAGCTATGACAGCGAGCATTATGAGTTCTGGTCCAAATGCGGTTGCCGAAGCTAAGCGGCTTGTTCGCGAAGTTCCATCGCAAACAAGATCTGAGTTTATCGAGTACACCGCTCGTATGATTGCCGAACTTCGCACGGGCGAAGAAGGTAAAGAGGGAACGGGGGCTTTTCTTGACAAGCGTCGCCCAAACTGGATAAAATCATAATGTCCTATGGAAATTCATACCTTTGAAAACTAAGATTCACAAGATTCTTATTGCAAATCGTGGTGAGATTGCGGTCAGAATTATACGTGCCTGCCGTGAAATGGGGATCATCTCGGTGGCAGTATATTCCGAAGTGGACAAAACTGCTATGCATGTTCGCGAGGCAGACGAGGCTTATCACATCGGCGAGGCACAGGCAAGCGAAAGCTATCTCAGGCATGATGTCATTATTGATACTGCGAAAAAGTCGTGCTGTGATGCCATTCACCCCGGCTATGGATTCATGGCAGAGAATGCTGAATTTGCAACTACTTGCAGAAAAGAGGGATTTATTTTCATCGGTCCTTCTAGTGATTCTATTACTCTGCTCGGCGATAAAATCGCCTCACGAAAGATGATGTCTGCAGCAGGGGTTCCGGTTATTCCCGGTGTGGATGATGCCGACCTAAGTGATAAACAATTGTTTGAAGCTGCCGAGAGAATTGGCTATCCCGTAATGATCAAAGCAGCCGGTGGGGGCGGTGGCAAGGGTATGCGGGCTGTGCAATCTGCGGATAAATTCATGGATTCGATCCAAGCTGCTCGCCGAGAAGCACAATCTGCCTTTGGCAATCCGACGGTGTTTTTAGAAAAATTTCTCGTGAAACCACGTCATATTGAGTTTCAAATTTTTAGCGACCAACATTGTAATCATGTTCACCTCTTCGAGCGCGAGTGCTCCATTCAGCGTCGTCATCAGAAGATAATCGAAGAATGTCCCTCGCCAGCAATGAATGAAGATCTACGTAAGAACATGGGCGATACCGCAGTCCAAGTTGCCAAAGCTGCCAACTATGAAAATGCCGGTACCGTTGAGTTTTTGCTGGATGAGAATGACAAATACTTCTTTTTGGAGGTAAACACACGCATTCAGGTTGAGCACCCCATCACAGAGGAAATCACCGGAACAGATTTAGTCATAGAGCAAATCAGAGTTGCAAGTGGCGAACGTCTTTCATGGAAACAGGATGACATAACCACAAGAGGACATGCTGTTGAATGCCGGATCTATGCAGAGGATGCCACTGTTGGATTCTTGCCATCTACGGGTAAGATTCACCGATTCTATAATCCAACCGGACTTGGAATCCGCATAGATAGCGGTATTGAGACAGGCGATGAGGTTAGCATGTATTATGACCCAATACTGGCAAAGATAGTTGCCTACGGAAAGGATCGTGACTCTGCTATTCAGAGAATGCGACAAGCGCTAACGGATACCGTAGTGCTGGGGGTAACTACAAATATTGATTTTATGAAAGACGTTTTGGATCGCAAAGAGTTTATCGACGGAAAGCTCCACATTAATTTCATTGAGGAATACATGCCTGATTGGAAACCAGCTGAGCTTTCTAACGATCAGTTAAATGTTGTGTTGGGTCTCGCTACTATTGCTAAGGACACTTCAAAACAGACTTATTCCGAGTCGGATACCAGAGGTCAACCTGAGCCTTGGCAGGTGGTCGGTGCCTGGGAGATAGGTTATGGTCAATAGTGAAGCATAAATTTATGTATGACAAAATTCTATACCAAATATCTGCTGAACTAAAAGACGGAACTAACGTAGTTAATTCAGATGAAGGTCAAGTTGAATTTATTTCTGATGCTGTCACAGAGTCAGCATTTATTCTAAACCTCAACGGCAAAAAAGTTAAGGCATATGGTGTTAGAGATGGGGATAAAACTTTCCTCAACATTTTTGGCAGACATATTATTATTGATGATGTCTCAAGAGAAGACGGTCAAGATTTTTCTGGTGATAGGGGCGATTCAGCAAGCTCAGCAGTTGCACCGATGCCAGGTTCTGTATTGAAAGTGCTGGTGAATGTAGGTGATGAAGTAAAATTTGATCAGCCGCTCGTTATAATTGAAGCGATGAAGATGGAAAATCAAGTGCGGGCACCACGGGATGCTATAGTTAAAAAGGTCGCTGTCGAAGAGGGGATGCAGGTTGGTTCGGGAGATGACCTGATATTGTTTGAAATTTAATATGCTTGCATGAGCAATAAATTACCTGAAATTTCGGCACGAATTGAAGAGCTTGATAAATGTGTAAATTGTGGTTTGTGCCAGGCGGTCTGTCCAACATATCTGTCCACGGGCAATGAAGGAAAAACTGCTCGAGGGAAAATTACCGTCATGAAGGAAATGCTTGACGGAAACATCGAGCCATCATCATCAATTTTGGATATGTTTAACGATTGTCTTTCCTGTTACGCCTGTCAAACGGTTTGTCCTGCAGGTGTCAAGACCGAAAGATTGTGGACTGCTGCCCGTCAGGATATTTCAGCTCAGGTAAAATCTCCATTAATGATAAAATATGCTATACGTATAGTGCTTGGCAATCGCTTTCTGCTTAACTTTTTGACAAGGATATCGGGGCTTCTGTTCGGTTTTGACCGCAGCGATTACAGAGCTGCAGATTTAAGCGATAGTTTTATGTTTCCATTTCGTGGAGCACCCTATCTGAGATCAGTCAATGGGGGATTCAAACCTACTGGCAAGTTGAGAGGTAAGGTGGGAATCCTCATCGGTTGTACATGCAATACCTTCACGCCATGGGTCTTAGATGCAGTGATAAAATTATTGGTTGCAGCGGGCTGGGAAGTTATATTATCTAAAAGCCAAGAATGCTGTGGCGCACCTGCTATAAATAATGGCGAGTGGGCAACTGCTAAAAAGCTTGCAAAAAAGAACATTAGCAATTTTCTTGATCTCGGTGTGGATTACATTACATCGCCGGACGCCACTTGCGTGAGCGTTTTGGCAAACGATTATAAGGAATTATTCTTGTCTGATGATGTCATGTTTGGCAAAGCAGAAGAGCTGTCAAATTTGGTCGTAAATCCTGATGAGCTAATACGAGTTGCAGTGGAAGATGGTCAGTTATCTTTTGGCAACACGCCCTTTGCTGTAACCATACATGATTCGTGTCATGAAACACATTTACTTCCAAAATCGAATTGGCGCGACATACTGTACCGCATCGATGAATTGAAGATTGTAGAGATGAAGAATTCGGATCATTGCTGCGGATTTGGCGGAAGTTTCGCTTTTAGATTTCCGAAGGATGCCGATAAGATCACTCAGCAAAAATTGGAAAACAGCAGAAAAACTGGGGTGAGACAGATACTTGTTGGTTCGCCCGGATGTTTAATAAAAATTCAATCATCAGTAAAATTAGACTCAGAGCAAGATATTGAAGTCAGGCATGTGACCGAACTTTTGGCTGAAATAATAAAATGATGATCGCTAATAAAATTTAATATACAACTAAACTTGAATTAATTTTCCTGAGGTATAATTGTTTTTGAACGAAGAAGAGCTGATGATGCGTGATATGGTGCGAGATTTTGCATCTAATGAAATTCTCCCTATAGCAGCTCAAATAGATGAAACTTGTGAGTTTCCGACTGAGACCGTGAAACAGATGGGTGAACTTGGTCTGATGGGGATTGTTTTCCCCGAAGAATATGGCGGTGCAGATATGGGGTATGTCTGCTATGCAATTGCCGTGGAAGAACTTTCAAAGGTGTGCGCTTCTCACGGAATCACCTTAGCGGCTCACATCTCACTCGGTGTGACCCCAATCTACAGCTTTGGTAATAAGTCGCAAAAAGAAGAGTGGCTGCCCAGGCTTTGTTCAGGTGAAATACTGGGTGCGTTTGGATTAACTGAGCCGAATGCAGGCTCGGATGCTGGCGGAACCGAGACTACAGCAGTACGCGATAATGGTTCATGGGTCATTAACGGTACAAAAAGATTTATTACAAATGCTTCTGTTTCGCAAATATACGCCTTAACAGCTGTTACTGATAAAGTTGATAATAAAAAATCAATCAGTGCGTTTTTGATGGAACGCGGAACAAAAGGATTTTCAATTGATCGCAAAGAGAATAAACTTGGTATCAGAGGATCTGATACTGCGGGTTTGATCTTTGAGGATTGCAGCATTCCGGAAGCCAACCTGTTGGGAGAAGAGGGTAAAGGGTTTAGCTATTTCCTGGAGATTCTTGACGGAGGCAGGATATCTATTGCAGCAATGGCACTTGGAATTGCACAGGGAGCGTTTGACCAGGTTTTACGCTACAGCAAAGAGCGACATCAGTTTAAGCGTCCCATTTCATCCTTCCAGATGACACAATTCAAGCTGGCAGAGATGGCAACCTGGATAGAGGCTGCGCGTCATCTTGTTTATAACGCAGCACGTCTTAAAGATGCGGGAAAACCATTTTCAAAAGAGTCTGCCATGGCAAAATTGTATGCTTCAACTATTGCCACACAGATTGCTGAAATGGCGATTCAGATACACGGTGGGTATGGCTATAGCCGTGAATATCCCGTCGAGCGTATGTGGCGAGATGCCAAGATTTGCGAGATAGGCGAGGGGACATCTGAGATTCAAAAACTCGTTATTGCCCGAAATCTGCTGAACAATTAAACGGAATGCAAAATGCGTTTGAGTATAATGTGATTTCAGATGGCTGGATAAAAATTGAATCGTCTGATTTTTATACAGGTGTCGGTGTTCAAAGATCGGGGAGGTTGCTGATTGGACTGAATCAGTTATTACTGAGAATTTCCGGCAAAACTGTACTAATTGACACCGGTTTGGGTGACAAGTGGAAGATCGAAACACTCGAGCTTTTGGATTTTGAAAAACCCAGAAAAATGCTCACGGGGTTAAGCACTTTAGGGGTATCGCCAATGGACATCGATATTGTGATCCTCACGCACTTGCATTATGATCACACGGGAGGTTCGACACATTGGATTAATGGTACAAAGCTTGCGCCTGTATTTGAAAACGCTATATATTATACTCAGAAATTAGAGATGGATTACGCCCTGAGCCCCGATTCTGACAGGGTGGGGGATTATCATCAGAATGATTTTGTACCATTGGCGAATGCAGATAAATTGGTTCTGCTGGATGGTTCAAAAAAATTGCTTGATGGACTGAATGTATATCCTGCCCCAGGACATAGTCCTGGGCATCAGGTTGTTGTCGCCAATAGCGAAAGTTTTACACTCATTTTTGGAGGCGACTTGATCCCCACGAGAGAACATGCGAATCTAAGAGTAACATCAATGTATGATCTTGACTCTGATATAGTGTTGACTGAACGTAAAAAGTGGTTGGAAGTGATTAAGCAGGAGGAAATGAATTGTGTGTTTTGTCACAGCATCCGCGATCATATTGGAAAATTAAGCTAACTTATAAAATTAATCTTATAAAAGATTTGTTAAATAAATATTAAACTTTGGAAATATTATATAAATGGAAAATGTAGTTATAGTATCTGCCGTCCGCACTCCCATAGGAGCCTTTGGAGGATCGCTGTCAAGCGTTCCTGCGGTTAAACTTGGTGCCGCAGCGATTAGTGGCGCTGTCAAAGCCGCTGGCATTGCCAGCACGTATGTTGACGAGGTCATTATGGGTATGGTCTTGCAAGCTGGCACGGGACAAGCTCCGGCTAGGCAGGCAGCAATTTATGGTGATATTCCTAATTCCGTTCCGTGTCTGACTGTTCACAAGGTCTGTGGTTCTGGATTAAAGGCTGTAATGCTGGGCTGTCAGCAAATTCAACTTGGTGAAGCGGAAATCGTAATCGCTGGTGGCATGGAGTCTATGTCTAATGCGCCTTATTATTTACCAAAAGCAAGGACGGGATATCGGCTCGGTGATGGAAAACTGATCGACGGCATGATTCAAGATGGACTTTGGGACCCATACGCAGATATGCACATGGGGCTGTGTGGTGAACTGTGCGCAGAAAAATATGATTTTGATCGAAATTCTCAAGATGAATATGCTATTGAGAGCTACAAACGAGCCCAAAGAGCTATCGCCGATGGCAGCTTTGAAAACGAGATTGTCTCTATCGAAATTCCCCAACGCAAGGGTCATCCAGTTATTGTTTCACAAGACGAAGAGCCAATGAAGGCAAAATTTGACAAAATCCCCAATCTACGACCGGCTTTCAAAAAAGATGGTACAATAACAGCTGCCAATGCATCCAAATTAAATGACGGTGCATCAGCTTTGGTGCTTATGTCCGAATCGACTGCGAAAAAACGTGGGCTAAAGCCTTTGGCACGTTTGCATGGTCGCGGGACATTTGCTCAAGAGCCGCAATGGTTTACTACATCACCAACCGAAGCTATTAAAAAATCAATTGCAAAGTCAAATGATTCAAAATTAAATCTTGCTGATATTGATCTGTTTGAAATTAATGAAGCTTTTGCTGTTGTCGCTCAAGCAAATATTAAGTTGTTGAAAATTGAGTCGTCAAAAGTTAATGTAAATGGCGGAGCGGTAGCACTTGGTCACCCACTTGGTGCTTCAGGTGCAAGAATCCTTACCACATTGGTACATGCACTTATTAACCGGAAGAAGCAATGGGGTGTTGCTGGAATATGTTTGGGTGGCGGAGAAGCTTTAGCCCAAGTTGTAGAACGAATTTAGGATATATCAGGCAATACCATGAAAATTAAAAGTGTAGCGGTTATCGGATCTGGGATAATGGGCAACGGAATTGCTCATGTATGTGCTCAAAGTGGTATAAATGTCAAGCTTATTGACATTGACCAAAGCTTTCTTGATCGAGCAATCAATATTATTTCTAAGAATTGTGATCGGCAGATCAAAAAGGGAAAAATCAACGAAGAAAATAAAGCAGAATTACTTAGACATATAGAAATCAGCACAGACATTTCAATGGCAGGGCAGACTGATTTGGTTATTGAGGCTGCGAGCGAAAACGCTGAAATAAAATTTGGCATTTTCAAAGAATTGGATAAGCTGTGCCCGCCCGAAGTAATACTTGCGAGCAACACTTCTTCCATATCTATATCCAAGATTGCTGGGGTTACGGAGAGACCCGAAATGGTCATTGGTATGCACTTTATGAATCCGGTGCCAATGATGAAGCTGGTTGAGATCGTTAACGGTATCGGTACTTCTGAGCAAACCACCAATTCAGTTGTCGATCTGGCGACCGAGCTTAGTAAAACCCCCGTCATAGTGAATGATTTTCCGGGATTCATTGCCAATCGTATTTTAATGCCCATGATAAACGAGGCTGTTTATTGCCTTATGGAGGGTGTGGCAGAGGCAGAAGCTATCGACACTATAATGAAGCTGGGGATGGCGCATCCTATGGGGCCGCTTACTCTGGCGGATTTAATTGGTCTGGATGTATGTCTTGCCATAATGGAAGTTCTATACAGAGATCTTGGCGATAGCAAATATCGCCCTTGTCCGTTATTGCGGAATTATGTATCAGCGGGCTACCTTGGTCGTAAGTCCGGTAAGGGCTTTTACGATTACAATTAAATATTAATATATACCATCAATAATTATACTAAGAATTTTATAGAAAATGAATTTTAAGATCACAGATACTCAACAGATGGTGCGCGACAGTATTCGCGAATTTGCTGAGACCGAAGTAGCACCCACCGCTGCTGCGCGAGATGAGTCCGAGGAATTTCCTTCTGAAGCAGTTCAAAAATTGGGTGAGTTAGGATTTATGGGGGTAAATGTAGCCGAGGAATACGGTGGCTCTGGTCTGGATAACGTCAGTTATGCAATAGCTGTAGAGGAATTGGCTCGAGTTGATGCTTCGACTGCGATTATTGTTTCTGTGCAAAACTCATTAGTTTGCTTTCCATTAGAATATTTTGGCACTGCAGAGCAAAAAAAAAAATACTTAATACCTCTCGCTTCAGGGAAAAAACTCGGAGCATTTTCTTTAAGCGAAACTGGTTCAGGTTCAGATGCTGGAGCTATGACAACCACAGCGGTCAAAGACGGCGATTATTATATCATCAATGGTAATAAAAACTTTGTAACCTCGGGCGCAAATTGTGACTATGTGATAGTGTTTGCCGTAACTGACCAATCAATGGGAACTAGAGGAACATCGGCATTTATTGTCGATGTAAACACGCCCGGATTCAGCGTGGGAAAAAAAGAGTTGAAAATGGGAATCCGCTCGTCAGATACCGTTTCGCTCATACTTGAAAACTGTCGGATTCCAGCTTCTGATCTTCTTGGTACAGAGGGTGGAGGCTTCAAAATTGCATTGACTGCCTTAAACAGCGGAAGAATAGGCGTAGCATCCCAAGCCTTAGGTATTGCCCAAGGTGCTATGGATGAAGCAGTAAAATACAGTAAAGTTCGTCAACAATTCGGCAAACGAATCATTGATTTCCAAGCGACACAGTTTAAAATTGCTCGTATGGCGACAGATATAGAAGCTGCGAGATGGTTATTGTATTCTGCGGCTGATCGTAAAGACAGGAAAGAGAACTATATTAAAGATGCTGCTATGGCAAAACTATTTTGCTCTGAGACAGCCGTTCGTACCGCACTCGAAGCTGTCCAAATACACGGTGGCTATGGATATATTAAGGAGTACCCCGTAGAGCGTTATTTGCGTGATTCAAAGATTACGACAATTTACGAGGGAACAAATGAAGTCATGCACTTGGTTATATCAGGACAAATAATTGGTAAAGGCAAGTAAATGCTAATGAAGGGCTATATGTTATTTTGCCTGAAGGTCAACTTGACATGCTCAAGCAGTATCCTGTCAAATGACTAGGCGCAAGGCTCGCGAAATGGTTCTTAGAGCTATTTATGCACAGGATATGCGTGGTGGTGATTTGGAGGAAGTCTTTAGTGATCCATTAATTAACTATTCCGGTACAAGAGATTCATTCGGTGTGAAACTTCTGACTGAAATAATGGAAAACAAAGAAGTTATTGATGACCATATTCGCCCACGTGCGGACAAGTGGGATCTTCATCGTATAGCCTTGATAGATATGTTAGTAATGCGCATGTCTGTTGCAGAGATGCTTTTTCTCGCGAATGACGTTCCAGCAACTGTATCCATAAATGAGGCAATCGAAATTGCCAAGTCATTCTCCACTGAAAAAAGCGGTCGTTTTATAAACGGAATTCTCGATGCTGTAAGACAAGACATAGACAAAGAAAAATCGAAAAATTACATTTCTAATAATAATTGATTTGAACTTAAACCAATTCTCAGTATCTCTATACAGTACCAACAGCAGACAATACAGCATAAACGTTTATAACTCCCATGCAGCGGTATTTACCGCACAGCAAAATTACCCAATAATCCATAACGTTGGTTTTATGTCAAACTACAACAAATTACAAAATAATTGCAACGTAAGCTACCTATGATAACAAAGATAACAAAGATATTAACCACAATTTTCGGATCCAAACACGATAGATTGGTAAAAGGCATTCTACCGTCTATCAAGGAGATTAATGGTTATTATGATGAATATAAGAGTTCACTGAAAGACGAAGATTTTCCCCAGAAAACCAATGAATTTCGTCAAAGACTCAAAGATGGCGAGAGCGTTGATGACATATTACCGGAGGCATTTGGTTTAGTTAAAGATGCCTGTCGTCGCCTTATGGGTACTAAATGGGAGGTTGCGGGGATCGCAAGTGAATGGGATATGATTCCTTATGATGTACAATTGATAGGCGGCATCATATTGCATCAAGGAAAAATTGCCGAAATGGCAACCGGTGAGGGAAAAACACTGGTTGCGACCCTGCCACTATATCTAAATTCTCTTGTAGAGCGAGGCGTTCATCTTATAACCGTAAACGATTATCTTGCACTGCGAGATTCGGAATGGATGGGGGGGCTGTTTAATTTTCTCGGTGTTTCGGTTGGCTGCATCCTCAATACTATGTCTCCTGAGGAGCGGAGGAAAAACTACGCCTGCGACATCACTTACGGGACAAATAACGAGTTTGGTTTTGACTATCTGCGTGATAATATGTCAACCCACTCAGATGATGTTGTACAGCGTTTTCATCACTACTCAATAGTTGACGAGGTAGATTCTGTATTGATTGACGAGGCAAGAACACCCTTGATTATCGCTGGTCCTGCCCGTCAGTCCAATATGCAGTATGAAAAACTTTTACCTGCTGTAGAGAAGCTTGTAAAAAGTCAACGCAATCGAGTGTCAGAATTAGTAAGGAAAAGCGAAGAGCTAATTCAAGAAAATTCTGATGAGAATGATTTCGAAATCGGTAAATATATCTTAATGGCGAATCGTTCAGCACCAAAGCATCCCAAGCTCGTTAAACTACTTGGAGAAACTGGTATAAAAAGCCTGATGCAACAGGTAGAAAATGGCTACCTGCGAGATAAAAAGCTCCACTTGTTGGACGAAGAGTTACTCTATGCCATTGATGAAAAGCAGCACACCATAGATCTTACCGATCCAGGAAGAGATATGCTGGTCAAATTTGAAGGAGCCGACAGTGATATGTTCATTCTTCCTGACCTTGCCGAGGGATCAAGCGAAATTGATTTGCGCGAGGATTTATCTCCTGAGGAAAAGCTTAAAGAAAAGGATAAATTTCAGTCGCTTTACGCTGAACGAAGCGAAAGAATACATACTATCAGCCAACTACTTAGAGCATATTCGCTATTTGAAAAGGACGTTGAATATGTGGTGCAGGATTCAAAGGTTCAAATCGTGGACGAATTCACCGGAAGATTGATGTCAGGTCGGCGGTATTCGGATGGGCTTCATCAGGCAATTGAGGCTAAAGAGCGTGTCAAAATTGAGGGCGAGACCCAAACTGTTGCCACCATCACATTGCAAAACTATTTTCGACTGTATGACAAGCTTGCAGGGATGACTGGAACAGCAGAAACCGAGGAAGCCGAGTTCTGGGATATATATAAACTCGAAGTAGCGGTAATTCCCACGAACGCTCCCATAAACCGTGTTGATAATGATGACATAATCTTCAAAACCAAGCGTGAGAAATATAACGCTATCGTCGATGAAGTAAAGGAGCTGAACGCCGAAAATCTCCCTGTGCTTATAGGAACCACAACGGTTGATGTTTCAGAGACGCTTTCAAGGATGCTGCGTCGTCAAAATATTAAGCACAATGTGTTGAACGCAAAGCAAAACAAAAGCGAAGCTGAAATTATCAAATACGCTGGTCAACCTGGAGCAGTGACTATTGCTACGAATATGGCTGGTAGAGGCACGGATATTAAATTGGCAGATTCGGTCGTCAGGTGGAAAGGCGAAAAGGGAAATAAGAGCAAGGCAGAGGGTGGGTTGCACGTACTTGGGACAGAGCGTCACGAATCTCGACGAATAGATCGACAGTTACGAGGCAGATCTGGCAGACAGGGTGATCCCGGTGCTACAATATTTTATTTATCATTGGATGACAATTTGATGCGGCTATTCGGATCCGAGAGAATTGCCAAAATTATGGACAGACTTGGGGTTGATGAAGGCGATGTAATTACACACCCAATGATAACGAGGTCGATAGAAAAGGCTCAAAAAAGGGTCGAAGGCTATAATTTCGGTATAAGAAAAAACCTGATTGAATACGATAATGTGATGAACCAACAGCGTGAGGTAATTTATCGCCGTCGTCGTCAAATATTGTTTGAGGATGACATAGCAGGCGTTTTGGGGGAAGTAATTGATGATTACCTCGATGCTCTATTAGACGATGTATCTGATGCACACGAGCTACCGGATTTATGGGATCAGGAAACGCTACAATCGAGTTTGAGGGGCAATCTTCAAATTGCACCACCTGAAGAGGTATTATGGAAAGAACTCACAAAACCGGAAGAGTGGCATAAACACCTGTCAGAAAAAGCACAGGGAACTTTTCACCAACGTTTTACGTTGTATGGAGAGGAAAAGTTTTTACCTTATGTTAGGTTTATTGCTTTGAGGGTGATAGATGAAAAATGGAAAGACCATCTATATGAGATGGACCGGCTGAAGGAGGGAGTTGGACTACGAGCTTACGGCCAAAAGGATCCGCTCATTGAGTATAAACGTGAGGGGTTTGACATGTTTAGCAGTATGTTGGAACTTACAAATGAAGAAACTCTGCGTATCATCTTCAACTCATATATCAAAGAGCCTGATCAGAGCGACCAACGAGGTAGGCAAAAACTTTCATATATTCATGCAGAAGCCGATGGTCCAAGCACGGCAACACCTAAGGGTGGAGGAAAAGCAGCTCCTCGAGGTGGGGCTCAGAAAAGACAACCTGTAAAAGTTGAACAGACGGTTGGTCGTAATGATCCTTGCCCGTGCGGTAGTGGTAAAAAGTATAAAAAGTGTCACGGCGGTATTTAATTAAGGGGAAAATGTGGAACGAAACATAGTTGAGATTTTAGTGATTCTTTTGAGGCAATATCCGGAGGGTGATATTAAACCAGAAGAATTTGATCCCTTGACAGCAGAGTTAATTGGATTGGGATACTCAAAACATGAAATTGAGACTGCATTATTTTGGTATTACAATAGATTAGAAGCCAGTGGTAATGCCGAAATATTCAGTGACCAGCCTGATTCGAACTCTTTCAGGGTTCTTCATGAAGTTGAGCGTACTATCCTGACTCCTGGCGCCTACGGTTATCTTGTGGAACTGCGAGCACTTGGCTTAATTACGGTTTTGGATATGGATCACATTATTGAAAAAGCTATTATTGTGGGCGGACGTAAGGTTACAGTTGACGACATTAAGTCATTTGTTGCGTCTTTCATTATGGAACAAGAAGCTGGATTACCATTTCCTGAACGCTTAATATTTTTAAAAACAGAAACTAATAACATACAGTAGCCAAGTCAGGTTACTTTAACAAATTGATCTGAGGTAAGATCCTGGAAAAGCTTAAAACAAAAAAGAAAACACCGAAAGCAAAAAGCAAGATTAAGGTAGTATTGCCACCAGAAGGCTTGATAATTGTCGAAAGTCCTACAAAGGCTAAAACTCTTGGCAAGTATATAAAATCTGGTAAATTAGAGATTGGTGATAATGGCGACGAATCTGGATTGCCATCAACGTTCCTGATTATTGCGAGTGGAGGTCACATAATTGATTTACCCAAAAAGAAAATTGGTGTTAATATTGAAGAAAATTTTGAGCCGGATTATGAGCTTTTGCCGGGTAAATCAAAAATCGCCAAAGAACTGAAGACTGCTGCCGTAAAAGCAAAATTTATTTATATCGCAACTGACCCTGACCGTGAAGGCGAGGCAATTGCCTGGCATCTGAAAAATCTGATCGAGGGTCAAGGCACAGCTAAAATTCACAGAATAGCATTTCATGAAATTACTAAAAGTGCAGTGATAAATGCTCTTAAGTCGCCAGGTTCTATAGACATGCCGAAGGTGGATGCTCAACAAGCGCGTAGGGTGCTCGACAGACTTGTTGGCTACCAGGTTAGCCCACTGTTATGGAAAACGGTCACTCGCGGGCTTTCAGCTGGTCGCGTGCAATCAGTTGCTCTGCGGTTAATCTGTGAGCGTGAAGTTGCAATAGATGACTTTGTGTCTGAAGAATATTGGTCTATTGATGGGGAATTTAAGGGCGAAAAGGTCACTAAATTAACTGCCGCACTTAGCAAGTATGATAATAAGAAAATTGAAATTTCAACACAGGATCAATCTGATTCCATAGTCAAGCATCTTAATTCTGAATCATATAGCATAACAGATATAAAACGCACAAGCAAAAAGAAAAATCCCTCGCCACCATATTCAACATCTACACTTCAGCAGGATGCTGGCAGGCGACTTGGGTTTCATGTTAAACGTACAATGTCAATTGCTCAAAAACTGTATGAAGGAATTAATCTTGGAAGTTTAGGCTCGGTTGGGTTGATAACATATATGAGAACCGATTCTGTTCGAATTGCAAATGAGGCAATTTCAAACTTGCGTGACTGGATTGCTGATATGCATGGCACGGATTACGTAAATAAAACTGCAAGAGTGTTCAAAAACAAAAAAAGCAATGCTCAGGATGCGCATGAGGCAATCCGTCCAACCGATATAAAGTTGCATCCAAATGACATAAGGGCATATCTCTCCGTCGAAGAATTTAAGCTGTATCAATTAATTTGGCAGCGTTTTGCTGCGACCCAAATGTCCCCTGCTAAAATAAATGGTACAACCGTAATAATCGGTAATGGCAACGGGATTGACTTTAGAGTTTCTGGGCAAGTTATTGCCTTTGACGGGTATCTTAAAGTTATGAATTATGGTAAAACGGATTCAGTAGGCTCAAAAGACGAGGCTGAAACAAATCTTCCGCCCGGGCTGGAAGTTGGGATGGAAATGAACCTGACCAAATTATTGCCAAAGCAGCACTTCACTCAGCCACCACCTCGCTTTACTGAAGCTTCACTTGTTAAGGAGCTTGACGAACTTGGGATAGGAAGACCGAGTACTTATGCTACTATCATTTCTACACTGATTGACAGAACTTATGTTGAAAGAAAAGATAAAACCCTACCTCCGACCGATCTCGGAATTACAGTTTCCAGCGTCTTAGTGGACAGATTCCCTGATGTCTTCAGCGTTGACTTTACTGCTCGAATGGAAGGGGAGTTGGATAAAATAGAAACTGGAATAAATTGGCAAAGTGTAGTTCGGGAGTTTTATACTCCATTCAGTAAAGCCCTTGAGATTGCTGAAGAACAAAGATTTGATGTAAAAAAGAGATTAGTGGCAAAATCTGTTGGTCGAGATTGTCCTGATTGTGGTAAGGATTTAATATATAGATTTAGCCGACGTGGCAAATTTATATCTTGTTCTGGCTATCCAACCTGTAAATTTGCTGAAAGTATAGAGCCAGAAGAGCTAATTACCGTTGATGAAAAATGCCCAAAGTGTGGAAGTGAAATGGTTGTTCGTTTTGGGAAATTCGGACGATTCCTTGGTTGTAGCAAATACCCAAAATGTCGAGGTATAATGGCGATCACTACGGGCAAAAAATGCATAAAAAAAGACTGTGAAGGTGAGCTTGCCGAACGTCGAACCAAGCGGGGAAAAGTATTTTTTGGCTGCAACAAATATCCAAAGTGTGATTTTGTTACTTGGGATGAACCGTTAGATGGTCCATGTCCTGAATGTAAAGCACCTACTCTTTTTATAAAGAGATCGAAAAAATCTGGCAATAAGACATATTGTGGTGCTTGTGATTGGAGTAAAATCGAGGAGGTGTGAGCACGTTGATTGAACAATATTTGCAAGAACTAGAGAAGAATCGACGTTATAGTCCACATACAATCCGTGCTTATCGTAAGGATTTAAATTCATACCATAAACATCTTGAGGAAAACGAAATTGATGTCCTAAGAGCAGGATTTCGTGATGTAAGAGATTTTATCTATGAAATATACAGACAAGGAAATACCGCCAGAACAATCGGTAGAAAGCTCGCCGCAATTCGTGGATTTTATCGACACATGATGCTAATTGGGAAGTTGGACAGTGATCCAACAGAGCTTGTCAATATCCCACGCGAAAAACGTGGGCTGCCCGAACCCATTCAAAGAGAAGTTCTGGATGAAATCTTGAATATAGAGACTGATGGTTCACCAATTGGACTGCGTGATAAGGCAATAATTGAGTTATTTTACGGCACCGGTTTGCGAGTTTCAGAAGCGATGAAATTAAACTGTAACGATATTCAAGGAACGTTTATCAAACTGCTTGGTAAGGGCAATAAAGAGCGGATATCGCCGTTGACCAAGCATTCATTGGATGCAATAAATAATTACCTGAAGGTTAGAAGTTTACTCATTGGGAATAACCCTGATGAACAGGCACTTTTTGTCAGTTATCGTGGTAAAAGGATGACAAGCAGGGACATATCACGTCGTATAGAAAAACAATTAAAACTATCACTAAAGTCAAACAAATTTAACCCACATGCAATGCGACATTCGTTTGCAACGCATCTACTCGAGGGTGGATCAGACATAAGATTGATTCAAGAATTATTGGGTCACAGCAGTCTAAAAACTACACAAATTTATACACATGTAAATTTGGAAAAGATGATGAAGTCATACGATCAGGCACACCCACGATCAGGAAAGGAAATGGATATAAAATGAAAATTACAATTGCTGTGAGGCACTTTGATGCTTCACAAAAGCTGAAAGATTTTGCCACAAAAGAATTAACTCGCCTTGAGAAATACTTTGAAGGTAAGATTAGTAGCAATATAATCTTAGAGGAAAATGGCAGTGCAAAAAAGGTCGAAATGCGTGCGACTGCTTTCGGTAAAATATTTGTATCAAATATTGACGGCGCAGATTTCTATAAAATTATTCCCAAAACAGTTGACAAATTAGAAAATCAACTAAAATCAGCTAAGTCAAAGTCTTTTGGAAGATAATTAGCACCCAAACTAAATTATTCAATGCAGCATAATACTGTAACCGTAAAAGAATTACTTGCAGATAATTCAGATGAATTGTCGCTTACCCTCATGCAAGGATCGGGAGAATTAAGCCGAGTAATATCGAAATCTAATCTACATCAACCTGGATTGATCTTAGCAGGATATGGGAATGATTTTCCGACTGACTGCATAATATTATTTGGGGACCCTGAATTTATATATCTAAACAGCTTAAGTCTCGCTGAGCGACGAAAAATACTTGATAACCTGTTTTCTAAAAATATACCATGTGTAATTGCAGTTGGACAAGACAATTATCCCGAGCTAATGGGGGAAGTTGCAAAGAACTATAGTATTCCCTTAATTTCCACACCAACATCAGTAAATATAATTTCTACAACTTTGACTGGATATATCAGCAATCGTCTTGTTCCAACAGAACAAATACATGGCACATTGGTAGATGTTTATGGCACTGGATTGCTGTTTACCGGTCAAGCTGGAATTGGAAAAAGTGAAATAGCCCTTGATTTGGTGGAAAGGGGACATCGCTTGGTAGGTGATGACATAGTAATTCTTAAGCGTCAATCCAATGATGTGATTATTGGAAGTGGTCCCGAAATGTTGACTCACATGATTGAGATACGAGGGGTGGGTATAATTAATATCAGGGAGATATTTGGTGTGCGTGCTGTTAGAATGCAAAAGCGAGTGGAAATCGTAGTTGAATTGCAAGAATGGGATGAGAAAGAGAATTACGAAAGGTTAGGACTTGATGATCAATCTTGCGAATACATGGGAATAAAAATTCCCTTAATCCAACTTCCAATATTTCCTGGTAAAAACATCACAGTAATAAGTGAAGCAATTGCTCTGAATTTCCATTTGAAAGTATATGGATATCACGCTGCTAAAGACTTGAGTAATAGGTTGCTCACCAGCCTTAATGATAAAAGAAAAATACGTGAGTATTTGCGAGAGGACACAGAATAATTATTGTTGGATGCGCCAAGCTTAGTCTCCCCTATTACTCTTATAATATTTCAACTTTTTTAGAACAGTATTATAGATAATAATATTTGTCTTCTGACTAATTATATCAATTACAAATATAGACTTTCTGTCATATGACTTATTATAATGAACAAACCTAATATTATCTCAATCCAAAATCGCCTTTCTGCAGCACGAGGTGATATAAAGGTTGATTGCTTATTAAGGGGAGCTCGGATGGTGGATGTGTTCACAGGGACAACTGTGGGTCAATCTGTTGCCATATATGATGGAATTGTAGTAGGCTTTGGTGATTACAAAGCGAAACAGATTATTGAGTTAAACGGCGAATTTCTTCTTCTAGGATTCATCGAGTCTCACATTCATATTGAAAGCTCTTGTCTCGCACCCCAGAATTTTGCTGATGCCGTAATTCCTCATGGAACGACAACTGTTATTGCTGACCCTCATGAAATTGCAAATGTATTAGGTATCGAAGGCATTGATTTGATGCTGGAGTGGGGAAGGGCTACTCCAATAGAATTTTTCTTTATGCTCCCGTCTTGCGTTCCCTCGACTTCTATGGAAACCGCAGGTGCTAAATTAGAAGCGAGTGACATGCTGCCATTTCACGACGACCCAAATATTCTTAGAATAGCTGAAATGATGAATTATCCGGGAGCAATTTATGGTAATCAACAGGTGCTGGAAAAACTATCTATGTCGGGCAAAGGTCAAAGAATAGACGGTCATGCTCCAGGATTGATGGGGAAAAAATTATCTGCATACTGTATCGCAGGTCCAAGAACAGATCATGAATGCTCCACAAAGGGGGAAGCCTTAGAAAAACTGGCTCGTGGCATGATCGTAATGATTAGAAAAGGTAGTTCTGCAAAAAATTTACAAGAATTGATTCCACTGGTAAACCCATCCAATGAGCGGCGATATGTATTTGTTTCGGATGATAGAAGTGCGAGTGACTTAGTTAAATCAGGTCATCTTGACAACTCACTAAGAAAAGCAGTTAAAGCTGGGTTGGACCCGTTGATTGCAATTCGTATGGTGACGATAAACCCAGCAGAAGCATATGATTTAAGGAAAAAAGGAGCTATTGCCCCAGGCTATAAAACTGATCTGGTAACAGTTAAGGATTTAGTTGAATTTGAGGTCACTAAAACATGGAAAAGCGGTGAGATAATATATAACAACAACCAGACTTCAGATGGAAATGGGATAAAAACCTCACTAAAAGTCAAGTCGTCAACACTGCCAATTCCGCAGGTAGAAATAAGTAAATTTACTTTGAAGCCACTTAGCAATAAGATTAAAGTGATCAATATTGTTCCTGACCAAATTGAAACCAAGATGAGCATAGAGGAAGTTGATATATCTTCAGGTCACGTTGAAATTGACAGTTCTCGTGATATTCTAAAATTGATTGTTATTGAACGATACACGGGCAAGGGAAATTATTCAATCGGCTTTGTAAACGGATTTGGCATCGAAAACGGGGCTATTGCTTCTACGGTAGCACACGACTCTCATAATCTTATTATCTGTGGATATAATGATTTATCAATGAAGGTAGCAGCCAATCACCTTGTTAAAATTGGTGGAGGCTTAGTGGTAGTTAAAGACGACACTGTTGTTGCAGATTTATCATTACCAGTTGCTGGAATAATGTCATATCAAAACGCCAATGATGTTGCGCAGTCCGAAAAAATATTGAACGCAGCTGCCAAAAAATTGGTACTAAACTGTTTGAGCCCTTCATGATGCTGAGCTTTTTAGCGCTGCCTGTTATTCCAGAACTGAAACTTACTGACATGGGATTGGTCGATGTGACCAAATTTACCATTACCTCTCTATTTCAATAGATTGTGTATTTAGATAATTCTTGCAGATAAGCAAATTTTACCTTATATTTTGCACGAGTATAATGTATGAATATTAAATTTTACTACTAATTTTATGTTAAGAGGTCGCAATGTTTAAAGGGTTGATGGTCGGAGTCTCCGGAATCCGAGGGGTAATAGGTGTGGGAATGACACCAGAAGTAGTGCTGTTATGGTCTGGGGGATTTGGTTCTTGGGTTAAAGGGGGCAAAGTACTGGTGGGCAGAGATTCGCGCCCCACAGGAAAAATGATAAGCTTAGCTGTAAAATCAGCTCTTTCGGCTGCTGGTTGTGATGTTGAAGATTTAGGTGTCGTTACTACACCTGCAGCTGCATATGCTGTTAAGCAGCGTGGTGCTGCGGGTGGAATAATTATAACTGCCTCGCACAATCCTCAAGAATGGAATGCGCTAAAGTTCGTCCGTCACGACGGAAGAATGCTAACTGCAGCGGACAATCTTGAGTTAGCAAGATTTGTGTCAGAGGGTCCTTTGCGAAGCGCAAGTTGGGATAAACTTGGTGCAATCAGATCATGGGACGGAGCAGCGAGTATGCACATAAATGCGATTCTGGGGATGGGGAATTTAGACCTTGAAATGATAAATGGGAAAAAGTTCAAAGTAGCGATAGATTGTGTTAATGGCGCTGGCAGTGATGAATATCCACAGCTTTTAGAAGCACTTGGCTGTGAGGTTGTAAGAATACACAGCGACGGATCAGGCATATTCAATCGCCCACCAGAGCCACTTCCAGACAATTTGAGGGATTTGTCAAAGCTCGTTACTTCAGAGCGATGCGCTATTGGTTTTGCCGTTGACCCAGATGGCGACAGACTCGCTGTTGTTGATGAAAATGGTGTTCCTATTGGTGAAGAACTTACTCTGGCAATTGCCACTATTGGGGTACTCGCAGACACGTCGGGTCCTGTTGTTGTAAATAGCCTAACTTCAAATGTAATTGAGGATATAGCAAAATTGTACAACTCTGAATGTATGCGTACTAAGGTCGGCGAGGCAAATGTCTCTGCAAAGATGTACGAAGTAGGAGCTGTCATTGGCGGTGAGGGGAATGGGGGAGTTATATATCCAGTCCTGCAGCTTGTAAGAGATTCTGGGGCAGGCATGGCAATAATATTAAACCTGTTGGCATCCCGGAAGAAAAAGATAAGTCAAATTGTAGGCGAATTGCCAAAGTATAGCATGGTAAAGACGTCAATGCCATTGGGTGACATTAATCCAGTTCAGCTTATGGACAGTATTGCAAAAAGCTTTGATCACGACTTGATAATTAAAATTGATGGCGTTCGAAAGGTTACAGATGACGGATGGGTACAGGTTAGACCATCAAATACAGAACCAATACTTCGCATTTTCGCAGAATCAACAAATCCTGAAAAAGCCCAAGAATTAGTAGCAGATATGATTGATAAACTAAAAATCATCATCGCAACTGGTTCTAATAATGATGAATTTTAAGATACAACATGGCGAATGAACTCCAGATAGCTGAAATAGTTGATGTACTCCACCAAGGCGGTGAAATCCCAACTTTAGCTCCAGTAATGCGTAAAATTATCACACTTGGATCTAAAAAAGACGTTTCAGACCATGATTTTCTCGAAATAGTAAAATATGATACAGCTCTAACAGCAAGACTGCTACGCTCAGCTAATGACCCAAAACTGTTTGAATCTTCAACCTTGGATCTAAGCATCGCCGCAGAAAGAATTGGCTCTAAATCACTGCAAAACATCCTCCTTGCAACTCGATTTATTGACGAGTCAGAAAATGCTGATCTCTATGAGGCATTCCAATGGTTCTGGGACCGCCAATTGTTTAATATGGCTGGTTCGCAAGTGTATGGAAAATTTGCTGAAAATCCCAATACTATTCAGTATTCTTCCTTAGGTATATTATTGGATTTAGGGGTTAAATATTTGCTTTACCATTTTCCAGATCAATATCTTCCAGTATTTGACCGATGGCGCACATCGGGGGGTAATTTGGTTGAATATGAATCCGAAAGTTTTGGGTTTAACCATACCGTTGTGGGACAGGCAATAGTCAGGAATTGGAATCTTGGTGAAACACTCGAATCCAGTATTCGTCACCCTTATGTAAAAATTCCAGATGATTCAGATGTAAGTTCGGATGTCCTTGAAATGATACATATTACAACGGGATATTTTTTTGAAAATAGATTTGTAAAAAATATCAGGGAACTCGGCGATTCTATTCAGAATAGATTCAAATTGGACAATGAACACATGTTGAATGTGTTGCAGCAAATATCGATGGGAGCAGACCTGGCAGGAATGAAAATGTCGCGAGGTACTGGATCTAATATCGGCTATATAGACCTAATAAAAACTTTGAATGTAGAGCTAAGTCGTGCCAACTTGACATACGATCAAATGGTCAGAAAGCTACAGGTTGCCAAAGAAAGGGCAGAAAAACTATCTGAGGAACTGCAGATAACGAACGAAAAATTGCGAGAAAGCTCAAACTTTGATCCTCTTACTAAAATCTATAATCGTCGATATTTTTCAGAGTTTTTAGATTGGAATTTTTCTAGGGCTCAACGGTATGCAAATACTCTCGGGTGCATGATGGTAGATATTGACTTTTTTAAGAAGGTCAATGATAATTATGGACACTTAACGGGTGATCATGTTCTATAAAGTGTAGCATCCATATTAAAGAAAAGTCTGAGAACAACTGATATTGTCGCTAGATTTGGCGGTGAAGAATTTATTATTTTACTTCCTGAAATTCGGGAGGATGCGATAACACAAACTGCACAAAGAATATTAAAGTCTGTTGCAGCCGAAAAATATGATCTCGCTGGTAATAAATTTGTCGTAACGGTAAGCATTGGCTATGTGGCTTACAATATTAAAAAAAGACCAGATATTAAAAAAAACATAGATTTAATCAGTGTGGCAGACAAGTTCATGTATCGTGCAAAGCAAAATGGTCGTAATCGAGTATGGTCAATTTATGATGAGGAAAAACTAAATGATGAGTCATAGGCTAAAAATAAATCGTTTAAGTCGTGAGATGGTGATGGTGATCATTCTTCCCTTGATCTTTACGATGTTTATTGGATGTGATCAGGACGAGAAGGTAGAGGGTACTTATAAATTGCCTGACACTTTTAATCATCCTGTTGTTGGCAAGGTAGTCGGAATTACTCCAATGAATTTTATCGACACCTTAAATAATGGAGCGATGGGTGAGGTTTACTACTTTAAGGACAGTGAACCCGAAGACCCTGCTGATGTTGTATATGTTCCTGGGATGAAATTTGTATATTTAGGTGAGATGACACAGATTCTGGATACACTAAAGAGTCTTGAACCGATCTATTTAATCAGTCTCTATGGTTCCGATGCGCGTAAAATCGCTCAAATGAACACTGCAAAGGGCATAACATTTTATTATGTAGTTGGTGGTGGCTATAAGTTGGCAGAGTTGATCAGGCAGCAGCGATTAGAAATATTACCACGTCCACAAATGGGAAATAGAGGAAAATAATTTTTACTTATTGTTGATATTATGGTTATCAAAATTGGATTTAGCAGGGAAGTATTTAAGTATTTTGCACAAATAGTCTTGAGCAGCATAATTTATTGCTGTATCATAGACGGATATTGCTCGCAACCTATAGTGGAAGATAACTCATCGCCAACTTGGATATTTTTTGTTGACAGGGGTCTCGATTTAGAACGAATAGATTTAGAAATATCACAACTAAATTTAACATATAATTCAAAGTCGTTACAGCGTCGTGAGCGAGCTGGATTGCCCGCGTCTGTAGATGAAAATGATTTGGCTGTAAACCCTGATTACATCGACGAAATAACAGATATAAGCGGGATCAATATCCGACATATCAGTAGGTGGTTGAATGCCATTAGCGTTGATGTTACAAACGCAGACTTAGAAGCAATCAATGACAAACCTTTCGTAAGCCACATACAGTCCGTAAGACGGTTTTACCGCAATCCAAACTCCATAATTAATAATACTGATAACCTGCAAGAATTAGTACAGCATCGAGAATTTCCTGACCGAGACTGGAACTTAGAATATGGTCGCAGTCTGCGTCAAAATTTATTTCTTAATGTACCCAGGATCCATGACACAGGTATAACAGGTGAAGGGATTGTCATAGGAGTTTTGGATGCGGGATTCGACAATCTTGATCACAACTGTTTTCAGGGTATCGATATTTTAGCTACTTGGGATTTTGTCAATGATGATGGTGAAGTTGGCGATGAAGATGACCGCGGACGGGGTGCTCACGGAACAAAAACGCTTTCTATAATCGGTGGATATGAAGAAGATAATTTTGTTGGAATAGCTTTCAATGCAAGTTTTATTCTGGGGAAAACTGAAAATACTGACTGGGAGCGACCCATCGAAGAGGATCATTGGGTAGCCGGAATTGAATGGATGGATGAACTGGGCGTAGATGTGGTCTCATCGTCACTGTCTTACACCAATTGGTATGATTACGAGGATATGGATGGGGAAACTGGTGTAACGACAATCGTGGCACAAAGAGCAGTTGAATTAGGCATTATCGTATGTACTTCAATAGGAAACAGTGGAAGGGCAGACTATCCACATGATAAAATGGGTGCTCCAGCTGACGCTATGGGTGTATTTTCTATTGGAGCAGTGAATCAAGACAGCACATTTGCAACCTGGTCATCGCAAGGTCCGACTTTTGACCGTAGAATCAAACCCGATTTCGTTACAATTGGTTCAAGCGTAAGTTTTGCAGGTAGCCAAAATAACGAAAACTATGGCAGTGGTGCTGGGACTTCATTTTCTGCACCTGCTATCGCTGGATTATGTGCACTTCTATTGCAGGCAAACCCCTATCTTAATCCTGTTACAATGAGGGGTGTACTGCGAAGTGCATCTGACAATAATGAAGACCCCGACACTCTGTTGGGATGGGGAATACCGGATGGTTTTGCTGCGCTTGAAGCGATTGGATTTGAGGATACCCAACTTAGAATTCCTCTTAGAGCCGGCTGGTCAACGGTTTCAAGCAATTTGCTCTTAATTAATTTTGATATTGCTGATGTGGTCGCTGATCTTTTAGATGCAGAGAATCTTATAATGATGAAAGATGGCAGAGGACGATTTTACTCACCACAAAATAATTTTAATAATATTCCATTTTGGAATTATCTTGAAGGCTATCAATTGCTGGTTCAAGATGAAGATGAGTTAGTTACACAGGGTACAAGTACCTCTTACATTCAGCCTATCGATTTAGTTGAGGGATGGCAGATTGTGTCCTATTTACCAACATTTCAAATTGATGCAGTACTCGCATTTCAATCATTAACTGAAAACGACAATTTACTTCTTGCCAAGGATGACCGCGGGAGGTTTTATTTTCCTCAGTTTAATTTTAGCAATATGCTACCTTGTCGTGAAGGTACCGGATATCACATTAAAATTGAAGAAGAAGATGTCCTCATATATCCTCGCCGCAGATTGGTGGATGCAGTGCAATTCAATCTTGCGACCCCAGTTACTTTTGAATTGCCAGAGCCTGCTGAAAAAGGGATGAGCATATTAATATTAGCAAGCGATGGTGTTGATAACCAAGATGAGATCGCCTTTATGGATGAGGATGGAAATATTATTGGGTCAGGAGTGGTAATTGACGGAAAATGTGGTATTGCATTGTGGAGCGGCAATGAAGCTGCTGAGCTTCCATATGCTCAATTATATAGTGTTGCGAACCAACTTTTTTCTACTATCGAGTTAATTAATGTTTACGGTCCACTTGGATATACACCTGATGAGGTTGCAGTTTATCGTACTGTTCCAAGCCAGCTACAAGGATCAATTATGGCTAAGGAAAACGCCTTAACGCTTCACCCAAATCCATTCAATCAGAGAGTGACCATAAGGCTTGGGTTCAAGCCATCTGCTGACAGCAGAATAATTATTTACAATAATATTGGACAAGAATTGTTAAACGAATATTGGGGAAGCGAAAGATTAGCAGCGATGACAATAAAGTCATCTGATTGGGCTTCAGGAACGTATTATTTTGATCTTACAAACGATGGAAAGTCTTTTCTTGGAACTGCCCGCCACCTGAAATAATATATATTAGCCGATCACTTTTTATTGATCTTAATGGGCTTTACGCCCTACTTGGCTTCGGCTTTCTCTCCTTCCTTGTGAATGGCTGCGGATATTTCTTTGGATATGCTTTTCCATTTTTCAACCTGATTATCTGAATCCGCTTCGGTGTCAAAATACATTGGCTCACCAATAGATATTACTACTTGTTTGCCAAACTTGGGAAATTTACTACCGATGGGCAAGATCTTTTCCAATCCTTGATAATAGACGGGGATGACAGGAACACCAGTTTCGCAGATAATTCTACCAACCCCAGGCTTTGGCTCGCCGATTTTCCCTGTACGACTTCTTGTGCCCTCCGGATAAATATGTAATACTCCCTTATTTTTTAAGGCACTAATCAGACGCTTCATGCCTTCTTGGTGCATTCCTTTACCCCTGACCAGCGGAATTGATTTAACCTGTCGCATGAACCAGGACATGAGTTTATTCTTGTAAAAATTTGTAGCCTCTGGAGCATGAAACGTAAAATAGCCATACCCGCGCAGTGTTATCGGAAAGAAAATTATGGGCTCAATGAACAAATCGTCGAGCATGGTCAGATGATTTGAGGCGAGCACCCAGCCGGGTTTTACTTTGTAAAGGTTTTCCCTGCCAATAACTCTTGTTCTGTTCAAAAGTTTCATAAAAATAAATATTAATGGGGTTAATACACCCAGAATTAATACATACGACACCAATTTAAAACCAAAAGAAGGGTTTTCGGGCGGGTAGTGGTCATCTTTACCACTTTTATTTTTTGAATCGGCAGTTTTAATTGTCTTGCCCATGTTCTCCATGTCCCCATAATCGGTCAAATTAGTGTCCTATTATTTTTATCAAATATATCACCTGCTACTTTATGAATATAGATTAATACCAGCACACGTGCAAATATTACTTAGGGTACTTAACTCTTTCGAAATATCTCATAGTAATAAGTTTACAAATATTTCTTCCAATTTCACAAATTACTTATCATCTCGTAATTTGTATAGAGAATATGCGAAGACAAATGTTGCCGGAAATAAAATCACCAAAATGACGTGATCATTTGGACTATATATATTCTTGAAGTTAGGAATAAGATCATTAATCATTATTAGCGTCCAAATATTATTGGCACTATGAATTGCTACACTGGGTATGATACTATGAAACTTCCAAGAGCAAAAACCAGTAATTAATGATAAAGCAATTAGTTGGATAAACCAATACGGCTGCATGTGTATTAGGGCAAACAGGATAGAAGTCAATATAATAGCAATTGGAATGGAATATTTTGATTCCAATGTAGCTTGAATAAATCCTCTGAATATTGATTCCTCCACCCAGGGAGCTGTAAATCCTACTCCCAGCATCAGCCAAAACATATCACTTACGCTTTCTGTACGGTAACCGACGCTTACTTTTTCCAAAAACTCTACTGGTGTAACTCCGATGAATATTAGGATTTTATCCACTTCATCAAGTAATATTGCTGAACTTACAGATAATATTAGTATCCAAACCCAATTTTTTGAGCTAATATATCGCCATCTTAAAAGCGCTTTTACACTTAAACCGCGTAGTTTAATAAATACAATTACGACAACCAAGATGGAAATTTCGGTTAAAAAATAAATAGCTTTGCCAGCCCAAGCTCCGTATAACGAACCTGAAAGTAGCAGTAGCCCGAAAATGACTAATAAGACTGAGAATATTTCAGATGATTTAAGTGGTTTCAATTTTTTCGTTTTTTTTAAAGAGTCATTTGAAAATTATTACCATATAATTTATAAAGTGTTAGATTCTGTTAACAATCCTTCAGAAAATTAATTAGCATGTCTAAAAACATCAGTAGCGTAACACTACTATGAAACGATAAATAGCAATAATTTATAAAACAAGATATAATATATAGTGATGATTCAAAAACAAAGTATATTGTAGTGAATAATTAATGTGCAAACTGTGCAAGTGATAGATTAATTCGCTAAATTTCAGGAATGTTATTTCATCAAACCGAATTCAATGCAGAAGCGTAACACTGATAAGAAAGCCGAAGTGCTTAATCCTGATGCAGACCTTATTGAAAAATGTCAGCAAGGGAACGATCAAGCATTTCAGCAATTAGTAGATCGGTATAGAACTCGAGTTGCCAGCATAGCGTATAAAGTCCTCGGAGATTACGAGGATGCACGAGATGTGGCACAAGAGGTGTTCATAAAATTGTATCGTGGAATCCACGGTTTTGACCCTCAAAAGAAGTTCTTTACTTGGTTATATCGCCTAACGGTAAATGCTGCAATAGATTTTCTAAGGGCTAAGAAGCGAAGATCTTATGAGCACTCTCTTGACGAGAGACCAGATCAATATCTGAATATACCCAATCCCGGTCTGGATTCTGTTACTTCTGATTTTGAAAAACAGGAGCTTCGCGAAATCTTTGTTAATCTCGCTAAGAAATTGAACCCTAAGCAGCAGGCGGCGTTTATTCTCTGTGATTTACAGGGATTTACAGCGGATGAAGTTGCAGAAATTCTTGAATGCCCCAAGGTAACTCTCAGGTGGTACTTACACGAAGCGCGAAAAAAAATTCGGACAATAATCGCCAAAGAGCATCCGGAATATTGGAGAGGTAAAAGGAAGTGAATTGCCATAAAACATATTCAAAATTACTTGTACTATCAAGAGAGGAGCTTAATCTCCCTACAAATATAGATTTAGTACAGCATTTACACAGTTGTCCATTTTGTGACACATTTCGTGATATATGGTTAATAGTAGATAAGGATATTAAAAAGGGATTAGAATTTAGTCCACCCGATAATTATTGGAACGAGTTTTCACACCAATTTGATTCTAAGGTAGATGTGAAAGGTAGATCTATATTTAGATCTATTTTATGGAAACTTGATTGGCTGTTTTATCCAGAAAAATCACTTAAATGGGCAGGCGCATTTATCCTGATAATTGGGATGTCAATTGGCGGAATTAAATTACAGCAATTACAGTCCCAAACCATTCCCGGATTACCCAATATATTAGAAATTAGTAGATATTTGGGTAATAATAATGTGCTCGAGACTTGGGAGAGCGGTATTTTATTTAGTAGTAGCGCGCTTCAAGAGCCCACGCAGCTTGAGAAAGCATCACAAAATATTAGGCCAAACAGTTAAAGTAAATTTGATATTTGTATAAATTTAAAGAAAAATATTTCTTACTTGGTTTAATGATCTGGTTCGCTTTCTTGCAAGGATGTGCTGACAGCTTTAGTCTTGAATCATTTCAGGATAAACTATCTAATGCCGTTAATACGGCTTCTTCGGGAATAGTATTCATTCACATTGAAACCACCGTAACAACCGATGGTAATGTGGTCACATCATCAAGCAGGATGGGTGCTGGTGTTATTATTGACCCTACTGGAACGCTAATAACAACTTGTTCGGCGATATTAGACGGCAAGAAATTTACGGTAATGTTTCAGGATGGTTGCACACATAAGGCTACGCTTGTTGGCATGGACATGGAAACAAATTTGGCTGTGTTAAAGACAGACAACCATGAACACGGCTGTTTTCCGGTTCCAATCGAGATTGGCTTGATCCGCAATGCAGGTACGATTGGTTTAATAATGGGTCATACTACGATATCCAAGGGAATTGCCACAAGCTGGGGAGTTTTGTCGGAATCATGGATGGGTGGCGACGACTTTATTGCTGACCCTCTTTATTGTATTCAAACAGGAGGACTACTCACCAAGAGCGGTACAGTGGTAGTTGATGTAACTGGAAAGTTAATTGGAATTTGCGATAATTTCATAAGCGGTAATCGAGGAATATGGACTATTATTCCAGTCTCAACTATTGTTGAGGTTGCCAAACTCCTTAGCGATGAAGGTAAAATTGATCGTGGATGGTTGGGAATTTGCTGTGAACCATACCCGGGTGGAGCTAATAATACATTGTCAGGCGTACAGGTAACCGAGGTAGTAATCGGTAGTCCCGCTGAAATATCTGGTATATCAATTGGAGACAGGATAGTTTCCATAGACGGACTCGAAATAAACGAATCTACCGTACTAAGAAAGAAAATTTCCGGCATCAGTCCAGTAAATCTTACTGCTTTAAGAATTTATGACAAAGCTGGTCAAGTTAAAAATATAAAGTTAAATCTGGTAAAATTATCAGCTGATCCTGACCGTCAAAGGCATTGCCCTTCTCGCACATTATAGCTTCTCTGTAGCCATCGATTAAGTAATTTTGTCATAAAATTGCTCTTCATTACTTATTTCGCTATATTACTTTATTGGAATCATAATTTTACACCAGTAGCTTAGGAATTATTACTATGAAATCTTATCTCAAAACAATAACGTTTTTGGGGCTATTAGTCCTATCCATCTCATGTGCAGACAGAGTGGACGTTTATCAAAGTGCTGAGGATACTGCACTACAGGTATTGAGCATTACCCAAACTCCGGGTTGGGCTCAGGATGTCTGGCTAACCGGCAATACCGCTTACATTGCCGATGGAGATCAGGGGATCACTATATGGGATGTCTCTGACCCAAGTAGCCCCTTGATGGAAAGCACCATCCGAACGCTATTATCCACGGAGCGTGTGAAGTACTCACCGATGACAAAGTTAACATTTATAAAGAATAGAAATGGTAAGGGCGGAGTTACCTATTATGATTCTACGGGCAGGCGTAGAGATTCCATCTGGGAGGATGGAGTTGGTGATTTTGAAATAATTGACTTTGCGCCTGATACCGTAGCAATGGCGGCTGTGGATAGAAATGACTTTCGCCGAGCATTGAGAATGGTAGTCCTGTTTAACGATGAAGGATCATGGGTCAAAAACGATATTACTGGAACATACATATCTGAAGTCTCTTCCTCGTCCTCACGTGCTTTGCTCTTTGATAGAGACTATGTTTACATTGCGCATAATCAAATTGGGGTAACAATTATTGAGGTTAAATACGAGACGGATGACATTGTTTTGACAAAGATCGGAAATGTGGATACTCCAGGTGCAGCCCGTGAAGTGTGCATGAGTGCAGATAAATCTCACATAATAGTAGCTGATTTCCAAGCTGGCATTACTATTATAGATATAATGGACAAAACCAACCCAACTGTTGTTGCTGAGCTAACTCCTGATGGAGTGGATCAAATGTTTTACGTTACTGCTGTAGGGGACACCGTTTACGCTCTCGATAATAATAACGGTATGTTTGCATTTGATGTAAGTGTTCCATCTGAACCTCGTCTGATTGTAAGGTATGATTCACCTACACCACGCGGAATGCATGTAGATTCGGATCATACAATTTATCTTGCAGATGAAGATGTTGGGCTGGTAATATTAAAATGGCGAAATTGACCCCTGAAAATTAGTGGACAATTAATTTGAAAATAATTGGTTAATAGCTGTCAATCTGCAATTAGAATACGTATTATATAGAAATATATAGAGTTCAGGCGAGAATATTCATTTAATCACCTGAAGCTTAGGTTAGTTTAGTAATTTTCGAGGACAAATGTTAAGATTTAATTCAATTCATTTTATAAGGTCATATAAGGTCATGGTGTTGATCTTATTGATAACTCTAATTGGATCGCAAGCACAATCAGCCGAGTGGATTCCGATAAATCCCGGTTCGCAGCCATCTGAGTCATCTGTGTTCCTCGAAGAAAACACCGCCGATCATATGTTGATACGTTGGGAGATTCAAGGTGCATTCAGAAACGAGATAGTTATTGAAGGTGATAAATATCAGCAGTATTCCTTGAAAAACCTTATGCAGACGTATAATGGAGCACCGGGCGACCCCTCATTGCCAATGCTTGTGGAAATAATTCATGTGCCATATATGATGAAAGGTACTGTGGAAATAGTGCAAGCAAAATGGGTGGACATTGCCAACGGAGTAGTTGTACCGCAACAATATCCATCGCGAGATGACGGCTCTACACCACCACCATTCTATCTTAATGAAGAATCGTATTCACAGTCTGAGCCTTTTCCAACAGCCCAAGTCAGCACAAATCCACCGCAAGGCTGGGGTGGAATTGCAGTTTCATCTGTTGGCGTAACACCCATTAGATATTTTCCTTCTGAAAACAGAATTCAGCTGGCAAATAGCATTACCGTAAGAGTGAATTTTGAACCGGGGATTCAAAATATTGTACGCCCACGTCGCATCAATCCACAAATGCAGAAGCTGCATCAAATAGCACTGTTAAATCCACCTCCAATTAACAGACCATTGGATGCTGACGATAACGAAGTTGTTCGTATGCTTTTCATTATGAAAGACGAAGCACTTGAGACGACCCAGCCATTAATAGATTTTCACCACAGCACGGGGCTTAGGACAGAAGTAATTTTCTCTGATGATCTGCCGGATGATGATGAAGAGGCTGCGGGGGAGCTTAAAGACATTATCCGTGAACGCTTTGAAGGGGGTGTAGAATTTGTTCAGATTATTGGCGAACCACGTGAAAGAGCTTGGGATGTCCCTATGCTGGAGTGGGGTCCAGAAGATCCGGGTGCTCAGGATAATGTAAGTACTGTCTCACACAGCGATAGTTGGTACGTGTGTATCGATGGACCTGGTGAATTCGGTTTCGAAGATCACTTACCTGAGCTTGCTATTGGCAGATTAACTTACGAAAGTTCAGATGACCTTGATGAGTTGGAAATTCAAATTGCAAAGCTAACAGATTACCTTTCATGGAATTTTGATAACAGAGACCAAGTAGTCTGGTTGAATAATTCATTATTAGTTGCTGGAGTTGGCAGAGATGATGAGTATATAAGGTGCAAAGAGGCAATTGCAGATTTTGATTACGAATTGAATGCACCTGAGTTTATAACTCTATTTGGAAACGATAATGCTGCACGCAACCAAGCCGTTATTGACATCATAAATGATGATGGTGTTGGGTTTGTCAACTACCGCGGTCATGGAAATGAGCCCCGCTGGGCAAGATGGAACAATGGAAATGAAGACTTTAGAGTAGCACAAGTTAGGCAGCTGAATAATCGAAACCGCCCATTTATTCTTACTTCATCTGCATGTTTGAATGCAAGTATTGCTGAAAGAGGAGCAGACTGCCTTGTAGAAAATTTTCAGAAGCAGAGTGGAGGATCGGTCTCAGCTCATGGTTCAATCATCTCTTCCTATACGATAAGCAACAGCTTTTTTGACGAAGCAATTTACAAAGCTTGGTTTGATGAGGGTGTAAAGTCACTTGGTTATGCATCCAATCTTGCGGGAACACAGATGGTTCTTCACTTTGATATTCCATTTGACAATCCGCGGGTTTATAATAGCCTCGGCAGAATGAACTTTAGAACGTACATTTGGTTGGGTGATCCGGCGTTGGAATACCGGCTTGGGGATCAAGTTCAATTGGCAGTTGAGATTCCCGAAGTAATATTAATCAACACTGAGTTTATTTATGTATCTGTAACAGACCAAGCTGGCAATGCGATTGAAAACAGCAGAGTCTGTGTTCGCTCAGAGGATGATGCGATATATCAAGTTTCAATCTCCGATGAAAATGGAGTTGCTCGTATCAGCTTTGATCCCGGTATGGAAGGAGCCGGTGAATTGCTATGGGCTGTTCAGCATCGAAATGGTGATCTTGTTGAGGGGAATATTGTTGTATCGGATGGCTTTGGCGGAATTGCTGGCAGAGTACTGGAGCTTGGCAACGATGATGTTGTGCCTGCTGCAGAGTTACGATTGACTCCGTTTAACGTTCTGGCAGTGAGCAACGACGAGGGAGCATTCTTCTTTGATGGCATCCCTGAACGTGGAAATTACTCTATAGTGATTAGTGCTGAGGGTTATCATTCACTTCAGCGAGATGGAATAAATGTAATTGATGATGAAGTTACCGAAATTGATTTTCGCATGGCTTATTCGCTTTTAGAACCTTCGGAAGATTCAATTGTCATCGAAATAGGTGAGGGCGAGGACAGAGAAACATCCTTAACCATCACCAATACTGGCACAGGGAATCTAAGCTGGTCAAGTTGGCTTACCGACGATTATGATTTTGAGCTTTATGAAATGATCAACAATGAGGACTTATCACTTGAGTTAGATGACGTTACAATTAACGGAGTTGTCCTCATAGGTGAATATTATTATGTTACGGGTGGCAATAATTTTTCGGATCCAAACTATGTATATAAGATTGATCGCGAGAGCGGTAGGCTTGAAGACTCATTTGCGCAACCCACCGCGGGTATTGGTTTCCACGATCTTGCCACCGATGGTGAGTACATCTACGGATCTGCTAGCTCAATAATTTACCAAATGAATCTCGATGGTGAGATCGTTAGAGAAATTGAGGGTCCATACAATCCAAATGTTGCCTTAGCCTTAGACAATGACGGAAATATTTGGGTTGCCTACAATAACGGAGCATTGATAAAAATAGATATGGATGGCAATGTTCTTCAGGAAATTCAGAATGACGAAATGGTTCGTGCCTTGGCATGGTCACCAGTTGACGAATTTGGATTCAATTTGAAAATGATGGTGTTGGGCGATAATAATGTCCCAACGCTTTATCAAGCCAATCCAGAAACCGGCGACGTGACTTTTGCCATTGAATTTCCTGTAGTGGAAGATGGTGAGACTCCTGCAGATGCGTTGTTTATCACAAATCAGTATAACCCACCGGCATGGAGCATCGTCGGCATGGTAAAAAGCGATATTCTCCGCTATCTGCGCGTATGGCATTTGCATTACGATGCAGATTGGATCTCTACAGCACCCGAAGCAGGCGGAATCGAGCCAGATAATTCTGAAGAGATTATGATAACGATCAGTTCTGAAAATTTGGACCCTGGAACAATTCTTACCGCTACTCTTGGATTGGAAAATAATGGCAGAGAACCGCTTATCGAAATTCCCATAACCTTAGAAGTTGAAGTAAGTGTTGACTCAGAGGACAATTCAATTATCCCAACAGAATTTGGAATTGTCGGTGCTTACCCAAATCCGTTCAATGCTTTTACGAAAATCAATTTTGATATTACTGTCTCAGGTCATGTTACAGCATCCGTGTATGACCTTCAAGGTCGTAATATTTTGACAATTATTGATACAAATATGCAGGCAGGTAGCCATTCCGCCCTCATTGATGGGAATCTGTTGTCCACCGGAGTATATATTGTTAAACTAATTTCTGGTGGCGACATTGCCACTCAGAAAATTGTCTTAATTAAGTAATATTTATTTTTGGGTTTGATTAATGAAATTTAGTTTGGTAATAACTGTATTGGCATTAGCGCTGATTACGGAGACGTTATTCTCTTCACCAAGACGAGTTGTTCGTTCTGTTGGTGAGAGAGCGGTGCGACAAGAGCGCGAAATTGTATTTCCTCGTATTTTGGATGCTCAGGATACACTAAGTTACGAAGACCCAGAGGATATCCCAAATTTTATTACTATTCCAAACAGCTTTGGTGATAAATATTACAATGTCAGGTTTACGCCATTGTATGCACCTTATCAATTATTTGCTGTCCATCTTCCTCTGTTTGATATGTTTGGGGAAGCTGGAGAACCTGGTATGGAGGTCTCTATCTGGGAAAGTGGTAATCAGGACGGTCTTCCTGGTTATCCAACAGAACGGATTACGGCAGTAACGATAGATTTTGAAGACTTGATCTTCAGTGGTGAAGATCCTGTATTTAATGTCGTTGACCTTAGCCGTTTGAACATTTCATTTAACGATGAAGTTGATTTTCACATTGCTATAAATCTTATTCCAAGCGAGAGTGCTGATTCTAACGGTATATATGACACTTTAGGAATATATATCGACAACGGTCAATATTTTGATGAAGATAGTAGCAGTAGAAGCGGATTGTTTGACGGGGAAGAAGGAGTTGAATTTCCTTGGGTCAGATTACAAGATTTAGAGGGATTCGATCCATATAATTTTGCCATACATGCAGTAATTGGACCGCCAGTTAGTGTTCCGGGTAATCCAATTACCGTTATATCGCCACAAACCATTATGGTCAACCCAGCATTTCCAAATCCGTTTAATGAATACACTACTGTCAGAATTAGTGTCCCGTATGGAGTAAATTACAGTGCACAGCTCATAGATCAATCGGGCAGGCTAATCCATAATATTTCTGAAGGTGTGGGAAGCGGAACGAGCCTGATTAATATAAAAGCTTCAAATTACCCAGCAGGAAATTACTTTCTCAAGTTGACGTCAGCCAACGAGAGCAAACTTGTACAGTTGGTATATCTAAAATAGACTAATACTACATAATTATATACATAAAAAGCACCTTCTAATCTTGAGGTGCTTTTTTGTTATAGGTCAATCTTTATTTCACTAAAGTAATTTAATCTGAATATATTATTTGCAAATTTATACAAATAATATTCAATAACTGCTCATTTAACTGTATAATTAATTATACATAATGAATTTTATTAATAATCGACATATATTGATTTAGATAAAGAAATGTATAACCTCAATCAGTAAAATTAAAAACAATGTGTGGAGAAAAGGTTAATTATTATTAATAATTCACTTTGCCTGATTGCACGTTGACCAATTTTACACAAATGGTTATATTTTTATCAATCTAATTCTTTGGCATGAAACTCTGTGGAGTTAATCTGCTTGTTAATACAATTTAAAATTCAAGTTACGGTCACTAATAAAGGACTGTAATAAGATTATTATAGCGAGATAATAAAATGCGTAGAATACTAATAATGGGTGCAGCAGGCAGAGATTTTCACAATTTCAACACTGTTTTTAGGGATGATAATACTGTAGAAATTGTCGCGTTTACTGCAGCTCAAATTCCTGACATAGACGGTCGAAAATACCCCGCTGAATTAGCGGGAAGCCAATACCCCGACGGAATTCCAATTTATGATGAATCCGAATTACTAAATCTTATTAAATCTGAGGATGTGGATGAAGTAGTCTTTTCCTATAGCGACCTTCCGTATCAAGCTGTTATGAACAAATCAGCAATGGTAATGGCTGCGGGAGCGGATTTCCGATTTATTGGAGCCAAGGCTTCAATGATAAAGTCTTCAAAGCCGGTAATTGCAATTAATGCAATCAGAACTGGTTGTGGCAAAAGCCAAACAACCCGCCGAGTTGCCGAAATATTTACCGAGGCTGGCAAAAAGGTTTGCGTAATCCGACACCCGATGCCATATGGCGATCTGGTAAAGCAAGCCGTACAAAGATTTGAGACAATTGAAGACCTGGCTAAACACGAATGCACTATCGAGGAAATGGAAGAATACGAACCACATATTATGCGTGGTAATATCGTTTATGCCGGTGTTGATTATGGTGCTATCATTAAAGAAGCTGAGCAGGAGGCTGACATTATTCTATGGGATGGTGGTAATAACGATATGTCATTCTATAAACCCGACTATCAAATTACCGTAACTGATCCCCTTAGAGCCGGACATGAGATTTCATATTTCCCCGGCGAAGTAAACCTTCGGTTGGCAGATGCCATTGTAATCAACAAAATTGATAGTGCAGACCCAGAGGGATTAGATGAACTGCGTGAAAATATTCGCAACAGTAATCCCAAAGCCATTGTCGTAGATGCAGCATCCCCTATTGCTCTGGATAGAGATATCAATCTAAATGGAAAGTCTGTTCTGGTTATTGAGGACGGTCCAACCTTGACACACGGTGAGATGACCTTCGGTGCTGGTGTTGTTGCTGCTAACAAATTTGGAGCTTCTGAATTGGTTGATCCTCGTCCATTCTTATGTGGATCACTAATTGATACGTTTAATACATATCCCTTTATCGGTCAAATTCTTCCAGCTATGGGTTATGGAAAAGAACAGATGAAAGACTTGGAGGATACAATCAATCGCACCGAATCTGATGTCGTTATTGTCGGTACACCGATTGATTTAAGGCGTGTCATAGACATTCAAAAAGAGACCGTCCGTGTCACATACGACTTGCAAGAAATTGGGCGACCAAATCTTGTCGATGCATTAGAATCTTTTCTGTAGAATAGCGGGTAATTTGTTATGAAAATTCATGAATATCAGGCGAAATCTCTCTTTCGGAAATATGGAGTTTCTGTCCCCAAAGGGTCTTCTGCGTTCACTGTGGACGAAGCCGTTCAGGCAGTCAAAGAAATTGGCGGCGACCTGTTTGTTGTGAAAGCACAAATTCATGCAGGTGGTCGCGGAAAGGGTGGTGGAGTAAAGCTTGCTAATTCAATTGACGAAGTAAGGATCATCTCCTCTGAAATCCTTGGAATGACCCTGATAACACACCAAACGGGGAAAGAGGGAAGATTTGTTAAGCGATTGCTCGTTGAGCAAGGTGTAGATATTGCGCGCGAATTATACGTTGGCATTGTTCCAGATCGAGATAGCGCATCTGATGTATTTATGGTATCTACCGAGGGCGGAGTTGAAATAGAAAAGGTTGCGGCAGAGACACCCGAAAAAATATTCAAGCAGATTATAGATCCTGCAGTTGGCTTAAGACCATTCCAATTATTTGAGCTTGCATTAGCTTTAGAGCTTGAGCCAACTCAGATAAGGTCAGCGACTAAATTATTCAAAGGGCTCTATCAGGCATTTAAGGAAAATGATGCTTCGCTTGTTGAGGTAAACCCCTTGGTGGTGACTGGAACAGGCGATATAATGGCTCTCGACGGCAAGGTAACATTTGATGACAATGCTTTGTATCGACACAAGGAGATACTTGCCTTCCGTGATCTCGAAGAAGAAGATCCAGCCGAAATAGATGCTTCAAAGTTTGGTCTTAATTACATAAAGCTTGATGGCGAGGTCGGTTGTATGGTAAATGGTGCTGGACTCGCCATGGCAACGATGGATATTATAAAATTTAGTGGAGGTCAGCCCGCCAATTTTCTTGATGTTGGGGGAGGCGCTTCAGTTGAGTCTGTGAAGGCAGGATTTGAGATTATTCTTCGAGATCCAAATGTAAAGGCAGTCCTGATTAATATATTCGGAGGGATTGTAAGATGCGACAGGGTTGCTGGAGGAATTATTTCTGCATTGGAGGATTTAAAAGTCTCTGTACCGGTCGTTGTCAGACTTGCCGGAACAAACTCTGAAATTGCAGGCAATATGTTGAATGAGTCATCATTAGATTTCATCGTTGCAGATGATTTTAAGGATGCTGCTGAAAAAGTAGTCGCTGCAGCTTCGAGCCATTAAATTATTACAGCTAACAGAGAATTTAATAAATATTAGACAATGAGTATATTACTGAATGAAGATAGCCGTGTCGTAGTACAGGGTTTAACCGGTAGTGAAGGAACATTTCACGCTGAGCAAATGCTCGCATATGGCACCAAGGTTGTAGCCGGCGTAACACCCGGTAAAGGAGGAAGCACCCACCTGAATACACCTGTCTATAATACCGTTTCTAATGCTGTCAAGCATCAAAGTGCTAACGTATCCATTATTTTCGTACCACCACCCTTTGCGGCGGATGCCATTATGGAAGCAGCAAATGCGGGTATCGATCTCGTGGTTTGCATTACCGAGGGAATACCGACACAAGATATGGTGGAAGTACATGGATATCTCAGCAAACGTCATACTCGCCTGATTGGTCCTAATTGCCCAGGAATAATCTCTCCTGGCAAGGCTAAGGTTGGTATCATGCCCGCCAGCATCCATATACCTGGTAACATAGGATTAATATCAAGATCTGGTACTCTGACTTATGAAGCGGTCGGTCAGCTTACGGCAGAAGGATTGGGTCAGTCAACCTGTATCGGCATTGGAGGCGATCCTATTATTGGCAGCACGTTCTCCGACTTGTTGGTTTTGTTTGAGGAAGATGACGATACCGAGGCGATTGTGCTGATTGGCGAAATTGGTGGTTCCTCTGAGGAAGATGCAGGTAGATTGATAAGGGACAAGCTTTCCAAACCAGTCATCGCCTTTATCGCAGGCCAAACGGCTCCACCTGGACGCAGGATGGGACATGCTGGAGCGATTATTGCCGGTGGAAAGGGGACTGCTGCTGAGAAAATTGACACATTACGCGAATGCGGAGTGCATGTTGTCGATAGTCCGGCGTTAATCGGACATACAGTAAAGGAAGTGATCTAACTAATTGTATAAATAGACGCAATAATAGGTACCAAAGATCAAAATATTAAAGCATTTAAATTGGGGTATAATGCTGGATTTGAACTATCTAAACACAACTAAATATTAAAAAAAATATTACATAACAGATTGAAAAAATGGAATATACACTAATGATAATTAAGCCAGACGGAGTAAAAAAACGTCTGGTCGGAGAAATACTCCGAAAAGTTGAAGGTGATGACCTTACAGTGAAGTCATTAAAAATGATTCAGCTTGACAGAAGAACGGCAAGAAAATTTTATGATATACACAAAGAACGTCCTTTTTTTCACAGCCTTATTGAGTACATGACTTCAGGTCCTGTCGTTGTTGCTGCTCTAGAAGGATTGAATTCAGTGACACGTTATCGAGAATTAATCGGTGCTACCAATCCATCCGATGCAAAACCGGGTACTATTAGGAACCTATGGGGTGAAAGCATTGAGTACAATGTTGTGCACGGCTCAGATTCCAGCGAAAACGGATTGATCGAAACGAGCTTTTTCTTTAGTTCAGCTGAACTTGGAATGATTGATAATGGTGATTTATAAAGTATAAAGATACCACGTTTGGCTTTTGTAATCCTTACACAACGGGGTCATTTGCAAGGAGAATGATCCCGTTGCACATATATTTAATATTGGGAACGATTATTATATCCTCCTGCCAAATTGAAGTAGGAAGTAAGAATAAAAAGGGTGATGAAGAAAATGATACAATTCTTCCCCCTGTTATCGTTCAAGAGGTAACCAAGAATGATATTTCCAGCATTCTAAAACTCAATTCTACTTTACAACCTGCAAAGTTAGTCAAAATATATCCCCAATCTGTTGGTATGGTCAATGAAATATTAACCGAAGAAGGACAGTTTGTGCGTAAAGATCAAGTTCTCGCTCGACTGGACAACATCGATCAATCTCTTGCAGTCGAACGTGCTAATTCAAAACTGTCACGAGCGAAATATGACTTGGAGAGGGCAGAGGAGATGTACAAGAATAGACTATTGTCCGAAAATGAGTTACGACAATATCAATTAATATTTCATGAAGATGAAATCAACCTCACACAGGCACAAATCACGCTGGATAGATCGGTCATCAAGGCACCTTTTGCTGGCACGATAACTGAGAGAGAAATAGTTGCAGGGGACAAGGTTAACCCTTCCCGACCGCTGTTTGCACTGGTTGATGGTAGTAGCATGAAGTTAGATGTTTGGGTCAATGAGGATGTTGCCAGAATAATGAAAGTTGGGATGATTGGAATGGTAATGCCATTTTCTTCCATCTCGCTTGACACCGTAGAAGCTGTATTGGTTCGCCTAAATCCTGTAATTGATCCCCAATATGGCAAACGAAAAGCCACATTTAAAATCAAAGGTGAATCCACAATGCTTAAGCCAGGTCAATTTGTGGATATTAATTTGTCTCTGTTGACTCACTCTGATGTATTGATTATACCCAAGCGGGCGATCGTACATCAAGCGGGCAGTGCAGTGGTTTTCGTGTGTAATGACTCCGTTGCTGTCAGAAAGGTAGTTCAAACCGACCTTGAAACTGGTGATGATATTGAAATCACTCATGGCATAGATTTGGGTGATTTTATTATTGTCGAGGGACAATCTACACTAAAGGACAGTACAGTTGTAAATGTTATAACTCCTGAGTTATGACAGAAAACGGAGCGAAAACTCCCAGTTATAAACGCTCGGTATTCTACTTTCCACTAAAACGCCCTGTTACTGTGTCAATGATTGTGCTGACTGCTGTTGTGTTTGGCACACTATCCTATCGACTTCTACCTGTTAATATGATGCCTGACATTTCTTATCCTTCGCTTACTGTACGCACAGAGTATCCTGGTGCTGCCCCCGAAGAAGTTGAAACTACAATAACCAGACCACTGGAGCAGGCTCTTGGCGTTGTCAGGCACCTCGTTGAGATGACTTCATCTTCACAAGTCGAAAATAGCGATATCCTGCTTGAGTTCGATTGGGGAACTGACATGAATCTGGCTACGCAGGATGTTAGGGAAAAACTCGATCGTATTTTCTTACCAGAAGCAGTTAAGCAACCATTAATCCTCCGCTACGACCCCTCGCTTGGTCCACTTTTAAGAATCGGGTTTACCTGTGATTCATTAAGTCTTGGTGATCTTAGAGTTCTATGTGAAGACTTAGTTAAGCAGGAAGTTGAAAAACTACATGGTATCGCAGCGGTTAAGATAAAGGGTGGAGAAGAGGAGGAGATTCGGGTAGCGATTGATGCCTCAAAGCTGGACCTGTTAAATGTAAACATTGAAGAAGTTTACCGCCGACTTTCGGCTGAAAACATTAATGTAGCTGGCGGCAGATTACAAGATGGTGAATCCGAATTTATAGTCAGAAGCCTTAACGAATTCACCAATATATCTCAGATCTCCGAAATTTCACTGAATAATCGTAACGGTGTTATGATTCAATTGAAGGACTTAGCAACGATTGAGAGAACTGTCAAGATTAAAACGACATCAACAACTGTTGGTGGTGTTCCCTCTGTTGAAATTGAAGTTTACAAAGAATCAGAGGCAAACCCCATTATTGCGGCAGAACTTGTTAAAATGCGTTTTTTTGGCTGGGATAAAGCTGAAAAATCTCAACTTGATAATGGTAAACACAAAAAGCGCAATAAGGGAGGACTGAGGCCACTTAACGAAAAGCTTACCGACAGGATTCAAATACACTTGTTATCAGATCAAGCAGAATTTATTGATTCCGCGGTCAATGAAGTAAAATCAGCTGCAATTTGGGGTGGATGCTTGGCGGTTATCGTGCTTTTTCTATTCTTAAGGCGATTAAAAGACACATTAGTAGTGGCATTAGTGATACCAATTTCCCTCGTTTGTACCTTTCCTGTAATGCATATGGCAAAGGTTTCAATCAATATAATGTCTCTTGGAGGGTTGGCATTGGGCATCGGGATGATGGTTGACAATGCTATCGTAGTCATAGAGTCCATTTTCCATCATCGCGAGGATGGAAATGCACCTGAACCAGCCGCTGTGATGGGTACTCGAATCGTCGGTGGTGCCGTTATAGCCTCTACTCTGACTACAATAGTTGTGTTTTTCCCAATAGTGTTCGTTACGGGAATCGCAGGTCAAGTTTTTGGTGATATGGCAATTACAGTCATTATTTCGATTTCAGTATCCCTTTTAGTTGCCCTCTTCTTTATTCCTATGCTAATTTCAAGGGGAATACTTCCCAAACAAAATGATGAAGCGACTACAATTTGGGCAATGCCCGCTATTTCGTTTAAGTCGCCGTGGCTACTGTTTATTCGTAGAGAACCATTGCTCAAATCAAAAAGCAAGTTAAAGATAATATTACTTTTCCCTATAATTAAGGCATATGCGCTTCACAGGTTTATAATTAGCTACTTATTTATGATTATCCGGTGGACAACTTATTGGAGCCTATACTTCATAAGGTGGATTTTTCTCGCATCATCTAAAAATTTTACTGGAAAAGCAAAGGATCAAACCAGTAAAACAAGCGGTTGGATAGAATACGTATATAACGGTATAAGCAATAATTACATAATATTACTTAGAAATTCCTTGAAGGCTCCCTGGATAGCACTCATTCTGCTTATAGTCGTATCAGGATTAGGATTTTGGTATGCTCTGCCGAATATGGGTGGCGAATTGATTCCCAGTGTTAGTCAGGGGATGTTTGAGGTTGAGTTTTTATTACCTGTAGGCACTACACTAAAGCAGACGGAAGCGATTATTTCTCCGATAGAACGAAAGATTCAGTATATGCCAGATGTCGTTATGGTGTCCAGCAGAGCGGGTGCAAGCTCTTCCGGTGTCGAACGCGCTGATTATGGTCCAAATTTCTCAATTGTAACCGTAATGCTTGAAACGAGCGGAGCCCTTGAGGATAAAGAACGTTCTGTCGTTGCCAATATTCGTAAAATAGCACAGAATATTCCATCACTGAAGATGGAGATTTCCCACCCAACACTGTTTTCATTTAAACATCCAGTTGAGATAATTATCAAGTCAGATGATTTGGACCAATTAGAGTTGATTTCAGATAGGGTAGTCGCTGAGTTGACAAAAGTAGATTTCTTAACTGATGTAAACTCATCTATTAAAACTGGCTATCCAGAGATAGTTATACGCTTTATGCGCGAAAAGTTATCTAAAATGAACATGAGTGCCCGGGAAGTTGCACAGAAGTTAAGGTCTGGATATCAAGGCTACGTTCCTACACGATATCGGGAGGAGGGACGTCGTATCGACATTAGAGTGCAATTACACGAATCGGATCGCAATTCCTATAAAAAATTAGAGAACTTTATTGTTAATTCTGATCAAAAAATCCTTATAACGCTTGCTGAGGTTGCCTATCTCAGCAGAAGCGAAGGTCCAGCGGAAATTCGTCACTTCGGCGGTACACGAGCTGCATTAATCACCGCTGATGTCAAGGATATTGATTTAAAAACTGCAGATTCTATCATTGACAGCATCCTTACAAACATAAACCTACATGAAGGTGCAGATTATGCCATCTCAGGGCAACATCTCGAAATGGAAAACTCGCTTTCCAGTCTGCAATTTGCATTAATGCTGGCTGTTTTTTTAGTGTATGTCGTCATGGCTTCACAGTTTGAATCTTTCAAAGCACCATTCATCATTCTATTGACGGTTCCCGTAGCAGTAGCCGGAGTTATTATTACCTTGTGGAGCATTGGGTTGCCACTTTCTGTAATGGTGTTTTTGGGTCTGATTGTATTGGTCGGGATAGTCGTAAACAATTCGATTATTCTGGTTGATTTTACGATACACCTTCATAACTCTGGCGAAAGTCTGGAAAACTCTATCATAACGGCTGCCAAAGCGAGATTAAGACCCATAATGATGACATCTATGACGACAATATTAGCGTTGCTTCCAATGGCAGTTGGAGTGGGGGAGGGGGTTGAGCTTAGGCGACCAATCGCACTTACGGTGATCTACGGTCTGATAATAGGCACCTTTGTCACATTGTTCATTATTCCCATGTTATATAAATTAACCAATAAGCAATGACTGATAACCTAAACAATAACAGCAAAAAAGGGTTCTCACTTCCGAGTTTTGCCGTAAAGAGACCAGTGACAATCATAATGGTCTTCCTGTCAGCCATAATTGTGGGAATAATCGCTTGGCATGAAATTAAGGTACAGCTGTTACCTGATGGATTGAATCCACCATATTTATCGATTTGGTTGTCCTACAATAATTCCTCACCCGTCGAAAATTTAGAGCGACTTACCATTCCTGTTGAAAACGAGATGCGTACAATTCAGGGTGTAAAATCAGTTCATTCCAGATCTCGAGCCGACGGCAGTTTTATTTTTATGGAATTTAACCAGACTGCCAATATGGATGTAGCATACCGAGATATCAAGGACAGGCTGGAGCGAGCTAAAGCTGAAATGCCTGATGATTTCAAATATGCTTACATAAGAAGATACTTAGAAAACGATGAGCCCGTTTTATACTTTGGCATATCGATAATCGGTTCATATGATGACCCCTTTAGATTAGTCGAGGAGCGTGTTGTCAAGCGGCTTGAAAAGATTGATGGAGTTGCAACAGTTGAGATGTGGGGAGGTTCTGCCAAAGCAATAAAAATCGAGTTCCATCTTGCTAAACTGAAGCTTCATAACATTGATATTGCCAGCGTGATAATGGTCATACAACAATCCAATTTCGTCCTTGCCGGTGGCAAGCTTGAAGATGGTGGCAGCGAGCTACTCATCCGTTCAGACTCCCGCATCACAAGAATTGAAGATTTTGAAACTTTACCGATCAGGGGAAATTATCTAACGCTGTCTGATATTGCCGATATTAGTTATGCACCTCCAAAAAGGAATTGGGTACAGCGTATTGGCGGGCGAACGGCAATAGAGATTGGAGTTCAGCAGGAAGCAGGCGCAAATACGGTTGACTTATGCGAGATGCTGTTAGAAAATCTTGATAATATTATGCTTGATCCAAAACTGAGTGGATTTAAGTTTGATGTCTTTTTTGATCAGGGTGCTTTTATTTCTGAGTCTGTAAACAACTTGACAGTAACTGGCATTTGGGGTGGTTTTTTTGCCATGATAGTACTGTACGTCTTCTTACGCAGGTTACGAATGACACTGTTTATTACTATTGCCATTCCAGTATCATTATTAATAACAGTTACCTGCCTCTACTTTATGGGCTGGACTTTGAACATCATCACGCTGTCTGGTCTGATGATTTGTGTTGGACTGGTAGTTGACAACGCTATCGTAGTTGTGGAGAATATTTACACTCACCGTCAAATGGGTGCAAGCCGGAGCCATGCAGCAGTAAACGGTGCCACAGAAGTTAGCTTGGCTATAACCTCGGCTACTTTGACTACAGTAGTTGTATTCCTGCCCTTGATGTTGATGAGTGGCGACAGAATGCTCGCATTTTATCTGTTACGCATTGGTATGCCAGTGGTTATTGCCCTGTTGGCGAGTTTAATGGTAGCATTGTTGTTTATCCCGCTTGCTGTCAATCGATTTGCGATGGGCGGCTCAGTGCAGCGAAATAGAATCATTGATGCAGGCGCACAGAAAATTGGTAAGACTGTTGGCTATATCTTAAATCACAGAACGGATACAATATTAATACTTATATTATTGTTGATAACTGGCGTTTTTCCCATGAGCAAGGTCGTATCTACCGATGAAGCTGAGGGGCATATCAATGACTTTAGACTGCGATTCCGCTTCCCGACTTATTATAGCATGAGCAAAATAGACTCAACACTAAGCTCATATGAAGACTTTATTAATGAGAATAGTGAAAGGTACGATATAAAGACTGTTGTTTTAGGGTTTCGGCGTGGATATGGCCGTTTACGGGTATATATGAATATTTCCGAGAATCAATCTTGGTTTATGAGTGCAGTTAGTGCGGTGGGGAAGAAGACTGGATTAATGAATTCCGATGTGCTCTCCAGAAAAGAGGTCATCGCAGAGCTGAAGGAAAAAATTGTTGTACCACCCGATGTAGAGATGTACACAAGTTGGCAAAGTGGCAGGGGCGAGGAGGATGTTGTATATGTCACGATATATGGCGAGAACATTGATCGGCTAACCGAGATTACTAAAAATGTCCGGGCAACCTTTGCAACTGTCCCAGAAATAGTATCTGTCGAGCTTGATCTTGACCCGGTGAACGATGAGATACAAATTATTTATAATAGAAGTCTTACAACCAAGTATGGCGTAGATGCGTCTAACTCTTCACGAGGAATCGCTTCTTTAATACGTGGGATTGATTTGCCCGCGATTCACATAGATGGACACGAAATAAGAGCACGAGCCGAGCTGAAGGAGTCAGATCGAGCTTCAATCGAACAGGTTATGAATATGCCAATCGTCAGTTCATCCGGGCAGCATGTACGGCTTGATGATGTTGCAAGTGTTGCATATGAAAAGGGGCTCGGCGAGATCACTCGAGAAAATGGCAGAATTAGGATCCGATTGAAAATTACCAGTGATGAAGATGATTTAAATAGCCTTTCTGAAGTGATAAGTGATGTAATGTCCAGTGTAAATCTGCCTCCGGGCTACGATTGGGCAAAGGGAAGACGCTTCAAGTCGGTTGAGGAGGCATCCAAGGAGCGGTCACAAGCATGGATTCTTGCACTAATGTTTGTGTTTTTATTGATGGGAGCGCTGTTTGAGTCCTTTATCTTACCATGGGTGGTTATTGTCACCATCCCATTCTCCCTTTTTGGTGTTTGGTGGATAATGTATTTAACTAAAACTCAATTTGGCGTGATGGCGGGCGTTGGAGTTGTGATCCTAATTGGCGTAGTGGTGAACAATGCTATTGTGCTTATTGACTATGCCCGTAGGTTAATACACCAGGGTATGGAAAGAAACGAAGCTCTGATTCAAGCATCTCGCCATAGGTTTAGACCAATCGCCATGACAGCACTTACCACAATAATGGGTCTGATTCCCATGGCTGTCGGGAATGCGAATATGATTGGCATTCCATATGCACCGATGGGAAGAGCAATCATCGGCGGAATGCTCGCCGCAACCATATCCACTCCGATAGTAGTGCCACTTGTCTATACATTTGTAGATGATTTCCAAATATGGCCATTATCATATTTTAAAAGCTTCAAGACCAAGCGTACTCAAGAGTTGCCGTAAACATGCCGACCAAGAACCAGATTGGAGCTTGACACTAACCTGTCGATTGGTTAAATTAGTGACCAATCAGACGGGGCGTGGCGCAGCACGGTAGCGCGCATGGTTCGGGACCATGAGGTCGCTGGTTCAAATCCAGTCGCCCCGACATATTTGCACCGTTGTTACCAAGGTAATAGCGGTTTATCATTTAAAGGATCTGAGTGGCGTGTGCTACTTGTTGCCCATTCCACCCAATTACCTTATTATAGAAAGAATTATGGACGGTTATCCTTTCAAAGAAATTGAGTCGAAGTGGATTCAGCGCTGGACTGAAGAAAATACCTATTCAATTAATCTTGACGACTCATCGAATAAGAAATATGTGCTGATAATGATATGCTATCCATCTGAAAAGAAGTTGCATATCGGGCATTGGCTGGCATATGGACCTGCTGACACCTACGCTCGATTTAAGAAAATGCAAGGATATCGGATTCTTGAGCCTATGGGTTTCGATGCATTTGGATTACCAGCGGAAAATTATGCCATAAAAAATGGCGTACACCCAGCAACCACTACTCGTAACAGTGTAAAAACTATCCGCAAACAATTGAAGAAAATGGGTGCGATGTATGATTGGGATAAACAGATTGACACATCAACTCCGGAGTATTACAAATGGACACAGTGGCTGTTTTTACAGTTGTTCAAAACTGGAGCGGCATATCAGAAGCGTTCGCCGGTTAATTGGTGCCCAAATTGTATGACAGTCTTAGCCAATGAGCAAGTTTTAGGTGACGGCACCTGCGAGCGTTGTGATACTATGGTTGAAACTCGCGACATGAATCAGTGGTTTTTCCGAATTACTGACTTTGCCGATGAGCTGCTTGAAGGGTTAGATCAAATTGACTGGCCAGAGTCAACCAAGTCACGGCAACGTCATTGGATCGGCAGGTCGGAAGGGTCGGAAATTGAATTTTTGATTGATGATCGAGAGGATAAAATCGTCACGTTTACAACCAGACCGGATACGCTTTATGGTGTGACCTATGTTGTTCTTGCGCCCGAGCACAAATTGGTGACTAATATTGTTACCGATGGACAACGCGAGGAGGTTAATGAATATATAAAAGCATCACGCCTAAAATCTGACATTGAGCGCATGACCCTTGATCGCGAAAAAACAGGTGTTTTTTCAGGTGCTTATGCTATAAATCCTGTTAATAATCGCCGTGTTCCGATATGGATTGCTGATTATGTACTGGCTACATATGGTACTGGAGCTGTGATGGCGGTTCCATCACATGACCAGCGAGACTATGAGTTCTCATCAAATTATAAATTACCCCAAAAATGGGTAATCAATCCATCAAAATCTGATGAGATTCCTGAGCAGGATAGTGCATACACTGCATATGGTGTGATGACAAACTCTGATAATTTTGATGGCATGGATTCAAAAGCAGGGGGGAAGGCAGTTACGAAATGGCTTGAAGAGCGCGGAGCTGGAAGATTATCCATTAACTATCGTCTTAGGGACTGGTCAATTTCAAGACAGCGTTATTGGGGAGGCCCTATCCCCATAATTCATTGCCCAAATTGTGGTCCTGTTGCTGTTCCAGAGGAAGATCTGCCTGTCATATTGCCTGAAGATATTGAAAACTTTAAGCCTGAAGGAACATCACCATTGGGAGCAATTCAGTCATTTACTGATGTAAGTTGCCCAGAATGCGGTAAAGTAGCCAAGCGTGATGCAGACACGATGGACACATTTGTCGATTCAAGCTGGTATTTCCTGAAATATCCGTCGGTTGATTTTTCTGATAAGCCCTTTGATGATGAGCGTACCAAAAATTGGCTGCCGGTTGATGTCTATGTTGGCGGTCCTGAACATGCTACTGGGCATCTGATTTATGCGAGGTACATTACTAAGTATTTGCATTCTAAAGGTATGCTTAACTTTAATGAGCCGTTTCAAAAAATGGTGCATCAGGGCATTGTGACGCACAATGGTCAGCGTATGTCAAAATCTAAGGGCAATATGGTTGATCCAGACGAGTTCATGGATCTGTATGGTTCAGATTGCCTACGACTTTACATAATGTTTATGGGGGACTTTACAGCGGGTGGTGATTGGTCTGACAAGGGAATTGTCGGTATCCGAAGATTCCAGAGTAAAATATGGCGATTGGTACATACATGGGCTAAACCTTTAGATGATGTTAAGGCATCTAACAGTAGTCCTGACCCTGAATTAAACCGTATATTAAATCATTCTATACGCGAGATAACTGCTGATCTTGATGACTTCCAGTTTAATACTCCAATTTCCAGATTAATGGAGTTTTATGCTGCGATTAACAGTTATTCTACTAATAAAGCCCTTAATAAGTCCTTTTTGAAATATGCTATTAACAGCTTTTTAACTTTACTGGAGCCATTTGCACCGCACCAAGCCGAAGAGTTATGGGAAATCATGGGTAATGATGGGTATGTGTTCGATCAAAAATGGCTTTCGTTTGATGAAAAGGCTATAGAGCAGGCGACTGTTACAATCGCTGTACAGGTTAAGGGCAAGCTTGCCGGGCAGGTTCAGTCTCCCAAAGGTGTGAGCGAAGACGTTGTTATGAGCAAGGCATTGGAGATTCCTAAGGTAAGTCGCTTGATAGATGGCAAGGAAATCAGAAAGAGCATATATATTCAGGATAAGATATTGAATTTGGTTGTATAGTGCCTCTATCACCAAATACATACAATAACTTTACATAAGATATCTTATCAGACATCGTGTATTTGTTAGTATTGAGTTTAAGTTAGTTGGTCACTTCCGCTTACTCTGACTCACTAATTGGTTGACTCTGGAATATGGCATGTTAGTCAAGAATTCCTTGTTTGCGTGGAACGCAGTGACGAAGCATTCTATAATCTTCACATTAAAAATAAGATTGCTTCACTTTGTTCGCAAATTCAATATTATTAAGAAAAAAACAAATAGGTAAATAAAATGATATTTCAATTTCGATCACAATTAATAATTTTGATAGCTTTGACGCTCCTGCTTGGAATGAATTCACTATTCGCTACCACACCTTTGGTTTTACCAGCAGACAGTTTGTGGTCTAATCCGCAAGATGCACTCGGTCCAAATCGTCCGATTCGTCCGATTGTGCCAATTCCTGACAGAGACCTTGATAATTACATTGGTCAATTTGAACAAATCAACCACTTCCTTACCACAATGCAGGAAGCAGATCCCGAAAACAACGATTTTGGCGGAATCCACGAGGGCGAAGGCGATCAGCTTTGGCGAATAGTGGAAACCGACAACACCCAAGAGGCAATTCGTGTCTGGTGCGAATACGGTCTTTACTTTGAAGATACAGAGACTTATCGAGATAATATTGATGCTGCCTGGGTCTATACAGACAACTTCCCTGCCTGGGAGGAAAGCGAACCGGGATTGATGTATGGACTTCACAACAGCGGTTGGGGGTTAATCGCCGAAATGCGGTACAGGCAGGCCTATGACGACAGCAGGCGGGATTATGGCATAAATTGTGCCGATCACCTTGTTGAACACACACCGGAAATAACAGTCAATATGGAAGATAGATTAATGCCTTTGGTAGCTGGCTGGGCAGCGGGAACCCTCTACCTGTACGGTCTGTTTGAGGAAAACCAAGAGTACACTGAAGCGGCATTAGAAATTGGAAGCCAAGTAAAAGCATGGATCGACGAAGACCCTGACCGCCTAAATAGGAACGAAATCTGGGCACTTTGTGGTGGAACTGCTATGTGGGGAGTGCTAAATTCGCTTGGTAAGGCAGATTCAACCGAAACAGCCGATTGGGCAATAGAACGCCTTGAGAGCATGGATGTCATTGCCGGAAATGGACAATGGAACAGCTCGTGGAACATTTGGTATGCTCACGCGTGGGTCGCCGCCCATGACCTGACAGGTGAAAATGAATATATTGGTAATGCTGAAGTTACCGTTGACAGCCTGCTCGCTCTTGACACTGATAATGATGGTGGCATTCCCGCTACCATTGGCGACGCTGACAATCGTGACCAAGCTTGGGTATCGGCATACACAGCATGGATGGGGCTTACCAACCTGTTTGAAATACTGCCAGATGTCGATATAGCGATGGGTGAGTTGCTCGCCCCTGCTCTTGATAGAAGTTGGCCAGTAGAGAAGAACTTCACGTTTGATTTTACACTTGAAAACAGGGGCTCCAATAACAATGTGGATTGCCCAATATTATATACTGGCGATATAGAATACAATATGGATATTGAAATTGAAGGTTGGCAGTCCCAAAGCTTTGGTATCGAACGAGTAAATGCATGGCAAGCTGAAGAACCGGGTGAATATCAGATAAACATTATTGCTAATCATGAACAAGATGCTGATCGATCAAATGATACTCTTTCGTTTGATCTATCAATATTACCTACAGGAAGCATAAGAATAATAACCAGATCCATTGATGGTGATCCAGTTGCAAGCCAACTATATTTGTATAACATAGACATTGATCCTGAACGAAAATACAGTGATTTCATTACTATTACTGTTGGTGACACCTTAATAATGGCTACAGCAATGGCGGGAAATTATCGTTTTCTTGTAGTTCCTGAATTTCCTTATGCACGTCAATGGATCAACGATGTTGTAATTGAAGGCAATGATGTTTTTGAGTATGATATGCGGTTTATCCAACCAAATGTACTGCTGGTCAACCAGGACACCGATTCCTCACGGTCACATTATTACATTGATGTTCTCGAGTCTGAAGGATATAGCTATCATCACCTAAATCCTGCTGACAATATGGTTCAGGCAGGTTTTAGTGATGGTTTTTCGACTATATTGTACTACACGGGGGATCGCGACTCAGTAACTATCTCAGAATTGTACCGTGATGAAATCACAGTGCATCAACAAAACGGTGGTTCATTATTCATAACCGGACAATACATTGCGGATGAATTAATGGATGACGAATTTCTTAGTAGTGTTTTACATAGCCAGCACCTTAATGATGACGCAGAAATGCAGATGATTGATGGCATCGCTGGAGATGCCGTATTCGATGGGTATTCCATGTTGATCCTGGGGAATCAAGGTGCAAATAATCAAGATGATCCCTCAGGAATACGTCCCGCTAATGGCGGAATCTCGGCAGCACAATACCGAAATCGTGGTGATACTTCAGCAGTGGTAAGATGGGAAGATGAAAATGGAGCCCGAGGAGTGTTCTTTGCCTTTGGATTTGAAGGTATCAGTGGACAGGTTGGCAACACACGCTCAGAAGTGATGCACAGCGTGCTCGATTGGCTGGGAACACCGTTGAGCATAGGTGAATCGATTACTTCGCCTCTCCCCTACCGAATTGGTATAAAATCCGTTTATCCCAACCCTTTCAATAATTCTGTAACAATTTTGAGCAATGTGTTTAGGTCAGATGGGCATTATTACACGATTTTTGACATGACAGGTCGATTGGTAATTGAGCTACCAATGTCAAATTCTGGAATCAGCTATTGGAATGGAGCAGACTTTCGGCAAGTCAGTGTTCCTAACGGAAATTACTTTATTGTTTTACAGCGTCAAGGCGACAGTAAAATTTATGACTCCGTTAAGGTATCACTGATCAAATAACGATTAGTGGAATTTCTGGCTAATGTCCCAAAATCCTATAAAACCTTGACAGGCAAGGGTCACAATGATCCCCGCCATGACAACGCCAAGACTTACCGCGACAAAGGCTGGAATGAATCTGATGCCGAACAGGAAGGCTGCTATCGATCCCGTCCATGCACCTGTTATTGGTAGCGGTACTGCGACAAAAAATGCCAGACCGACCGCTCGATACTTTTCAATCATAGCTCCTTTGCATCTTGTTCGCGCAAACAGCCACTCGAAAAAGCGGTCAAACAGCGGGACTTTTCGCAAGGTATTTTGAACAGGGTCCATAAGCAATAGAATAAAGGGAACAGGCAATATATTGCCGAGAATGCTCCAACCGAGAGCCTCTGTCCAACTCATATTTAACATAAAAGTAGCCCATGGGATTGCCCCACGCAATTCAGACACCGGCATAGCCGATAGAAACAGTGTTATCCCCTCAGGGCTAAAGCCGCCGAGATACTCTGCAATTTTATCAGTCAACTTGATAACCTTCCTCGCCCAATAATGGAACGAAAATACACTTTCCTCTATTCATAACTTTTAAACTATTGTCCTCGTTCTTAATTACTACCTTCAGTTCCTGTGAAGATCGACCTCCAGCCGGGATAACCAATATTCCGCCTGCGTTTAGTTGCTCTATTAATGATTTCGGTATATTTGGTGATGCTGCTGTTACTATGATTTTATCAAATGGGCTATATTCTACCCATCCCAAAGTACCATCGGAAATGGAGTACTGCACATTTAAATAATCGAGGTCAAAAAGCCTCTTTCTGGCTTTTTTTCCAAGCATTTCTATTCTCTCGACCGTATATACATTTTCAGCCAATTCTGCCAATATTGCCGTTTGATACCCCGATCCAGTCCCGACCTCTAACACCTTGTCTGACTTCGCCACAGACAATTCATGGGTCATAAGGGCGACCATATAAGGCTGAGAAACTGTTTGCCTATGCCCTATTGGTAATGGTTTATCCATATATGCTGATGCTGCATCGGATTCAGATACAAAAGTTCTACGGTAAACTTTCATCATGGCTTCTATGACCAATTTGTCAATAGGTTCACCACGACCGATGATCTGCTCTTCAACCATTTTGCGTTGAAATTCGCCATTTGACATATGTTACGTTATTCCATTCGGAAAATGTGTGCTAATACTATTTTTATAAACCTGAATGTATCGCGGAATCGATGAATAGAGCTTGTTTCATCCTGATATATTGTCTCAATCGGTACCCAGCCAATTTTTCCACCTATTCTCAACATCTTTAGCAGATATTCAGTTTCAAAATCATAGTCATTGGCGTACAATTCCAGCCGCTTTAGCTTAGACGCTCGGAGCAATCGGTAGCCACATTGACTATCTTTAATTTTCACTCTTGTAACGAGTGACAGAATAGAACTTGTTGCCCAGTTAGAGAACTGTCTGTCAGGTGGCATTCCAGCACGATTTGTTCTATTACCAATCACAATATCCCATTCACCTGATTTGGCTGCTTTTATAAAAGCAGGCAAGTCGTCTGGATTGTGTTGTAAATCACCATCCATGGTTATTATCCAGTCTCCGCTCTGTTCAAATACATATTGAAACCCTTTGCGTAAAGCTACTCCCTTACCGAGGTTGCTATAGTTTGTTACTAATGGAACTCCTTTGGAATTGGCAATTTCAGCTGTATCATCTGACGATCCATCATTTACTACGAGAATTCTGCTTGCTGAAACATATTCAAGAGCCTGCGTTAGCAGAGAATCGAGATGTATTCCAACGTTATAAGCTGGAATCAGCAACCATATATCTTTGTTAATGCCTGTCATATTATCTAATTACCAAATAAATTTAAAGGATAAAGTGTTATCAATGGAAAATAAGTGATTATTGCGAGTACAACAAGTTGTATAGCGAGGAAAGGTACTGTTGAACGGTAAACTTTCAAGACAGGAGTATTAAATCTGAAGCTTGAGATAAAGAGATTCAGGCCAACTGGCGGTGTATTATACCCAATTTCTAAATTCGCCAGAAATATTATTCCAAGATGAACTGGGTGTATCCCGTATTCTAAGGCAATTGGTAAAATGATGGGCACAATCACCATCAATGCTGAAAATACGTCCATCAAAAAGCCTATGACAAGCAAGAAAATATTTAGAAGAATTAAGAATCCGATCTGTGTAGTGACAATGCTCTGAATCCAGCTTAACGCAACTGACGGAATATCAGCATATACAATGTAGTTTGTTAAAGCTAATGCTGAACCTATAATGAGCAGAATTCCACCAATTAAAACACTGGACTCCCGCAGTATGCGTGGCAAATCAGTTCTGAAGCTTATATCCTTGATAACAAAGCACTCTACGATAATAAGATAGACAACAGTAACAATTGCTGCCTCAACTACCGTAAACAGACCACCATATATACCACCAATTATTACTATTGGCAGTGGAGCTTCCCAACCAACTTTTGCAAGTGTACGCCAAGATTCAACTGGCTCATCTGATTTCAAACTTGAAATTGAGTAGCCCTTTTTTATGCAGTACAATGATATTGCAAATACCATGATTAATCCAGGCAGAACTCCTCCAATGAACATATGAGTTACCGGTGTTTCAGCGATTACTGCATATATTATCAATGGCAGGCTCGGCGGAAAAAGCAATCCTACACTTCCTGATACTGTGAGCAAACCGAGCGAGAAATTCTTACCATACCCTTCCTTTAGCATCGCCGGCATCATCAAGCCACCCAGTGCAATGATAGTAATGCCTGATGCGCCTGAAAACGCTGTGAACAGTGCCATCGAGCTTAATGCTACAATGGCAAGCCCACCCGGAAGCCAGCCAAGTAATTTTTTTGCCAAGCTGACCATTCGACTTGACGCATTACTTTCGGCGAGTAGGTAGCCACCGAAGGTGAACAAAGGGATTGCAACCAAAGTCGGGTTTTCAGCGAGTCTGATAACTTCTGCAAAATAAAGTGTCGAGATTAGATCATTGCTGATAAAGCCACTGATTGCCAATACAGACAGTACCAGAAATAAAGGTAATCCCGCTATTGCGGCGAACAATATCCCAACTACAACGAGACTCAATTTGGAATACCGCTATTGCTATGTGAGGAGGTGCTGGCTAAACTTGAAAATAAAAATAAAATTGCCATTAGGGAAAAGCAGACAGGAATCAAAATCTCTATGTACCACTGTTCTACATTGTATCCAAAAAATAACCCTCTGAGAACTACGGTGGCCTGACGCTCGCTCTGCACAAATGAGATTGAAATCCAAGCCAAGTATCCAGCGAGCATACTGGCAATAGAATTTACTATTTGCTTACTTCTATTTTTCCAGATGCCTTTGATAAAATTATCAGCGAGATCAATTCTTATATGTCGGTTATCTGCAGCTGCCAACACTCCACCAAGAAGTCCAATTATCAACACCATCTGCCTGAGCATCAGATCTGCGCCAGCGATTGAGCTATTAAATGCCCATCGAGCAATTAATTGACTGAAAGCCAGTGCGACCATCGATCCCATCACCAAAGTTGCTGCCACTCCTACCGTATTTCTGATAATATGAATTATTCTCTGGATGACCTTCATAATATTGAATCACTCTTTATCAGTTCTATATTCCAACAAAAGGCTATCTATTTGCTTCAAAAGTGAAGGTGAAAATAGATCACCTGATAATCGATTGTTTACCCTCTCCCCTATCATATGCAATTTTTGACGTTGCGCATTTGTTGAGTTTACAACAGACAATTCTACCTTTGACAATTGTCCATATGCCTCCACATTACCAAGTCTTGACTTTTCTACAAGCGTTTTTAAGCTTGATTTACAAACGCTTAGTAATATACCCTGTTCATTTCCATCAAGTTTTTCAAACGCTTTTTTATCCATCAAGATGGCACCCATAGCATGGGTGAATGGAACATCAGATATATACTCAACACGCGTGAACCACTGTAGTGCCAGTGCTGCCATCGGAGAACAATATACGGCATCGATCATACCGGTCTGAAGTGATAGCAAGACATCTGTGATAGGGAGTGCAACCGGTGACTTTTCCAGTTCTTTGAAGAAAGCGTCTGCCAACGGATCGCCCTGCCACATCCATACCTTGGATGTCTTCAGATCCTTTGGTTCTGACACTGGTAAAATTGATAAGAAGTAAATCCAGCCTACGTCTGCCCAGCCTAATAGCACGTATCCCTTTTTAGCCAAAGCATCACTAAAATATTCGTATAATGACTCTGCCACCATATCGACTTCTTCATCATCGCTAAAAAGATAAGGCAATTCGAGAACTCTAATCTCAGGAAGAATTTCTCCAAGCCCAAACCCTGTAAAGCCAGCAGCCTGCAGTTGTCCAAACCTCATTTTGCGAATAACATCCTTTTCGTCCCCCATTGTCATATTGGGGTAAAACTTGAATTCAAGCTCTCCCCCACTCGCTTCCTTCAGCTGCTCGTTCATCTCGCGCATTACCACCATCCAGGTTGACCCTTCAGGAGCAATAGTTGCGAACCGAATCGTCGTCTTCGCCTGTGCTGAATAACAGAAAAGAATAATTACTATTAAGAGGTTAGATTTTTTCATTTTAGTTTTCAATATTGTAAATAATTGACTTATTGCTAAGGTAGAGGTTTGCTTAGAATAATTAGTCAAATAACTGATCTACACTGCTAATTAACATTGCAGCTTTAGCCTGTGCATACCTATTAATCAACCTCAGCTCAGCAGGCTCATTTTGTGAACTACCAACAACTTCGCTTAATATGCTAAGAAACTGCTTCCTGTCCATAATTTGAGTTGAATAGTATTCTGCCATCCATACTTTTCCGAGTAAAAATATATTTCCATCAGCTTTCAGGGCTCTGTCAAAATATGGTTTTGCTCGATTGGCACCACCCATCAGCATCTCTGGCATATTGATCCAATAAGATCCGAGAAACCATAATGGACCAGAATAAAAATAATTTGGATCTTGTTCGAGTATCCACTCCATCAATAGCAACACGCGAGGATATTGGGTGACAGCAGCAATAGAGCTTCGATTTAGATTTAATTTGGCAGCCCAAGCCATCGCTGTCCAATAAACTGTGTTTATATGTTTATTATTGAGCGAAGTTACTTCATTTCTAAATTCTTTGAAGTTCTGCCCTGTTGGTTGCAGGTTATATCCTGCAACGGATAGAGCGCGAAATCCATATTTTAGACTTCGATCATAAATTAATGATCCTCGTTCAGGACTTTGGTCCTCAAGGTAAATTAGTGCATAACCCACGTATCCTTGAGTTGCCAGGGTTAGAAGTTGATAATCATTGGGCTTTAGCTCAAGAAAACCATCAATTAGCTTTAAGTTCGATTCAAATCCGCTTCTTGCAAATTCAAGATCCGTCTCTGACATAAGAGATTTTATTGCCCCATCAATCATTGGACGTGATGCCCATATAACCAATCCAGAGGGCGCAGCGCAACCGTTTAGCAATGAAGATGAAAGCGTAATTATGACAACATACAAAACAACTTTACGAAAATTAATCACAAATTAAATTCATTCAGGAAGGGGTTAAACATTCTTTCAAGCTCAATTGTGCTACTCGGTCCATGTGCTGGGTGGATAACCGTACTATTTCTATAGTCACCCAATACCTTGTGTAAATTACGAAGCAATAATTTATAGTTCTGATGAGATGTAATGCCTCCGACCGATCCCGCAAATAAATTATCTCCTGTAAACAAGTTCCCGTTAATAAAAAAAACCATTCCATCATTGGTATGACCAGGAACCTTGTGAATAGTTCCCATCATATTCCCAAGATATATATTTTCACCCTCATCAGGAATCTTAACATCAGCTCCTTCAATTTTTTCACCAGCGTAGGTAATAATGTCCTCGTAGCTTTCTAATACCGTGTCGTATGCAGAAATGTGATCATCATGTGAGTGTGTAATCAATAAGTACTTAATTACCAAATTATTCATGGCAATAAACTCAAACATCTTTTCGTCAAAACCGCCCGCATCAATTATCATTCCCTCTCCGAGCGGAAGCGAGGCTATGATAAATGTATTGACCTCTTCTATTTCTGGAAAAGTAAATCTTTCAATTATTAGTTTTTCAGACACTATTAACTCCTGTTTGCATTATACAAATTTAGTCCTATCCCAGATTGATTGTAATTTTGTAGATCCCTTTAAGTTTGCACCTCTAAGCTCTGCAACTCTGAATACTGTTCGGGTAATTTCACAATTTGCTAAGTTTGCGAAATCTAATTTTGCGGCAGTTAGGGGGGCATAATACATGGGCGAATGACTAAAGTTTCCATAAATAGCGATAATACCATTAAGGTTTGCTCGTTTGAAGTTTGATCTTGAAGCATCAATTTTAATCATTTGCGCACCTCCTAAAACTGCCATCTCGCAATTTGCACTTTTAAGAATAGCACTGTTGAGGTTTACCCATGGAACCATCCAGTTTTCAGCCTCTATCTCTGAAAGATCCGATTCTGATAAGTCACTACGAGTCCAATCAGAGTTGGAAAAATTAGATTTTGTAAAAACAGATTTTGGCATGATGCAATAATGTGCATGAGATTTTTGGAAATTGCAATTAATTGCTGTCATCTCAGCACCATACGAACAATCAAATGTAGCTTCTGTAAAATTAAAATACTGTATATCTGCAGAGTCAAATTTACACCTCATTAGCGATGATCCGGATAAATCGGCTTTATGTATTTTGCAATTTTCAAAATTTACTGAATTAAAATTTGATTCAGTCGCGTGCAATCCCGAAAGATTTAGCTCGCTAAAGTTAGCCTCGTAAAAATTAGCCCCTGTTACTGGCAGCTCACTCAATGCAAGAGCTTCTACCTCATCTAACCATTGATGCCGATCAGGATGGTGTTGCCAACAGTGTATTGTCTTGTAAAGTGCTGCAAGTTTGCAGGATTGATCATTGCACGGTTGAATTTTCATTTATTATTCTCTTTATTATTAAAGACATTCGACTTAAGATCATCAAATTTATCCTTACCACAGGCAAACTGAACTAATCCTGGGCACTCCCTTTTCGCAAGGTCAACAATTTTCGTTGCAATATTTCTTATATCCCATTGAGCATGAGTGTCCATGCGCAACCTTGCAAAATGGGTCAACTCACGTGAATTAAGCTGAAAAACAACCCTGCATTTATGAGCGTTTGTAAGTGCGTATTGAGCAATACTACTTTGTCTGCCTTCAAGCTTTTCAGTCAGTTTAACATAGATTTCATTTGAGCAATTCATAGCACTCGCAAAGATTTCTGTGCATTCAGCATCTTGAATGCTGGGGGGGGGTATAAATCCGAGAGAAGGAATATAATCCTGTTTAAATTGACTCGTTAAGCGATGTCGTTTTAATTGCGCATAAGCAGAGGCACTCAGAGTAATCCTGTACACAAAGTAGCCCAATTCAAGCTCGCGTCTGACAGGATCATGTTCTGAAATGTATGAGTGATTATTGGCGATCATCTCTATTTTTTCTTGAGCAGATAGCTGATTAACATAGTTTAGATAGTAATTATAATCCTGATTTCCAACCTTCATAAGTAAAGTAGCGAGGGCAACGTTTTCAAGCTCATGTGGTGAGTTTAACAATATGACATCATCTTCATCCTGTTCGGAAGAATTATTACCCATTTCCGCAACAAAGGCGGAGAGCTCTTTTTCCACGGCTTGAATGGCAGGGTTGGGCTCTGTGTATCGGATCAGAGAAGGTACAATTTTATGTAGCTCACCATGAAGCTGTTTCCCAAAACTTTTAACTTCCTTGAGATGCGAATTATTAAAAGTAAGAATCATTTTCTCGGCTGTACGAGCGTTAATAGTCATCCCAACCTGCCCTCTGCAGGCGAGCGGTAAGACATATCGAGCATCCTCTTGAGCTTTACCAGATTTTTCTTGCCCGGAAAGATCAGAATGATGCTCAGTTAATTTATCTGACAGAATTCCATAAATTCTAAATAGTTCGAGGCAAGCTTTTTCAAATTCATCCCTCATACCGATCTCGCTAATTTCATCCGGGACTTCAAAATCACCTGACATTGAAATGTATCTCTGAGATGATTCGGTATAAGATGCTAATCGATGTGCCTCCAAGGATTCAAGTGCGAGCCTTGATATACCGGTAATATCCAAGTTAAAAACCGCATGTTCGGCGATAGACGAATGTCCCAATCCGAAAATGATGTTTTCATTACTTCGCCTTGCTCTGCTCACCGAAGCCCGAGCATCGCGCCTTAAATCACGGATACCTTTATCACTACGGCTGATTCGTGCATATGCTGCCGAAATAGTTTCTGGAGTAAAAGGCTCTTCAGCAAGTTGAGTTAATAAATTGCTTAAATACTCGCTCTCCGTTCCATTATGCGAGAATTCATCCGTTATTTGACGAATGAGCTCAATCTGCTGAGCATCAAAATTATAACCTGCTAAAGTTACTCGCATTATATGACCATTCCTATTCCTGTTTTTTACTACAAATCTATCTTTGATTACACCCCAAAATACATCTTCAAATAAAGTAATGTATGGACTGTGAGCAGGCAACTCCCAAATCCCTTTACATCCTTTGATATTCAGATAACATCGCTTCACCACTCTTGCCCGCACAAAGGATACTGAGTATATTAAGATATGTCAACATTGCATTTTATACTTTTTTTCTTGGCTGTGATAATACAATCCGGCTGCGTTGAACATTCCCTTACTCTGACCGTCCTCCCCGAGGATAAAATTCTCATTGACTATTTCATGCAAGGCGACCGTATTGATATGGAAGACGGTTTAACTTTACTGCCCGATTCAACAGTATGGAACAGTTCACGAACCGTCGAAGAAAATGATGACGAAACAGTCCATATATTTAAATCTTCGGTTTATATCGATTCATTTTCCCAAATTAACTCTATACTTGATTGGTCGAATAGTGCTGCTGACTCTGTCTTCTTGTCACGGAACATAGTCATTAAGGTCAAAGACTTTTTCTTAGGAAAATCCTATACGTTCTCCTGTAATTATCCCTCACGGAATTATAGTAAGCGATATGGAGATATTTGGGATTTTATACCCCCAGAGTGTCGTGTGTTGGAAGATGATGACCAAGTGGACGAAATGACAAGCCATGAAGTAGAATTACTTGAGAAAAAGTACGCTTTAGGATTAATACAGTGGAATCGCAACAGGTACGAGCAGCGATTTAGCAAAGTATGGAATCACTTAAAGGAAAAACAAACCGATCTTAATTCAATTCCACAATCATCTTTTTCAATTGCACTGGCAGGGTGGAAGGATGATCTCCGCTTACATTTGAACTCAATAGATGCGAATGACCCCGACTTACTTAATTTGGAGTGGTGGACGGAGTTAAAGCCCCTCTTTCTCGGTCGTTTTATTGATTTAATTGGTGCAGACAATATTACTATCGTTGAGCAGATAAGTGAATCTATGGATAAGGATTATAAAATATCCCGAGATCTGGACGATGAAGAGTTTGAGTTAAATTTACTACTACCAGGAAAAGTAATACAGACAGATGGTGTAAAGGGTGATGCAGAGAGCGTGCTCTGGACGTTCTCTTGCAAGGAAATATTAGACCATGACGTTAATATGCAATCATATTCCGTCAAGCTTTCGTTAATTAAAATTAGCCTTACACTTATTGCTTTATTCGTAATATTGGGAATTCTTTGGAACTTAAGAAAGCGGACAAATGGATAGTAATTTTCTTTCTGAAGCCAAGCACCTCGAATCTATCGCAGTTGAAGCTGCAGAAATTGGTGGCAGAATATTACTGAACTATTTTGGGTCAGTAAAGAAAAAAAGCATCGTTGCCAAAGGAATTGGAGATTGGGTAAGTGAGGCAGATCTCGCTGCGGAAAAAGCTATTGTAGAATTTTTACATGGAGTCGCACCAAATGATGAAATACTAACCGAAGAGACCGGACACATTACCTCCGAATTGTTAGCGAAATATCGTTGGATTATTGACCCGTTAGACGGAACAACTAACTTTCTCAGGGGATTTCCAATTTGGGCAGTTTCTGTAGCTGTTGAAAAAATAAATCCAGCGGGCAGGTGGGGACCTGTTATTGCTGGAGCAATAAATATTCCATCTCAGAAGGAAATATTTTACGCCTCTAATGGGAACGGAGCCTATCGAAATAACATCAAGCTTTCACAACTATTACCGAGGAATATGAACGAATGCTTGTTTGCAACTGGATTTCCGTTTAGAACCCGCGAGCTTATTCCAGAATATTCTAAGCTACTTGCTGATGTGCTTTTGCACAGTGCAGATGTCCGCAGACCTGGTGCAGTCGCAGTTGACCTGTGTTATGTTGCAGCAGGAATCTTTGATGGATTTTGGGAGCTTGACTTAGCTCCATGGGACATTGCCGCTGGTGCAATTATAATAAGAGAGGCTGGAGGCATTGTCGGCGATTTTCAGGGGGATGATGATTTCCTTACTACTGGAGATATAATTGCTGGTGAGGCTGACTCGTTTCGCGTACTTCTATCTATGGTTAGAGAATATTTTCCGACCAAAAGAAAAGTTGATAAATTCCCTGGTAGAAAATAGATTTTTTAGGAAGTCTCGTCTTTTTTACTTGACTGTTTTTCACTTTGGCTGACAGGACCTGCTTCTCCATCTTGCAAACCAGATTTAAATTCCTTAAAACCAGAACCGAGCCCACGCATTATTTCTGGAATTCTTTTCGCACCAAACAATATGACAACGAACATGACAATTATTATTATTTCCCAAGGACCAAATCTCATTATATTACCTCTGTATATTATGCGTTAAATTAATATTTACTATTCGAGCATCGCGGAAAGCTATATCAACAAGCTTGTCTCAAGATATTCAAAGTCTATCGGTTTGGTTAAATAGTCAACTGCACCGAGCTTTAGAGCCTCTCTGCCTGTCTCTTCTTCCTGGAGCGCAGTTACTATAATGACACCGACAACAGGATCAACTTTCTTGATGAGTGCTAAAACCTCAAGTCCATCCATACCAGCCATATGTACATCGAGCAGAATTATATGTGGGCGAGCGTATTTAACAAATTTGATCGCCTGCTCACCATTTTCGGCATAAAATACTTCATATCCTTTTTCGGAAAGGAAATCACCCAAAAATTCACCAATCTGCTTCTCATCATCAACTATGAGAATACGATTTGGTATGTCACCAAGTGCTTTAAACATTAATTTTCTCTTAATATTAAACCGCTTAAAAGTTAAGCATTGTTAGTAAGAAAGTCAACACCTACAGTCAACCAGTAATTTTAGCTATTAGATTGGTAAGATTTTTCATCGACAGTCCATAATATAGCACCCCCTACAACAAAAATAATGGACAGCATTAATATCCCTGTTTGCAGGCTTCCGGTTATCACAATAGTAATACCATAAACTAATGGTCCGAATATACTGGCGAATCTGCCACTAACAGAGAAAAATCCGAAAAACTCTGCTGACTTTTCGGGTGGTGTAAATAGTGCTTGCAATGATCTTGCAGACGCCTGACTGCCTCCCAAAACAAATCCTGCAAGAATGCCGATGATGTAGTAGTCTGTTTTGAGACTTACTAACCATCCGAGCTTAAACGCCCACAGCACAATAATTAACCAAACTGACAGACAGATCAGTAACGAGTGCTTGTTGCCTATGCGGTCTGAAAGCCTACCGAAAAACATGGAGCCTACAAATCCCATTCCTTGAATTATAATAAAATATGCTATCAATTCAGGCGAACTTAATCCGACTACTTCGGAACCAAAAATGGTAGCCATAATTATCACAGTTTCTATTCCATCATTGAAGATCAAATATGAAATTAGAAACCTCACCAATTGCTTATGGCTCTTAATCTCAGAATAGGTATTCTTTAGTCGGTGGATACCCATTTTGGATAATTTCCACAATGATAATTTTGTTGTGGATATCTCGGGCTCTTTCAACCACAACATAGTAGGTAGAGCAAATAATCCCCACCATACACCAGCAACAATCATACAATCCCCAACAGAAAAGCTCCCCGCTTCAAAACCAAGTAATTCTGGTTTTTGCAGCATAATTAGATTGATAATCAGGCACAGTCCGCCACCGATGTACCCCACACCACAAGCATACCCTGATATTCTACCGTAGGTTTCCTTAGTGCCAATAGATGGAAGAAATGAATTGTAAAACACATTTCCACCCGCAAATCCGAGATTAGCAATGACAAAAAATAGAGCAGCATACAACAGATCACCCTCGCCTGCCCAAGCGAGTGCGATAGTACCGATTACACCCATATAACAGTAAAATGCCAGCAGACGTTTCTTTTTGGAAGAGTAGTCCGCCATTGCTCCGAGCAGTGGTGATGATATTGCTACGATAGCAGTAGAGAATGCCACAAGGAAAGACCACAAGGCGGATCCAGCTATTTGAGTAACGCCAAATGGATGCCTGAATTGAATCCCCTCCGTACCCCCGGCAATGACCTTGGCAAAGTAAAGGTTGAATATTACTGCAAGAACGGTTGTGGCAAAAGCTGAATTGGCAAAATCGTAAAATATCCAGCCGGTTAATGGTTTATTTAGTTTCATACAATGCTAAATATAGCAATAAATTGCGTAGAAACAATAACAATTAATGTTTCATTAAGCCATGACCTTGTACTCGCATAAAATCATTTCACTACTGCGGAAGGCAGCAATTTCGCAAATGTATAGCGATTCCCAAAATTACTGAAATTTGTAAGTTGCTGAAACGAATAGTATTTTCCATCCTAATCTCAATGCAGTAAGGAAACACAGGCAACAAATAGTCGTGCCACCCTATAATTATCATCGTACAAAATGCCGCGATTTCGAGAAACGCCATAAATTGCTTAGCTTTTCATTAGAGTTTAAAGGTCATGTGAACATACACCGACCTGACAGACTCCATATCTGAATCCTCATAAGAGGTCAATTTAAAATTTGGGATAATGCTGATTTTTTTATGAGCTTTGTAATCCAATCCAACTATCAATAAGCTGCCATTGGATTCCCATTTGATGTCGCCCTGTTTTACCTCAGCCTCGTTAAACCCTGTATCGTAAAAATCGTATCGGGCAAGAGCTTTTAACTTTTTGGGAATTACATATACGTTTCCAAATACCGAAGTTCCCAATGCATCGATTGCTTGGATTCCATCAAATGATTTCGAGTTTATGTTAACTCCAACGATAAACTTGCTCTTTTGCGAAATAGATGCCATTACATCCCATTGGTTATTCATATAGCCTTTTAGCATACCGTCTTCATCGGTTCCGCGCCAAGGCTCCAATTCAAAGTATCCTGATAGATGAACAGCCTTCTCCATCAAATATATACCACCACGAAACTGAAAATTCTTGAACATGTCATTTTCAGCATTTTTATATCCTGCACCGTTGCGAATCAGTAGATTTAAATACGTCACATTTGTAGGCTTGTATTTAACGCCAACCCCCATGTCAGCTGATGAACCCATTTTCGAGCTGCCAGCAGCCTTCATACTTGCTGCCATACGTGAAAGCCTGCTGGATTCATCTGTTGCAATTGGCTCAGCAGCCCATTTCCCCAGATATTTCAAATAGCTTTTCGAATTATCGCCCCAAAATCCTCCAAATGCTTCCATAGGCGATTTGCGGATTGAGCGGTAGCCCCAAGCTTTTTCTGGCTTACTCCAGTTATTTGTTCCCTGTAAGCCCATTACAATATTCAAATTATCAGATATTTTCCAATTCATATAGGCATATTTGGCATACACCTCGAGTTTCCCGGAATTATCTTGATGTGATATATCCGTTAAATATCGAACGGTGAACTCGCTTGATATGCGATATTTTGCACCCATATACAATCGGGAAAGATCAAAGGAATTTGTTTGCCCATCGCCATCCGAGGCATCGTGATAATAGTAAAAATACCCCTTGCCCTCAACTTTTAATCCAGCTAACTGCTGAACCAATTCTGGTACATCAACATTAATAGCAGTATTGCCAGTAAAAGTTACTGACAATAGAGCAATAATTGCTACCATAAATCTTTTTAGTGATTCCATTATCTTACTCCCTTTCAATTTTATTATTATTGTTTAATAATTTTTACTCATTAACCCACACACACTTCCGTATTGCTTACTAAGAAATATATCAGGGTGGATGCCAGTTTCTGGATCAGCCTCTATGTAGATACGCTTTATTTTTGCTGCATACTTCGGCTCTAACGCCGTAACAGTCCTGACTTCAACACCTTCAGTATCGATCTTTAAGATGTCAATTACGTCATGCTGTTGCAAAATCTTTTTAATAACGGAGTTGATTTCGAGGCACTCTACAGTAATAATGTTTCCGGTTTCAATTCCCAATTCGCCATAGCGACCGGTGGCTTCAGTTCCAAATTCAAGTTTACCGCTTTGGTCTGAGACAGCATTCTTGTGGAGTACGTATCGATTTTCAAGCCCAGTAAGATTTTGCTTCAATCTGACTATGTTTCGTTCATCAGGTTCAAATAAATAGCACTTAGAAGTATCATTTCGCGTCAACCAATAAAGTGCACTTATTCCAATATTTGATCCCAGATCCACTACCACTTTTATATCGCGAGATGCTTTGTAATCATGTCTGCAAAATATTTCGTTGACTGTTAGAAGGTCGTGATGGCTGTATAGAGTAGGCGAGATTAACCCAACCGGAGTTTTTATACTAATGTTATATGGATATATTCCAGTCCCTGTTAGGTATCGAACTAAGATTTTGAAGAATGCAGGATAATTTTGCAACATAAACCATAAGGCGATATAATGTTGCTTTCCAAATAGTGCTTTGACTATTTGTCTCAAGGTACGCCTATTGTTCAATCTGCTGTACTAATTGATTTAATTAATTTCAACGTTTTCCAGACATCAATCGTCTGATCGCAGTTTTCTTACTTAATAACACAATGTTAACAGCAATTATGTGGGTGATATTGGATTCGAACCAACGACATTCCCAACATGTAATGTCGGAACGCTCTACTCTCATATTCTAATAACATACATTATTTAAATCACTGTGGGCGATATTGGATTCGAACCAACGACATCCTGCGTGTAAAGCAGGCACTCTAGACCAACTGAGCTAATCGCCCTAATTATTTATCTTAGATCTTATACCAATTAAGATCTAATTTAATCTCGCTTACGCGAAAAAATCGCCCAAGGGAAAATAATAAAGTAACCTATCAGCAATATTATCGGTGCAACACTGAGAGAAATTGGATTGTCCCAAGGAGCGAATCCTATGAAGAAAAATCCTATACTTATCACTAATATCCCCGCAGCAAAGATAAACAGGTTCCGCTTATCTAATGCTATTTTTGGAAGGATTTGGCTGTTTTGCGTTGTTTTTGATTTCATAATCATATATTATAATTATTATTCAGTTGGAATCAAAAGGAATTTTTGAGTTTAGGCTAATGTGTGAAAAGTTAGCGATTTTATCGACATTAATTTAAGTAGTGCCCTGGTTATCAAATAAACATATAGAAGCCATCAGGTATTATATTTAATCGTATCATATATTGAGCATTCATATTACGAAAATTAAGCTCTGTTTATTCAAAAATGTAACAAGAAAACTATTATGCTTTTATTTGTAAGAATCACTCTGGTATTAATTGTCAGCTTCAGTTTATTACCTGATGCTAACGCAGCTACATTTGGTAAAAATAAAGTACAATATTCTTATTTTGAATGGAGCTACCTTACGACAGAGCATTTTGATATTTATTACACTCAAGATGGTCGTAAGATTGCAGATTTTGCCGCTGATGTTGCAGAGCAATCATACAATATCTTAAAACCAAAATTAGGGTATTTTCCTGATGACCCTTCTCCAATTGTCCTCGTAACCCACCAATCTCACAACGATTTTGAGCAGACTAACATCAGCTCATCGCAGCCGGGTGAAGGCACTGGCGGCTTTACAGAGTTTATGAAAAATCGTGTTGTGGTTCCTTTTCAGGGCGACCATGAGCAATTCCGACATGTAATTCATCATGAGCTTACACATGCGATGATGTTGAACTACCTTTTTGGTCAAGGATTTGGATCTGTAGTAAATGGTCTTTCTCAATCCAGAATTCCATTGTGGTTTGTTGAGGGATTGGCAGAGTACCAATCGCGAAATGGATTGGATATGGAGTCAGAATTATTTATCCGAGATGCTGTTGCAAATGACCTGTTAGTTGAAACTCGTATGCTCGATCAGCTTGGCTATCTCGGGGTTTATAAGTGTGGTCAATCTGTGCTTTATTGGATTGCTTGGCGATACGGCGATGAAAAGATCAGCGACTTGCTGGCAAATATTCGAAGACACCACGACTTCAATCGCGCGCTAAAGGTTACACTTGGGTTTAACCAAGAGGAGCTTTCCAAACGTTGGCGCAAGTTTATTCGAGAAAAATACTGGACGCAAATTGCGAACTTAAAATCTCCCGACTTTAAGGCAAAGCAACTTACTGACCACCGCAAGGAATTTTGTTTTATCAACAACAGTCCTGCAATTTCGCCAGACGGTCAATGGATTGCATTTTTATCTGATCGATCAGATTATTTTGATATTTATCTAATGGATGCGATAGACGGTAAGGTTAAACGAAGATTAGTCCGAGGACAGCGAAGCGGAAAATTTGAAGAATTACATTGGCTACGACCTGGTATAACTTGGTCGCCCGATGGAGAAAATATAGTGTTTTGTGCTAAAGCAGGTGAGTTTGATGCGATGTATGTGGTGAATGTATCTACTGGGAACATCATTGATCAACATATCTTAGACTCAGATGCTCTATTTAGTCCATCTTGGAGCCCGATAGATAATAGTATTGCACTTATAAGAGTCCATAATGGACAAAGTGACATAATTACATTAGATCTCGACACTCGTGAAATTGCCAACATCACCAACGACATTTATGATGAGGCTGATCCATCGTGGTCCCCCAAAGGTGATAAGATAATATTTACCTCAAATCGAAACATAGATAATTCAGATAATATTCCTACAACCATGTTCAAACATGATTTTAAGCAAACTGATGTTTATAGCATTGAGGTATCCAGCAAAATATTGACTCGGATAACAAATGATGACATCAGCGAACGCACACCCCTTTGGACTGCTAATGAAGATGAAATCTTATATGTCAGCGACAAATCAGGTATATACAATCTTTATAAACACAATATTAAAACAGGCAAATCTAATTCTATAACGAATATGGTAACAGGTTGCTTTCAGCCATCCATATCGGCTGACAATCACTCTATTACGTTTTCCAGCTATTTCAATAACGGGTACGACATATACCTGATGAATGATCCGATGAATGAAATAAATCACCTCACTGCCTGGAAGGTACCTGCATTGGATAAGATTCCTGAGGGTAATCGTAACAATGTTGTTAAAGGATCAGGCTCTGGTGATTATAGCCATTTTGTCTTCAATTCGATATTTCAAGCTACAGAAAAAGACTCCACCTATGCCGAGGAAGAAAAGGTCGAAGTAAGAATTAAAGATGAGAATGGAAAATATCCTGAGAAAAAATATTCTGTTGCACTCACGCCTGATTTAGTATCAATCAGTGCAGGTTATAGTCCATATTACAAAATGCAGGGCAGTGGGATGCTTCTATTTACAGATGTGCTTGGAAATCATCAGCTTCAGCTTAGTCTTGACTTAAATCGAACCTCTGAAACCAGCAATATTTTCTTTAATTACTTATACTTAGCCCGTCGCAATCCATATAGCATTGGATTTTACCACTATGCTTATTCGCAATACGGCGTGAATACGATTTGGCTGGATAGAACCATGAGCCTATTCACGAGCACATCTTACCCATTAAATAGGTTTAATCGATTAGATTACGGCTTGAACTACTTATATATCGAAAGAAAGGTTCTTGCTGAGAGAAACGGATTTAATTCAGAAGGAAGTCACAAAGCTGCAATATTACCACATTTAAGCTTCGTTCACGACACTTCTGTCTGGCATTCATACTTGGAGCCTGCAAATGGTGACAGGTGGCGAGTAGATGCCCTTTGGAGCCCTAAAGTTCTACTACCTATGCGTCGTGGTTTGCAGTTCCTTACTCTATCCTTTGACTGGCGTAAATACATTAATCACCGCAAGGATTATACCTTTGCTTTTCGGGCAAGTGGTGCTTCTTCGACTGGCTCTAATCCTCAGCATTTTTATCTGGGTGGTATGACAAATTGGTTTAATCCATGGTTTGATAACAATTCAGGCGATGTCCGAGTTAGCGAAATTGAAGATATTTATTTTTCGAGCTTTATTAATCCTCTGAGGGGAGTAGGTTATTACAATCGGCAGGGTACAAGATACTTACTTAGTAATACAGAATTCCGATTTCCATTTATCAGATATTTGCTAATGGGTTGGCCTCTTCCTGCATATTTTTATAATGTGCGAGGAGCAACATTCTTTGATATAGGAACTGCGTGGAATAAATCCCAAGATCAGGAAATTAATAGTTTAGATTGGACATATGGCTATGGATTTGGAATAAGGCTTGACCTTGGAATTTTCCCAATCGAGTGGGATGTGGCGTGGTCACCGGATCCATCTTCTAACCTAAAACCAAGATATTATTTTTCGATTAACGCTGGATTCTAAAGAGCGTTTTTCGCAGCAATTTAGCCGAAAATCAAATATCTTGATGCCTCACGCTTAGTCAAGGTTGACATAGATTTTTCATGAGATTGGATAAACCTGTGGACGCTGTTGGGGTCGGTCTTCGAATATTCACGAAGAGCCCAACCAATAGCTTTACGCGTCCAAAAGGAATCTTCATGAAGACATTTTTTGCAAAATGAAAATAGCATTTTTTTATCTGTCTTCTCTTTCAGCCTTAATTGCGACAGTATTGCAGATCGCCTGATCCAGATATTTTCGTCCACTATCCAGCCCTTTATCAAGGGATTCATCTCATCGCTGTATTTTACCAGCAATGAACCGATTAAGTTAGCTGAAATAGCATCCACATAATCCCACCACTCTCCAGTTCTAATCATCATTTCATAGGTGTCAAGGGCTTCTAATGTATGATACAACTTGAATTTTCTGGCTATGGAAATTGCAATATATCTCTCTTCCCGATAATCAGCATCCCATAGATCTTCAATGACATTAATGTATAGCTTAAATGAATTAAACTTATGCCTTTTTACAACCTCACGAAAAATCATTTTCTGATCTGGGGACATTACGCCCCTGAATGGCATTTTAGATTTCATGTAATCCTGCATATGCCTGGCGTTTGATGGATTCTCTAATTCTAACAGAGATTTACGTACAAACCCTACAATAGCGCTAACTGTTTCTGGTATACTTCTTGCCAACTTTAGTACTTTATTTTCTTATTCTGTTTTTTAATTCACTTAATAGACTAATCGCCTCAATTGGAGTCATCGTGTTTGGATCGATATTGAGTATGATATCACGCAACATCTCCTCTCCCTTTTCAAATAATGAAAGCTGTGGGCGAGGTGAAGCGTTGATATTACTTTTGCTATCTCCACTTGTAGTAGATAAGTTAATACCGGTTTGCATGGTATTCAAACTATCCTTTTCCAAATTTTTTAATACAGTGCGGGCTCTATCAATTACTTCTCTTGGTAACCCTGCCATCTTAGCTACATGTATCCCAAAGCTACGATCTGCACCACCATCAATAATTTTTCTTAAAAATACTATTTTATCGTCAAATTCACGAATTGCAACATTCTTATTAATAACATACTTACAAATATCAGCAAGCTCAACCATCTCGTGAAAGTGTGTGGCAAAGAGTGTTCTGGGAAGCATGTTCTTTGCATTGTGTAAATGCTCTACAATTGCCCATGCGATGCTAAGTCCATCAAATGTGGATGTCCCGCGACCCACTTCGTCTATCAACACAAGTGAAGCAGATGTGGAATTGTGCAAAATAGATGAGGTCTCCTGCATTTCAACCAGAAAGGTAGATTCTCCGCCGGCGAGATTATCAAGTGCACCGATCCGTGTAAAAAGTTTATCTACTATTCCAATCTCAGCCGAAGATGCAGGAACAAAGGAGCCCATTTGTGCCATTACTACTATCAAGGCTACCTGACGAAGGTATGTAGATTTTCCTGCCATATTGGGACCTGTAATTATATGAATTCGTCCCCCGCTCTTGCTGATATCGAGATCGTTGGGAATAAATTGCTCACCAGCAGGCAAAAGCTTTTCGACAACAGGATGACGACTGTTCTTCAACAGAATATCATTTTCTGCGTTCAACAATGGACGCACATAATTTTCAGCGATTGCAAGCTCAGCCAGACTCGCGAGAAAGTCCAAGTTTGCAATTACGGTTGCATTTGCTTGCAATGGCTCGGAATATTCTAAAGTTTTAGAGAGAATGTTAAGCAAAATATCTTGTTCTCTAACATGGATTTTCTCCTCTGCACCGAGAAGTTTTTCTTCGTATTCCTTTAACTCTGTTGTAAAAAATCGCTCTGCCGAAGCCAACGTTTGGCGACGGATATAATTTTCTGGTATATTTTCTAACTGCGAGCGAGTTAATTCAATATAGTATCCAAATACTCTGTTAAACCCTATTTTTAGTCTCGCTATCCCTGTTCTTTCTCGCTCTTCGCGTTCAAACTTTTCCATCCAGCTCTTCCCGCTTGACTGAATGCTCCTAAGCTCATCAATTTCACTGTCATAACCCTCACGTATCATGCCGCCTTCGCGGATAGAATATGAAGGCTCATCCACGATAGATTTACTTAATAGATTTAGTAATTCAGGTAATTCATCAATCTCACCATGATATGCCTGCAATAGTTCACTTTGCGTTTTCTTGAGATATGACCTAAAGTTAGGAAGTATAGTCAAAGTGTCACGTAAATTGGCAAGATCACGCGCAGAGGCTCTCCCTGTGCCAAGCCTTGCCAATAGTGTTTGTAAGTTTCCCACTTTTTTAAGCAAGACCCTCAATTCACTTCTCAACTCATTGTTTATAGTAAGCTCTTCTACTGAGTCTAATCGCTCTTCAATTCGATTAATATCTGTAAGCGGACTGTGCAGTCTATTATACAACAACCTTTTACCCGGAACGGTGACGGTCCTATCGATAACTGAAAAGAGCGTGGCATTAAGATTACCAGTAAGTGACTCGGTCAGTTCCAAATTTCTGCGAGTAGCTGACTCAATTAGCATTTGATTAGACACATCCGCTAACGATATACTGGTTAAATGCTTAACTTCAGTACGCAAGTTGCCTTTTAGATAATGGAGCAAAGCACCTGCTGCGGAAATAGCTAAATTATGATCCTCGATGCCAAACCCCTTAAGTCCAATTGATCCAAAATGATCTGTCAATGTTTGACGAGCAAAGGTAGTCTCCCAAATCCACTGCTCTACCTTGCTCAACATTGGTGGGGATGTGTTACGCAATGGAGCAGGACCTACGTCACCATCTGGGTGTGGGATCAATAGCTCAACGGGAGATATTTGACCCGTTATTGTAATAATTTCAGATTCAGAAAATTCTCCAGTTGAAAATTCACCGGATGAAACATCTGCCCAAGCAAATCCCGATCGAATCCCCTGTTTAATCAAAGCTGCAATTCTGTTCACAGAGGAATCATTATCCGTAAAATTAGTACCCTTGGTAGCAACTCTAACCACATCCCGCTTGACCAGACCTTTTGCCAGTTTAGGATCCTCAACTTGTTCTACCACAACTACTCTGTGAGCAGCCTGAACCATTTTGGTAAGATATGAATCTAACTGATGATGCGGAAACCCCGCAAGAGGAACTTTGGCGGATTTGCCGTGTGCCCTCGACGTAAGACGCAGACCCAATATTTCGCTGGCAGCAATCGCATCATCAAAAAACATTTCATAGAAATCCCCCATGCGGTAAAAAAGTATTGAATCAGGATGAGCTTTTTTTATTTTCATAAATTGCTCAAGCATTGGCGTTTTTGGTATCTTGCTCTTCCCCTTCATAAGTGTTTGTCACCATTATTTTGGGAAGACTCTTTTATCGAAAGCTCCCAAAGTCGAAAAGTGCGGAGCATGTAATTAGATATATCAAACCAAGACATTAAAAAGCCAGGAACTCCATCAAGAAATCCACCCTTAAGAAAATATCGCCTGAAAAACCTGAATGGAATTCGGATTAATCCTTGAGTCAGCACTCCAAAACCGTTTATGCGCTTGCCAAGATTAAAATGATAAACGGCTTCAAATTCTGAATACCTGAGATTTTTTTCTACCAACATTTGAAACTTTGGGTAAGGGTGATGATCGAAGGGTAGAGTTAATTTTGAGACATCCCCGTCAATCTCCAGCTTCTCGTGAACGTGTTTGGCAGGGAAAATTCCCTTTCCACGTCTGAATAGCCTTAATTGATAGTCCGGATATTGACTACCACGTTTCATCCATTTACCCATAACGAAGTTCCGTCTCGGTACCAGATAGCCGTTAATGTTGACATCAGAGTTCACAATTCTGCGGATTTCACCTGCCAAATCATATGGAATTTCCTCATCGGCATCGAGTATAAATATCCAATCATTATTGCAGTGGCTTATCGCAATATTCTTGTTTATGTTCAGGTTTTTCCTGTTCTCTTCATAGAATACTTCAGCACCATTCGATTCAGCAACTTGAGCGGTATTATCGGTGGACCCGGCATCGACCACAACTATTTGATCTGCCCAAACAACGCTTTTTAGGGCACGCTCCAAGTTTTCGTTCTCATTGTGAGCTATTACGGCGATGGAAATTTTTATTTTTGTTCCTGCTTGTTAGTGAGGTATTCGTAAGCCATCGTCAATCCTACAATAAACCATAACATGTTCCCAACTTCGGCATCCGATTGATAATTTTGGAAATTACCCGCAATCAGTAACGAAACTACCGCACTTAGTCCCATGACAGGAATCCAAATATTTGAAACATCTTTTGGCTTAATTATTAATCTATTCATTTTGATAATATATACTGCCCACATTAATAAGAAAACCGACAATGAAATTAATCCGCCATCAACAGCAACTGACAGGAAATCGTTATGAGGATGTGCATGATTGTGGTATTTCCCAACTATGTGGTATTTTTCAAAACCAATATCAAAATTTCCCTGTCCGATTCCAAACAGCGGATGATGTTTGATTATTTCGACTGATGTAAGCCACAATCTGATCCGAGGACCTTCGCTGTGTTCGCCCAAACTGAAGGAGTTTAAGAATCTTTGTGCGGTTCCTGGAACGAGTATAAGTAATAATAGTCCACTTAGAATACTAAAAATTATAACAATTTTCCTAAGTTTTTTATCGCCAGCATAGACTAATACAGCTAATCCCCCAAATAAACCAACGATAGCACTTCGTGAATAGCTTACAAAAAGACCAATTGATAAAACCACGGTGCTTGCTAAGAAAATATATTTTCTCCGAACATTGGGTTGGAACAGAATTCGGCTCAGAACAATGATCAAACCCAACATCAACAATCCGCCAAGAGTGAGGTGATGCGAAAAAGTGCCTACGGCAACATAACCCTTACCAATTGGCTCAAGTATTTGCCCACGTAAAAAGTCCCACCCGATCACAAATTGTATGATGGAATAATAAGCAGAAACTGTACTTGATATGATTAGAGCTGTTAATAATTTATTTAGAACAATTTTGTCAGGAACCAACCCAAGTGCAATAAAATATCCCATTATTACCCATTTGTCTTCAATTAAACTCTTCAGATTAATCGGAAATCCAGAAAATATAGTTGCGGTTAAATCTAATATAAGATAACTAACCAATAATACAGTTATACCCTTTGTTATACGTAAGGTAAGAACTCGCGAAACGATCATCCTACGAATTAATAGTAAAGTACCAAGCCCAAACGCAATATTAGTAGCGGCTATTGAAATTGGTATGGAAATGGCTATCATCAGTAGAACCAAGCTTTCAGTTTTCTCCCAGCCATTCAACAATTTACCGGTCATTGACACCTCGCAGGAAATTACAAGCGTTCTGAATTACGGGCGAGTTATCATCAATATTAAAATCAGCAATAATGTACTCGTGAATATTATTATCCGGTGGATTCCATGCACTTGGCGCGACACCATCATAATCGGTGTATATTGTAAAAGTGGGAGTGTTGACCGCAACGCCAATATGTTTCAACCCGTTATCGGCAGTAAAAATAAATTGACATTGGCTCATCAAAGCTGCGACTTGGTGTATATGAGTAGCTCCTCCCCAACAAACAGAAATATCGGAAATACTTTCTAATCCGCTCAAATGTATGCGCTCGGATGCCGAAGCAAATAATATTACTTGAGTATCCACAGTTTGCTTTAAGTTTGTTAATAACATTGTCCAATTATTTATATCCCAACGCCGCCATTCACGCTTAGACCATGGGCATAATCCAATTAATGTTTTAGTCGAATCTATTTTCAGCTCACTTAATCTCTCAATCGCCCAAGTCTTATATTGAGCTTCGGGAAAAATCTCTGGTATGGGTGATGTACAATGTAGCTCAATAGGTACGGCAAGATCATATTTTGTAATAGCACTATATTTTGTGATAGATTGACGCTTGACAGGGTCTGTGTATGCCCAAGTTCTCCCTCTAATATTATACCCAATCCGCGTGCGAGCGTTGGCGATGAACGAGAGCACTGCCGATCCCGGTGTGCTAATTAAATCGATTGATAGCTTATAATTACTCTTCCACAATTGATAGTATAATTTTCTATATGCACCTATCCATGAACCGCTTGTCGGAGATATTAATAAATTGCTGATATTTTTATTACCCTCTAATATTTGAGCAGGCAGACTTTGAACTATAACCTCGATGGAAGTTTCTGGGTATTCTGCCTTGAAATCTCGGATTAGAGGTGTAGCAAGCAAAGTGTCTCCCATGGCTCTGATTGCAATAAATAAAACCCTGTCTCCTGCTTCAATATTAATTTTGTGTTTAGGCAAATTGAGGATAAACTCTAATTATCGGGAGATATTGGCAGGTTGATGACAAATTTTGCGCCAGTGCCACCATTATCAACGGCAATGATATCACCCCTCATATGTCGCAAGAATATACTTGCAACTCCCAGAGAAATGTTACTATCATATCTCCCATTTTTGTCATCCAAATTGACCTCGCTCAGCACATCAAAAATAGATTCAAAGTTTTTTCCTATCAACAATTCGCCATCATCTTCAAATTCTATATATTTTACACGGTTAAGCAAATCAATATAGCTTTTTACCACAACTTGTGAATTAGAGTTAGTGTTCAATCCAATATGTTTAATAATTTTATGGATCGCCCTTGTCAATAATTTTTCTTCTGCAAGAACAAGCTTATGCGATTCATCGACAATAAAAACATATTCCTTTGATGACTCTTCTTCTCGAGACAATTTTAATTCTGACTGAATAAGTATATCAACATTAACGCTGGCAGGGGTATATGTATGCATATTAGCTTCTATTTTTGCATAATCTGCAATATTGTCCAACAATCCAAGTTGTTGATAAATTGCCTTTACTCCATTAGTAATCAAATTCTTATTTTTTCCCTCTAGGTCATCTACCCTCATTTGAAGCAACTGCATATTTCCTAATGCTACTGTCAATGGATTTTTCAGATCATGCACCAATGAGCGTATCAATTTCAGTGATTGCAGCTTAATATGGGATGTGTCTTTCTCAGATCGTTTCATTTGGTTTACTCCTCGATCTATTCTGATGGTTTGTGAAGATTTGCATAGCCACATCACCGATTGTGTTTGCATGTAAAGGAGCATATGCCACTCCGCCTGCAATGGAAACATGCGCACCATAAATCATTATACTAAGTTTGAAATTGCACTTACAATTCGACCGATAACTCTCCCACCATCATTTTCGACAGCGGTTCCGATAACAATTGCCTTTGCCCCAGCTTTTGCGGCGGCTTCTGCACTCTCAATTGATCTTATGCCACCCCCCACTATCACTGGAATTGATATGTTGCCTACAACATGCTTTATCAGCCCTGCAGGAACTTGATTGAGTGCCCCACTACCCGCTTCGAGATAAACGGCTTGCATTCCAAACAGCTGCGCTGCCTGAGCATGGGCAACTGCCAGAGAAGGTTTATCTCGAGGAATAGGACTGGTATTTGACACGAATTGAGCCGATGTAACGCGTCCCGATTCAATCAACAAGTACGCTGTAGGCATTACTGGTAGTTTCATTGCCATCACGCGTGGGGCAGCCATAACCTGCTCACCAATCAAGTACTGTGGGTTACGACCAGACAGCAGGGACGTGAACAGTATCCCGTCGGCATGGCGCGATAATTGACGACTGCTGCCGGGGAACAGTATGATTGGCAAGTTGGTAACAGCCTTTACTGCAATGACACAATTATCAAATTGTTCATCTGATATAAAACTCCCACCGATCAAAAAGGCGGACGCTCCCCCCTGCTCAGCGGATTTAACGTTTTGTGTTATTTTTTCAATAGTTAAACTGTCAGGATCAAGCAGAACCCACACTCGCGTTCCCGATTTCGCTGGGAAGAGAATATTTTTCAATTCGACCGTCATTTCAACTCATCTCGAACAAGTTCTGTGAAAGCATCTATCGCTATGCTGATCTTGTCAGGAGTTTTGGTTCCTGCAGTTGCAAGATGTGGCCTCCCACCTCCACCACCACCGGCAAGCTTAGCAGCCTTCCCAATCAGCTTCCCGGCCTTTAGAGTTGTGCCTGCCAAAGCTTCATCCGATACTATGCAACATAACTGAGCAGAGGTTGGGCCTGTTATAATCGACAGAAGTGCAACAGTTGACCCTCCCTTACGCCTTATGGAGTCGCCAATAAGCTTGATGCGATCAAGATCCATATCCGCCAATTGAACAGCAATAACATTTACTCCATTTACGTCATGTGCATCACTGAGCAATTCACCCGCAAGCGATTCCGCCCAATATGCGAGGGTTTTTTCGAGGTCTTTTTCTGTATTTCTCTTCTCTTCTAACACTTTGGCGAGCTTCTCTACCGTGTCACTGCCATGCGAGCTGATCAATTCTTTAATATCGGAAAGGTCTTTTCTGTCGGAAAGCATCATATTGTGTGCGTAAGCACCGGTTACGGCTTCAATGCGCCGAACTCCAGCAGAAACCGAGCCCTCATAGGTTATTCGGAACTGTCCAATTTGACCAGTGCTATCCACGTGAGTTCCTCCGCAAAGCTCACGGGAGTACGGGTCAACATCTTCACCAATCTTGACCACCCGAACTTCATCACCGTATTTCTCGCCAAATAATGCAATTACACCACTGCCAATGGCACTTTTATAGGGCATTTCAGTAGTGTCTAATTGGTAGTTTTTACGAATGGCATCATTAACCGTAACCTCAATAGTATTCACCGTTTTGGGCGATAGCTTCTCGAAGTGGGTGAAGTCAAATCTAAGTCTGTCCGGTGCGACAAGTGAACCCGCCTGGGCTGCATGTTTACCGAGATGTGTCCGCAGTGCTGTATGCAAAAGATGAGTGGCTGTGTGATTGTATTTTATTTCGAGTCTTCGCTTTGTGTCGATTTTTAACACAGCATCAGCCCCTTCTGCTGGCAACTCTCCGCCATTCCATTTGCCAATGTGGACAATTGCATCCCCAACTTTTTTAATATCGGAAACTTCGAGCCTTCCCGAACCTGTTTCTATCCTTCCCCAATCAGCTTCCTGACCGCCGGATTCAGCATAAAACGGAGTTTTATCGGTTATAATGTGATGTTGGTTGTCAACTTTTTTTGCAGACATTATCTTTGCTGAAGCAGCATCTTCCTCATAGCCTACGAATTCCGATTTAAGTCGACTTCCTAACTCAGACGCCCCAAGAGCTAATTTACCATCTCCCCCACTCCTGACCTGTTGTTCGGTCATACATATGTGAAATTGGTCTGTATCTACCGTTAAGCCTCTTTCGCTCGCCATCAATTGGGTTAAGTCGAGTGGAAAGCCGTAAGTATCATATAGCTTGAATGCCTCATTACCATCAAAAATGTTTTTTCCCGTTTTTGCCAATTTATCAGCAATTCCACTAAACAGGTCGATTCCCTTGCCGAGCGTCCGGGCAAAGCTGACCTCTTCAGATTTTATCACTGCCACGATATGATCGTAACGCTCAGTCAATTCTGGATATGATTCGCCCATAATGTCGGTTAAAGTCTTCACCAGTCGATACAGGAATGGCGTTTCTAAGCCTATTTTTCGCCCATAGCGAGCGGCGCGCCGCAATATTCTGCGGATAACGTATCCCCTGCCCTCGTTGGATAGGGTTACTCCATCGGCAATTGCAAATGAGATCGAACGAATATGATCGGCAATTACGCGATGTGAAACTCCTCTGACATCATAAAAATATTTTGATCCAGAAATGTCAACTAAGTTTGAAATTATCGGGGCGAATAGTGAGGTCTCATAATTGGAATTAACACCCTCGATTATTCTAACGAGTCGCTCAAAGCCAGCACCGGTATCAATATGTTTGGTGGGCAAAGGTGTTAATTTATTATCTTTCCCCCGCTGATATTGAATAAACACCAAATTCCAAATCTCAACTATCCTCGCACAGTCACCATTTACACTGCACACATGTTCTGCATCATTCTTTAAATCACAGAACTCTTTTCCAAGGTCGTAATGGATCTCGCTACAGGGACCACAAGGACCAGTTGCGCCCATTTCCCAAAAGTTGTCTTTCTTTCCATGTGCGGAAATTCTATCTGGGGTAATACTGGTTTCGTCTATCCAAAGCTGCCGTGCCTCTTCATCAGCAGGAACTTGATCGTCACCAGCATAATATGTGGCATACAGACGCTCTAGGTCGATTTTCCAGACATCTGTCAATAGTTTCCAAGCCCACCGAATTGCCTCCGGTTTGTAATAGTCACCAAACGACCAATTTCCTAACATTTCAAAGAATGTGTGATGATGGGGCGAAGTTCCTACTTCCTCGAGGTCATTGTGTTTTCCTGAAACCCGGATACACTTCTGCGAATCAACTGCCCTGCTGTAGGGTCTGCTCCCTCGCTCCAGAAAAACATCTTTGAATTGATTCATTCCAGCATTGGTAAACAAAAGTGTTGGATCATCGACAGGAACAACTGGTGCGGATCGAACTTGGGTGTGACCATATCCCTTAAAGAAATTGATGAACTGATCGCGAATTTTTGATGATTTTGTCATTCAGGTGTTATAATTAATTTAATTTTAAATTGTAGAATAAATTGTGAATTGAGCTATATCTCTTTGGATGCTTCAACAATCTCAGCGAAAACTCGATCCGAGTCTTCTTTTGGTGGTCGGCAGGTTCCGGCACCTCTATGACCGCCACCCCCGTATTTTGCCATCATATCACCAATCACAATGTTTGATGTACGGTTAAATATGCTGTGTCCTGCTGTTATATGGGAAAGCTTTGGGTTGTTGGGATGATCGGAAGCCTTGATCCATATATTACAGGATGGAAAGAAGGTGTATGCGAGAAACCTGTTGCCGGGTTGACCATGCCAATTTCCTCTGAAATCTGTTATCAATACATTTCCATCCAATTTAGAATATTTTAAAATTGCTAAACCAAATTCTTTGTTTATTGACTGATAAGTATAGCAATTTTTGTTGACCATAGGATCACTCATCAATTTTGATAGATCGTTATCGCCGATCAATTCGATCAACCTTAGCCAATATCCTTCATCTTCGAGACGCTTCCCCTCTATTGTCATAGATGCTAAGATGTAACCCCGTGGATGTTTCACCTCATCCAATGTCAATTGTGCAGCATCAATTCTATCTGTTATACCAATCAATTCATCTATATCAAGGGATTTATTTATATTATAATGTTTATAAATCACCCGTGCAGCAGATGGAGCAACCCACCAAGCACCTTCAAATTCGTGCTCAACCTCATTTGATAGATGGTGGTCGAACCACTTTCCACATCCATTCCTATACGGGAGATTTGCAATTATGTCATCCGTAGTGATCGTTAATGCACCACTTTGAAATTCACCGGGCTCGATAAAAATAATATCGTCAATATCTTCTACTATTCGCAGCAGGGCAGCACATACAAGACCGTCCCAATCAGCTCTAGTTACTATTCGCATAATGTTCCCTCTCTAATTTAATTATTCCCAGATATTAATTTTATTTAATCGGAGCGACAAGGGCGAACCTAAGCTCGCCCTATAATATAACACTCAATCCTACAATTCATCAAGGTTACATTCCAGAATAAACGGGACCGCCACCACCTTCCGGCGGAACCCAATTAATTATCCCATAGGGATCGGCAATATCGCAGGTTTTGCAGTGGACACAATTACTGGCATTTATCTGAAGTTTTATCCCAGATTCCTCTCTGGTAATATCATATACCGCAGCAGGACAGAAATGCTGGCAAGGATTACCGTACTCTTCTGGGCACTTATCCACGCAAATTGATGTATCTAAAATCTGAAGATGACAGGGTTGATTTTCTTCATGTTTTGTGCCTGAGGCATATACATCGGTAAGCTTATCAAAAGTCAATTCGCCATCGAACTTTTGTGCGACAGGCTCAGCATATTCCGTTTTTTCAGTTAGCTTTGATGTGTGTTTATGATCCGGCTGAGTTGATATTCTTGATGAAAAGCCTCTCCCGCCTGTCAATATTTGTGCAGCAGTATTTATCATTCCACCAATTAATCCGTTTTCGTATGATTGGTGGAAATTTCGCACCTTCCACAATTCATCTTTTGCCCAACTGTTTTCAAACAGGTCATCATAGTGCTTCAAAGATGAGGCGGAAGTATCTTCATTGCCAAGCCCCTTAACTGCTGCTTCAGCTGCCATCATTCCTGATTTAATACCAAGATGTATGCCCTTTAGTCGCATACTATTCAAGAAACCAGCAGATTCACCAACCAGCATCAAGCCGTCATGATAAAGCTTCGGCATGGCAAAATATCCGCCCTCACTGATGGTTTTCGCACCATACTTCAGCATTTTACCATCTCTCAATAGTGACGATACCCAGGGATGTTCTTTGAATTCTTGAAATTTCGCATGAGGATCTGTGCGAGGATCTTTGTAGCTAAGTGAGGTTACAAGACCCATCGAGATATGTGTCTCGTCTTGAGCATAAATCCAACCTCCACCAAAAAGATTCATACCAAGTGGAAAGCCTAAGGTGTGATACACTGTACCAGCATTAATAACCCGTCCTTTTGGTATTTCCCAAAGCTCTTTGACGCCTGTGACAAAAATTTGGGGATTTTTACCCTTATTCAGAGCCAACTTTGACAGCACCTGTTTTGTTATTGAGCCGTGCGGTCCCTCGGAAAGCACCGTGACTCTGGCGCGAAGTTCTATTCCTGGCTCAAATGTACTTTTTTGATTTCCGTCTTTGTCTAACCCCTTGTCATCTGTTATAACACCCTTGAAAATCCCGTCCTCAATGATGGGAGTCATTCCTGCCATGCCAGCATAAATATCCACGCCTTTTTCTTCAGCAACAGAACCCAGCCACTTCACCATTTTCTGAAGAGAAATTGTGTAATATCCGTGATTATCCATGCTCGGTGGGACGTAAGGAATTTTGAAACGACCTCTTTTAGTCATAAAATATAAGGCTTCATTTGTGACCATCGATTCAACCGGTGCACCCATATTAATCCAGTCAGGAATTAATTCATCCAATCCACGTGGGTCAAGTACAGCTCCGGAAAGAATGTGGTCGCCAACTTCAGCACCTTTTTCAATTACCATAATAGTGAATTCATCGCTAGCGAGATGACCCTTTAGGGCGTTATCGGATTTTAATTTTTGAACAAGATCTGCGATGTGAATAGCAGTAGCCAGACCTGCGGGACCAGCACCAACAATCAATACATCAACTTCCATCGAATCGCGTTGTATTTCCATATCAGTTCCAGTTATGACAAGTATGTCAATTAATTAATCGGATTGTACTACAGATTCTGACTGTGCTATTTCCTCTAACTCATCAGATGTAGTAATGTCTCCATCCATAATTGCTCGCAATATATCTTTAACATTTTTTCTTTCATGCGTGCTTATACGATCAATAAAAAGTATCCCAAGCAAATGATCGTACTCATGCTGAAAAACGCGGGATGGCATATCAGTAAGTTCTTCAGTGATAATTTTTCCATCGACACCCATGTATTCCACATGGATAAGGTCAGGACGGCGTACCTGAGCCCAAACCTCAGGAAGACTCAGGCAACCCTCATCTTGTTTTGAGGTCGCTACGCCAGCCTCTATAATTCGAGGGTTTATATATGCTTGCGTGCCAGATTTTTCGTTCTCTATGAGATCCCAATTAATCAGAAAAAGCATTTTAGACTGACCTACTTGAGGTGCTGCAAGCCCTATCCCTTGATATAGGCTCATGGTCTCTGTCATATCATCAATCAGAGTTGTTATTTCGTGATTTATATCTTTAACTTCTTCAGATTGTCGTCTTAAAATGGGGTTGCCATATGGTACAACTTCAAGCGGCATCAGCAGATTCCTTTGAATCAGGTGGAAATACGTCCCATTTTTCCCATGCGCGTTCATCAGTTAATCCCATCAGGAATTCTTTATCGAATACAATATCTCGAGTATATCCGGCAAGATCAAAGTCCATTACATCCATTCTAATTGCATCTACCGGACAGGCTTCTTCGCAGAGTCCACAAAAACAACACCTGAGAACGTCAATGAAAAACTCTTCTGGAAATTTTTCCACCTCTGGATCGGCAGATTCGCCCGGTACAATATGAATGCAATCACATGGACAAACCGTTTCACACATCATGCAGGAGGTGCAACGAATATCACCATTTTGCTTGACCGTAAGCCTGTGTCTTCCCCGCCAGCGATGATGAATTGGTCTGAGTTCTTCAGGATACTGAATTGTTGCAGAATAATCTTTCTTGGGTTTTAAGCCAATAGCGCGTAGAATATGTGCTGTCATGTTAACCATGAAGTGCCGATTAGTAATCCACAATCCACGTAGAATCTCTACCCAGTAGATTTTCTCGACAACTCCAAATTCTACTTTTATTTCACGAACTTTTTTTTCAATCATATTTATTTATGTCTATCATTTTTGAATATATTATCCATTGGAGGTAAAATTCTCATCCGAATAACACCAGTAAAACACCCGTTATCAGCAGATTCAACAGAGCAAGCGGTAACAGGTAATTCCAGCCCAGCTTTACTAATTGGTCAAATCTGAATCGGGGCAGAGTCCAGCGAACTAAAATGAAGAAGTAGATCATGACCGCAATCTTAAAAAAATATGTCCCAAATTGTAAGGCTTTCACAATCCATACATTCAGGGACGCTACACCACCCCATGGCCAATGAAAACCATCCCATGCGAGCCAAGGCAAATGCCAGCCTCCAAGGAAAATCAGGGTGAATAATGCCGCAACTACGACGATCTCAATAAATTCTGTCATCATAAACAGACCAGCCTTTAGACCGGAATATTCTGTAAAGTAACCAATAATTTCGGATTCTGCTTCAGGTAGATCGAATGGTATTCTTTTATTTTCTGCAATTGCCGCCGGAAGAAATAGTAGCGCCCCAAGTGGTTGTAAAAATATTCCCCAACGTGGAATCCAGCCAAACCAATGACCAGACTGCTCCATCACCATTTGACTAAGATCAACCGTTCCATATATCATAATCGCGCCAACCAAAGACAGCCCAAGACAAACTTCATAAGAAATCATCTGCACGGCTGCACGCATTGACCCAAGCAGGGCATATTTGTTGTTTGAGCACCAACCACCTATGACTGTACCATAAACAGCCAGACCACCAAACCCGAAAATATATAGTAATCCAATGTTTATATTGGCTATCTGTGACTGTATTACCTGCCCACCAATTTCAATATTAGGACCAAATGGTATAACAGCAAATACGAGCAGAACCGGGACATATGAGATTGCGGGAGCGAGCATGTGAAGCCATATATTGGCAAAAGGTGGAATGAAATCCTCTTTTGTCAACATCTTAATTGCATCGGCAATAGGATGAAACAGACCGATTACCCGGAAGCCAAATATATCAGCTCTGTTGGCACCGATACGATCCTGTATAATCGCAGACTGCTTTCGTTCTACCCATGTGAGCAAAGTTGCTAACCCCATGACGATAGAAATTACCGTAAATATTTTAGCGAGAGCCACTAAGATAAACATGCTATCCATTTATAACCTTGCGCGTTGGTTCTAAAGAATTAACTTCACCTTCGCTCGCTTTAAAATTCATATCCTCAAAGTGGACAAAATTCTTTGACATATCCTCAAAAATATCATCAACATTATTCCACTGTAATGGCTTTTTCATATGTGCAGAAAGATCAATCATCCATTGCCAGACAGGTCGTGCCTGACCAAGTGGTTCAAAGGCTTTCTCAAGTTTTTGAACCCTGCCATCATAATTTGTAAAAGTGCCTCGGTACTCGCCCCATGCTGCTGCGGGAAGTGCTACTTCCACATGTTTTTTCAGAGATTCATCCAGATTTCTTATCACGAAATATTTGTGCTTCAATTTTTCCATTTGCGAATCGCTCAAATAATCCAATGGATTAGTCAAAATACATACAATAGAATTAATTTTTCCAGAATCAATCGCCTCGCCTAATCCCGCAACACCAACACCCCCATCATAGGGGTAAAAGTGAAACCACTCGCAACCAGTTCGATTCGGGAAGGAATCTGGGGTCTTCAATATATTATCACCACGCCAATTTTTATCAATAGGAATAGCGTGATCTAGATTATTTAGGTTGAGCCCTTGGCGGAAAAGCGACCAAATCGCATAAACTTCTTCATTAGTTAATTTTGGAGAAATCACCACAGCCAGTTTTGATTTGTTTAAGTTTATAATTGAGTTTAGCCCCTGAGCCAACGTAAATATTGCTTGATCGTTGTCAACAATTTCCAGCTTACCATTCTGCATGGTTATTGGTTTATGTAGCCTGTCCTTTGCATCAGTAGGCTTGTAACTATATCGACCAGCATCACAAATCCAATGCTTGTTTATATCCATGTTGATTCTGGGTTTAATCCGTTGGATGCGTTGATGCTCAGTAGTTATCGTGCGCATTGATTGCAAATGCTGAAATTTTTTGTGAGTACGAAACATGTTAAGATCTGAATCAATTCTTACGTTACAACCTCTGCTACAGCCTTGGCAGATCGAAGAAGTCTCCTTCAAATACCATACACGGCGTTTGAACCTAAAATCTTTATCTGTCAAAGCACCCACTGGACAGAGATCTACAACATTACCCGAATAATCATTGTCCAATCGAATATCTGGGCGAAGACCTAAAGCCTCGGTCGAACCCATGCCGAATACCTCAAGCTCGTGGGTTTCGGTAACATCGGATAGAAACCTGACACAGCGCGTGCAGAGCACACATCTCTCGCTGTCGAGAACGATATTTTCGCCGACATCCTCTGACTTGGATTTCCTAACTTTTAACTCACCCATCCGACTGTCATATTTGCCGTATTTGAAGTAATAGTCTTGCAAATCGCACTCACCAGCATCATCACAAATTGGACAATCTAATGGGTGGTTTGCCAGCAGGAACTCAAGCGTCATTTGCCTTTGCTTGGCGATGGCATCGGTTTCAGTAGAAATTTCTAAACCTTCTACAACTTCTACCTTACAACTAATATCTATGCGCTTGCGGTCATTTTGAGTAACTTCGACTTTACACATACGACAGCTACCGACAACTTGGAGCATAGGATGATAGCAAAAATGTGGTATTTCAATACCTGCACTTTTACAAGCTTCCAACACGTTCATCCCTTGCGGAAACTCATATTCTTTACCATTTATTTTTATATGTGCCATTTAGCCCTATATATGTTTATCATGGTTGTTGTAGCAATTTTACTATATCTCCATCTTCCAAAGCAGAGCCTTTGCCCATAGACGAAGATATTTTTTTTATTGTCGCTGCGATCTTTGGATCTAAGTTCCTAAACGAGGTTAACTTATCTAATGCGAAGGATTTTTCAAGTTGGTCACCTGATTTCATTAATCCCATTAAGACATCAGGATTATTAAGCATTTGAATCAAATCATCAATGCTTTCTGACCTCTTTGTGTTCACAAATTCATCATACTTTGATGGATCACTTGGCACAGTTAGAACACCATTATCCGGTCGTGTAACTACTTCCTTTGACAACCCTTGCAAAAAAATTAAGTCATCCATTACCGATGACTTATCACCTAATTTGGAGTTAATAGTGCTATAGAGAATATCATCATTAATTGTAACAGGAATTAATGGAGCATCATAAAGGTCCATAAAGTCATTGAACTCGTCCGTAGATAACTTCAATTCTTCAATCAGCAACACAGCTTTATATTTGACATCATTATTTGTATCATAACGAGCTACCAAGGTCAGCTTGTGCTTTAATTTTATTGCATCTCGCCCAAATAATTTGATGGCATCAAGAGCATCGAGCCTGATGACAGATTCATCTGAATCAAGTCTTGCAGACCAATCGTCAAGAGTCATCCCTTCAATTTGGATTGCCTTATCTTGATTACACCCTAAATTAATGAGTGCAAAAAAAATTATACTAATAACTGTGTATCGATATTTCATAATTATAATAACTCTTCAAATTCCTCCGGGAATTTTTTTAGCATCGCCTGAACTGGCCACGCTGCAGCGGCGGCTAATGGACAAATTGTAGTTCCATCTATATTCGCCGCTAAATCCGTAAGCAGTGCAATATCTTCTTTGCGCCCAAGATCATTTGTAATACGATGCATTATCTTATATATCCACGCAGTACCTTCGCGGCACGGCGTACATTGACCGCACGATTCGTGGGCATAAAACCGACTGAGAACTTCAAGTGCTGCAGGCATCGAAACCGTTTCGTCCATGACGATGATTCCACCTGATCCCAACATTGTACCAATTTCTTTTGTAGATTCAAAATCAAGACAAACATCAATCTCATCCATTGAAAGTATTGGAACGGAAGATCCACCTGGAATTACAGCTTTTAAGGAGTGCCCATCACGAATACCCCCTGCTGCGCCAAAGATTACTTCACGCAATGGCGTTCCCATCGGTAATTCATAAACTCCAGGTCGCTTTACGTGACCGCTAACAGAATACAACTTAGTTCCTGGACTCTTTTCGGTGCCTACTTTGCGAAATTCCTCTGCTCCATTCTTAATAATAAATGGAATATTAGCTATTGTTTCAACATTATTGACCACCGTTGGTCGCTGAAATAATCCTTTTAGAGCCGGAAATGGAGGCTTAATCCTCGGCCAGCCCTTACCACCTTCCAATGATTCTATCAGTCCTGTTTCCTCACCACAAATATATGCACCGGCTCCGGGATGATAATAAACATCAAGACTAAAATCGGAACCAAAGATGTTTTTGCCTAAGTACCCAGCATCATACGCTTCTTTCAGCGCAGAATTAAATTTTGCTGCGGGTTCATAAAATTCACGTCTGATATATACATAGACCTTTGTTACCCCAATTGCTCGCGCTGACAGAATAATCCCCTCAATCAGTCTATGCGGGTCTCTACGCATTATCTCACGATCCTTGCAAGTTCCGGGCTCGCTTTCGTCTGCATTTATGCATAGATACCTTTGCCACGGCACATCACGAGGAACAAAGCTCCATTTCATGCCAGTCGGGAAGCCTGCACCACCTTGTCCACGAAGTCCGGAATTTTTCACTACTTCAAGTATGCTATCGGGAGTCATCTCGGCGAATGCTTTACGGGCTGTACTGTATGCTCCTTGAGCTTCTGCAACTTTTAAGATTGATGCATTTGGGATTCTAAAATTCATGCTGACCCGTGCAGACTCAAGTTCATTCGTTGGCGTTAACGGAGTGTCATTAACTATCTCTTCGTCGTTTTTTAGCTTCTGAACAATATCTTTAATTTTTTCCTGCGTAAGCATTCCGATCAATTTCTCATCTACCAACATTACAGGGGCATCGCTGCAACAGCCAAGGCACTCAGACCTCCTTATACCTATTTTCCCGTCGGCAGTAACCTGCCCAGCTTTGACACCAACTTCCTTTTCAAGAACATCAATCAACGGCTCAACATCGAGTAACATGCAAGATATATTGTGACAAACCTGAATCAGATGTGTACCTACAGGCTTATCGAACAATAGTGGATAAAACTCTACAACCCCATGAACCTCTCTTAGGTCAATGCCGAGCAAGTCCGCTATTTCCTGCTCTGATTCAAGGGTAATGTACCCGTCCTGCTCTTGTGCTTCAAAAAGTAAAGGGACTAAAGCTGCTTTGGGCTTTTCATAGCGTGGAATAAGTTCTTTTGCTGCTATGCTAAGTGGTGAAGTGAGGGTTTCTGTACTCAATGTATTTTTTGCTCTATCAGAATTATCATAACCAATGTAATATTGCATTTGCTGCTATAAACGTCAATTAGGGTGATATATTGCTGTAATGCCTTAACGATCAAGTTCGCCGCCAATCATGTTTATAGATCCAAAAATGGGGACAATATCTGAGATTAATTGTCCAGTAATCATTTTATCCATCGCTGCAGTCATAGGAAAACAGGGTGGACGGCAACGACACTTATAAGGCATATCTCCTCCGGTGGAAATAATGTAAAAACCTAATTCACCATTTGCACCCTCAACCGCCTGATAAATCTCCCCCGGAGGTGGCTTGATACCGTGATCGTCCATGATAAGCTTGAATTGGTTCATCAAGCCCTCAATTGATCCGTAAACAGATGGTTTATCTGGCAAAGTTATATTTTTATCGTCAACACAAACAGGACCCTCGGGAAGCTTATCCAACGCTTGCTCGATAATTCGCAGTGATTGCTCCATCTCGAACATACGCATTAGATAGCGATCATATACATCGCCTTGTGTACCGATTGGAATCTCGAAGTCAAATTCATCGTAATTGAGATAAGGAGTATCACGCCTGACATCAAAGGGAACTCCTGTAGCTCGAAGGCAAGGACCTGTAAAGCCATAGTCAATGGCTTCTTCTTTGGTCATGCTACCTACATCCCTGAATCGGTCATAAAAGATGCGGTTTTTAGTGATCAGCTTGTCGAGCTCATCTATCACTTCACGAAGTCTGGGAATTCGCTCTCGAATAGCATCATTAAAATCAGGTGTAACATCAGCCATCAATCCACCGATTCGCGTCCAATTGGTAGTAACACGGGCTCCGCACACCATTTCTACTATTTCCCACAGCCATTCGCGCGCCTTCATACAATATAAAAATGCGCTCATTGCACCCGCTTCCATAACCTGAGCGGCAACACAGGTCATATGGTCGGCAACACGGGAAAGCTCGGACATTATTGTCCTGAGGTAAACTCCGCGAGTGGGAACTTCAATATCCAGAAGTTTTTCGACAGCAAGACAGTAACCGACATTGTTTATCATTGAGGAAACATAATTTAACCGGTCGGTATAAATAATTGCTTGATTCCAAGTACTACGCTCCACCATCTTTTCAAATCCTCTATGCAGATAGCCAATATCTGTAGTTGATTCAATAATCCTCTCGCCCTCAAGGATAAGGTTAAACCGCACTATTCCGTGTGTTGCGGGGTGAGACGGACCCATTGCCAATGCCATATGATTGGCAGCAGGAAGAAACACCTCACGTTTTGAATTTTTCTCAGACATATTTATACATCATTTCCAGGTCGATGAATTTTGAGTCCTTTAACATTTACCTGAAACGGTCTTGATGGCCAAGCATCCTGAATTAGAGGCTGTCTCTGGTCATAGGCAAAATCTTTACGCAAAGGATGTCCCTTAAACTCATCATACATAAGAATCCGCTTCAGGTTTGGGTGACCGCTGAACTTGATACCATAAAGATCCCAAATTTCGCGCTCCATCCAGTCTGCGATTGACCACAGACCACTTACTGATGACACTGCCTGTCCCTCAATAAGAGGGATTTTTATGCGAAGCCTGTGATTAAGCTCAACTGAATATAAATGATAAACTAAGTCAAACCGAGGTTGTCGATCTAACCAATCCACCGCCGTTAGATCCATAAACATTTGAAAGTTGTATTTTAATTCGCTCTTTAGCTCTAAAAAAATAGCATATAAATTATCTACATTTGCAGTTAAAACAACATGATCCTTATCAATAATGCAGCTGATAATTTTGTCGGTGAAATGCTCAGATAAGTTTTCTTGTAATTGTTGTATTTCCATATTATTAACTATTTAAATGTATTTTTGAGTTCACTGCCAGCAAATAATTCGTGTTTCTGGTTTTGAATTTTATGCTGAAGCTTCATTAATGCTTCTATAATTGCTTCAGGTCGAGGCGGACAGCCGGGTATATAAATATCCACCGGAATGATTCTGTCAATTCCTTGAAGCGTAGCATAATTATCATAAGGTCCACCAACAGATGCACATGCGCCAAATGAAACAACCCATTTGGGTTCACACATCTGGTCGTAAATCATTTTTAATACTGGAGCAATTTTTTGCGAGACAGTTCCAACGACCATAAGCACATCAGCTTGACGTGGACTAAATCTGGGCAAACCTGCCCCAAATCTGTCAATGTCATAATGTGAGGATGCAACCGACATATATTCCATCCCGCAACATGCGGTGACAAATGGATACATAAAGATTGAATATTTCCTTGCCCAACCGAGAACGCGGTCGAGGCTATTACCGTACACTGCCCCAGGCAGAACTCTTGTATTTACTTCCATTCAAGTATCCCACGTTTAATGATGTAATACCAACCCACAAACAGAATTGTCAGAAATACTAACATTTCAACAAGCCCAAACATTCCAAGTGATCCGAATTTAACAGCCCAAGGATAAAGAAATGCAATTTCTATATCAAAAACAACAAACAAAATCGCCACGAGATAATAGTGAAATGGAAACCCTTCTCGAGCGTCTCCAGGGGTTGGAATGTTACCCGTCTCAAAGGGAAGCTCCTTAACCGGATTGGTCTTTCTGGGACCCAATACAGTTGTTAAAGTTAGAATTAAGGCAGCTAATCCTGAAACTATAACAATGTATAATAATATTGGTATATATTCAATCAATTCAATTTCCTAATGATCCATTTATGAACCAACCTGAAATTCTCAAAGTAATGATCTCGGATTGGTTATTAAATGTAACACATCAACTAAGAACCTGCAACAAATTTGATCCGCAGAAATCTTTGAGTATTACAATAAGCCAATTTATTCATCTTATATTTAAGTGAATCCCAAGTAATATCTAAGAGTTTAGAGGCTTTAGTTTAGTTATTATTAGTAATATTAAGAGCTTTGCATACATATTCTCGCTCAATGTGAAAATTTAGACTACGGTTGACAGAATAGTAAAAGTGATTTTGAGAATTCTTACTGAACTATTATTATTCACTGAAATAGCAGACCCGCTATTTCGATGAAGCTGTCCACATTTCCA
>Ga0114999_10000040_pt1 | contig 156128 bp, 130 predicted proteins | sample ArcticOcean_MG_C_3_FD_89820 | JGI IMG/M metagenome (GOLD analysis project Ga0114999, IMG submission 89820) | Marine microbial communities from western Arctic Ocean - ArcticOcean_MG_CB8_126 | ecosystem: Environmental > Aquatic > Marine > Oceanic | place: Arctic Ocean: Canada Basin | collected...
CCTTTTTGCCGAATTCGGAACCGGGATCCCCCTGATCGTCCTCATACTCCTCATCGGTGGCATTTACTATTCATTCTTTTTTGGTTGGCTTTCTCTCCGTGGATTTCGCCATTCCATCGACATCATCCGTGGGCGGTTCGACAATCCAGATGACCCTGGCGAAATATCGCATTTCCAGGCGCTCACAAGTGCACTATCCGCCACGGTGGGTCTTGGAAATATCGCCGGAGTGGCAATCGCCGTCAGTCTTGGGGGGCCAGGCGCAATCTTCTGGATGATCGTCACGGCCTTTTTCGGGATGTCGTCCAAACTTGCCTCTTGCACCCTGGCAATCATGTATAGAAAAGTTCATCCGGACGGTCGCATCTCGGGTGGGCCAATGTACTACCTGGAAAATGGCCTGGGATCCCTCGGCATCAGGGAATTTGGGCGTACGCTCGCGGTAATTTTCGCATTCCTGGCCGTTGGGGGCAGTTTTGGTGGTGGAAACATGTTTCAGGCCAACCAGACGCTGGAGATTCTTGGCACCATTTCTCCCGTGTTCAAGGAATACAATTACGTGGTCGGAATTGTACTCGCATTCATGGTCGGTCTGGTAATCATTGGGGGAATTAAAAGAATTGGCCGGGTAACATCCCGTGTCGTGCCGGTGATGTGTCTGTTATATGTTGGGACTTCGATCGTGATCATCCTTTCCCATTTTACGGAAATTCCCGGACTCATCGGAATCATCATCGGTCAGGCCTTCTCGCCGCAAGCTCTCTATGGCGGTTTTTTGGGTGTCATGGTCACTGGCATCAAGCGTGCGGCATTCTCGAATGAAGCTGGACTGGGTTCGGCGGCATTTGCGCACGCCGCAGCCAAAACCGATGAGCCGGCACGCGAGGGTATGGTCGCTATGATCGGCCCATTCATCGACACGGTTATCATCTGCCTGATGACCGGGCTGGTCTGCCTCATCACGGGTGTCTACGCCGACCCGGAATTTATGGCCCAGGCACAGCAGGGACGGCCGGTCGGTGCCGCTATGACCGCCGCCGCCTTCGATGCCTTTATCCCTGGAGCTCGATATGTCCTGGCAATTGCAGTTGTGCTGTTCGCCTACTCCACCATGATCTCCTGGTCCTACTATGGCGAACGAGCGTGGGAATACCTTTTCGGCGAGGGCTCCATAATTGTGTACAGAATCATGTTCGTCTGTTTCGTCTTCGTGGGTTCGGTCACGGCATTGGACAATGTGCTTGGATTTTCAGATATGATGATACTTGGCATGGCGTTCCCAAATATCCTTGGTGGAATCATCCTCAGCCCACAGATAAAAATGACGCTGAATGAATACTGGGCTCGATACAAATCGGGTCAGATGAAACGGTATAAGTAAGTCGAAAATGAGTATTAAAAAAGGGATGCTGCATAAATGCAGCATCCCTTTTTCGGTTTTGGATAACAAACCAACAGGCAATTGAATACGGGTTCTCTGGTGAAGCCCTTTGACATTCTCCCGTTCGAGTTTATTTGCTGAGCGTCTTCCTCAATTCGATAATGGTTCTCTCCAGAGCCTTCATCTCCTCTCCTGCTTTTGCCCAGTCCCACGCTTTAAGTGACTCTCGGACGCGCTTGTAATGCGATTCCGCATTTGCAGCCAGTTCCGAAGCTGAGCGGCTCATGGAACCCTTCGTTCTCTTTTTAATGACCGTCGCCTGCGCCGCCAGTTCCTCTGCCCTGTTGCCGAACAAAGCGGTAAGTGCTTCGTTGAAGGTGGGGCGCATAACCACCTGACTTCCAAACGCCACAATCACCTGTTTCAACTCGGGGATTGCGGTACTTCGCTCGTCCTGCCGCCTGGGCTGCCTCCCCCGTGGTCCCTGAGGGGCGCCGCCCTGTCCCTCATCACCCCCAAACTGTTGCTCTTCCGTTTCCTGGCGCGCCTGCAGGTAAATCGGCTCCACATACAGGAACGATCGCTCGATCGGAATCGCCAGCAGATTCCCGCGAATCACTTCAGACCCTCTCTGGCCCCACAGGGTGAGCTGGCTGGAAATCTCTGGCTGCTGGTCCACCCGCGCCTCGATCTGCATGGGCCCGTATATGAGCTTGTCTTTTGGCAGTTTGTATACCAGAAGATCCCCGTAGCTGTCCCCGTCGCACCGGGCAGCCAGCCAGGCGATCATATTGTCTTTCTTGGCGGGTGTGTACGGTACCATCAGAAGAAACTCCTGCTTGTCTTCTCCCGGGAGTTTAACAATGATGTAATAGGGCTGCATCATCTGGGGACTGTCGCTGTAAATCTCGTTGGGAATCTCCCACAAGTCCTCTTGATTGTAGAAGACCTGTACGTCCTCCATATGGTAATCCCGATACCGGGCCGCTTGAATCCGGAATAGGTCTATTGGATACCGGACGTGCGACCTCAGGTCTGCAGACATGGCGTCGATGGGCTTGAACAGATCTGGAAAAATCTGGCTGTATGACTTGATGATCGGATCGTCCACGTCCATCTGATAGAATGACACAGAGCCATTATACGCGTCGATGACGATCTTTACGGAATTCCGGATGTAGTTGATATTGCGCCAGCGAGTGGAGTAGGGGTACATATCGGAAGTGGTGTAGGCATCCTGAATCCAGAAAAGTCTGCCATCTGAAATGACCATATAGGGATCGGAGTCATAGAAGAGAAAGGGGGCAATTTTCCTCACGCGGTCCGAGATCTGACGCTGGAAGAGAATTCGGCTTTCTTCAGATATGTAATTGCTGAGGAGCAGATTCACATCCATGAATCGGATCGCGAAGGCAACCCGCCTGAAAAATCCACCCAGCTCAACGCCCCCCGTTCCCTGATACGTGGTAAACTGGTTGCCATCACCTTTTGGATAGTCGAATTCCTGAATTCCAGTCTTTACTACCACGTGCGAATAGGTTCTCTCTCCATAATAAATCTCCGGCCTGTCCACTTCCAGTCCCGGTTCGGATATGGGCGGAATGTCCTTCACCATAAACCTGGGAAGTCCTTCTGAGGTGACATGATTCACCGGGCTCATCGCCACACCGTATCCGTGGGTGAACTGAAGTCGTTCATTAACCCAGTTTCGTGCCTGGGCAGGCAGGCGGTTGGTATCCAGCTCCCGTGCCGACAGCATCACCTGGCGATAAGTGCCATCAACGGTGTATCGGTCTACATCCACATTGGGAAACACGTAATACGGTCGAATTTCCTGAACTTGCTGATACGTTTGTTTCAGCGGCCGTTCATCCCAGACCCGGACATTGCGGATGGTCAGCGGGTTCTGCTCGATATCTGCCCAGGTCAAATCCTCGGAAGCCTCGAAGGACTGCTCCTCGATCTTGTCCAGGCCATACGCGCGGTTGGTCGCCTCGATATTGTACTGAATGTAGGGAGCTTCCTTGTCGAGTTCACTTGGATCCACCACAAGTTTTTGAATCAACCCTGCCGGAACAGCCCCTACGGCAATCGCCCCACCAACAAGGATGGCCATGCTTCTAAGTGGCAATTGTGTGTTCTTGGATCGAATATTCACGAACAGAAAACCCGCTGCCGCGAGAAATACCAGGACGAGCAGCCAGTACGCCCAGATCTGAACATTCACATCCACATAACCCGCACCAAACGCAATCTGACCCTGGGAAAACAAGAGGCCGAAGATCTTGAGTCGATACTTCCAGGCCATTACGACAAGAAACACGCCAGCCAGGCCAGAAAGATGGGCCATTGGACGCGGCATGATCTCCAGACCCTCCTGGAACCGAATACCTCCGGCCGCAGCATAGATCAGACCTACCACCACCGCCGAAACCACGAGTGCACCAATCAGAAATGCGGCTGCGAATTCATACAGAGGCAGCGAGAACACATAGAAAGCCACATCACGCGAGAAAATAGGATCTGAAACGCCGAACGGCTGATCGTAAACATAGCGCAGCAGCAGAGGCCACTGGCTTGCACCGATGCTTCCCAGAACAAATACAAGTGCCCCAATGGCAACGGCATACGTAATCTTGGATCTCAGGAATATCTCGCCTGGTGCCTCCCCCTCTCCCCAGGGCGATCCTCCCATCTGGAGGGCCCGTCGCGTAAATTGACCGGCCACCCATATGTTGGTCCCTACCAGCAGGAGGGCGATTGAACCAAAGAGAATTCCGGATGCGAATCTTGCTCGCAGCATGCGCCAGAAGACCGCCGTATTATTCAGTTCACCAAACCAGAGCCAATCGGTGTAGTAAGAAACCAGGAAGTTGATTCCAAAGAAACTACCCACCAGCACCGCCAGCACAATCCACCGTTTCGATTGCTTTTCCATACCTTCTCCCATAGTGAATACTCAAATGCTACAACTGTATGCAAGTAAACAAAAAACACCTAGGATGTCAGGTTAAAAAAGGAGAGATGAGCAAATTGCCCATCTCTCGTAACCATTCGCTTCGGTATCGAAATACTAATTCACACGATGGAATCTCATGCCTTTTCCTTTTTCAAGCCCGTCCTCCCACATTTGGCACCACTTTTTGTGATCTGTCAGAACGGATGCCGGGTTCGATCTGCTGCGTGTAACGAAATCTGGATGTGCCGGTCGTCCGGTAGGCGTACCCGATGGCTGGTAGCGCAGGTCAATGCTCCACCTCACGGTTTGGCTCACATTGGGTGTGGAACGATGCGGCGTTTCCTTGTGCATTAAAATGAGATCTCCCGGGCTCACCGGAAGGGCAACGCCTTCGACTTCTGGCATCAGTTCGGGCAAAATAGTCGTACCAATGGGCCCTTTGTGATGAGTCTTCAGCCCCTTTACTCTGGGTATCACTTCCAGGCACCCGTTTTCAACGTCCGCCTCTGTCACCGGTAGCCAAACGGTCAGAATGAATGACGCATCCGCTTCCTCCAGTGTCACCCCTGCATCCTGATGCCATGGAATCACCTGGTCATCCTTGACGCCCTGGGGGAGTTTTGCACGAACATGCTGAATCGGGCTGCATGTAATTTCCGGTCCAACCAGTCCTTCAACAACATCCATCAGATTCTCGTTGCGAAGAAAATCGAATATGGCCTTACCACGCAACTTCATGATATCCAGCTCACCATAAAGATCCAGGCAGTCACGGCTGATCTTCCAGATCCTTCTGTCGAACGGTTCATCTTCATACAGGTCGCTGATCTCCCCGGCATCATACATCTGTTTCGCTCGCTGGTCGATATATGCAGTGTACTCCTCTATGATGGGCAGCAAATCGTCCTGGGTCAACGCTCCCTTTACCACCAGATAGCCCTCGTTCTCGAACTGCCCTATCTGATCTTCGGTCAGCTTCATGAGTCCTCCAGAGAGTTTGAGATCGGAATATTTACAATATCGATTCTGCTTCAGTGATACGATGCAGATCCCTGGTTTCCAAATCAAGGACAAAATGTCTTATGTTGGACAGTCATAGTCGAGTCAGGCCAAAGCGTCTTTGCCTTCGGGCAGGTATAAACGGTATATTTCACTTGTAACCTGTGTAACAGGACCGCTTTGGACAGTACTAACGAGCTGGTCCCGATTGAAAGGAAACAGAAATGTCTGAGTTTCACAACAAATCCGTAATCGTCACCGGTGGAGCCAAAGGCATTGGTAGAGGAATCTGTCTGGCATTCGCCGAGCAAGGCGCCGGCGTGTTCTGCGCAGACATCGACGAATCCGCGGGCAAACAGATCGAAACAGATGGAGAAGGACTGAGTGGGTCCATCTGCTTTCAGCGGACGGATGTGTCACTGGGTTCAGAATGTGAGAAATTGGTCGAAACGGTGAACTCTGAGTCAGGAGGCGTGGATGTCCTCTGCAACAATGTAGGCATCCAGCCTACAGACAGCTATCTCCCGGCTCACAAAGTCAGCGAGGAACAGTGGGACCGGATTCTGGCAGTCAATCTCAAGAGCTTTTTCCTGATGACCAAATTCTGCATCCCATCTATGAAATCCCGTGGAGGTGGGGTCATCATCAACACTGCGAGTGTGCAGGGGTTGCAGTCTATGAAGGGTGTTCCCGCCTATGCCGCCAGCAAAGGCGCGATACTTTCCCTTACTCGTCAGTTGGCACTCGAATATGCCGAGGATAAGATTCGGGTGCTCGCCATCAACCCCGGAACCATCGACACTCCTCTTCTGGACGAAGTGGTCGAGGCATCCGGCGGAAACGCTGGAGAGGTTCGCAGAAAACTGGCGGAGGCTCATCCGGTAGGCCGACTCGGCAAACCGGATGATATTGCGCAAGCCGTGCTTTTCCTCGCGGGCAAGAATGCCTCTTTCATTACAGGTGATTCGCTTTGCGTCGACGGAGGCATCATGGCGCGAGGATCCTGGTCTTAACGCCAAGACGAGTATACATTGCTCTACGGGTACGCAAACACAAGGGAAGTCACGCGTATGAACTACCCCATGATCGACATCGCGGGTACGCCTCGCGAAATGGGGATTTCCCACGGACGCCAGCTGGCGGATAGAATTCGCCGCACATCGCAAGCAATGCGCGATCGCATCGGAAAGGATCCCTATGAGACCAGTTGGCAAGATTTCGAACACACGGTCGACCATTGTCGGGAAGTCGCCCCGAGGCTGATCGAGGAGATGGAGGGTATTGCCCAAGGAGCAGGCATTTCCTTTCGCGATGTATTCCTGATCAACGCGCACCTTGACCTGAATGTCTGGAAGCGAGTCATCTGGAATGCACCGGAAGAGGAACCAGACGCGTGTTCGAGCCATGCCCTGAACACGCCTAATGGCGTTTACCTTGGGTGGAATGGGGATGACTGGACTGGATGGATGGACTGCGGCGCGATCATCAGAGGAAGGCCGGATGAGGAGTTGCCATTTATTTACTGGTCCCTGGCAGGCTCTGTGGGTCGTCCGGGCATGAACACGCATCTTGCTCTCGGCGCGAACAGTCTCCCCAGTCCCGGTTGGCGTGCCGAGGGTCTGCTTTATCCAATGTTATCTCGCCTGCTACTGTCCTGTCGTTCCGCAAATGATTGTGTCACCCTGCTCCAGGCTACTCCAAGCTGCTCTGCAATGAATTATGTGGTCGCCGATCGGGCAGGGAGCCTCGCGAACATTGAAGTGGGTTCGGAAGATATTGCCGTCCAGACGCCGGAGGATCATGGCGCATCGAATTTGCTGCTTCATACCAATTGCTATTTGGACGCCGAACTTGCCGGACACGCCGTTGATCCGGATACCGTGTGTCCCAGGCTCGGCACTGCCCGTGAACTTTACAGAAAGTGCAGACCGCAGAGCGTGGAAGAGATAAGTGACATCCTGTCAGATCACACCGGTGGAATCTGTGTGCACAGAGAGGGCGCAGCCACGATTGTTTCTTTCGTCGCAGAGGTGCACCTCAAACGAATACACGTTATTACAGGAAATCCTTGTCAGGGGGCTTCGGTACGTGTCGATCTGCCGACACATCAGAACTGAATCTCCGGATCCGTGCCGTCTCCGAACAAAATAAGGATCTGAATCAATCGCGAAGTACAGCGCAATCTACATCGCCAAACCTGGAATAATGCATGTCCAACTATAGCGAAGACGCACTCGAGTATCACGAATCCGGCCGACCGGGAAAAATCGAAGTGGTTTCAACCAAACCATTCAGCACGCAGAGAGATCTCTCACTTGCCTACACACCCGGTGTGGCCGCACCATGTCTCGAAATCGAGAAAAATCCTGAACTGGCTTATTCTTACACCGCTCGCGGTAATCTGGTAGCGGTAATTACGAACGGCAGTGCGGTCCTGGGTCTTGGAAACATTGGTGCGCTTGCGGCAAAACCCGTCATGGAAGGCAAAGCCGTCCTGTTCAAACGATTCGCGGACATCGATGTCTTCGATATCGAATTGGATACCATGGACCCGGAAGAGATCATCCGGACAGTCAAGTTGCTGGAGCCTACGTTTGGTGGTATTAATCTGGAGGACATCAAAGCTCCCGAGAGCTTTCTTATAGAAAGTCGGCTCAGAGAGGAAATGAACATCCCGGTCTTTCACGACGACCAGCACGGCACTGCGATCATCTCCGGGGCGGCACTGCTCAACGCGCTGAAAATCGCCGGCAAGAATATCGAAGACGTTCGCGTCGTCTACAACGGCGCCGGAGCGGCTGCAATAGCCTGCGCCAAGCTTCATCTCAAACTGGGAGTTCGCGAGACCAACCTCATTATGTGCGACAGCAGTGGCGTGATATACAAAGGCCGCGAGAAAGGGATGAACGAACACAAACAGCAATTCGCGGTAGACACAGAGGCGAGGTCACTGGGTGACGCGTTGAAGGGTGCGGACGTCTTCATTGGCCTGTCAGTTAAGGATGCGCTTGCACCCGATATGCTTAAGTCCATGTCTCCGAATCCAATCGTATTCGCATTGGCGAATCCTGATCCAGAAATCGAATACAACCTCGCTTTGGGTACCCGGGAAGACGTTATACTCGCTACTGGGAGATCAGATTACCCGAACCAGGTGAACAACGTACTGGGTTTTCCATTCATCTTTCGGGGCGCGCTCGATGTGAGGGCATCTGGGATAAACGAAGAAATGAAAATCGCAGCCACCCATGCACTTGCCAGACTCACGCACGAACCGATTCCCAGATCTGTGCTCAACGCCTATGGGCTCGAAAAGCTCGAGTTCGGTGCGGACTACCTGATTCCAAAGCCCCTGGATCCTCGAGTCCTGTTTTGGGTTGCCCCTGCCGTCGCAGCCGCGGCGATGGAAACAGGGGTCGCAAGACAGGCCATCGACCTGGATGAATACGAAAAAACGCTCGAAAAGCGCCTTGGAGGTTCACGCGAGGTTATCCGCACAACCATTCAGAATGCGAAATCCGATCCCAAACGAATCGTATTCCCGGAAGGCACGCAGGAAAAGATCCTTCATGCCGCTCGAATTTTACTCGAAGAGGGCATCGCTCACCCAATCGTAATCGGCAGCAAGTCTGAAATTGAGGCCGGGCTGCGCAAACTCAACCTCGATCTGCCGGGACTCACAATTGAAGACCCAGCTACATCTGAGAATCTGGAGCAGTACGTGCAGGAACTTTACCATCTCAGACAGCGCAAGGGCATGACGCTAACAGAGGCCCGGAAACAGATGCTGGATCCCACAGTTTTCGGTGCAATGTCCGTTCATCTTGGACACGCCGACGGCCTGGTCTCTGGCCTCACGCGGCTCTACCCTGAAACGCTTCGTCCCGCCCTTCAAATAATCGGGACACGTGATGATGTCGAGTACGTATCAGGGCTCTATCTAATGGTCCTGAAGAACAAAGTGTATTGCTTTGCGGATACCACGGTCAACATCGACCCTTCCACCGAAATTCTCGCAGAGATCGCCATTCAGAGCGCTCGACTGGCACGCTTCTTTCACATGGTACCCAAAATTGCGATGCTGTCATTCTCCAATTTCGGGAGTGCAGGCCATCCCCTCTCCGACAGAGTGCGTGATGCGGTGAACCTCGTGAAACAGCGGGAGCCTTCACTGGTCATCGATGGGGAAATGCAGGTGGAAACTGCGGTCAATCCCACTTTTGCTCAGGAGACTGCCCCATTTTCGAAGATCCAGGGAGATGCCAACATCCTGATTTTTCCGGATCTCCAATCGGGGAATATCGCCTACAAACTACTGAAGGAACTCGCCGGGGCTGAAGCCATCGGACCCATCCTCATGGGGATGAAAAAATCTGTCCATGTGCTCCCTCAGGGATGTGACGTCAACACCATCGTTAGCATGGCAGCCATTGCTGTTCTCGATGCCCAGGCGCAGAAGACCTGATCTCGATCTTCGAAGGACGAATACTTTTGGACATACATCCGCTCGTCATTCACTTTCCGATTGCACTTCTTATCGTGGGCTCCCTCTGCGATGCCGTCGGAATTCTGGGCCACCGGGACACATTTTTGAAGACAGGATTCATTCTGCTGGGGCTCGGAGCGTTCGCTTCCGTTGTGGCCGCAGTCTCTGGTGATGCAGCATCCGAAATCGCGGAAAAAATTCCGAACATTACAGAAGATCTTGAGCAGCACGAAGATCTCTCAACACTTGTGGCATTTCTGGCAGTTCTGTTGGTTCTGATACGCACACATTTTACGCTCAAGGCCCGGTTTGTTGGTGCGGTCCGTGCGACATACCTTGTCCTGATTCTTCTACTGGCTGTACTTACAGCCGCCGCCGGCTATACCGGTGGCAAAATTGTATACGACTATGGTGCAGGTACCCGAAATGTAACGTCAGAGCTCATCAAGGTAGATTCCAACTCCGATTGATCGAGCCACTCTGGCTGCGCCCGAATCTGGTTCGTCCCATCTGTTTCCGTGAACCGGCAAGACCAGATCTGAATCTTGTTGAACATTCCTACTAAGGCTCGTTGTCCCAAGGGCTACCGGGGCCCTCTGGGCAGCTCTCCGGTAGGGATTGAAGCAGAAACCGGGAACGCCATCAATCCTACTTTTGTCAGTCCATATTTTAAGCGAGGTTCCCGTGTCGCTCAGTGAAAACTTGCGTAGACTTGCAGTCGATGGATTTTGCGTCTTGCAGGAAGTGATCCCTTCCAGCGAGCTGGAGGAGATCCGGAACACCCTCGTTTCCGCTCAACAAGCGCAGCACGAAGAAGCCGAGGAAACGCTGCAGGAAATCAGGAAGAAGGGACATCGCGTGGGGGCAGAAGGCGTCGCTTTGCTGAAGCAGGCCATCAACCACACCCAGTGTTTTGCACCCCATGTCGCTTCCAGAAAAATTCTGGATGTCGTCGAAGCCAGGTTTGGCAACTACGTCAGGGTCTCCTGTACGGATTGTGTGGTGAACCATCCGGGCAATGAAAGAGGATACTGGCACTCGGACTGGCCCTTCAACCAGACAAATGGCACGCACATTCCCGCGCCATATCCAGATACCGCAGTACACCTCTCTTCCATTTGGATGCTTACCCCATTTGGTCCTGAAACAGGTGGCACATTCCTGATCCCCGGAAGTCATAGGAACACCAACAATCCTTCTGCTGGAAAATTGAAAGACATGGATTCCGATGCCCCCTACCCTGCAGAAATTCACGCCACCGGAAACGCGGGAAGTGTCCTCCTTTATGACAGCAGGCTTTGGCACGCAGTTGCGCCCAATTTGAGTCCCTTCCCGCGGGTGGCGCTCATTATCAGATACGCGCCCTGGTGGTTGAATCTGAATCCGACAATGGCGGGCACCCCTGAACACACTCAGATGGTAGTCGAAACGAATGGGAAGAACTACGAATCTTTGCCAGTTACGCGCGAGGTGTACTCCAAACTGCCTGAGAATGTGAAACCCTTGTACCGGCATTGGGTAAAGTAAGTGGGGTTGACTCGGTTCCATCGCATGCTGAGGGATCGAACGAGTTTTATGGGCAGGTCACTGAAATCAATGTGTGGAGAAGACTGGAACACCAGATCAACCGGACTTGTTCAACCACTTCCAGATCCATTTTCTTGCCCTTCCCTGCTGTTTTCTTTACTTTAGATCCCGTTCATTCCTGCCTCGAACTTCAGGTCACATCACGCCTTCCAGGAATCCGATTTCATGCCGACCTCCACCACATCACTTCTTCCATTTCGAACAGCGGCCGTGCTGGGCGCTGGCGTCATGGGTTCCCAGATTGCTGCCCATCTTGCCAATGCGGGGCTCAAAGTACATTTGCTAGACCTTCCCGCAGCTGGGGAGGACAGGAACGCGCTGGTGGAGAGCGCCTTTGAAAGCCTTTCGAGAATGCGTCCAGATCCGTTCTTTACAGAGCGAGCGTCCAACCGTATCGAGCTTGGAAATTTAGACGACCACCTGTCCCGGATCTCAGAGGCAGACTGGATCATTGAGGCCGTGGTGGAAAACTTGGAGACCAAACAGGAAATTATGGAGCGCGTGGAATCCGTAGCAAATGCCTCCGCAGTGGTCTCTTCCAATACCAGCGGAATCCCCATTCATGCCATCGCAAAGGGCAGGTCGCGCGAATTCAGACAACGGTTTCTGGGTACCCATTTCTTCAACCCTCCGCGATACCTGCAGCTCCTCGAAGTCATCCCCACAGAAGATACCGATAGCGCCGTAGTCGATCGCTTGCTCTGGTTCGCCCGGATACATCTGGGCAAAGGTACTGTGGTACCCAATGATGTACCTGGGTTTATTGGAAACCGGATCGGTATCTTTGCACTGATGCAATGCATTCACGCCCTCGGCGATTACACCGTAGAAGAGATTGATGCCCTCACGGGTCCTCTGCTGGGACGACCCAGATCTGCTACTCTTCGCACCGCAGACATTATCGGACTCGATACGTTAGTCCACGTTGCCGACTTCCTTCACAATGCGGTGCCGGAGGACACCCAAAGCGAAATCTTCCAGGTTCCGACTGTTCTGCGGGAACTGGTTACCCGAGGTGACATCGGGGCGAAGAAAGGTGCTGGCTTCTACACGAAAGAAGGCGGACAGATTCATTCGCTTGACCCTGAAAATCTCACCTACGGCCCTGCCGCCGATCTGGATCTCGAGGACTACTCCGCGTTGCGAAAGATTCCCGATCTGTCGGAGCGGATCAGAGACTTGTACAAATCTCCAGGCAGGTCAGGTGATTTCTTCAGGAACCACTTGCTTCAGGTCTTATCCTATTGTATGCACTGCATTCCCGAGATCACCGAAGATGCCGAGGACATCGACAGGGCCATGCGATGGGGATTCGGGTGGGAAATAGGCCCCTTCGAAATGTGGACAACCATCGGTTACCACGCGATTCTCAAAGACTTCCGGGAACAGAGCCTTCCGTTACCCGCCTGGGTAGAGGATATGGAATCGGGTGAGGCACCGAGCAAAAAGCAGAAATTGGGAGAAAAGGTTTTACCATCTGATGTCTTTTCTCGTGCCCGATTCAGGCCATCGGAAGATTCGCATCTGTGGCAGAATGAAGAGGCTGTGCTCCTCGACATGGGCGACCAGATCGCCCTTTTCGAATATCGCTCCAAAGCAAACAGTATGGGCGAAACGCTGGTGAACGGAATCGTCGAAGCCATCGACTTTGTAGAACAAAATGACTTCCAGGGCATGGTCATCTGCAACGAAGGCAAGAACTTCTCTGTTGGAGCCAACCTCCAGGAAGTGCTCTCCTATGCCCAGCAGAACCAGTTCGACCGTGTGGACAAACTGATCGGTAACTTTCAGTCCATGATACAAAGAGTGCACTATGCCGCTCGCCCCGTCATTGTGACCACACACGGACGTGCACTTGGGGGAGGTTGTGAAATCACGCTGGCCTGCCCGCATCCAGTTGCGGCAGCCGAATCTTATATCGGTCTGGTTGAACTCGCTGTCGGACTGATCCCTTCCGGATGCGGAACCATGCGCATGGCCGCACGCTCCCACGAGCAGGCGAATTCGGACGAAGACATCGACGTGGAGGCATTCCTCACACGCGCATTCCAGACCATAGCGTCGGCAAGGGTCTCTAACAGCGCACATGAAGCAATGGAGATAGGCTTTCTACCCCCGGGAACCCCGATTGTCATGAATCTGGACCGCAGACTCTATGTTGCAAAAGAGGAGGCACTCAGACTGTCGCATCAAGGGTATGCGCCTCCACCTGAAAGAAACGCAATCAAGGTACTTGGGAAGAGCGCTTACGATCGGTTTGAACAAATGACCCGGGACCAGCTTGCTTCTGGATCCATTACGGAATATGATTGCCATCTTGCCTCCAAACTGGCATATGTCCTCACAGGTGGAGATTTGCCTGGTTCTACATATGTCCACGAAAACCATCTCATCGATCTTGAGCGTGAAGTCTTCGTCGCCTTGACTGGCGAAAGTAGGACTCAGGAGCGCATAAACAGCATCCTCACAACCAACAAGCCCCTGCGCAACTGAAATGCCAATCTACCTCAAAAATCCGCATAGTATTCTCGCAGTCCTCGAAAATCGACCGCAGGACGTGTTCGAAATCAAGATCGTGAGCCCTACCGGTGTCTGGGAAGAAGTGAAAGCGAGGGCGGAGGAAATCGGGATACGAATCAGCTCCTCTGGAAGAGAGAAAAACAGAGGCAAGAGTGACAGATCTCGTGGAGGAATGTCGGAGGCCCAGGTGAAGGAACACCCGGGAGTAACTCTGGAAACCCTCTTCCAGGGAGTAGTAAACAACCAGCCCGGGCTGTGGATCGCCCTGGATACCCTTCAGGATCCACGCAATGTTGGAGCCATCTTTCGCAGTGCCTCGTTCTTCGGCGCAAAGGGCATCTTGTTGACGCGCGACCGGTCGGCGCCCCTCAGCGACACCGTCTATGATGTCGCCTCGGGTGGGGTTGAATACATGCCGTTCTCTGTGCAAACCAACTTGAGTCGCACACTGGATGCGGCGCAGAAAGCCGGGCTATGGATCCTCGGCAGCTCCGAGCACGCAGAGACCCCACTCTCTCAGGTTGAGCCGGATCGCCCCTGGTTGCTTGTTCTGGGAAACGAAGAACGCGGACTCAGGCGCCTGACTCTGGAGAAATGCGACACCGTCTGCAAAATCCCCTCATTCGGCCAAATTCCTTCTCTCAACGTGGCTGTCGCCGCAGGCATTCTGATGCATAAGTTTTCGGCCTGAACCCTTCTGAACGCCGTAAAGTGCAGTAGCGTATCACCTCAGATTCATGTGTTCATTCGCAGTGGAGAAGGCCAACCAGATCCAGTCTCTTAAATTTGGGGAGTCCGTTCGAATTGCCTTTTCATCGTAACAAGCGGACGACTCCGGACCAGCTTTTCCTCAAAGAAAAAGGGATGCCCGAAATCAGGCATCCCTTTTTCTTTATATTTTGTTGATCGTCAACGCAATCGTCTTCGCAAAGGTCTCGTCGGAGAGGAGGAAGCGGTTTTGATCTCCTCGATAAACTCGAGCACCTCCTCTTCATACGTTGAAAACGGGTCTCTGAAACTCAGGTGGTGCTCATTTTCCAGATACACTGAATCCCAGTCGACGATGTATCGCACGCGATTCTTTGACAGGGCCTGAACAACCTCGGACCTGCCTTTGGCCCTTGTATCTTGCGGCGGTTCGAACGTCGCCCGCTCGATCCGCTCCTCGGTGAGCACCCGCGTGATCATCCCCTTCTGTTCCATGTCGTAGAAAAAACCGCGCTTTGGATCTATGTTGTGGAACTCCAGATCCAGGCTCTGCAGCCAGGGGTCATTCCAGGCCAATCCTTCCGATTCCACGAACATATCCAGCATCCACTTTTTCGCCACCCAGTCCAGACGATCCTTCAAATCCATCGGATCCTGCTCGAGACCATCCAGAGTGCGTTCCCACTCTGTCAGAACCCAGTCAGATTCCTCATCGATGCCCTGCAGGTGCTGCTGCGCAAGTTCCAGATAGGATCTTTGTATGTCAATAGCTGAAATCGTACGACCATTTTCGCGCTCGAGGATCCATTTGAAAGTGGGGTCCCTGGAGATCTCCTTGAGAGCCCAGACAGGATCTCCCAGCGCTACGTCCTGCGGGAAGATCTTTCGCTCCAGCAGGTTAAGTACCATTGCCGTGGTGCCTACCTTTAGTGCTGTCACGTATTCCGACATGTTGGAATCACCCATCAACAGGTGTAATCTCCGATATCGGCTGTGATCGGCCAGAGGCTCGTCCCGGGTATTGATGATCGCCCTGGAAAACTGAATCCACTGATAAATCTCGGTTACAATATGATCTGCGCGCTGGGATATCTGAAATTCAACAGGATCCTCCCGATAATCATCTTCGCGATCATCTCGTCCGTAATAATAGAAACTATCGTCGTAGCTGCCCACTCTTCCGGCGCCGCTGAATACCTGACGGGTCACCAGAAAAGGCAGCAGAGCAGGGATCACAACCGTAGAGAAAGGTACATTCCGTCGAATCAGATAGTTCTCATGACAGCCGAAGGTGGCGCCGGTGAAGTGATCGATATTGTTCTTGAGAAAGGATGCCTCTTTCTCCAAACCCAGAGATCGTAACGCACGCTGAAGGATCCGCTCTCCTGCCCGGTCGAAAGCTGCCAGATCGAAGAGACTTTTGCACTCTGGCGTGGTGTATTCGATATGACCCATATCGATATACACCCGTCCTGAATTGAAAAGAAACCCACCATTTCCAGGTGGCTCATCTCTGCCCCGGTAGTGGATATCCACGATCCCGATTCGCTCTGAATGGAAAATATGGTCCTTTACCTTGACCGAGATCGCGTCAGGGCTCACAAATCCTTCATGCTCAGGGGCCATGCATCCGAATTCGGTTTCCAGGCCGAATATCCGATTTTCCATGCAGATCCTGTCTCAATGTGCCTTGTATGCTATTGAGCAGCGCGATACGGCTTCAGGGCAGAAGCGAGTTCCTTATCGGTCAACTGCCTGTACTTGCACTTCCCCGGGACACCACGATCGAAAACGGCCGCCTCAACGACCAGAGACTCAAGTTCAGCTTTTAGGATACCAGGAAGGTCGGCCTCTGCCAGCGCCTTTTCCAATTCTGCCTCATCTTCAGGTATTTCGGTCTGTTCGCCCATCCACCGCCCTGCTGCCCAGGAAATTAGAGCCGCGTCCATCGCCTTGGCCAGACTCAGCTTTTCCCAATCCAGATCGTCCAGGCGCCCCTGCATTGCCTTGTCCGCCTCGGCATTACCACCGAGTACGGCAAATCCAACGGACTTTTGAAAGGCGCCATCATAATCCACCGTATAGAATGTGGCGGCTCCATCCTGGGCATCCAGTTCAGCCAGCAGGATGCGCACAATAAAAGGGGAGCGATAAACCTCATCAAACGACGTCTTTACGGCCGGTCCCAGGCCAAAATGTACAATCTGTTGCAGCGTGACATCCGCGTCGGAATAGTTGAAGCCCACCACTGAAGCCAGGTCCACAGCAGATTGTCGGAGCTTCTCGATATCGGTAGGGTGACCAAGAGAAGCCATGCCAATCCGGTCGTAAATCTCATAGATCTTCTGCTGGACACGACCCATGGTCAGAAGAAGGGTGCCGTCTTTGTATCCCAGACCTACAACGGGGCTGCCCCCTGTGAGCTGATCTTCGACATACTCCCGGCGATTGGAAACAGCGTCGGCCCATCGGTAAGGTTCATCCAGCATCATAGCCCCGGCGTCCTTTCAATAAAGCGACCGTACAGTTCTCCAAGCTCCTCGCCAGACACTTCCGACAGGCCGTCGGCAGTGATCGTCTTCACCGTTGGGAATATATCCGCACCTTGTTCGAAACGGCCTGTGGCGGAATCGTATTCGGAAGCGGTATGGAGCAGTCTGAGGACCAATCCGATGCCTGCATCCCGGTCCAGTTCTGCAAATCGTTGTTCTCCCCACTGATTCATATAGAACATCACGCCCCGTATGGCGGGAGACCCGGATCCGGTGGTGGAAAAGTCCGCACTCTCGAACTGGGCGCCGAGCGCGTCATAGAAAAAAATCTTTCCGCGTTTCTCGGCATTGTCGAACGTGGCGAATATGGGGATGACCGCACCGATTCCCTGTATCGCCATGGGCAGATTGTCTCTGATCAGAAGCGATAATCGGCGCAGTTTGGCTTCCAAACTCATCTCCTGAAGCTGACGACGCCGGTGGTATAAAAAGGAATGTTCGAGCACCCGGGCAATCTCATAAGCGATCGCCGGCGAGCCCGATATGGCGAGCACCGAATACTGGTCGATATCTATGACCTTGTCCGCCCGGTCGTATATCACCGAGTGGCCGGCCGTAGCCCGTCGATCCCCTGCAATAAGAACGCCATCCCGGTATTTGAGTGCCAGAATGGTCGTTCCTTCTGTTGGCTGAAAGGCAGATGTGGCTCCTGTGGAAGGTGTCCTACCGGACAGGTCCCCGCCTGGAAGCTTGAAACCGCCCGACTTCAGCAGATCCAGAAAATCACCCTCTGCAGACATAGGCTACTCGCCTGTCCTTTGGCGATACCGCCTGGCCTGATTCGGGTCCACGCGCCTCATTCGTTTTAATAGATCCTGTGTATCAGGCCGATCCACATCGGGGCGTGAAGGACCCTCATCGCCGTCATTTGGACCGGTATCCTTTGGCCCCACCCGTTTTGTGCGTCGCTCGAGCTCTACGGAGTCTTTAATCATCGATGTCCTCCAGAAAATCTGATGTGCCGTTTTATGTCTACAGCGAATTCAGAAACTCATCCAGCGTTTCAGATCTGTCCAATACTTCATTATACCGCTTTACCTTCTCCAGGTCCACCATATCTTTAAGATCTACGGATCGCTGTTTTCCATTGTTCGAAAACACGATACGATCCCAATTGATGGACTTCACATCCGATCCGAACTTTTCCAGGCACGTGCCTCGGAAATACGCACGTGTGTCACTTGGTGGGGTGGCCATAGCACGGGCGATTTCGTCATCCTCGAGTAACCGCACCATCTTGCCCTGCGACTCCATCAGGTTATACAGTCCCTCTTCCCGATCTACATTGTGGTATTCCAGGTCCTGGCTTTGCAGCCAAACCAGATCATCAGGTTTTTCAGGATCCAGGCCTTCGGACTCGCAGAAGCAGTCCAGGAGCCACTTCTTGGTCACCCAGTCCACTGTGCCCACAAGCCCCATTGGATTCGATTCCAGGCCGTCCAGGACATCCTGCCAGGCACCCAGGACCCAGTCCGTCTCTCTGTCTTCTCCAGAGAATTGCCGCCGGGCAAGATCCAGATATGCGCGCTGAATCTCCACAGCCGGTATCAGTCGATCCGATTTCCGGTCGATTTCCACCAGCCATTGATACGACTGATCTCTGGCGATATTTTTCAGGGCTGAAATCGGGTCCTTCAGGGTAATATCCGGAAGCACATCACGCTCTATGAGTTCCACAACAAGGGCCGCAGTACCTACCTTTAGAGCAGTTATATATTCGGACATGTTCGAATCGCCGACAATCACATGCAAGCGCCTGTACTTATCGGGATTTGCGTGAGGCTCATCCCGGGTGTTGACGAGGGGACGCTTGTGCATCGTGTCCACACTCGCGATCACCTCGAAAAACTCCGAGCGTTGGGACAATTGGAAGATGCTTGCCTTGTCTCCCCGTTCCACACCCATTTTTCCCGCGCCGGAAAAAATCTGGCGCGTGACGAAAAAGGGTAGCAGTCCCTTCACGATCCGATCGAAGGGCACCGAGCGGCTCATCAAATAGTTTTCATGACACCCGTAACTGTGCCCTTCGAAATCCGTATTGTTCTTGTACATCCGAACGGTCCCGGCGGATAGCATTTCCGTGCGCCGCTTTGCACACACATCCACAATGCGCTCGCCGGCACGATCCTGGGCAACCAGTTCGAACAAACTCAGGCATTCACCGGTAGAATACTCCGGGTGAGTATGATCGTTGTAGAACCTCGCTCCGTTGTAAATAATCAGATCACTCTTCAGTTCCTTGAAGGGGACCTTTCGTTTTCGATCCTTCTGGAGATGCACCTTTTCGTCGATATCATTAAGCAGCTCATCCACCTCGAATCCGCGAACATCCTTGCGCGGGTTCTCCAACTCATAGTCCCAGAGTGGAATGAAATCGCCCTGTTGGTAGCAGCGGATCAGCTGCATCGATTCCTCAACCACGTCCATCTTCTCTACACCATCCACGGTGATCCCGTATTCCGTCTCCAGACCGAAGAGCCTTTTCATACACTCCTTATTGATTCCGCCTATGGATGATCTGGAAGGGCGCCTGTTTGGGCGCCCTTCCAGATCATCCATGCCATTTGGATATGCAGAGGGCACAATCACCGAAATACCCTCCGGTGTCTGCTATATTACTCCGCTCGTGCGTTTTTTTGCTTCCCGCTCAGGCCGAATGGGTGTAGCTCTAACCACATTTTCTGGATCATAATCGAGGAGCTTGAGCCAGTCTTCCGTATTGTCCGTGGGTGGAAATATCTCGTTTTCGGCATACTCGGTTTCGATCGCCTGGAGCAAGTCCTCCCGGGAAATTCCTTCTTCCGATCCTGAAGCGATTGACTTCCGGATCGCGAATTCTTTGGCCCGCCGAACAATCGACTCCAGAATCGCACCGCTTGCCAGATCTCCTCTGTACAAAACTTCCTTGCGTCCGCTCCTGAGCGTGACTTCCAGGAAGCGGTTGGCGTCATTGGTGGCGAATATCTCTTCTGCAGCCAGTTTCACTAACGACTCCACCGCGCCTTCGATATCCCCTTGAGATTCTATCTCTACCTTGTCGATCGGCAGATCGGGGGTGAGATAAATTTTCAGTATTTCCCTGCCACCTTCCTCATCGGGTCTGAGGACTTTGATCTTCCGGTCTATCCGGCCAGGTCGCAGGATTGCGGGATCGATCAGATCTGGTCTGTTTGATGCCAGAATGATCACCACATCCTGGAGAGACTCTATCCCGTCCATTTCTGAACAAAACATCGGGACTACCGTATTGGAAATACTGTTGGAACGCGTCGCTCTGCGGGTGCCCAGAACAGATTCTGCCTCATCGATGAAGACCACCGGCAAGTATCCTTCTTTCCGTTTCTCACGTGCCCTGGAAAAGATCTCACGAACCTTCCGTTCAGACTCTCCAAGCCACATATTGAGGATCTCGGGTCCCTTCACGTGCATGAAGCATTCCTTCAGTTTCAGACCTGCTTCTTCTTGCGCCTCTTTCACCAGATTGTAAGCAGTCGCCTTGCCAATCAGTGTCTTGCCACATCCGGGAGGACCGTATAGGAGAAATCCTTTCGGGACGCTGTATTGGAACCTTGTGAACAGTTCCGGGTGCAACACAGGCATCTCGATCGTGTCCTTGATCGCCCGAATGGCTTCTTCCTGTCCACCAATCTGCTCCCACGAAAGTTCAGGAATATCCTCCAGATAGTAGTCCTTCACTTCCTGGCTTGGCATCCGCTCGAGAGCAACCCTGAAATTCGGGTCCACCCGCACCTCCTGTCCCGATTTGAGCGATTCCTCACTCAAATTGGTGGAGCGTTCGAGAATATTCGCCTGGGCGCCATGTTCCTGACCTATCCGGAGTCGACCATCCTCCAGGATGTCGGTAATTTTAACTACGGGTCCGGAAGTGGCATAGCCCAAATCTCCTACAACTGCGAATGCATCATTGACCAGTACCCTTGTTCCTACTTCCAGATCATCCTCATCGATTCTGGCGTCCACATTCGCAAAATATTCGGCGCCGCCTACACTGATATAGGCCACACCCTTGTCGGGTGGCTCCAGTAGGGTCCCCACTCGGTTTGCGGGAGCGGTCACCTTCTCCAGTGCCGCCTCCATCTCCACGATCGCCCTTCGCGCCTCCTCAAATGTGATCTCGTCTTCCTGAAGCTGTCTCCTTAACTGGTAGAGCAAAGGGCGCCGCTTGTCCTTCTCCTCCATCGACATCAGAATCTGGTCAATAATTGTCAGCGACTTGAACGTGTGCTGCATATCCACGTAGTCCTGCAGAAAATCATCAGGTGTCTTTCGCTGTCGACCGGGATCGTCGGGACCGTTAATGGGACTCACCTCCTCGAAATTTCAGTGCGCGGAAGATAAACGCGTGTGTGACCTGGTTTCTTGAACTAACAACGACTGCATTTATGTCACTAAAGTGTAGCAATAACTCGCGATTAGCCAAAATAGCCCGATTTGTTATCAACCTTCACTCTTGTATTTCGGCCAACTTGCGCTTGAACTCAAATTTGAATTTGGCCTTCGCGTCCTCAACCGCTTCGTCAGGCTTTTCAAAGGTGACGTCCACTGTGGTGACATCCACCTTGTCGAACTTGATTTTCACCTCGTGTGAGAGCACAACACCATTGGTGACATCCATAACCCACTTTCCCTTGCCAGTGCCTTCGGCGTTTACAATAATCGATACGGCACTGGAAAATATCCACCCGGTATATACTATCTCCCGATTTTCTTCGATTTCTGCTGTCTTCACACCGTCTTTGGATTTCAGTTTTTTGACTTGATAGGAACTTTTTATTTTTACTGAGCCCTTCTTTTCGATCTGATTGATCGGAACCTCGATCTGTTGCTCTGCTGTCCACTTGTCGCCAGGGCCAACCGGCTCACTGGGCAGACCCAGCCGGTATTCGGGCATCCAGAGCTGATGGAGGTCTGATATCATGCTGTAGCTTGTAATTTCATACGTCTTGAATTCGGGTAGGAACTGGTCCAGCCTCCCGTCTGGTGTCATCCTCCAGCTGACTGCTCTTCCACTTAGTCCCTCCATCACGTGTGGAAAGTTTGCCAGACTGATCCTCGCCCCGTCTTCTGTAACGGTGCTCTCCGATGCGTCGATGTCTGCCCAGATCCTGATTGTTCCTGGAGGGTCACCCTCTTTTGGATCCACCTGCTGTTCGGTGCTTATCCAGTTTCCATAGACTCGGACGTCTACGGTTCCCGTTTCCTTGTCTTTGTCGATCACGTCTGCCCGCTTACTGAAGTACTCGGATACCCACGCATTTTTATAGACAAGCTTCTTGGAAAGATCCTGTCGGATTTCGACCTTTTCTGCGCAGTCTGCGATTCTAGGAATTCCCATTACAACACAGAGCCCGACTAAGGGCAACAGCTTCAGCACTCTCATTGCTCCCTCCATTCCCAATGCCAATTGAAAAGGCTGCCGCCAATAGCCTCAGGCGACAGCCTGTAATTACCATTCCGCATATCACCTTTCTCAGATTACAACGTCAAATCTCCCGCCTGTTCCAGTGTGCCCACGTGCCTTCTGTTCGTGTTCCCGTAGCGTATCATCGGAACGCGGTCGCCTCCGGGAAGTCCGCAAAGCGTGCCCTGTCGATCCTTCCTGCTCCGGGTCCACAATCGCGTTCTCTGTTTCCGTGGCAGGTCGAGGGCGGCTCAGATTCAGGGCCTGCTCACTGGCCCCCGTTTGGGACATTTGCTGCTGAGCCAGTTCCGGTCCTCGTTGAAGCAGGCTTTGCTGCCGTGCACCCTCAACAGGAACCCTCGCGAAATTTTCTTGGAATTCAATTGCCCGAACCTGCATACAATCACATCCTTCCGGTGTGAATCGCATCAGATCAATTAAGCAAGGCGGAGTTGCCGCTATATCTTATCTTACGTAAAAATACGTACCTTTTTCGGGGTTGTCAACTCGATTTGCACACATTAGACCTACATCGAATTTGGCAGGCCCAACATTTCTGCGGCGTTCTTCCAGGCAATGCGTTCGTGGTCCTGAACATTTTCCCGGAGCAGATTCAACTTGAGGACCGAGGGTCCTGCGGCCTTGAACGGCATCCCGGTCCCAAACGCCAGCGAGCGAGGTCCTGCCTGCTTGATAAATTTCCGCACATCGTTTTGAAGCACACAGGTCATTCTGGAAAACTCTACGAGTACGGCCGACTCTGCGGGTATATGCCGAGCCTGGATCCCGGCTCCATTGAGAATTATCCAATGGGTTCCCGGATGCCGCTTGAACACGGTGACCAGTTGACCGGATTTCAGGTCTTCGGCCTGGTCCCATGGATGGCGTTGCCGACGGTCCGCAACGCGCATGGGCAACTGAATCGGCCAGCCGAATTCCGTGGCGGCGATAATAAGTTCTGTGGCTTCTGGACCTTCGAGATTGTATCTGTGATAGGCCGGGTGAAGTCTGATGCCCTGGAAACGATACTTTTCACGGCACATCTGCAGGTCCGTCTGCCACCCGGGATATTCGGGGTTCAGGGTCGCGAAAGGGATCAGACGATCAGGATAAGACTTTACTTCCTTGTGCAGCTCTTCATTTGATGCGTGAGCATTCTTGTAAAACATTCCGTTGATAGAAGATACGACCGCCTTGTCGATCCCATGCTTGTCCATCTCCCTGAGCAGCTGCCTGGCGCTCTTGTGTCTTAATGGCCTGAATGGCCAGTGACCCAACCAGGCGTTTATGTCAATAATCAAGTGATCGCTCGCGGCTGTAAATGCATCATTGCCATTAACCGTACAGGTGACTCACGAACTCCTCATACCCGTTGTACGGTAGCGTCGGTCTGCGAACCGGGTTTCCGGCGTCAGACGTGATAAACCGCTCGGTCGCCTGCGACCACCGGGGATGGGGAACATCCGGCTCTACATTGGCTATGAATCCATATTCTCTTGGAACCAGAGTATTCCAGAAGGTGGAGGGTTGCCGATCTGTGAACTCTATACTTGCTATCGATTTTAGCCCTTTAAAACCATACTTCCAGGGTACCACCAACCTGATCGGTGCGCCATGCTGACGGGGAAGTTCGTGTCCATAAACTCCGGTTGCTAAAAACGCCAATTCGTTCATGGCCTCTTCGATCCTCAATCCTTCCACGTATGGCCAGGGCCATTGTGGGTTATTAAATTGGCCGGGTGCCTGCTCGGGATTGATGAACGTGGTCATCTCGAGGTGCGTGGCCGAAGACAAGGGTTCGACTTCATCCAGCAGGGCTTTCATTTGGAAACCAGTCCATGGAAGAGCCATAGACCAGGCTTCCACACACCTGTGGCGATACAGCTGCTCCTCGAGCGGCATTCTCCTGATGAGCTTGTCGATATCGAGAACGCCGGGTTTGCCAACAAGCCCTTTTATCTCGAGCTGCCATGGGTTGGCCACGAAATTTTCGGCAAGTTTGGCTATTCCCGTTTTACCAGTGCTGAATTCATAGAAATTATTGTAAGATGCGGCAACCATCTCGTCGGTGAGTGTCCTGTCCAGTTCTTTAAATTTTGGATTCACCTGCGCTGGATAGAGCGGGCGGTCAACTTCGTCATTGGTGTTTGAGGAATCTGTTGTGCCGTCATCTTGGGCGCCTTCACCGACCGTTATAGGCTCCTGCTCAAACGGTTCGAATACCCTTTCGTGACCGCATCCAGCCAGTAGGCCCGCTGCGCCGATACCTGTGATACCTGCAGCCCTCAGAAACTTTCTGCGGTTGAAATAGACATCTTCGGGTGTAGCTTCCCTTTCGGGTATTTCCCACTTCATACGCTTTAGTATCCCTGCCATGCCTGACTTTCTCTCCGCTTTTCGTTTCCCGGCTTAATCAGAAACTTAGTGGATTGAACATGTAGTGTCAACCCTGGTCGTATTCGCCTTTGGGCTGCTACCTTTTGTAAGCGAATCCAAGCAGTAGTGTGTTTCCGGCCCCCGTGTTGCATCCCGAAGCTACACGGATGAGGTCCAAACCAATCTCCAGCTTTGGACTTAGGTTATAGATCAGTCCAGGTGAGATCTTCAGCACATTCTGGTCCCCTATCAGACCCACTTCGGCCGTTGTCACACACTCTCCGAAGGTGTGGATGCCGGATATGAACCCTTTAACAAGGAATTTTCCCATCGTTACGCCTGCCTCTGCACCGTAAAACATTTCGTTGCTGAACGTGCCCCCTCTGTAGCGATATCCGAATTCTCCGGTTAGATAACCAGGAAAAGGATGAAGGGACTTCCCTAACAATAAACGTCCGTCCAGATCCACTTCCGTACTACTCAGTGGAACCCGAGTACCTAGATCCTTATCATACCACATGGGGAGTTTGCCGCCAAACGCCAGGGAGGCCACATAGGACTTTTGTATGCCTTGCCATCTCAGTCTCATTTCTAGGTCCCCGAAACCGCTTCGCTTCTCGAACGCCTTTCCTGTAACAAATGTTCTGGTATCTTTCATCCTCTTGTAAGGCGCAGACGCTACAAGAGTCAGCCGATCCATCAATCCGTATTCTAGGTAAATTGAATAATTTACGTCCCTCAGCTCGCCCAGGCCGGCTTTTTGTACTCTGGACCCTCCTGCGTCGATGTCGTCTTTCGAGTTCAGGTACCCCCCCGCGATCTTGAGATAATATCCACCTTTTTTCTGAGTCCACGCGCCAGCGAGCGCTTGTGTACTCGTAGAGAGGATGGTCGCTACTATCAAGACCGAAAAAACGCTAGATTGCCTCACAAGTCTGCCTCCTTCTGATAGATTAACGAATATATCTGAATCAAGAAGCCAAAGTCGTGCCCGGCGAACCCAGCTTGAACAAGTCGGCTGCTACTTCATATTGTACAACTGCTTACACCAAATTCTGGAGGGTTTTTTATCCTGCCCCACCCTGATGTGCGGATTAGAGCGTTGCACGAATCAGCCACTTCTTTATTGTCTATCTACCAGTTCATCTTCAACGCGCCACCTTAACGGGTTGCCCACCCTTTTGAGCAGATTCCCAGGCGGCTTCCGTAAGCTCAATGACTCTGAGACCGCATTCAGGTGGAACCTGAATTTCGTCTCTTCCAAAAATTGCATCAATGAAATTCTGGTCTGGGCTGCCATAGCCAGAGGGCAATTCTTCGATAACTACCGGATCATTACCACCATATTTGCACGTCAATTTTCCATCTCTAGAGTAAATGACACCTTTTGAGCCCCAGATCGTAATGTCTTCCCACATTCCGGGGCCAACGGATGTACCCACTATGGAAAGATTTGCGAGCGCCCCGTTTCTGAACCGGATGGACAGCGCGGAGTTTATGTCTACTTCAGTGTCAAAAAAATCCATGAACGCGGATACTTCTGCAACCTCTAGATCAGATATCCACAACACGATATCCAACAGGTGGCTTCCGGAATCGTTCAATTGCCCACCCCCTGACAGGGCCTGACTTTGCCGCCACTTTCCTTTTTGACTCAAATACCAACGTTGATCCTGCATCGCAGAGATGAATTGAATTTCGCCAATCTCTCCCCCCAACACTTGATTTCTTATGAATCTGAATTGTGGAGAAAAGTGCCTCTGATACGACACCATCAGGATTCTCTCTACCCGCTTAGCCTCTTCCATAGCTTGCTTTGCATGATCAACGCTGCAAACCATGGGTTTTTCGGTAAGCACGTGTAAGCCTGCGTTCAGGCTGTGCATAATTTGCTCAAAGTGTAAGGTATGGGGTGTGGAGATTTCCACAGCATCCATTTCGATCGATCCCACCATTTCTTTGTAATCGCTGAAATGCGGTATGGACTTGCTCTCTGGCAGGCGCTCGAAAAGACCGTTGAAACTTTCTTCGCTATTGTCGGCCAGTCCGACTACCTCTACCTCCGGCATTTCCAGTAAACGCCGAATGTGCCCACTTGCGTTCCCACCGCATCCGATCATCCCGATTCTGATCCTGTCGATTTCCACCCCTACTCACTAGAATTGAAAGTTCCCAATAATTATGTGTCTATTGAATAAGTATCTATGCAAAAAGGGTCGTCGGACATTTCGTCCGACGACCCTTAAGCCCAAAATAATATTGGGTTATTTCAGCAGGAGCATCTTCTGCGAATGCGAGAAGTTGCCCGCCTCTACCTGTGCAATATACACACCACTTCCAACGCTACGACCCTGATTGTCCCTGGAATCCCACTGGATCTGATACCTTCCAGCGATCGTCTGCTTGCTTACCAGACGACGTACTTCCTGTCCAAGCGCATCGTAAATTACGATCGATACGAGTGCATCGCTCGGCAGTTCATACGAGATTGTGGTACTTGGGTTAAAGGGGTTCGGATAAACGTTGGTTGCGAATTCGGTCGGCAAAGGTATATGACGTGCTCCGAGAATCACCTCAACTGCGCTTGAACGAGTCACTGTTCCATCCAAATCGACCTGTTCCAGCACATAGTAGACCTTGTTCACTGTCGGAAGGTCCTGATCCTCGAAATTGTAATTCAACAGAGCGTCGGATGTACCTGCACCCTGAATGAATTCACTTACTGCCTGGAAATTTACGCCGTCCACGCTGCGTAGCATTCTCCAACCGGCATTGTTCGTCTGGGAGACTGTGGTCCAGTTCAAAGCGACCAGATTATCTACCAGTTCTCCACCGAAAGCTGCCAATTCTGCTGGGTTAGCTTCAGTGAATGTGAACACAACCGGATCGGTTGTGACGCCGTCTGATGTAGCAGTTACGGTAACAGAAAGGTCACCGGGGCCGCTAACACTCAACGCTATTGAGGTGGCTGCAGATGGCGGCAGCATCATGTCGGTATCCAAATTGGATACCACACCGTCAACGAGAACCACCAGAGAGCCGTCACCTACGGACGTTACTGTCCAGCTGATCAGTGCACCTGCCGCAAAATTACTTGCGGTTATAGTGACATCATCTGCTGTTCCCTTATTGGGAATTATGGCAACATTTCCGGACTGCAATCCACCACCGGAACCACCAATGCCAGGAGCCGGTGGAGCCGCAAATGTAAGGATTGCTTCACTTTCGTCCAGGGGATCCTGCTCGAATGTAGCCAGTCCAACCGAACAATCCACAAAGGTGATAGTTGCACCTTCAGCGATGTCAGTCTTTGCAATCAGCACCACTGTACCAAGCAGACCGCTTGTCGGCAAGCTTGCCGGCGTCAGCCCACCAGGTGCTATTGCATCGGTCCCAGGTGAGCCTAAAACAGCAAGGCCGGCACCAAGGTCTTCTACAGTGCTGATTGTCCAGTTGTCGGAAAATACATTTCCTGTATTTTCAAATTTCACTTCGAAGCCGATGATGGATACACCACCACCGTCTTCTACATACAATTCAACACGTACTGTGTCACCTGCCGCAGGCGGCGTGGCTGTAAGAGTGAGGTCATTGACATGATCTGCATCCTGCAGTTTGGTGTCAATGAGCAGCTTCTTTCCATCCAGCACGCCCGCCTCGGCGCCTCCCACCATAAGAATGGCAATGAAAGCGAAGGCCGCGACTAGGCAGCTAAGCTTTTGGAATTTGAACATCACGCTCTCCTCTTCTACTGAGTTTTGCTCCCGTGTGCGGGCAACTGAACCCACCCACGCTCCGGATTTAGATCAGATGTGGGAGTCCCGAAACGGGACTCCCACACACTGAAGCGATTACTTGAGCAACATCAACCGCTTGACATCCTGGAACTTTCCTGCAGCCGATACCTGGTAGAAATAGATTCCACTCGATACGGCTACTCCGCGGTCATCGGTGCCACTCCAGCGGACCTGATACCGTCCGGAGGATTGACGTTCGCTGACCAGCGTGCGAACCACCTGACCTACGATATTGTAGATACGGAGGCTCACGTCACCACCTTCAGCCAGATTGTAACCAATGGTCGTCTCTGGGTTGAAGGGGTTAGGGAAGTTCTGGAGCAGGGCAAACTCAGTCGGCGTGGACTCAACGGTTAAAGCTCCCTGAGTCAGCACCTGATTTTGAAGCTGGTCAGGATCAAATACCACACCCTGGCCAATTTCGAACCGAGCATTGTCCTCGAACTCCCGCAAGACCTTGAATGTCAAGGACACAATCTTGCCTTCGCCGCTAACGGCAGAGCCATTAACAACTGCGTTGGCGACTGTAACCTCGCCTGATTTTGGCCAGTGGTGGAACAAAGGTGTATCGCCACCACCGGACTTCAGGAGGTCGTTCTCAGCGGGTGTTGCGGTTACGAATTCGAACTTGTCCGTGTCGTAGGAGACTACCATGCCGTAACCCAGAAGGGCTTGGGCATTCGCTACGGTCACGTCTACGGTAATCATTTCGCCTGCCAGCACACGATCGCTGCCAAGACTCAATGAAAACTCGGCGTTGTCATTCATACCAGGTCGTGCCGGTGCAATGGCAGTCTTGGATGCTGGACCATTCGCTTCGCTATTGTACCTTGATGCGAATCGAATGAAGTCAGCAAATTCCACGACGCCGTTGTCGTCGATATCAGCCTGGAGGTTGAATCCAGCATCGCCTATGCTCAGATTATATGTCTGTGCGAATGCGATGAAGTCTTCGAAGTTCTGAATGAGATCTCCGTCCAGTTTGATGATATAAACTGGAAGGCCATCTGAGGCAACGAATACGCGACGAACATTTTCCGTGATGAGGTCAACTGTAACCGGGCTACCCATTGTCAGGTTGTCCAGGTCAAGTGCATCCACACGGTAGATCAAAGATGTCGCATCGGCAGGCAGATCGGTGTCTACAAATTCGTTGGCACCGGCCGGCAGAATTGCCAAACTTGTCAGATCTTCTTCGCTGGTCCCTCTCAGCACTTCGTAGTGGTCCACACCAGCAATTGGGATGGAATAACCACGATACGTTGAGAAGGCAACGATCTTGTCGTCAGCAGAAGCCGTCCAAGACAGTGAAACAGCATCGTTTGTTTCGCTGGGTGCGCCAGCAGCTTCGCTTACAGCCGCAGGTGCAATATTGTCCACAGACGCTACGGCTTCTTCAATTGCTGTGCGTGCCGAGGAGACGCGGACATGACCATCGGTCCGAATGCTCTGCGGAACAGCACTGCCGCCGAGGAGGCTCGTTACGTCAGGATCGAGTGCAGCAAAGCGCAGATTCTTCTGTTCGCCCAGAATTGATTTCACATAATCCTGAGGTGCAGTGAACTGCTTGACCAATTCCGTGTGCGAAAGAACCGAAGTGGCTTCTACGCCCAAGAGCTGGACAATCTGCTGTACGCTTTCCTTCGTGAATACGCGCTTTGCTGCTGTGGGTGTGGCGTCAGATGTGGCTCCACCCCTTTCAGCTGCTACGGCCCATTTGGTTGGCGCATTGCCAAGCGTGGGGACCACGGCGCGCTGTACGTCAACTCCAGGTACTGCATCGAGTGCAGTCCAAGGAACCCACGTGTCAACTGCGTCACCTTCGACTAAATTGCCTTCATCGTCCAGACCAGTCGTGACTTTGATTTCCCTGTAGATTCTGTAAACCCCGACATCGTCGTGATTTGCAGAATTCGGGAAGCTCACGAGGATGAATCCACCGTGATCTCCGTCACCGTCGGCACCCCTGTAATCCTGAACAATCAGATTGGCAGGTGCTGCTGGTGCGCCTGGATCGCCGTCACCATCGTCTGGATCCGGGAGAGCAACGCCTTTTGGTACGAATGCGAGTGCACCGGTGCTGCCCTGTGCCGTCTTGTGCTTGGCATTGGACTGCGCGTGTCCGGAACTGTCCGCATTGGCATTTAAGGTACGAACGCCAACCCACAGGCCTTCGCCCTTTCGGTTCGGGGCAATTGCGGTAAAGGTGGAGGTACCGGCACCCAAGGCCTGTGGGCCTGAGGGTACAGAGGCGTCACCTTCATTGGTGCTCAATTCAACAAGGAGTTCATCCAGCACGTACTTGGCATTGATCCGCGAGTCCAGAAGACCCGTGGAGTCTGTGAGCGCAATGGTTGCGCCACTTTCAATGCTGCGTGTCTTCGTGCTGGGGTTACCCCAGGCATCTGTAGCAGTAACGGATACTGAGAATTCACCTGATACGGCGGTTGTAACTTCCCCGCCCTCCCAGGCTTGAACCCAGAATTTGGCCATTTCAGCAGCGTCGACGGATACAGAGTCCTTCGCACCATCGAAATTGACCACTACAGTGCCATCGGTTCCGGTTGTAATGTTCTCGACTACGACATCGAAGTCCTGGGCTGTTTTTCCAGATGTGAAGAACACAGTACGTGTTCCTACCACCCAGCCATCGGTATCCAGCGTGGCGGTTCCATCACCATTGTCAGTAACACCGACACCGCCGAAGACCACCGACGCAACGCCATTTGCACGAATCCTGGAGTTTCCGCCGTATGTAACAGCAGATACGTTGGCTCCTTCAGAGTTCGTCAGCCCGGTGTCGATCGCCGTAACTTTCAGCAGGAATTGCTGACCTGCGATAACTGAGTCCCCGTGTGATGCTCCCGAGGAAACAGCTACGACAAACGAATCGGCTTCCGGGTTGTTGAAGTTCTTGGTAAAGGTCAGTGTATCGGCGGCAGTTACCGATGCATTCCTCGCCTTGTCAACAAGTACGATCTGCAAAGTGTACTGGTTGCCATCGACGAGTGAATCGTTAACGGTTGCCACGATATCTGCGTTCACCTTTGCCAACTGCGCATTGCCGGGACTGATTCCCTGGATCGCGATATCTGGCGGGTTCGCACCTACCTGGACATAGCGCACCGAAAGGGAGTCCAAAGCCTCGTCCACTCGGATTACCGGATTCCTTGTAGCAGCGTTGATCGTGGGCTTGTTGCTGTTGCCCGAGTTCTTCGGCGCCTTGCTCTGCGTCGGGAACTGCTGCGTTACGGATGGTGTCTTTTCATCATAGCTCACGCCCTTAATAGTGACGGTAGCTGAGTTTCCAACACTATCCGTTGTAGCAAGCACGATATCCAAAGTCTTGCCGGCAGGAGTGGTATTGTTGAGCGTTGTTGCAGACTTTACAGCTGTTTTGGCCGTGAAACTGGCGGCGTTCAGGGTGAGGGTTGTATCTGTTCCCGTGTTGCTACCCTTGACGAACTTGGCCGTTACAGTCTTTGCATTCTCACTCACCTTGAACTCGAGTGGGTTTGCGGTAAAGGCTGGGCTGCTTACGCCACCATTCACGTCGGAGCGCAAATTCGTGAGCACGTTACTTAACGCACCACTAATACGCTTGACCGTGCTGTCCGGATGCGGACGGACCGGTGTAATCACCGGTACAGTGGAGTCAGCATAATATACCAGACCACTGGTGAACCCAGCGGGAGCTGATGCACTTGCTGTGGCAGCACTCAGGTTGCCCGCAGCATCTTCAAGAAATGCAACCGGCTTGATACGCAGGTTGTTCTTGAACTGCCCTGCGGCAACTGTGAAGGTGTCTCGAAGAACCGAACCAGCGAACAGATCTGTGAAGACCCTGTTGTAACTGAGGTTGCTGTCGATAACCGACGCAGTGTTGATACTCTGGGAAGTGTCGACCAGTATGACTCTTGCCGAGGAAGCACCGGAGGCAATCACGCCACCCACATTGATATGCAGCCTGATGATCACTTTCGAACCATTCTTGATGGTTGCGGCAGTTCCTGCCAGACCAACTGCCAACCCTGCGGTATCGATCCTGACACTGTCGAGGACCGTCCCACTGGTCGGTCGTTTGCCATCTACACTGAACTGCTTGCCGTCGCCAACTGCAGTTGTAGCCAGCACAGAGGTTCCAGGAAGTATCTGGAAACCTGTGAGCAGGTTCGTGAGCTTAACATATGAAGTCGCAGCAGCCGAACTCATATTGGCGTGTACGGCAACAGACAGGCTGGTGGCAGACTGGAAAGATGTGTCACCTGGAGCGATACCAAATTTGACTTTGAAGGTATCCTGTGTCCCTGTGACCGCATCATCCTGGACCTGCATGTCGGAGAAAACGACCTTGCCGGTTCCAGAAGTGTTCTTTCCTTGATCCTGTCCAGTTGTTGCTTCAATTGAACGTGCTTCGCCAACTGTCGCCGATGTATCCGTTACAACGGATATGAAAAGCGTATCGACGATATTCTGCAGCGTAAGCACGTTAACGCGAATGGTATCCGCAATCTTGGCAAACCCACTTGCAGAGGGTGCCACAGTACGGATCCAAACGCCCTGCTGCGTTGAATTAATTACGTCCAATGCTGACGCCTGGCCTGCAAAGCCAACGACAAGCAATAGAGCCACGCAGAGGCTTAACGTTTTCTTCAGATCCATCCTTTACCTCCTTGAACAAAGGATCCATCAATTACCTACTAAACATAAAATCTCATTCGAGCTATAGACCTAGAAACTCTCCAACAACAAACTTAGACAGGTAGAAGCTTGCACTGGATAAAGATTTAGGGTGATACTGTGCAATCTACCTTGGAGAGCTGAAACTCATAACGATAAAAATCCCCCCCTTCTGTATGGTTATTTTAGATTCCCTAACTTATTGTTTGTTCAGATTGTTAAATAATCATAAAGGCCAAAACAAGTCATCCGAAAGAGTGAGTTGGTTTCAGTTGTTTTTTTACCCCGCAACACCTCCTTTTGATAACAGAAAAATCCCGCCCGACATCCAGAATCAGGGACGAAGATTCACCAATTTACCTTTCTCTTTAGGACTTTCAAATTCAAGCTTTTCTCATTGTAAAATCTCGACTTGCCGTCTCTTTTTCACGTAGTTCTCGGCAAAGGGACGGCCTAAGTATACGCAAGGAAAATACCCGTGTCAAGCGTTTTTTTGGTCTACTTTAGCACCTGAAAATCAATGGTGTTTGCTTCTTGAATTCTCATAAGAAATAATTGAAGTCACAACGAACACCAAATCTTGTACAAAGAATATGAATCCTTACAACATCCTGTTGTTTTTAGAATACAGGAAGGCACTCACTACTGTTCGTGTTCGGTTCGTCCGATTTCATCCCTCAGTTTTGCTGCTTCTTCGTAGTCCTCCTGAGCAACCGCCTCCTGCAGCTTGGCCTTAAGGTTGACAACTCGATCCAATATGCCTTCTGCTGGGGTCTCCAGGGTGGTAGACACCTCAAGCCCATCTACTTCGATAATACGCTCAAGCCCTGCCTCCAGCTCTTGGATAGATGGGTCGAGTTCATCTTCAACGTCTAAACCGGCCTCCTGAATGACAGACTCTTTTACATAAAGGGGTGCACCAACTCGAAGGGCCAGAGCTATTGCGTCACTGGGACGGGAGTCCACCTCAATGGTCTGTTCACCCGAAGACAGAGAGATCTCTGCGTAAAAGATATCTTCCTCAAGCGCATTGATGAGTATATGGTCAACCTGTGCATCCAGGCCTTCGAGTATAGACTGCAGCAGATCATATGTTATCGGTCTGGGCGGTGGTTCATTGTAGAGTGCCATATAAATCGCAGTGGCTTCAAAGTTTCCGATCGCGATTGGCAGAAACACACGCTGATCTTTGTCCTTCAGCCAGACCAGAGGCCGATTGCTGTTCGGTTCAAGGGCAACGCCGACCACTTCCATCTCAGTCATAATTCATTAAATCCTTCCTTGCACCAGGTAGAGGAGACAAAAATAGTAACGAAGTGCATCGGGGAATGGAATCCTTTTTTAAATCAAACACATATCGGGATTCTTAGCTAATATAGACCGAATGATGGTCAAAAATCAAGCAAAAAAGCCGAATCTGCGGGTTGCCTGCATCTTGGCTTGCGTTTGATTCTGATGAGCATTACATTAATTACCAAACAAATAATAATTCAGGACATCACATAGGACTGCACTTCGTCTTGACCCGGAGCGTTGGCGTGTCCTCAAAACTTTGAAAGAGGTATACACTGTCCCTGAAATATAATTTCACAATCGCCGCTCTGATCTGCTTGATCTTGTACGGAGCCGCTGAGGCGGAGGTACCCCGAATGTTGAACTATCAGGGGCTGCTCAAAACATCGCCGGATTCCGTTGTCACAGGAATGATCGAGATCACGTTTCGAATCTACGAATCAGGATCCGGCGGCACTCCTTTATGGGAAGAAAAACAGTCACTAGAACTCAGGGAGGGCTTGTTTCATACGCTGTTAGGGGGGACCATGCCCTTCCCCGAAGGGCTGTTTTCACATCCATCCCGATTCCTTGCCATGACGGTGAACGGTGAAGAGGAACTGCTGCCACGACAGCAAGTCGTGAGTGTCGCCTTCGCTATCGAATCGGCTACTGCAGATTCCGCGGACTATGCTCGCAAGTCTGGTCAGGCCATCGATGTTTCGGATCGTGATATTACGCCTCGCAGCTGGTCGTTGTCAGGCGGGAAGGCAGCATTGGATTCTTCAGGCATACTGACCACTAAATCTATACAGGTGGATAGTCTTACGGTGGGATCAACCGGTGTCATTGACAGGAATGGCAACTGGACCGGAAAGCCCATTAATGCCAATGTAAATGGAATGGTACTGGACACCGTAATCGTCAAGAATATCCAGGACACGCTGGGAATCGCCACGGGAACCACTCGCTGGCGAGACATCGCAGAATTGACTTCCTTCATCAGATTGGAATCGGCGGGACTGCTCGAGGTAGAATTCCGCGGGACGGTGACCGTGCGTGGCGGGCTGGAGATTCGATTGGTGCTGGAAGAAATCGTTGATAGTGCACCAACGAATCACCGTGACAGCGACAGCAATGTTTCGGGAATAATCAGTAATGGAAGCGAGGTCTACCGAAGTTCGACGGTGAGCAATGCTGCTGTTTACTATCTCGAGGATGGGCTTTACAGGGTATTTGTTGAAACAAGAATCAATGGGTCCAATCCGACCTTAAACACGGGAACACTCATCATGAAGATCTTTGCCCGAAGATGATCCCGAGTATCAACCGCCATATGCCCGGGCAAACGCCACAAAATCCGCAAAATCTATCCTTTGGTTCTTGTTAAAGTCCATTTTTGAATCGAAGCCTTCATCACCGCTTGATTTCCCAAACCCTCGGGCAAAGATCAGGAAATCTGTGAATTCCACTTTACCATTGCCATCAAAGTCCCCAAGAATTCCATCAGGAAGTTTCTGCACAGACCCAAAAACACTCCCAGACTCTAAAATCAGGCCCGTGGACTGCGCCCTCCCCGTCTGAAGAGAGCCCCCTAAAGATCCACCGAGCAACTGGAAATTCGAGGTCTGAGCGGTACCTCCACCAGAGTCCAGGTTACCCGACGCCGGTAGTGAATGCTCCAGGTTTTCTGCAGCAGGTATACTGCCACACAGGAGCATCGCTACCGCCTGGGTCCATATCCAAATTCTCAACATTTTCTTCCTCCAAACCTGGGGTTTGCCCGACGAGTCCTCTACGTGGTTCACATCAGGAACCCACCACCCATTTCACCCCGCCATAGAGATACTGCCAACCAGAACAGATTCATACAAACCTCTCCGAATATCAAACCAAAGAAAAACGGACGAACTTTGTGATATGTCCTCGCCCCACCATATCTGGCAACTGCCCACTTGCACAACCACCCCAGAAATGAGGCACCCCACACAAACCAGCCGAAACCCGTACCGTAAATGTAGCCCATAGGACTCAGAGGCCACCTCAGGAAACGTTGGCGCATCACGACAAGGAACCAGGTGGCTGCAATCCCCAACCCGTGAAAGGCCAGGCGGTACCAATCCGGACCTCCTGAGAGGCTCCCAGCATCAGCATATAGATAGTGATAGAATCTCCCGATTCTGGCGGATACTCGACCGTTACCTTGCTGATCCAGAGCGAAGATCCCGTAATCATAAATTGTCGTCAGGTAAAAGTATACCCCTGCGGTGAGTCCGACGGTCAGGCCAAAAACCATCCAGCGAACCATCCGGTTAATGTTAACTCCGCATTCCCGTGCAAGCTTCATCCCCTCCAATTGAATTGCGGGCCACGCGCCTATAGAAGTATACGCAAGGACTGCCAGAAATGCGAATCCCACATATGTACCATCACCAAAGACACCGGAACCGGTTCCGAGGGATAGAAACAACATATAGCCGACGATAACCGGGGACCCTGTTACCGGTAGTCCACCATCGACCCTTAGGCGTGTGAAGGACAAACTGAACAGGAAGAAAAGTAGAATCCCTGCCAATCCAGCAGTAGGCGAAATCCCGACTGCCGTGGACCACAGCCAAAGCATGGCTATCCCAATCAAAAAACCGAACATTGGAAATTTTATTTTTGATGAAAAGGAATTCCTCAGTTCCATCCGGGCGGACCACAGATTATATCCAGCAAGCAGGAGTAGCCCACCTCGAGCCTGGCACATGAAGAATGGAAACGCGTTTGGCCAATCCAGCCACTGTGATCCCAATCCCACAAAGGATCCCTTCACCTCAGACAGACCCATCACGTGAGAACCCAAAAGTTGAACTCTCGTCAAAATAAAAAAGAACCAGGTACTGAACGATACTTCAACGGGCATCAGAAAGGCGATACCGGTAAGAAGAGGGGAGAATTCGAACCTGAACGGGGAAGTAAAGGGTGCCATAGTAGGCCACGGCACATCAAGCAGGAAATCCTTTAGGTCCAGCGTGGTACTGATCGAGTTCACCGCAGGGTAGTAATGAGAGAGGCCGTTAATCCCGTACAGAACGATTGGACCGATCATTCCCAGCCAGAATATCCTGGATCGAAACAGGGATGTTGCCTGCTCCTGGATGAATTGCAGAGGTAAGTTGAGGAGTGGAAACCCGAGTCGCTCAGTTTGGAGCCATCTCTGGCGCAGGATACCGGTCAGGCAGAAACAGGTAAGAAAAAGAATGACAAAGAATACCAACCAGAACAAGATGGCAGGCATCCAAATGGACCAGGGAACGGTTCGGCCGCCTTCGAAAGCGCCAATAGCCAGATCGGAATTGGCTCCACCCGGTGCAACCCAATCCGGCATGTGGTTGAAATACGGCGCGTAGCGACCATTGGGACTTGCGAATCCGCCGTAAAACCCGGTAACAAGGCCTGGCAGAAATCTGTGCAGCAGACCCGAGGCCGTGAGGGGCAAACCAACGAGCAGCGAACCGTATATCAGAAGACGCTCTGTTCTGCCAACCCACCTCCGAATACATGCCAGCAGCACAAGTATCGCCATTGGTATTGCAGGGTATACTCCGCCGGCAATTGGAGGACCACCCAGAACCAGTTCGATCCGTTGACCCAGCCACGCGCCAAACACCAGAACGGTTACTGCTATGCTCGCTGTAACCCAAGTTCGATCATACTCACTGTATTCCATTGATGACCTTGACACATTGGTTATATCCCGTTTATTTATTAGGCCAATTTTAGAATACGATCTCCGGCCTCTAACGAATCCAAACATGCATCAATTCGATGCAGGAAAGGGGGAGAAGCGTGCGCCCAAGAATGCTAACAGGTCTGATAGTAGTTATGCTCCTATTCGGATCATTTGCTGCAGGTAATTACGCATCTGGTCAAAGCAAAAAAAAGAAATCCAAATGGGAATATACGTCACTACGTCATAGCCCGTATTTGGAAAATTCGGGAAGCAATATGCAAAAGATGAAGGCGCTCGGCGCAGAAGGGTGGGAGTTGGCCTCTTCATATGGCGTCAAAGGCGAAGAGTTGGCCTCTTCATATGGCGTCAAAGGCGAAATTATAACATCGGTTTTTAAGCGCAAGCGCTAGGTTCTCAGAACACAATGAGTAGATCTTTTCAAGTCGGCGATCCCTTGTAATAAAAAAGCGGGGGACGATCAAGAATCGTCCCCCGCACAACTATCTGCAATTCTGAAAGTCTATTCCTTCACTACCCAGACCTTTATCGGCGCTTCTACCTCAGCGTGCAATCGAATGGGAACGTCATAGACGCCCAGCGCACGGATCGGTTCTTCCAAAATTACGGACCTTCGGTCAATTTCGAATCCCTGTTCCACCAGTAGATCTGCAATCTGCTGGGCGGTCACGGAACCGAAAATCCTGTCCCCTTCACCTACCGCCACGGGAACCGTACAGGATGCCTTCTCCAATGTCTTGGCAAGTAATTCGGCTTCTCGTCTGGACTTCGAATCCTGTGCATCCCTCTGACGATTTGCCTCGTTATATACCGACATATTGCTCTTGTTGGCAACCAGGGCAAGTTTCCGAGGTAAAAGAAAGTTTCGTGCGTATCCATCTTTCACGTCCACAATAGTGCCTGCCGCGCCCAGCTTCTCCAGCTTCTCAGTGAGTATGACCTTCATCTTCGTTTCATCCTGTTCTTTGTCAAAGGGCTCGTTTACCCGAGCCTACGCCTCGTCCTCTTCTGACTCCTCTTCAGACCCCTCACCTTCATCTTCGTCAGTTTCTTCCTCTTCCTCAGCAGCCTCCTCCGTTCCATCATCTTCGGTGGTCTCGGGTTCAGGCGCTTCGGGCTGAGGTAAACTTTCGATCGTCACAATCATGTGTCGAATCACAGATTCATCGAGCCTGCAAGCCCTGTCCAATTCAGAAAGGGACGCGGGTTCGGCCTCGAACTGCATAAACGTAAAATCAGCTTGCTGCTGCTTCTTGATCTCATAGGCCAATTTTCGGACACCCCACCGATCCACTGTGATATCAGTGGCACCGTTCTGCGAAAGCCACTCCTCAAAACGCTTCACAGCTTCGTCTCCACCATCATCTGGAAGTTGAGAATTAACCAGAAGCGACAACTCATATGCTTTTCCCATGGAACAACCTCCCCTTGGGCTATCGGCCCGAAACACGACTGTTCGAGCGGGGTTAGAATGTCGACACCTTACATTACCTTAAGCAGCGGCGCCAACACCAGAGATACTACGGACATCAACTTAATCAGAATATTCATAGAGGGTCCTGAGGTGTCCTTCAAAGGGTCGCCGACTGTATCCCCTACCACGGCGGCCTTGTGAGCGTCGGATCCTTTCCCACCCAGATTGCCCTCCTCAATCCACTTCTTCCCATTGTCGAGGGCGCCGCCACTATTGGCCATCATCAGAGCCATTAATACACCCGAGAGTGTGGCCCCACCAAGCATTCCTCCAAGCGCCTCCGGACCAAGCAGGAAACCAACGGCAACAGGACTCAAAACCGCAACCAGTCCAGGGGCAACCATCTCCCGTAGCGCTGCAACTGTTGAGATGTCAACACATCGACGTGTATCTGGTTTTCCAGTTCCCTCCATCAAACCCGGAATCTCCCGAAACTGACGTCGCACCTCTTCAACCATTTTGAATGCCGCATTACCAACCGAAGTCATGGTCTGGGCAGCCACCAGAAACGGAATCACACCACCAATAAACATGCCAATTACAACAATCGGTTTCGTCAGATCGATCGAATCCAATCCAACGGTCGCCGTATATGCAGAGAAAAGGGCAAGGGCGGTTAACGCTGCAGATCCAATGGCGAAGCCTTTTCCGATTGCTGCGGTTGTATTTCCCAAGGAATCCAGGCCATCTGTTATTTTCCGCGTTTCTGGTCCCAGTTCCGCCATTTCGGATATTCCACCAGCATTGTCGGCAATCGGACCATAGGCATCAACTGCCATCGTGATACCGACTGTCGCCAGCATACCCACCGCCGCGATACCGATCCCGTACAGTCCCGCAAAATGAAAAGCAGACCCTATGGCAACACAGATTCCGAGAACCGGCAGGGCAGTACTTTCCATTCCCACAGCAAGCCCTGCAATGATATTGGTAGCGGGGCCGGTCTCGGACGCCTTGGCTATCCGCCTGACCGGACTCCCACCAGTGTAGTATTCTGTCAGAAGACCTATAGCGATCCCTGTCAGGCCACCGGACAGGATCGTCCAGAAGACACCCTCTGAAAGACCCAACTGTTGAACAGCAAAATAGCTTCCTGCAAACATAAGTATGGCGGCAACGAACGAGGCATATCGGAGTGCAGCTGCCGGATCCAGATACTGAAGTACGCGCATGGACAAAACACCCAGAAGTGAACTGGCCAACCCGATCATCGCAACGATTAACGGCAACTGCATTGTGGCCATCCTGACTGCCTCTGGCCCCGCAGTGCCGGTCAATTTGGCCATTAGCGCTGGACCGGCAGTGGCCGCGATTGCAATGCTAGCCACGATGGACCCTACGTAGGACTCGAATATATCGGCTCCCATGCCGGCTACATCACCAACGTTATCACCCACATTGTCAGCAATTACAGCAGGGTTGCGTGGATCGTCCTCCGGGATTCCAGCCTCCACCTTGCCCACAAGGTCTGCACCCACATCCGCAGTTTTGGTATATATCCCGCCACCAACGCGTGCGAAAAGCGCAATTGAACTTGCGCCCATTGCGAATCCGTTAATAATGACAGCCTGAGAAGGGTTCCCATAAAATTGGAACAATATGCCTACGCCAAGTAATCCAAGACTTGCAACCGCCAGGCCCATAACCGTGCCGCCGGAAAACGCGACACCAAGTGCCTTCGCCTGCCCGAACTGATTGGCCGCAAAAGTTGTTCTAACATTTGCCCGTGTTGCCGCTTTCATGCCTATAAACCCGGCAGCAACAGAACATACCGCCCCCCCAAGGAAGGCCGTGGCAGTTTGAGCCGATATTCCGATATACAGTAATACAAAAACAATGGCGACAAAAACAAGCAGGACCACATACTCTCGTTTCAAGAAGGCCATCGCGCCTTCATGAATCGCATCCGAAATCTCCCGCATCTTCTCGGTACCCACCGGCTGGCGCACGACATAAATGTAGGTCAACAATGCGAACATCAACCCGACCAGTCCGGAAATCGGTGCCCAAATCATACTGCCCTCCCTTCCAACATGAATCCCCCAGTGAACCGGTCTGCCTGATCCATTTACAGCAGGCCGGACTCCGTGACTTCGAAGAAACCTACTCCAGGCTGTTGAAGCGGTTCATCGCCTCTTCAAGGCCACGGTCCACCCAACACTCCAACGCTTCTGACGCTCTCAAAATCTGAGCTTCCACAATCTTTTTTTCATTCTGGAAGAACTCGCCGAGGACGAAATCAATCAGACCGGAACCTGGTGGTGGTTCACCGATTCCCATCCTTAGCCTGGCAATCTCGCAGGAGTCGAGAGACGATGTAACTGAAGAAAGTCCGTTATGGCCTCCATCACTTCCCCGCCTGCGTATTCTGTTCCGTCCCAAATCGAGATGGACATCATCGAATATCACGATCAGATCTTTCAATCTTGGAGAGAACCGGTCCATCACATCGGAAGCGGCAACACCACTACTGTTCATGAACGTGGTAGGTATCACCAGCAGAAGGGGACCGAATTCAAGATCTATCTGAGAGTGAAGGTAGGTGCTGGCTTTAACCCAGCTGCCGTTTCGCCGCTCTGCCAGCGTCTCCACAACTCGAAATCCCAGATTGTGCCGAGTGCCGGCGTATCGTGTTCCAGGATTTCCAAGGCCAACGGCGACATGCACGTTTGCCCCCTTTTACTCCTCGACCTCGTCCTCGTCTCGCTTGCCTCTTTCGATGACTTCTGGCTCCTGTGCCTCCTCGTCCCCAAGAGCCTCTTCTTCTTCCCCATCCTCAGCAGCCTTGGCCACAGTTGGAGGCGCCACCACAAAGACCGAACGGTCGCCCTCGGTAACGATATCCACGTTGCCGTCTACCACCAGGTCGGAGACGTGAATCGTGTCTCCGATATTCATGCCGTATACATCGAAAACAATCTTGTCAGGTATATCAGATGGCAGACATTCGACATCCACCTCATAGAGCATGTGTTCGAGAATTCCACCCTCGGTTCTTACACCCACCGGAATTCCCACGGCTTCCACAGCAACTTCGACCGTAATCTTTTCGGTCATTGAGATCCTCTGGAAATCCACGTGTTGCATTTCGGCCTTCAAGGGGTGATGCTGAATTTCCTTGATGATGGTGGTGTCCTGCCCGTTTCCACCTTCTCCCATTTCCAGGGAAACAAGTGCATTCCTCCCCTGATCGTGAATTATGAGCTCCAGATCCTTTAGGCTTACCGAACAGACGATGGGCGCCAGATTCTCACCATATACAACTGCTGGCAGGCGCCCTTGCTGGCGCAAATGCTTAACTGCCTGCTTCCCAACTGCATCACGAACATCCGCCTTCAACACTACGTTATCTGCCATTGCTTTAGTCCTCCGACCACGTGGGGGCCCGATTCCCGGAACACCTTGACTGTGGCTACAATTTTCTGCCGGGCAGGGATTCGAACCCCGATAAGCGGCACCAAAAGCCGCGGTCTTGCCATTAGACGACCCGGCATCAGAGATAAGTTTGGCGGGGAACCGCCGAAAACGTCTATTCCTGACAGGGACGACAAAGATATACGGGATGTCCCAGATCCACCAGGTTTGAAGCTGCTTGACCGGCCTGAGAAGGGTCTCTAAAAATTCCATAAACCGTAGACCCGCTACCTGAAACTGAACTCACTGCCGCACCCGACTGATGTAACGCGGAAAGTACGCTTCCGATCAGAGGAAAACGGTCGTCCAGAAGCGGCAGGAAATCGTTCTCGAGACACGCTAAAAGACTATCCGGGCAGCATTTCCCGGATTCTTCAACAGAGTTGAGAAACCTACTATATATGGACGTCTCTGTCAAGCCAATTCTCAGATTCTGATAGGCCCATCCACTTGAGACTTCAAACTCCGGGTAAACCAGGACATACGTAAAATCTGGCCGCGCATTGATGAACCGGATTTCATCACCTCTTCCTGAAACGACCGCTGTGCCGCGGTTAAGGAAAAAGGGAACGTCTGAACCTAGAGAAGCTGCGATCTCGTGAATCCGGCAATCACCCAGATCCAGCTTCCACAGTGTATTCAGGACGAGCAGTACATTTGCCGCGTCTGAACTCCCACCGCCGAGCCCGGCACCCACTGGAATTCCCTTGCACAAGGTGATCCGGATGCCTCGCGCTGCATTCCCAAACCTGCTGATGGCATCGGCCGCTCTGTAGACAAGGTTGCGATCGTCGGCGGGCAAAGAATCACAAACAACTTCGAATCCTGCCCGATCCATCCACTCGAAGGCAATTTCATCGAACAAGTCAATCGTCTGAAACAAGGAATGGATGTTGTGGAAACCATCCTTCCTTCTATCCAGAATCTTGAGTCCAAGATTCAACTTTGCCGGGGCCCTGACTCGGTAGATACTCATTGGATTTGTGTTCCTTCCAAATCTCTTGGCCTGCCAAAGTTGCAGGTTAAAAATAGTTTTGAATTTCCTGAGTTTACGGCCTTCGTGTCGAAGGGATTGCGGATGAGAGCGATTAATTTAGACATTGACCTGTACAATCAAATGAGATAAATTCTCCCAGGCCTTTTTATTGTGGAGGTAAACATAATAAAAATATCCATTTCATGCCTATTTTTCTAAACATCGGAGCACCTGCCCAATGCCGTTTTTAAGCCATCGATCAATATCCCTTCTGGTGATATTAATAATGTTTCCCGTTGTCCTGCATACCCAGGGCCTGTCCGATGAAAAGGAAAATTTCGACCTCGCTCAGCGGCTTTTCGAGGACGGCGACTATGCCAATGCGGCGCAAGAATTCAGTCGATTTTTCGAGAATTATCCCACCAGCGACAGACTTCCCACCGCACTTCTTCGACTGAGTCTGACGTATTATAACAGCGCGAACTACAAAAAGGCGATCGAAGCCTGCCAGAAGTTCATCGACCAGTACCCCAAAAGGCTCGAAGTCGCAACAACTATGAGAAGAAAGGCCGAGGCTCACCAGATGCTTGGGGAATTCACAAGAGCCGGGCAGGCTTACCAAGAGGTCCATAACGCCTACCCGGGAGGTGAGTATGCGCCGCAGGATCTGCTTTCCGCCGGATACAATCACCACAAAGGCGGAGACCTGGAAACTGCAGAAAGGGTATTCAGAGATTTAATCTCCCAGCATTCCGGATCACCCCTTTACTATGAAGCGACATACAACCTTGGTCTTGTTCTGCTTGAAGCAGACCAACTCGAAGAGGCTCTGGCACAGTTCCATGCGATTGTGAACTATCCGGAACCTACCGAACGAAAGCCGGATGCCTTGCTCGAAATCGGAAAAGTCGCACTCTTCACAGACGATCTGAAAGCTGCCGAAAAGACCTTCGCCAAGCTAAGAAAACAATACCCCGTCAGTGGGTCCGCGCAAACCTCCTATCTGGTTCTGGCTTCCTGGTTTGCCGCTGCCGAAAAGTGGGAAAGTGCGGAACAGATATACCGGCAGGCCAGATCAGATCTGCCGCGCAATGAAAACAGGCAACTTGCAGTGCTGGGTCTTGCACACGTGACCCGGAAGCTGGGGCAGAAAGAAGAGGCACTGAGTCTGTATACACAGTTTCTGAATGTCTATCAGGATTCCCCGCACCTTGCTTCGTGTTGGCTGGGTCTGGGTCGCGCCTCGGTAGATTTAGGCGACTTTAGAAAGGCAATGGCTGCGTTCGACAGGTTGCAAGATGAGTTTCCCGATTCTGAATCCAGTATAGAAGCCTACAGCGATATCGGTGATGTGTGGCGCAAACTCGGCACACCCGGCAAAGCGCTTAAGGCTTACGAGACATATAGAGACAGAGCCAGTGGTTCAGAGGCACGGGCATCCGCCCAGCTAAGAATCGGCCTTACTTATGAAAAGGACCTTGATTGGTTCGATATGGCGGTTGAAACCTACCGTCGGGTCATCGATACCACACTTCCCAGATATGCCTCGGAGGGACAGTTCGGCATTGCCAGGACATTCGAAAAAACGGGTCAGTTTGCCCTCGCCACCCGGGAGTACAGCCGTTACATTAAGAACTACCCGGATGGGCGAAGAGCCAGGGAATCGGAAAACAGAATCAAACTTCTCAGTGAATTTGAACCGAATATCCATGGCGCACTTGCCGATTCGCTCGTAGCGCTCCTTTCTCGCCTGCCGGAGGTGTCGAGCAGCCCGGATTCTCGTTTTCAACTGGGCAAATTCCTTGCGGCCAGTTCACGACACACGCCTGCCGCCGAGCAACTGATATCGTTTCTCGCTACCGACTCCTCTTCCGGTCACGCCCCGGAAGCCGCTTATCTACTGGGTGAATCCTTGCTCGCCTTGTCCAGGAAGTCTCAGTTGGAAAGTAAAGACACGGAGGCGGGAGAATATCGGGCAACGGGACTGGATGCGCATCGAAAAGTGTTAGGAAATTATGCTAAAAGCGAATGGTCGGACGATTCCGCCATTTCCGTCGCAGAAGCAGAGGCCCAACACCTGTTTCCCGACACGACCAGAGCCCGATATCTTCTGGATGCCTACCGGAAATTCCAGAGGAAAAATCCCCGTAGCTCCCGTCTGTCATTCGCCAGATTACGAATAGCGGATGCCCACCGATTCCTTGGGGAATTTGAAATCACCCATCTGGACACCGCACAAGAGATATATGCTGAAATAGCCTCTTCGGACACCGGCGCCAATCTGAAGGAACACGCCGTTTTCGGGATGGGCTTGTGTCAGGCATTTGCAGAAAACCATATAGCAGCAGAAGAGACCCTTCGTTCCTTCCTATTCGATTACCCTCGCAGCCCACTGGCTGACGAGGCACAGTATCATCTTGGTCGTACCTTTCTGGAAAGGGGCTTGTACCGCAGTGCAGCTGACGAGCTCTCGGAGTTGCTGGTATCGCCATCATCGCTGGACCTGGAAGGCGCCTGCAGATCGCTGCTGGCAGAATGCTATTTTCGCCTGGGAGATTTCAAAAAGGCCATTAAGATAGACGAGGGCCTCCTTCTGCGTCGACTCGATGGACGGTTACTCAAGCGGCTCGCAACTGCCTATCAGGAAGACCAGCAGCCTGACAAGGCGGTTAGAACTTACGCCAATTTTCTGCGGAACTTTCCGAATGCGACGGACGCCGATTCTATTGCTTTCCATCGAGCAGAATTAATGTCCTTTATGGACCGGAAACCTGAAGCAATAGCAGCCTTTCGCGAGTTCGGTGGAAAGTTTCCAGAAAGTCCGCTCCAAAATAAGGCTAACAGATCCCTCGCGGATCTCTTGTTTGCCGCAAATGATTATGAATCGGCGCTTAGTATTTATCGGAGTATTCCTGAACAGTACCAGACCGAGTCTGCTGCAGGACACGCGGTAGTCTGTCTATACAGGCTAAAACGACTAAAGGAAGCGAAAAAGGCCACAAACCAGTACAAGAAGTCATTTCATAATGTTACGGATTGGCTCGCAAGATTCAAAATTGAAGAGGGAAAATACGAATTGGAAGCGGGGAGGAACAAGAAGGCGCGGAGTATATTCGGAGAAGTACTGAAAAAAAGTGCCGCTCAAGCGATCAGGTCCGAGGCAAGCTACTATCACGCACAGGCGCTGAAGAAGGAAGGGAAACACGAGGAATTTCTTGGGGCCCTGAGCGCCTATGTGAAAGCTTATCGAGACAGCCAGGATTGGGCGAGAGCCACACTTGAGCTTGCCGACCTTTACTACGAGGGCGAGGACTTTGCCCGGGCTTCCAGGGCTTATCAGCAAGTCCTCGACGTTGGCGTTGCCCAAGAGGAGCGGCCGGAAATTTTGCTAAAATTAATGAAGGTGCACAAGAACCAGAAATTCTTCGATACGGCCATTGCCTACGCTCGCAGATTCGTAACGGATTACCCTCGGAGCGAGCAAGCAACCGACACCAGGATGGATATCGGGAATATGCTGCAGGCAAAAGGGAACCACCGCCAGGCGATCCAGGAATTGAAGCCGCTTCAAAAAGTCGTGAAAGGGGACGATTGGTCCAGCGTGCAGCACACAATCGCCCTCAGCTATCTGGCGCTTAAAGACATTGAGAGTGCAACCAGAGAATTCCTCAAACTCCAGTACCAGTTTCAGGGGTCAGCCCTTTGGCTGGCCAGTGCCCACTACGGGTTGGCAGACTGCTACGAAGCCCGGGGAGCCTACAAGGAAGCCATACAGGAATTGGAAGAAATTCAGCGTCGTTTTGGTCCAACAAGCAATTTTGGTATAACGGCCGGTGACAGAATTGGTAAATTGCAGTCCCTGATTGTCAATGCTCCCCGTTACTCAACGCCGGACAAACAAGAGTAGGCCAACGATAAACTTGGAGGGCGTCGCATGCACAGTGAACTCCTGAAGGTGGTTCCCCTGTTTGAAGGGCTGAACGATGACGAACTCAGCGCCCTGTCTCAGGTCGCCTTGCCACGGGTCTTTCCGAAAGATCGAGTAGTGATAATGGCGGAAGACGAAGGGGACACATTATTCGTAATATCAACCGGACAGGTGAAGGTCAGTATCGTGAGTGAGGACGGCCGCGAGGTGATCCTCTCGATGCTGGGGAAAGGCAATTTCTTTGGAGAAATGTCATTACTGGACGGCCATCCCAGATCTGCCAATGTCACAACCATGCAGGAAACTGAATTACTCATGGTCCGAAGAGCTGATTTTCTGAGACTGGTACAGAACAAACCTCAGATTGCCATAAAATTGCTCGCGGTGCTCGCAAGCAGATTGAGGAAGACAGACCGTAAAATCGAAGGGCTCGCACTCTCTGACGTTACAGGAAGAATCACACAGACCTTGCTGCAACTTGCTGAGGAACAGGGTTCAACTACCCCGGAGGGGGTCGTCATTCACAATAGACCTACCCACCAGGATCTGGCAAACATGTCAGGGACCACCCGAGAAACGGTCTCCCGTGTCTTGAAAAGGCTCGAAAGCCAGGGCTACATCGTGCATAAGGGTAAGGACCTGCTGGTTGTCGGTGCAGATCTACCCGATTCCGACTCCTGATCTTGAATTCTGTTCAGAATCCGAACATTCTGTAGGTTTCTCACGTGATACAGACATTAAATGGCCGATAGCAACCCAACTGCAAAAGATGCGCTAATTGTCGTTTCCGATGCGGAAATCGGCAGGATACTCAGAAGCGAGATAGAGGCCGGTGGTTGGCGCACCATCGTAACCAACAGCATTGGGTCCGCACGAAAGCTACTTCAGCGTGAATCTGTCGATCTGCTTGTGCTTGATGAAACGAATTTGAATGAGGCTTCTGAAGAGCTCGGCAAACTACTTTCGACGCCCTCGAATAACACTTCGCTTCTGGTCCTCGCCTTGCCCGGGAATACGAATCTACAGGGCCTGCTCAAAGGGTTGGAGCCCAGTGCGATACTTGATTTTCCACCGGACCCTATTCAGCTCAGACAAGCGCTTCGTCAGATTCAGGAAAAACGAAATCGTACAGGAAACTCAATGATACTGGGTCAATCTGAAGAGATGCAGCAAATTCGCGAAACCATTGAACAAATTGCCGATACACCTGTGGGAGTTCTGATCACGGGCGAAAGCGGATCGGGTAAAGATCCGGTAGCCCGATCAATCCACGAGATGAGCGGACGGAAAGGGTCCAGGTTTGTTACGATAAACTGCGGGGCAATACCTGAAACACTGCTTGAAAGTGAATTGTTCGGCCACGAAAAAGGGGCATTCACGGATGCACGAACACAACGGCAGGGCGTCTTTGAGGCGGCAGCCGGCGGTACCGTATTCCTGGATGAAATAGGAGAAATGTCGCTTGCCGCACAGGTTCGTCTTTTGAGAGTGCTCGAGGCAAGGGAAGTGACCCGGCTTGGGAGCACCCATCCCATCCAGGTGGATGCCAGGGTCATTGCGGCAACGAATAAGGACCTTGCGCAGGCCGTAGAAAAAGGCACGTTTCGAGGAGATCTTTATTACAGACTGAAGGTTGTAGAAATCCGGGTTCCTCCACTCCGCGAAAGACCCCAGGATATACCTGTGCTGGCAGAACACTTTGTCGATACCTACAACGCCGAGCACGGCGTGCCACCGATTCGTTTCGACGCCGATTCGCTCGCCCTGCTTCAAACCTACAGTTGGCCGGGCAATATTCGAGAACTCAGAAACCTGGTGGAAAGACTGATGGTCCTTTCTCCCAACCGGACAATTGGCACGGACGATGTCTCCAAACATCTTCAGGATCTGGGGGCTGAACGAGCTGCCTCCCCGGATTGGCCGCTACCCGTGCAGCTGAACAAGTCATCTGAAGAGTCTCACCGCGATCTTCTTTACTGGGCAATCCTTGAAGTGGCTCGGGACATCAAAGAACTGAAGGCATATCTGATTGATGCACCGCAGGATATCAAGTCACTCCCTGTCTACCACCCGGAATACCCATCCTATGTGGACAAAGGCAAAGAGGTGGAGTACACGGAAACCGATGTCTCAGAGAACGATGATATTCGACCATTAAGGGAAATTGAGAAAAAGGCGATCGAAAGAGCGCTTAGATCCACAGGTGGTCACCGAAAAAAGGCAGCAAAACTCCTCGATATGCCCGAACGTACGCTGTATCGCAAAATTCAACAGTACGACCTCTAAAAGATTTCGGTCAGAAGCTGCAGGCTCCCGCCCACAAGGGCTTGAAAGTGGCCTGTCTTCTGGCCATTTTTGTACCCAATCCCACGGAAAAATACACAATTCCTGGAACTTCCGGAGACTGAGAAAGGTTTAACCGGCAATACAATGCACTGATGCGTACTTTCAAGAATGGGCGAATTTATCCAGAGGCTCGAAAGGAGTTGGTAAGAATGAAATCAAGGATTTCTAAAGGAACAAAGTGTCTGGTGTTGCTGAGTGTATTTCTGTGGTCTTTCCCCATAATGGCACAGAACGAGGAAACGCAGGCGTTGAAGCAGCTACAAAATTTCAACAAGGCGTTCACGCACATCGCAAGACAGATCACACCCACAGTGGTGACGATCAGCACGAAGCAAACCGTTGTTCGTACCGAAATGGGACGAAGAACCTTTCCTTTTCAGCCCTTCTTCCAGGAGCCCGGGCGAAGGCACCCGAAGGGACACGAAGAGGAACGGGATGGCCTTGGATCGGGAATCGTGATTACTCAAGATGGCTACATTTTAACGAATCATCACGTTGCGGGGAAGGCCGATCAGATAACCGTAATCTTCAGCGACAATAGAGAATTCGAAGCAGAGCTTGTAGGCGCGGACTCACTGACGGATGTGGCCGTGATCAAGATCGATGCAAAGGGTCTGCCCTCAGCGAAAATAGGAAATTCTGATCACCTGGAGATCGGCGAATGGGTATTGGCAGTCGGGGCACCAATGGATCTGCGATCCACGGTGACATCAGGAATTGTCAGTGCGCTGGGACGTAATCTGGACATCATAGCAGACAGGACAGGGTTTGCTATCGAAGACTTTATCCAGACGGATGCGGCAATCAACCCTGGAAACTCTGGTGGCGCACTCGTGAACCTGAAAGGTGAGCTAGTTGGTGTAAATACCGCCATTGCCACATCAAATCGCGGCTTCGTGGGATACGGATTTGCAATACCCATAAACCTGGCCAAGAAAGTGATGGATGACATTGTTGCCCACGGCAGGGTACGAAGAGGGTTTCTGGGTGTTGGGTTGGAGAAGGTTACAGCAGGAATCGCCGACGCCTTTGGCCTCGACCGTCCTCGGGGGGTTCTGATTGCAACAGTCTATACCGAAACACCTGCAGAAGCTGCCGGGCTCCGCGTTGAGGACATTGTCCTAAAGGTGGATAACAGGGAAGTCAACCGTCCAAACCAGATACAGAGCCTTATTGCCAGGAAACACCCTGACGACATTGTTCATCTTGAAGTCCGGAGAAAAGGTAAAACACTCAACCTGAAGGCCAAACTCGGTGAGCAAATCGGGGACTTCAGCTCGGCTTCAGCTTCCCCTCCGACACCAGGGAAATCGGAGCACTATGGCCTTACGATCCAGTCCATCACCCCGGAAATCATTGAGAGTTTTGGCCTGGACAGTGAGGTCGAAGGCGTGATCGTGGCGAATACTGAAGTACGAAGCCCTGCACGTAATGCACAATTTCGTGTTCACGATATTATCTTCAAGGTTCGCCAGGGGAATATAGAACGAGACATTGGTTCGGTAGAGGATTTCGATGCCGCACTCGAGCAACTGGAGAAGGGCAGAAATGCTGCGTTTTCCGTTCGACGAGGACGCTCGCGCATCTTTTTGACCATGAAAATTCCATTATAGATCTTAAATCCGAGCCATGCCGTTAATGACGCGCCCGCCTACCAAAGACTTCCGCGCTCCAATTCCAGAAGCGCTGACTTCCACCCCGTGCCATAGGCAAATCCGGTCAGCGCACCTTTGGAGCCCACTACCCTATGGCATGGAATCACTATCGGCCAGGGATTTTTGCCCAAAGCGCTACCAACCGCCCTCGCAGCACCTGGAATTCCAAGCGTCCTGCTGATGCCCCCGTACGTTCGGGTCTCACCGTATGGGATTTCGCGCACAGCCGTCCACACACGGCGCTGAAATGGCGTATGGTCATCCATGCGAACAGGGCACTCGACAGTGACATGTTCTCCCGGAAAATAGCACAAGAGATCCTGGACAACCGTGTCTCCTTCCCCATTTGGAGCGCGGCCTTCCAAAATTCTCACGGAAAGTTTTCTCTCTAACCGCGCGAACTCTCCGAATCGAAGGTCCTTTAGGATTCCGTGGAACCAGCTCACACGGATACTACAAATCCTGTTTCGATCTCCACGTAATCCAATCATTTGCCCTTGAATCTAATCGATTTGTAGAGTATCCAAGTGCCCTTCTGGATGCTGACTTCTCCCGTACTATCGTAGTAGATCTGGAAGATCTACTTTCCGTCAGTAAGCACATTGTAGTAATGTCGTCCATACTCTGGATGACTGCGAAGCGGTTTCCGGCCATCTCGCCAATCTGCTACAACACCCACCACACGGTCCCACACGCCACGCCAGCAAAACCGATGCGGAGCTCTGCTACCTTCAATTGCCCGGTCCTCGTACGCAGGGATATCCACAATCTGGTTTATCAGACCGGACACTCGATCTGCCCATTCATCGACCATCAGGTAACTTGAAACAACCTCGCCTCGGTTCCGGTGCTTTTTTGCCAGACGAATTGCAGGTTGATAAGGCAATCGTCTATTTTCTGAACCCTTGGAGAAGCGTTTCCCAATCCAGAGCAGAAATCTGGTGGGGGACGGCAATAGGATACCCTGGCGTGAGATTAGAGATCGACGATTTCAGTACACATTGAATCAAGATTCAGTATTCCCACCGTACACCTCCCTGTCACCCATCCCCCGGCTTCCCCAGGATTAACGACCAGAGGAGGACCGTTTCTCAGATCGATCTTGTGTGTGTGGCCATAGAGGATCACGTCAAACTTTCCGCTGGAAGCCAGCGCATCCACTTCATCGGGCTCGTGCAGCAGCAGCATACGCTTTCCATGATGTTCGAACGAAAAGGGCGCGCGATGTATAGGGCCCAAGCTTTCAAACTGTGTACGCAGACCAAACCGCTCCCCATCATTGTTCCCGAATACACCCATGAACGGCATACGCAATCCCGCCATCCATTTTGCATTGAAGGGAGCAATATAATCTCCCCCGTGTAGCACCAATCCCAGGTCTCTCTCATTGAAAAGCGTGACAGCTTTCTCAACCGATTCCTTATTGTCGTGCGTATCTGTGATCAGCCCGATCAGGTGAGGATTGTTCATGAAGGCTCCTTGAGCAGATTCCGGTGGGGATCCCACTGACCGGAAGAGGGTGGAAGAATTCGGCATAATCTTGCTACTCTCCGCGTTATGATTCTCACTCCAACGGTTTTAATTCCTTAAAGTTTCCGCCGACTCTTCCGAAGTAGAACTGAGAAGTTTGGCACTTCCGAAAAACCCCTTTAAACGCTCACGGATACGGTCAAATGCTGGGAAGTTTGTGATTGACAAACGACATATATTAATGTAAAATATCCAAATAGGTTCATGTGGAGGTTCTTGTTAAACTGATGGAGTTCCTGTAAACGTATGTTATTCAATCCCTTCAAAAAGGGTGGAGGCGGAAAGAAACGGACCTCCCTCGAGACCGTTCTAAACGACCTCACTCAGAAGGCCCCGTCTTCTGCCAACTGCAGTCAGGTGAAAACCCATACTGGCGAGGAGGCGAATGAGGATCTGGGTCGTGCATTTCTCTTCAAATATAATCAGGACCTGTTTGTTCACAATAAGAATAAGGTGTTTTACATTTCCACTCCCGATGGCATTAAAGCCCAGGACAAATCGCTCCTTACGGGAAAAGATGAAGTAATCCACCTCTGGTTTCTGTTCAACCGTATCCCGCACACTCTGGATTGTAGGGTCATGGGCCGCATCCGGTTTCCTAACGATATGCTCGGTGAACTAGACCCGCGGGTACCGCTTGCTTACGCCTTGAAACCGGTGGGCGTGATCCGGAAAACAGACAAGAGACAGTTCCTGCGATACTCTCATAAAGTAGGACACGGCGGGATGAGAGTGTATTCGCAAGTACTGTTCGACCTCTATATTACAAACACTGATGTGACATTTCCAGAAACAGGGAGTTTACCCTCCTATTTGAACGACTTCAACTTTGTGCCATTCTCGGAGCAGGCAGAGGTTGCGGAAGAAAAACCTGAAGAAGTCGTGAAATTTATGAAGAATTCCCTTCGAGTCAACAGTCGGGAAAATCGAGTCGTATTTGTTGGGAAGCCCCACATGGAGGAGCGAACCAATAAGGTCTCATTGCTTGAAATGGGTCAGTCCGATGTGCTGGGTCTGGAGACCTCCAAAGATGAATCCAGAACCTTTTATATTCGTAAGCCACCCAGAATGAGCAGTGACAGAAATGATCCGTTTGGACTGCAGGAAGGCGATACGATCGTTCTAGGGTTCAACACAAGGGTATCCACCGAGTCACCAACGGAGTATTACGAACTTGTTTCAGAAGTCACACGTGTCGGCACCGAAAACATGACGGTCCGGACGAATGGAGATATCCGGAAGGAAGCGGGCATTCCGGTAGAAATGGATGACTTTAGCGTTGGTGGAATAAAAGTCGAGGCCAACGATGCACTCCTGACTTATTTCCTAGGCGATGAGCATAAAGCCATGCCCCTTGAAGACAAGATTGAAGCTCTGGAAAGCTCCTGCTATCTGCTGAACTTTTATCCGAAGCTGAGATTTAATCGGGAGACCAACGTTTACGAACCAGAATTACCCATGAGGATACAAATCCTCGGAAAGGTGGTCAGGACCGAGACCTCTACTCCTCAGGAGGACGAACCTGCCGAGATAACAGGAATGGGTATGAAGTTCTACTATGATCCTTCTGAGTACTCCCGCGACACATTCAGTTATGATCGGTGGGAACTGATCAGAGACTTCAAGGAAAACAAACACTTCAGAGAGGTTCACAACTCGCTGAACGGTCTGATCGCTTTCTTGGAAAGTCAAAGCAGGTAACTTTTCGATTCAGAGATGCCCTAAATTGGATGGAATTCATGTATTTCTCCTCAAGCAAGACCCTACCCCGGCCATCTTTCTTCCCCTACCTGTCCCCACGTCAGGTCCATCCTCAGCATCATTAAGAAGTCATCTTCTTGCAAAGATCACAGTATGCCGAATTACCCGCGGGCTCAGATTCTTGTTCCCCAAGGGGATTCTTATGCGAACCCACAATGTGATATCCGAACCAGGAGCGCTCTCAGATGCCCGTTTTGAAAATTGGTCTCCCCTCCGGTAGCTTACAGGAGTCCACGTTGAACCTTTTTGCAAAAGCCGGCTACCGAATCCGTGTCAGTCACAGGTCCTACACGCCCAGTATCGATGACCCGGAGTTGGAGGGCCTCTTCCTGAGAGCTCAGGAAATTGCCCACTATGTCGAACGCGGCATTCTGGACGTTGGCCTTACAGGTCAGGACTGGATTCTTGAACACGATGCAGATGTGATCGAAATCGCAGAACTGCAATACAGCAAGGCTACGGCGCAAGCTGCGCACTGGGTTATAGCAGTGCCGGAGGATTCACCCATCAAGACAGTCAAAGATCTTCAGGGCAAGAGAATCGCTACCGAGCTCGTTAATGGGACAAGGAACTACCTGAGGGATCGGGGAATTGAAGCAGAAGTTGAGTTTTCCTGGGGATCCACCGAGGCAAAGGTTCGAGTTCCGGGACTGGTGGATGCGATCGCTGAGATCACCGAGACCGGATCCTCCCTTCGAGCAAACAAGCTCAGAATCGTAGACACCATTTCTGAGACCACCCCGAGGTTTTTTGCGAACCGGAGTGCATGGGAAAATCCGTGGAAAAGAGAGAAGGCACAGAATATCGCCACCCTGCTATTGGGTGCCTTTCATGCCGAGGATAAAGTCGGTCTCAAGATGAATGTAGAAAGAGGCAACCTGGACCAGGTGGTAAAACTGCTGCCCGCACTCAACAATCCAACGATATCCAGCTTGCTTAACGGGAACTGGGTTGCCATCGAAGTTATTGTCGATGAGCGGGTTGTCCGGGACATTATCCCTCAACTCAAGAAAGTAGGAGCTGAAGGGATCATCGAATACCCGCTCAACAAAGTAATTTACTGACAATTTCAACAGCAGGAAGCAATGATTGAAACCATTTCATATGAGTCGGCTTCAGGTTCAAAGAAACTGAGCGCCATTCTCGGTAGAACCACAGATTTCACCACTGAACTTGAAGCATCAGTTCAGAATATCATTCGTGATGTGAAAACTCGTGGCGATGCAGCAGTTTTGCAGTATACGGAACAATTTGATGGTGTGAGAATGAATCGGGAGGAACTCCGTGTGCCTGTGGCGGAGATCGAGGGCGGTTATCGAAAATCCGACCCTGCCCTGATCGAAGGACTTGAGGCTGCGGCGTCGAATATCGAGCGATTTCACAAGAGTCAAAAACAGAGCTCGTGGTTCATCGAAGACGGTGATGGCGTGATCCTTGGCAAACGGGTCTTGCCGATTGATAGCGCCGCAGTACTGATTCCGGGCGCAAGTGCACCTTTGTTCTCCACACTCTTGATGGCCGCCATTCCAGCACGAATCGCCGGAGTCTCTCGCATCTGTATGGCCACCCCGCCCCAGCCGGACGGCAAAGTTCACTCTGCCGTGCTTGCTGCGGCCCATATGATGGGAATCACAGAGATATATCGGGTCTTTGGTGCACAGGCGGTAGCCGCTTTGGCATACGGAACTGAGACGATCGATTCTGTGGATAAACTGGTGGGCCCGGGTCATCCATCCGTACAAATAGCCAAGAAAATGGTCTATGGCAGTGTTGACATTGATATGGTCGCCGGGCCCAGCGAAATCGTTATCCTTGCAGATGACTCTGCGGAGCCTGCCTTCGTGGCGGCAGATCTGCTTTCGCAAGCAGAGCACGGAAGCGGATTTGAAGCTTCCGTCTGTATCACGACCTCATCCCAACTGGCTGAAAAGGTAAGTTCGGAACTGAATCGACAAGTCGCGGACCTGAGTCACAAAGAGAAAATCACCAGGGCCCTGGAAAATTTCGGTGCAATCGTCGTTGTCAAGGACCTCGACGAGGGCATTACCCTGGTAAATGAAATTGCACCTGAGCATCTAGAATTGATGGTCAGGGAGCCCTGGACCAAACTTGACAAGATACGGCATGCCGGCGCCGTGTTTTTGGGTCCTGCCTCCTCCGAACCGGTTGGCGACTACTTTGCCGGAACCAATCATATATTGCCAACCGCCAGATCCGCCCGCTTTGCGTCATCGGTGGGTGTGGAAACCTTTATGAAGAACATGAGTGTTATCGCCTACACAAATCAGCGGCTGCAAAAGTGTGGGAGACAGATTATAGCCCTTGCGGAGGAGGAAGGGTTGGATGCACACGCGAACGCGATTCGGATCCGCCTTGAGAAATCAGAGAGCAGATAATGTATGCGGAACTGGGAATAACACTGTGAACCGTGGATCAGGAAATGCACCTCTTGACAGAATCCGTTCAGAGGTCCGAGCCATAGAAGGCTATCACCTGAAGGCTTATGATTGCCCGATAAAGCTCAATCAGAATGAAAGCCCTTTTGACGTCCCTGAGGATCTCAAGGATCTGATCCTTCAGCGTGTGAAGAACTGCAGGTGGTCGCGGTATCCCGAGCCGATGCCGACGGACCTTGTCGATGCCCTGGCGCAACGTGCAGGTTGGACTCCAGAGGGAACGATTGTTTGCAACGGATCCAACACACTGGTACAATTGGTATTGTCGGTAAGCACGACCTCAGGCACCAAAGTGGTCATTCCATCACCGAGTTTCTCGCTTTATAGTCTGTATGCAGAGATCTTCGGTGGCCGTGTAATCAGTGTGGATCTCACTTCGGATTACCGTTTCGACCTGAACCGAATAAGTGAGGCTGTTAAAGGGAATAATGCAAATTGTGTTATTCTCTGTTCGCCGAACAATCCAACTGGATGTGTAATATCTAGCGAAGAACTTGAGGAATTGCTGAGTTCAACCGATGCTCTGGTTATGGTGGATGAGGCATATGGAGAGTTCAGCGATTCATCGGCCGTGAGCCTCCTGTCAAATTACCCAAATCTCATTATACTCAGAACATTTTCCAAGGCATTAGGGGCTGCAGGTATACGGGTGGGCTATCTCCTGGCACATCCTCAGATTACCCGGGAGATCCTCAAAGCGAAGATTCCATTTGACATCAACGTATTTTCTCACGCGGCCGCAATGTGTATCCTTGAACAAGGTGATCTGGTAGATGAACGTGTTGCCTTCATCCGCAGGGAAAGAGATCGCGTGTTCGAAGGGATCGAACAGACGTGCGGCGCCAGGCCATACCCATCGCATGCGAACTTGATCCTGTTTGAAGTGGACGATCCTTCATTCGTATTTCAGTCGCTTGTCGAACAGGGCGTGCTCATAAGGAATGTTACCAGCTATCCAATGCTTTCAAGAGCACTGCGCGTAAGCATTGGCACTTGCGAAGAGAACAACCAATTCCTCGCTGCACTCACCGAAACCCTCAAGGGGTCAACAACCTCTTAGAAACAACCGAATAGTTCAGATCTTAGCGAAAGGTTAATCGCGATGTCCGGTTCAAGAACCTCACGCATCCAGCGTAAAACAACGGAAACTGAAATTGACCTGGAAATCGACCTGGACGGGTCGGGTGCCTGCAAAGTAGAAACCGGCATTGGTTTTTTCGACCATATGTTGAATGCGTTTTCACGGCACGGTCTGCTGGATCTTGAGGTCGCTTGCAGAGGAGATCTGGAGGTTGATGCCCACCACACGGTGGAAGACATAGGGATCTGTCTGGGCATGGGCGTTTCAGAAGCATTGAGTACAAAATCTGGAATTTCAAGATTTGGTCACAGCTATGTCCCTATGGACGAAGCCCTGGCAAGATGCTGCATCGACCTATCAGGTAGACCCTACTTGGTTTACAATGCTGATTTTTCACAAGAGATGGTTGGCGTCTTTCCTACGGCATTGTGCGAAGAGTTCTTCAGATCCATGGCGGTTCATGGCCAGATGAATCTGCAAATCGACCTGATCAGGGCAACCAATGCCCATCATGGGGTTGAGGCGATATTCAAGGCTGTTGCACGAGCATTGCGTATGGCCTGCGAACCCGATCCCCGGGTAGGTGGAATTCCCTCTACCAAGGGTGTATTGTGACCAGGCCTGCAGTGTTTCTGGACCGCGACGGGACCATCAACGTAGAACGCAGCTACATTACACGACCAGAAGAAATACAGTTGATTCCGGGTGCCGATGATGCGATCGCCAAACTGAAAAATGCGGGCTATGCTGCAGTCGTTGTCACTAACCAGGCCGCAATTGCGAGAGGGCTCCTGACCGAAACCGAGCTGGACCGGATTCACCAGCACCTTCAACAGCAGCTCAAGGCTTCGGGTGCAGCTCTTGACGGGATTTACCATTGCCCGCATCACCCGGACTTCCCAACCAACTCCACAAGACTCGCGTGCGACTGTCGAAAACCTGAGCCCGGTCTCATTTTCAGAGCAGCTCAGGATCTGGAGTTAGACTTGAAACAATCTTACATGATTGGTGATAGTCTCACGGATCTCCAGGCAGGATGGAACGCAGGCTGCCACGCGGCGCTGGTACTCACGGGTCACGGCAAGAGAACGCACTCGGAGCTTGGAGAGGATGATCTCCAACGTACCTACATGATTGCCGACTCTCTCGAAGATGTCGCTTCCAGGATCTGCGGATGACGAACCAGTGAGAATCCTGCACACCATTTACGACGACATGGACAACCCCTGGTGTGGCGGGGGTGGTGCACAACGTGCAATGGAGATCAACCGGAGATTGGCGGATCGGCACCAGATCAAGATGCTCGTGGGCAACTATCCGGGAGCTCCGGCAAAGGAGACCAAGAATGGTGTCCAAATTTCACGAATTGGAAGCGCCCTGAATTACCCCGCAAGCCGGTTGAGTTATTCTGTCCTGGCATCCCGAGCCCTGCTTTCAGAATCCTTCGACCTGTGGGTCTACAACTTCTCGGCGTTTTCTCCCGTACTGGCAGGCGCGAGGAACCGGAACCGCTGCATACTGGAATTTTTTCACGTGCTCGCTGGGCACGCCCTGAAGAAACGTCCATTGGTCGGCCTACCGGCAATCCTGATAGAATTGTACACGCTTGGCTCATATTCAAGATTGATTGGCATTTCTCCCAGCGTATTAAATCAGATCAGAAAGAGGGTGTCTGGCAAAGACCTGAACCTTGTTTATACAGGAGTCAGTCAGTCCAGCTTTGACGTGGCAGGACCAACGAAGGACTACATACTCTACTTCGGTAGGCTGGATACATACACCAAGGGTCTCGATCTCCTGCTCAAGGCGTTCTCCCGGATAGGTACGACTCACCCGAAGGTTCGACTCATCCTTGCCGGCCGTGGCACGGAAAAGAGAATCGGAGAACTTCAAACGCTCTCAAGCGAATTGGGAATACAGGACCGCGTCGAAATCCTGGGTCCGGTTTCGGAGCAAGAAAAACAGATGCTGTTCGGGGGGGCCCTTTTCAAGTGTATGCCATCCAGATATGAGGGATGGGGAATTGCTGCCATTGAAACCGGCGCTGCGGGAAAAGCCGTGATCGGAACCAGGATTCCCGGTCTCGTAGACGCGATTCGTCACGAACAAACTGGTTTGCTCATAGACCCTGAAAGTGTGGCTTCGCTGGCCGAGGCAATGGATCGGTTGCTCTGTGAACCTGAACTCAGAAACAGATTGGGTGCTGCCGGTCGTAAATGGGCCCGCAGATTCTCATGGGACAGGATCGCCAACGACCAGGAGCAGGTTTATTTGAAGGCCTTCGATTCCCTCAACAGCCGGCATGACAATACTTATGCATAAACACGTAAACGCTTCTGTTGGACTATTTTTTCTTTGTGTTTACGCCCTGTTTGCAGGCGGGCACTATGGTGGCGATGGATTCTGGAGTTATCTAACGGCGCAGAGTCTGGTGCTAGACGGGGATGTGGTGCTGGGAGACAGGCCATTCCTGGTTAAGGAGATGGTCAACCAGTATGCGGAGACGGCGGGCGAGGGGGTCACTTCTGCGCTCGGGAAAAAGCACTCCATGTATGGCCTTGGGCTTGCGCTTCTGGAAATTCCGTTCTTCACAATCGGCCATCTGCTCTCAATCGTATTTGCCGGAGTACCTTCTGATTACCTGACCATGTTTGCCGTTTCCATGACGAATGTCGTGATCTCATCAGTCTCCTGTGTAGTCTTCTTTGCTATGGGGAGGGCCCTGGGATTCGGAAGAAAACGTATCCTGTGGATCACAGGATTTTTCGGCCTGGGATCCATTGCATTCCCTTACGCATCATATGGGTTTTCCGAACCCTTGCTCCTGGCTTGTTTCCTTGGAACGGCATATGCACTTCTTATGTATCGGAGGCAAGGACGCAATGCGTTTGTAGTAGTCGCCGGCATTCTGCTGGGACTCGCAGTTCTGACCAAACTGTATGCCGTTATTGTAATCCCCCCATTCGCAGTCTATCTGATCTTTTCAGTCAAGGACAGATCCAGATCCAGTCTATTTGAACCGATACTCGCCCTTTGCATCCCACTGGTTTTCTTCGGTGGGCTCGCAGCATGGTATAATTTCGCCAGGTATGGGAATCCCTTCCTCACGGGTTACCATCTTGTGGATTTTTCCAGAATCGGCGGTTTTTTTCACTTCAGTCCAATAAGAATCCTTTCAGGTGTTTATGGCCTCTTGCTCAGTTCAGGCAGAGGGTTGATTCTGTTCACGCCTGTAACGCTGCTCGTCCCTCTGGCGATCTGGAAGAGCCTTCACGCGAACAGAAGTGAGGCTTTGTTGTTTTCTTGTCTTATTCTCGAGCATCTCCTCTTTTTTGGTGCGTACGGAATATGGCATGGGGGATCTTCATGGGGTCCTCGTTTTCTGCTTCCTGTTGTGCCGTTCATGCTGCTTCCTATTGGATTCCTTCTGGATCCTCCAGGTCCAGTCAGCAAAGTCGCAAAAACACTGGGCGTCTCTGGATTTCTGGTCCAATTGCCCGTTGTAGTTACCAATTACCATCTATTTATCCGGTTCCTGACTGACACAAAACCTGGATTCTACCTGCAACCCGAAAGCCAGCTCTTTTCACCTTATCTTTCGCCCATCATAGGCGCGTATTATCAAGTCGCCTCTGCAGTATCGGAATTCATCACAGGTCATGGCCTGCCCTATCCGGTGCCTCCCACGGTCAACGGGATGTTCTCAGACCTGTCTGCCTATGACCAGATCGACCTCTGGTGGCTAAACGTGCTCGGTTCGGGATACATCGGTAGTGGTGCTTCCGCCTGTTGCATCATCGTGGTGCTGTTTCTCGCTGTGGGAGCAACGATTTCGTGCGTACGTGTCGTTCGGCGCGCATGACCAGTGGGATCTATAATTCAGGGAACAACTTGCTGGAGTAATAATGGCTTACAAGAAACTCAGCATCCTCATGCCCGTTTACAATGAGCGGTATTATGTCCGCCAAATCGTACACCAGGTCCTCAACGTACCACTGCCCCGGCAGTTGGAACGCGAACTCATCATCGTGGACGATTGCTCAACGGACGGCACGCGAGCGGTTCTTGAGGATCTCGCCAGGGAACACCCTGAGCAGATAAGGCTCTATTTCCAGGACCAGAATCAGGGCAAGGGGGCGGCGATCAGATCCGCCATCCAGTACGCCACGGGCGAAATATCTGTCATTCAGGATGCAGATCTGGAATACGACCCTGAGGACTATGGAAATCTGCTCAGACCGATTCTGGAAGGAGATGCAGATGTAGTATTCGGCTCTCGGTTCCTGACTGGAAATTACCGAAGAGTCCTGTTCTACTGGCATTCGGTGATGAACAGGATGTTGACCACGTTGTCCAATATCTTTACCGATCTCAATCTGACGGATATGGAAACGTGTTACAAGATGTGCAAGACGAGCCTGTTGAAATCCATACCCATCCGATCTGACAGATTTGGCATCGAACCGGAGTTGACAGCGAAATTCGCAAAGAGGAATTGCCGGATATACGAAGTACCGATATCCTACAGAGGCCGATCGTACGATGAGGGAAAGAAGATTACGTGGTTCGACGGGATAAAGGCCGTATTCGTCATTCTGTATTTCTGGATTCTGGACGATATTTACGAAAACCGGTATGGACATGACATCCTGCACAGTTTATCCAAGGCTCAGCGGTTTAATGCCTGGATGGCTGAAAACGTGAAACCTTGGGTAGGTGAATCGGTTCTTGAAATCGGTGCAGGGCTTGGGAATATGTCAGCAAAACTCATCCCCAGAATTGAATACACCGCCACCGATCTGGATCCGTTGTATCTGGAGTATCTTGAGAATCGCTTCGGAAACTATGAATGGATGGATATTCGAAAACTCGACCTCCAATGTGGCGAGGATTTCGGGGGGCTCCGAAACAGATACGACACCATTGTCTGTTTGAATGTACTTGAACACGTTCCCGATAGCGACGCGGCCGTCGAGAACATGTACTCGGCATTGAAACCCGGTGGCGCGGCCATCATTCTGGTTCCTCAAGGAAAATGGCTTTTCGGGTCGCTGGACAGCGTGCTGGAACATTGCCAGAGATACAAAAGGGAAGAACTCAAAGACAAATGCAAGCGGGCGGGATTCGAGATCGATCGAATCTTTTCGTTCAACCGGGTAGGCGTTTGGCCCTGGTTTCTGAACAGCAGGATCCTCCGCAGGAAACGATTCAACAGAATCCAACTGAAGTTCTTTGACAATATGGTGTGGCTGTGGCGAAGGATCGACAGATTGTGGCCCTGGCCAGGCCTTTCCCTGATCTGCATTGCCAGGAAACCTCTCTCGCCCGAATCTGAAACGTCAGCGGAGACAGGAAGGGAAGAAAATTGATGCGGACGCTCGACCTTGGATGTGGCTCAAACAAGACCCAAGGCGCCTTGGGTGCAGACCTGACAAAAGGTTCGGATGCGGACGTGATCGCTGACCTGGATCACATTTACTACCCATTTAAAGACTCATCTTTCGATCGTATTATTTTCAACCATGTCATCGAACATCTCACTGACGTTCCAAAGGCGATGGAAGAGATTTGCAGAATCTGCACCCCCAATGGAATCCTGCAGGGGGAAACACCTCATTTCTCTTCTTCGGCTTCTTACACCGACCCTACCCACCGGCACCATTTCAGCATCCGCACATTCGACTTTCTGGCATCTCCCGGACAGGTGAACCATGGAATTCTGAGACGGGTTCTTTGCAAACTTTACAGACTCGACGAATTGAAGCATCGTCCCAGAGTAGTAAATCAGTTTCAAAAGATCGAAGTGCGCCTGCGGTTCAATCCGCTCTTCAGACGGGTGGGGATCGAGTGGCTCGCGAACATCTACCCTGAACTCTATGAATCTTTCTTCGCCTTCATTTTCCCTGCAAGGGATATCGTATTTCGCCTGAAAGCACTCAAATAAGACTGGGCCGCTCCTGACGCCGAGGAAACTGTGAACACAAAAAGGTCATCCAGACAGAGGAAACACCCGGTCAAACACGTTGCGTCTTCCACAGACGGAAACTTGATCTGGGGAAAATTTCGCGTATTTGCCACATCCAACTGGGCACCTGCGGTATTCTTCCTGCTGCTCAGTCTGGTTTACTTCTCAGGGTTCGTATTCTCCAATGACGTGGTCCGGGGGTTGGATACCGGCGATAATTTCCACCAGGGTAACGAACCCTTCCTGGAGAAACTGCACAACCTGATCGTACCTGAAAACTGGAACAGGTATATGGGAGGAACCCCAACCTCCGGCACCAGACAGTGGCAGTACTTCCTTCCTTTGCACCTGACTTCTCTTTTCACAAGTCACCACCGATACCTGGGCTGGCGATACCTTTTCGCCATGTTCTCCGCCGGCTATTTCATGTATCTCTGCATCCGCGGATTCGGGCTCCGTCCCCTCACTGCGCTTGTAACCGGAACCGCCTACGCATCGGCGCCGACCCTGATGACCTTCATCTACGCGGGTCAGGACTCAAAAATGTTGGTCATCGCGCTGTTTCCTCTCATGGTCTGGGGACTCTACAGGGGACTCGAAACACTTAGACCGATTTACTTTCTGCTTGTTTCGCTGGGCATCGGCCTCGGGATCTACACACCGCATTTGCAGCTCGTATTCTATGCGCTTTGGGGACTTGGAATTATCTTCCTCGTGAGCGTCATCTCCTACTACAGAAGGGATTCCGATAGCGGTGCCGCCCTCCGACGAACCTTAATGAGTGCGGGGGCTGTGAGTCTCGGACTTGCCGTTGGATCGGTCGGTGTGTTTCCAGCGTACTGGTACACAACCACCGAGTCGCGACGTGCGGGTGACCAGGGGGAGGGTGTTGGCATGGACTATGCCCAGTCCTGGTCTCTGCATCCCGAAGAAATCGCTTCGCTTGTCGTCCCCGAATTTGTGCACTACAGAATTCCCGAGGCGAAGAATTTCTACTGGGGGCGTAATTCCCTTAAGCTGAACAGTGAGTACTTCGGTCTCATCGTTCTGTTCCTCTCCGTGTTCGCTCTCGGTCGCCTCCGCACCGACTGGCGAATTCTTCTCTTCCTGGTGCTCTTTTTCTTCTCGCTTGCTTTTTCTCTGGGTCCGCATACACCGGTCCACGGCCTCCTTTACCGCTATATCCCAGGCATGAAGGTCCTCCGGGTGCCGGGGATGATCGCCTTCTTGTTCGCCTTTCCGGCTTGCTGCCTGGCTGCATTTGGGCTCGATAGATTGCTTTCCGAAACCGATCAAGATCTATCTCGTAAACTCACAATTGGGTCGGCTATCGGAATGGCAGTTCTGCTGGTGATTTCACTTGCACCAAAAATGACCCTGAACATCTGGACGAGTGTTTTTTGGTCAGACATTCCAGCCTTCAAACTTCAGATTGCTGAATCGAATCTGGAACAGTTGGGTCAAGGAGCGATGTTGTCTGCTGTGATCCTCGCGCTATTATACTTCATTACGCTTAAACGAATAAGAGGCGGACTCACCCCGCTGCTGTTCACCGTAATTCTTATCCCCTTGATACTTGCCGATACTTGGCGCATCGACAAACAGTTCCTCAAGTATCTGGATCCCGACAGATCTCCCCCTGCAGAGAAGCTCTTCCCTGATGTAGCAAATCATTTCAGATCAGACGGTGAACTCTATCGCACGCTTGTTTTGCCCCAGATTTATTTTCCCCAAGACCTGGTCGATCTGGTCAAGGTGTTCCATCACGAGCCATTTTCGATGCAGCGATTCGATCGGATCTCAACCCCACTGAATCGACCTCCCAAGGAACTTCTGGGGCTTCTGGGTAATCCCCAATTTCTCTCTATTCTGAATCTGCTGAATACGAAATATGTCGTTTCTCCACAACCTTTGAACGCGCCCGACTTGACCGAAGTAATTCATGCCAACAGACTGCATGTCTACAGGAATCCAACGGCAATGCCCTGGTTCTACCTGGCTTCACAGTATCGCGTGGAGAAGGATGAAGAGACCATTTTTGGACATCTTCTGAATCCCAACTTCGACCCATCGTCCACACCAATAGTCGAGGACGAATTGCCGAATATGATTAGCCGGTCTGGGATAGTGAAGAAGGGCCGAATAGATCAGAAATTCTATGACCCCCGAAGCGGGCACATGGAGTTGGAGGTCTCGGTAACCGATCCTCACCTGCTGGTAATTTCTGAAAACTTCCATCCGTTCTGGAAAGCCTCGATAAATGGAAAACCAGCGCCCATCGTTCGTACCAACTATGTCTGGAAAGGCCTGGTCGTTCCTTCCGGGACAAGCACCGTCCAGTTGACATTCCGAGACCCCATTGCTGTAACCTGTCGCTGGATCTCACTCCTGTCCTCAATTGGCTTGATTGTGGCGCTTGTCTGGCTCCATCTCGCAGCCAGAAGGAACGCCACCCATGCCTGAGGAGCGTTCACCCCTTCAAAGAATCGTGAAGGGTACGCTTCACACCCTCGGAAGCACCTACTTCGGTAGAATAGTCAATTGGATTGCCGTAATCATCCTCACCCGACACCTGACCGATTCGGATATCGGACAGGTGTCACTTGCACTGTCTCTCCTTGCCATCATTGTCTCGCTCAGGAATCTGGGTCTGCATTTCGCCTTGATACACCAGCACGATCGTGTACACCAGATCGCGCCCACACACTTTTTTCTCAGCCTGGGCCTCGGCGCCGTCGGCACAATTGCGGCCGTCAGCCTTGCCCTGTACGCGCAGCACTCCCCTACCGGGATCCCCGATCCTTTCGATTCACAACCCCGTCAACCGCTTGATGCAGGATCTATGGTCCCTACTGCCCTGATGGTTTTTGCCGTGTTCGACCTGATCAGAGCGGCATCCTTCACTGCTGAAACACAGTTACGGAGAGACCTGGAGTTCGGCCGTCTGGCTGCCTCGCATGCCACCGCAACAACCATTGCCGCTGTAGTCGGAATCTGCGCGGTTTACATGGGTGCGGGAATCTGGTCTCTGATCCTCAGTCACACGGTGGCGAGCGCTGTCTATGTCTCCGTTTATTGTACGATGCTCTGGATGAAACGTCCGCCACCGCTTCATCGAATCGAGGATTTCAACCGGGATGATGCTCGGACCTTGCTCAATTATGGGCGGTGGTTCTGGGTCGGGTGGGTACTTGAAACGCTGGTACTCAACTACGACAGAATTGTGGTAGGCTTTCTTCTGAAGACCGGCAGACTCGGCCACTATGATCGGGCGCACATCTTTGCCCAGATGCCCACAGGAGCCATCACACACACGATTGCCAGCGTCACAGGCACGCTTTATGCGAGATATCAGAATAGCCGTGAGGACCTTTCAGCGGCGTTTCGACGAGCACTCAGATTCATCTTACGCTCCACACTGCCCATATCGCTCTTGCTGGCGGTAGAAGCGCCCGCCATTGTGCTCCTTCTGTTGGGGGAAGACTGGCTTCCCATCGTACAGATCCTTCGGGGCCTGCTGCTTTATTCTCTTTGCAGGCCGATTCAGGATGACATCAATGCACTCTTGAGGAGTGTGGGAGATCCGAAACGCATTATTCGATACTATGGAACTCAGGCCGCAGTGCTTCTTTTCGCAACCCCCTTTCTTGCCTTGCGGTTCGGCGTCGAAGGGGCAGCCCTGAGCATGAGCGTGGCAGCTTCAGTTGCCATTATCGTTGCGTTAAGAAGCTGTTCGGCACATGTAGACGTGCCATGGTTGAAGACCCTTGGCCCTCCAGTTCTGGCTGGTGGCACTGCCCTGAGCATCCGCATACTCATCCTCCCGCTCACCGAAGTTCACTCGCCCATTGTTGGCACAATTGCCGGCGGATGCACACTGCTCCTCACCTATGGAATTGTTCTGCTCCTGCTTGAACGCCGCACCTTGATCAACGAGATGAAGACACTTTACACGGCCATAAGAACAGGCGGCGAATTTACCGGTTGAAGGGTTCTGACAAATCGCTATCGACCGATTTGACCTTTGGTCATGAAACCTATATATTATCTCGGTTTTAACACGTAACTTACACGTATACAAATTCTTGCTACAATTTTCATTTCGCACAAACACTTCACAAGAGACACTGAATGAGTCAGGATCAGATATTGATTTTGGGTGCCGGACCCGCCGGAATGGCCTGCGCAATGGAACTCCATAATGCAGGTGAGCGGTTTACTGTGGTCGAGAAGGACGAACAGGTAGGCGGACTTGCAAAAACATATCAGTTCGGAGAGTTCAGAACCGACAATGGGCCTCACAGGTTTTTCAGCCAGAACAGATATCTCTACGACTTCATAGAGGACCTGCTGGGTGAAAAATGGATTACCGTGGACCGATATACGAGGTTCTACATCGATGGGAAATTCTATCAGTATCCCGTTGAATGGAAAGATGCACTCTCGAAAATAGGGTTCTTGAAAGCGGGAGTGGCCTTTCTGGATTACCTTGCAGCCAGAATAAAATACAGGAACAAGGATCTCGAAAATTTCGAAGACTTCGCGATCTCGAACTTTGGACGCACACTGGCCGAATTCAATATGTTGAATTATACGGAGAAGATATGGGGGCTGCCTTGTTCCCAGCTTTCCGTGGATTGGGCACAGCAGAGGATAAAAGGACTCACGCTGCGAAGCTTATTGGCCAATGCGATATTTAAACGATCGGGGCCTAAATCCCTTGTTGATCAATTTTATTATCCAAACATGGGCACCGGTCTGATTTACGAAGCCATTAAGGACAAGATTTCCGAAGAAAACCAGATTTTACTTTCGAATGAGCCCGTTAAATTCTTGCACGATGGAAAAAATATTTCGGAAGTGATCCTGAAAAATGGAGAATCCTTTTCCAAGCCCAGAAAGGTGATCTCGTCCATCCCGATGACATCCCTTCTCGATATGTTGGATCCGGACCCTCCTTCCGAGGTATCTCAAGCGATGTCCAGATTGCGATACCGGTCCCAGGCATACCTGTTCCTGACCCTGGACAAATGCTCCATCAGCAAGGACCAGTGGATCTACTTCCCTGACAGAGATGTTCCATTTGGCAGGATATCAGAAATGAGAAACTTTTCGGAACTCATGTCACCGCCTGGAAAAACCTCTCTATTTATTGAATTCTTCTGCTGGAAAGACGATGAAATCTGGAATATGTCCAAAGAAGATTTGTTCGAAGTCGCAATCACGTGGCTGGACAAACTGGATCTCGTACGGCGGGAGGAAGTGATAGACATCTTCCACATCAGAAAAGACAACGCATACCCTGTATACGACCTGAACTACAAAGAGAATCTTGACATCGTCAAGAAATACCTGGACAGCATCGAGAATCTGATCTACATCGGTCGTCCGGGACGCTTCAAATACACAAATCAGGATCATTCTCTGGAGATGGGTATACTGGCGGCAAGAAGCATTGTTGATGGACGGTCATACAACATCGAAGATGTCGGCGCCGAAGAAGGATATTTTGAACGAGGCTATGCCAAAACCTCCTGATCTCCCCAGGCCAGTAGTCACCGTTCAGAACGGTGTTACCCTTGCCTTGTTTGGTCTGCTTTCGATTGTGGTAATCATGAATCATGAGCCCTGGAGGGATGAAGCTCAGGCATGGCTCATTTCTCGCGATAGCCAATCGCTGTCTGAGCTCTTTCACTGGATGGGTTACGAAGGAACCCCCGCACTTTGGCATCTGCTGCTTTACCCCTTCGCTCAAGCCGGGCTGCCGTATGGATCGATGGCAGTAATTCACCTTCTGCTCTCGGTCCTCTCTGCTTTCCTGCTCCTGTCCTTCTCTCCGTTTTCCCAAACGCATAAGACACTGGCTGTATTCGGATACTTTCTGTTCTTCGAATACAACGTAATCGCCAGATCCTATGTTCTGGTCCTGGTGTTTCTTTTCCTTGTCGCCAGCTTGTATCGATACCGGTTCTCCAGACCTGTTGTATACGCTCTACCTATCGCCCTGCTCGCCAACACCACCGTTCACAGTCTTGTAATTGCAGGTACATTGGCACTTGCCTATCTGTGGGAAATTCGTAAGGCAGATGAAAGAAAATGGGCATCTGGTGCCCTTTGCCTTATGTTTGCAGGATGTATCGTTTCCCTACTCCAGATACTTCCACCTGCAGATCTGAACCCCATCACGGCGAGCTGGCATCTGGATCTCAGCGCAAGAAACCTGGGAGGTTTTTCCCACGCTGTACTCGGAGCCTTTGTACCGATTCCCCAGTGGAAGACTGCCTTTTGGAATACACGATTATTTTATGCCCTGACGCCTACAATGGCGGTTCTTGGAATTCCGGTTTTTTTACTGTCCCTCTGCTACTTCCTCCGAAAGCCCATTCCTCTTTTTATTTATCTGCTCTCAAACACAGGCCTGTTTGCGATCATATTCCTGAAACATCGCGGGAGTCTGCGTCACCATGGACTTATTTTCATCCTGTTTCTTTTCTGCATCTGGATTGCACATCAGTATTCCGATTCGCGAACAGGTTTTTTCAGAACATTGAACGGCTTAACACACAAAACTTTGATGAAGATCTTCACCATAATACTGTCACTTCATCTTGTTGCAGCAGGCACCGCCATCTTCTTCGAGCTCAAATACGACTTCTCAGCGGCCAGGAAAGCAGCGGAATATCTGTCCCGGAACGGGCTGGACAACGAACGAAATCTTGTGGCTGCTTTTCCTGCCTATGCAGCTGCTCCGGTGCTTCCATTCTTGACCCAAATACGTAAGTTCTACTATTTGGAATACGAAGATCTTGGAAGTTTTCTCATTTGGAACAGGCATTACGCTCTGAATGCGAAGTTGCCCATCGATCAGATTGTGGCGCGAGTGGAGAAATCTCTAAAAAATGGATCGAACGGAACGTATCTCATACTCAATAAGAAAATCGACAATCACGAGGGATTTCTGGAAGCGTATGAATTGATGGCTTATTTTGACGAAACGATTGTGCCCGAGGAGTCTCTGTTCATCTATCGCTTGAAGCTATCGCCGCAGTCCGAATCCGGTAAAGAACAGACCGATCTGGGTGCATCCCATGGAGGAAAGGCATGAAAATTCTGGAATTCGTGTGCCATGAAGGCGTGCAGGAGATGATGTTGCGCCAGTGGATCGAACGCGGGCACGAGGTATATCTGACAGAAGCTGGCAGAACCTGGAACAACACCTATTTCGAAGTTCCAGAAGGCGTCATACGCGAAAGACCATCTAATCCGGACCTGATCTCGGTGGGATCTACTCCAGATCTTGCCAAAGCTGTAATCCACAAAATCAGGCATTTCCACCCCGGCATTCCAATAGTAATGGTCCACCACTGGTTCCCGTCAGAGAAGAAGCTGGCAGGCTTCTTCTATCGTCGAGCCAGCAACATCACACTGACAAGCTACCAGAGACAGTGTCTACTGGACATCTGGGGTGTCGAATCAGAATTGATCTATTGTCCAATCGATGCCAATGTCTTTCGTCCACACGATACCGAGGCGGATCCCAAACTTTTCCTGGCAATTGGGAACGGCTTCGTACCGAGGCCCGACATGGGTTGGCAGAATCTTGTCGACATTATGGCGAAGGTATACAAAAAAGATCCCAAGATCCATTTCCAGATCCTGGGAATCAATCCGGAAATCAATCCGGATGACTACCCGAACGTCTCGACGCTTTCGCTAAAACCTGGTGAGCTTCCTGCTCACGAAGCCGGCGCCAGGGCCATCATATTTCCTACAATTCGTACACTCATTCCTCAATCGCTGATCGGCGCAATGGCCATTGAAAAGACAGTCGTCTCCTTCGAACTGGATACGGTTGTGGATTTGCTCAAGGACGGGCGAAATGGTCACCTGATATCCTGCTACGATACGGATGCGTTTGCAGAGAAAATCCTGGAGCTCTCCAGACAGCCAGAAGACAAGGCACTCGGGGCCCTGGCTCGGAAAGATGCCCTCGAAAAATGCGACCATCGGGTGGTTGCCAACCAGCTGGAAGCCATTTTCAAGCGACTCACAGGCTCTTGATCTCCCCACAAATGGCCCTGGCAAGTTCCCGCCCACCAGTTGCCCAGGAATCGAACGAAGGGGGGGGCGTACTCTTTCCTGACCTCAGGCATTCCAGAATCCCGTTCCCTATGCCTTCCTCGGTGGGTTCAATATAACAAGCGGCCGATCCTCCAGCTTCTCTGATCTCTGGAACATTCGACGCCACCACCCTTGTACCGCAGGCAAGGGCCTCCAGCACCGGGATTCCGAATCCCTCGTACAGGGAAGGAAATACAAAGAGTTCTGCTCCACTGTAAAGCGGGGGCAAATCCTCTTCCGGCACATAGCCAAGTGGAACCACGTCTTTACTTCCTTCTCCCTTGATGAGTGATACAAGCCTCTCGTCTTTCCAGCCTCTTCCACCGGCAAGCACCAACTGGAATTGATTCAGCAAACCATTTTTCTTAAGATTCAGGAAGGTCCGGATAAGGAGCTCGAAATTCTTTCGGGGTTCCCACGTGGACAGTGCCAGTAGATACGGTCCCGGAATTCCGTATTTGCTACGCACCGCTTGGATCACATTTGGCTCTTGAGGCCTGAACGAATCGCCAACACTTGGTCTTACGATCGTCGACGCTGTCTTTCCAAAATACTCAAGCATGCGATCCGACGTGCCTCTGGAGATAGCTACCGTCGTATCCGCACGCCTCACATCCCGTGCAAAGAACAGGCGATTCGCCCACATGAAGGCATTGCTCATGGTGTCCGGAACAACGATATAATTCAAATCGCAGACCGTACTGACCGTTTGCACATTTCCCAGGCTGGCGGGTAGAAGCGTGCTGGTTGCCCAGAACACATCCAGTGAATCTTCCTCGATCATTCTCCCCACACGAAATTTTAACCAGAGCACAGACTTCATGCGCTTCCAGAATGGGCTGGATTCCACTCTTGAGACCCAATTCTGCGACGGTTGCGGCAATTCCACTGGAGACTGGGAATACACGTAAAAAACGGCATTCGGAAGGTGGTCTCCCAGAACCTTGCAAAGTTCAAACGTATAGTGCCCTACACCCGACCGTCCGGGTCGGAGGGGGTTGCCGTATAATCCAACCCGAAGTGGACTGTCAGCCACGATCTCGGTCACCCGCAGATCACCTTTCACTTAGTGTGTTAACCGGCTCTTAATATGAATAGGCCAACTCCGATCTTCCGGTCAATAGTTTTCTCGAAGTCCCTTGAATTCTAACCCGGTACGGTAGGGATTGCTTGTAAAAGACTGTCTTCTTTGATATCTTTGAACTGCTAACTTATCTATCAATTCATGCCAATTATAACACAAATCGAACGTCGACCCTATGCCTGAATCCGAACCCTTGTTGTCTATCGTTATCCCCCTTCTAAATGAAGAAGATAGCCTCCGTCCTCTTATGAGTAAAGTGACGGAGACTTTGGCGGAATCTGGGTATGATTACGAGGTCATATTTGTCGATGATGGCAGCACCGATGGTTCTTTTTCAGAACTTGAAAAACTGCACGCCGAACACGCTCAGGTCAAGGTTATCCGGTTCCGCCGCAATTTTGGGAAGGCAGCCGCTTACTCCGCTGCATTCCCCCAGGCGAGGGGTACCTACATTGTCACAATGGATGCGGATCTGCAGGACGATCCGAACGAAATCCCAAACCTTCTTGGAAAACTCGAAGAGGGGTTCGATTTGGTTTCAGGGTGGAAGCGAAAACGATTCGACCCTCTTGGGAAAACCATCCCTTCCAAATTCTTTAACTGGGTAACGGGCCGTTTGTCAGGAATCTCGATTCACGACTTCAATTGTGGACTGAAAGCCTATCGTCGGGAGGTCGTGCAGGACCTACGCATTTACGGTGAGCTGCACAGGTATATCCCCGTACTGGCTCACCTCGAAGGCTACCGGATCGGTGAATTACCTGTACAGCATCATCCCCGTCAATTTGGGGTTACCAAATATGGGTGGGCACGGATGCTAAAAGGATTCCTGGATCTGCTCACAGTGATGTACCTGGGAAGATACATGGGAAGACCCCTTCACCTTTTCGGGACAATGGGGATTGTTTTTGGATTCACCGGATTGGCCGTAAATGCGTATATCGCATCCATCTGGTTCAGAGTAGGAAATATTCAGCATAGACACCCTCTGCTCTTCCTCGGGATTCTGCTCACAGTACTGGGCGTGCAATTCGTTAGTACGGGTTTGCTTGCAGACATGGTTGCCCGTTCTTCCAACCCACACGAAAAATACAATATCAGGCAGATCCTCGATTGAAGGGATGAGGCCGAACACACGCGGAGACAACGTGAGTCCTGTACCACTCATTGACCTTCTCGCCCAGCACAGATCCATCCAGACAGAGATCGACAACGCAATCCAGGCGGTGATCCAGGATTCAGCCTTTGTCAGTGGTCCCTTTTCAAAGGCATTTGAAGATGCGTTTGCGGCCTTTTGTGGTGTGGGTCACGGTGTGGGCGCAAGTTCCGGTACAACAGCGCTGCACCTGGTGTTTGCAGCACTCGGTCTGGGCCCGGGCGACGAAGTCATCACCGTACCAAACACCTTCACGGCCACAGTGGAGGCCATTGTTCAAACGGGAGCCGATCCTGTATTCGTGGACGTGGAACCCGCCCATTTGAATATGGATCCAGAAAAGCTCGAAGCGGCGATCACCAGGAACACCAGGGCCATCGTACCGGTGCACCTGTATGGCCACCTGGCCGATATGGACCCGATCATGGAGATCGCAAGGGCCCATGGCATCACCGTTGTGGAAGACGCCGCGCAGGCGCACGGGGCCGAATACAAGGGGATGCGTGCCGGACAATTCGGTATCGCGGCAACATTCAGTTTCTATCCTGGAAAGATACTGGGTGCGTATGGCGATGCTGGAATGGTGGTCACATCCGACCCGGATCTGGCCGAAAAGATGAGAATGTTGTCAAATCACGGCAGACTTGACAAGTACCGGCACAAGGTAGCCGGTTACAACTACCGGTTAGACGGAATCCAGGCAGCCGTTCTCAGTGTGAAGTTGAGACACCTTGAAAAGTGGATAGACAGGAGGAGGTCGCTGGCTTCCTGCTACAACGACGCATTCAAAGGCACAGATATAAAAATACCCGTTGAGGCTGACCACTCTAAACACGTACACACGTACTACGTGATCAGGTCACCTAAACGGGACGAAATTCAGTCTGTGTTGGAACAATCAGATGTGCAGACGGTGATTCATTACCCCGTGCCATTGCACCTGCAGCTCGCCTATGAGCGTCTAGGCTGCAAAAGAGGCGATTTCCCAGTTTCGGAGGAGGAGAGTGCACGGATTCTCTCCCTGCCACTTTTCCCTGAACTGGATGAAAAGCAAGTCCGAGAAGTCGCCAACCTCATTAATGCTGTGTAGCTGCTGGCTTAAACAGCCACCGGTTCGCGCGTGATATGAGCTGGAGATACGTTGCGATCCCTCTGCTGCACCAGATTTCGAAGCTGCTCTGAGCGCTCTTCATCTCCCTGGATAGCGTAGTAAAGCGCCAGATAGGCAAGTCGATTCCTTCTTTCTACATCGTGCGTGGAAACCATATCAGGCCTCCTTCCTTCATAAAATGTTTTCATCGAGGAGCATTCAGACTTGAAGTAATGCAAGTGGCGTGCCAATTTCAGGATTTTTCGGGAAGTTTTTCATATACCGTTGATTTTCAAGGGAATATCTGTTCAATTCAACCCCTAGGCGACCCAATCTCACCTGCAGCAAAAGGGACATTTTGTCCTTTAGTGAACCATTTCTTACCATACCCGGAAAAATTTTGCCTTGTCGGCGGCATGCTCCTATACTAATCCTATCGTCGCACACTCATATTACTTGACCTTTATCGAAGCAAAATCACCAGGTCCTAAATGGGATGAAACTCAGCCAGGCTACGATTCTCATCTTGGCCCTCTTCGGCTCCTTCGGAGTCGTGCTTGCCGCCATGATATTTTTTCTCCGGCCAGTAAGTGAAACGGTCAGAAAACCAAGTGACCCTCTGGTGTCTCCTCAGATCGTCGAGGAAGTGGTAGTGGCCACCGAGATTTCCGCGAACGACACCTCGTCGCATACGGGGAGCTCCGAAATCTCCAACCAGATGCCGAAAGCTACACCCGTGTCCCAACCACCTCCCGTATCAACCGAAAGCATTCGGTTTCAGAAAAAACTCCAGCAAGAAAAAAAGGAGATGGGCTCTCTGCGACTGGAAATGGAAAGACGGCTCAAAAGTCAGATTGCAGCAAGGAAGAAAAAAATCACCTTGCTTGCCAGGAATTGCCAAAAACTCGGGCCAGGGGAAGCAGCAGGAATCCTCCTGGAACTCGACAATGAAACCATTGCCGACGTACTTGGTCATATGGATAAAAACGCAGCAATAAAAATTTCTGCCATTCTGGGTCAGCTTGGCAGAAAGACTATCAAAACCAACTAAGGACAGAGGATAACAATGCTGGATCTAAGATTCATCCGCGAGAATCCCGACATCGTAAGAGAAGCCATTCGAAAAAAACACATTTCGTTCGATCTGGATGCGTTGCTTGAGAAAGACAAACGACTCCGGACACTTCGCGTGGAGATCGATGACCTCAGGGCAAAAAGGAACAACGGATCCAAGGAGATTGCCAAACTGCAAGGCGAGGAGAAACAGACCGCCATTCGGGATATGCAGGCTGTAGTTACCGATCTTAAAGAATTGGAACCGGAATACGATGACCTGGAGCGAGACATCGGTAAGGATCTCCTCCAGATTCCCCTACCCCCGGGTGAAGACGTTCCTGAGGGAGAGACAGACAATGATAATGTAGAAGTCAGCAGGTGGGGAGATCCACCCAAGTTCGATTTTGAGCCCAGGGATCATGTCGAGCTATGTGAAATGCATGATCTGCTTGATGTGGAACGCGGGGTTAAGTTGGCGGGTTCAAGAAGCTACATCCTCCGGAATGAGGGGGCACTCTTGCATTGGGCTGTGCTCCGACTCGCCCTGGATCACATGCTGGCTGAGGGATTTACACCTCTCACGGTTCCTGTGCTTGTCCGCGAAGAATTCATGGTGGGCACTACCTACTTTCCGCAGGGCAGGGAACAGGCCTACGAAATCGAAAAAGATGAATTATTTCTGGTCGGAACGGCTGAAGTCTCGCTTACCTCATATTATGCGGGCGAAATTCTCGGTTTGGAAGAACTCCCGAAGAAATTGGTCAGCAATTCGCCTTGCTATCGCCGGGAAGCGGGAACCTACGGTAAGGACACACGGGGGATCTACAGAATCCATCAATTCGACAAGGTAGAACAAGTGGTTGTTTGCGAAAACGATCCTGAAATATCCAATGAAATGCACAGGGCGATCCTGGACAATGCCGAACAGGTCACACAAAAACTGGAACTGCCATACAGGGTAGTGGAAGTCTGCACTGGAGACATGGGATTGGGCAAATACAAGATGTACGATATCGAATGCTGGATGCCCAGCCGAAATGCCTATGGGGAAACCCACTCCTGCTCAAACCTTCACGACTTTCAGGCACGACGACTGAATCTCAGATATCGGGATGCCGATGGAAAACTCAGGTATACTCACACGCTGAACAACACTGTGCTCGCATCTCCACGAATCCTGATTCCGTTACTCGAGAACAACCAGCAGGGTGATGGCAGCATCCGGATTCCTGAGGCGTTGCGGCCATATATGGGCGGAAGAGAAATTCTGGAAGCTGGGGATTAGATATTAAATCACCCTCCATTGAGGGGTGGCACATGGATTCTGAAGATAGCACCGGAAGAGATGTTCGTCGAACTGCGGCCGCCATCGGATACGACGCGGAGTCGGATTCTGCACCAAGGCTGCTCGCAAAGGGCCAGGGAGACCTCGCAGAAAGAATCATCGCAGTTGCAAAGCAGCACAACATTCCGATTCGTGAAGACCGCAACCTGGTTGCGCTTCTGTCACAACTGAATCTCAACCAGGAGATACCTTCGGAACTCTACCGTACCGTTGCAGAAATCCTTACCTTCATCTACAAAGCTAATGAGCGCTGGAAATCTCAAGAGAATTAATAAAGCGGGCGCCCTATCGGCGCCCGCTTTAAAAGTCCTCCCTGCCTTACCAATAGATCATCCTGCCAGAATTCGATCCACAACTCCAAGTGCCTGATTCACACAGTCTGGAATGCCCGCCCCCCTGTAAGCACTGCCCGTAAGGAAAAGACCAGGATAGGCTGATGCGCATTTCTCCATTTCATCAACCCTATCCAGATGTCCCACATCGTATTGTGGACGGCCTTTGTTCCACCGCCTGATTCTGTGGAAAATTGGATCTGCAGTAATATTCATCAACTCCGCCAATTCCTCCCGCACCACTTCGACCATTCTGTCATCGGGCAGGTCCACCATTTCCTCCTGGGAATCGCCGCCCAGAAACACCCGGATCAGTGTCCCGTTTCCGGGTGCCCTGTAATCCAGTTTGGTTGACATCCACGTGCATCCGGTAATCCTTCTGCCCTCTGTTTTCGGGACCAGGAAACCAAATCCCTCCAGGTCGTGCTGCTCGCCGATTTCGTCCTTCTGGTACGCCAGCGCAACAGTAGCAGAAGACACATATCGTATCCTGCCCAAATGATTCGCAAGTTCTGGTGCCATGTTTTTGACGATTTGGGCTGCGGCGTTTGCTGGTACGGCTAGCACAATGGCATCTGTCGACAACTTCCGGTCTCCGAGGTCGATCTGGTATCCTGGATCCTGATGGGATAGACCTTCGACCCGGCACCCGGCAACCAGCTCTCCCTTGAGCCGTTCCGTTAAAGTTTCAACAAGATCGCCCAATCCTCCTTTAAGCGTCTGGAACATGGGCGGCGGACCACCCTTTGCCTGGGGGCGGAGTTTTCTTGCAGCCTGCATCGCCCTGATCAAACTACCGTGTTTCTGTTCCATATCAGCGAATCGAGGAAATGTACTCAGGAGGCTCATCTGCTCAGGGTCCGCGCTGTGTATGCCGGCAAGCATGGGCCCTCCGATCTTGTCCACAGCCTCTTGACCCAGTCTGCGTCTAATGAATGACGCAATGCTTTCATCCCCGGTTTCCTTTCTCGCAGAGATGAACAGATCCATGCCCATCCGGATCTTGCCGGATAATGAAAAAAGTGGGGAAAGGGCAAATGGGAGAAATCGAGTGGGGATCAGAGTAAAGTCACTGGGAAATGGTACGAGCTTCCCATTCTGAACAAGAAAGGTCTTCTGGCGGTCACTATTTGTGCTGATCAGTTGGCTTTCCAGACCCAGATCCTTGCACAGCTGAATCCCCCAGGGCTTTTGCGTAAGGATAAGATCAGGCCCCCCCTCAATCGTGAATCCTTCCGTCCGTTCAGTCACGATCTTACCACCAAATTTAGGGGCAGCCTCGATCACGGCATACTCTAAATCCTTGCCCTGAGACTCGGCCTTTTCCTGCAAATAAAAAGCGGTGGCCAGACCTGCAATGCCGCCGCCGATGATTGTTACATGGGTCATACCAATTCCGTTTCTCTCAATATGTATTTACCATTCCTGTTCAAGCTTCTCCTCCAGGGCATCCGCGACAGCCTCCAGAAAAATCGGATCATAATTCATCGACTCAATTCTCTCAGCTGTTATCCCTTGTTCTGCGGCGATTTTCCGAACCCCGATATCGATATCGTACAGGATTTCCACATGATCGCAGACGAACCCGATGGGCGCAGAAAGAATCTGCTTGTATCCTTCTTTCCCCAGGTCCACAACCACATCCTCTATTTGGGGTCCCAACCAGGGCTCGCCCGTATGTGCGGCGCTCTGATAACACGACATCCAGTCGACTTCGCCCAATCTGCCGGCGAGGGACCTTGCATTCTCGCGAAACTCGTCGTCGTATGGATCGCCCATTTTCAAAAGCCTGGCAGGAAGACTGTGGGCCGAGAATATGATCTTCAAACAATCGCGCGCTTCCGGTTCAAATTTACCCAGCGCCGCTCGCACGTGGGCCTCCTGGGCTTCCAGCAGCTTTTCCTGCCTGCACCAGGAGTCGACGTGGATGAATTCGATGCTGCTGCCAACTGTCTCTTGTGCTTCTTCTACCTTCTTCCAGTAGCGACCCACACTCATTGAAGAGTAGTGCGGCGCCATCACAATTCCCACCGCCTCAGTCACGCCATCTTCGTGCATCTGCCGAATGGTATCCTCTATCCACGGTGCCCAGTGACGCATCCCCACATAGACCTTGCTTTTATGACCTCGGTCTCGGAGTAATTTCTCGGTCCTCTCAGCTTGCTCAAAGGTATGCTCATTGAGTGGAGACTTCCCTCCAATCTGGGCGTATCTTCCCTTGAATTCGGATACGAAATCCGGTGACATCGGACGCCCCCCTCGAATATCGTTCAGATAGGCCTCAATATCATCCAGAGAGTCGGGACTGCCATACGCCATCATCAGAACCGCTCGGTCGCTCATCTAGTTGCTTCCAGAATATTCGTGGACGAAATCGACAAGCGCCGAAACGTGATCAACCGGAGTATGCTGCAGAATTCCGTGGCCCAGATTAAAAATATGCCCTGGTCTTCCTTTCATACTGTCAAGGATGCGACCCGCCTGTTTTCTGATTTCATCGATCGGGGCGAACAGCACAACGGGATCCAAATTGCCCTGTACTGCGACCTCATCACCCAGAATCTTGCAGGCCTGACCCAGGTCGATCCGCCAGTCCACACCAATCACGTCGCCTCCAGCCGCTTTCAGCAAGGGAAGCATGCCCGAAGTCCCCGTTCCAAAGTGAATCACAGGCAGGTCGCAGGAGGCTTTGACCTTGTCGATTACGGATCTGGAATGTGGAAACACGAATGTGTCATAGTCTGTCGGACTCAATGCACCTACCCAGCTGTCAAAAAGCTGAAGCACCTGTGCACCGGCACCCGCCTGTGCAATCAAATAGCTGCATATCGACTCGGATACCTTCTCCATCAATTCGTGCCAAACACCTGGAGACTCGTACATCATTCCTTTTGCAATTGTGTAATTTCGCGAGGATCCGCCTTCAATGGCATAACAGGCAAGTGTAAAGGGAGCCCCCCCAAATCCGATCAGGGGTATTTTCCCATCCAGTTCTGCCCTGACCTGCCGGATGGCCTGGACCGCAAAATCCATGGTTTCTTCTGCCGGACGGATCTGGAGCGCTTTCACATCCGAAGCAGTCCTGACAGGATTATGAATAACCGGCCCTTCCCCTTTCACATATTCAAGATCAAGACCCATAGGCTCCAGGATCGGCAGAATGTCCTGAAAGATGATGGCCGCATCCAAATCGTATGCCCGAATGGGTTGAAGCGTAACCTCAGTGGCCAGATCAGGAGTCTTGACCATCTCGAGAAAGCTGTAGCGATCCTTGAGGGCGCGGTATTCGGCCATATATCGTCCAGCCTGCCGCATCAGCCAAACGGGCGTTCTGTCCACATCCAGCTTTGCGCAAGCACGAAGGAAACGATCTGCCCGGGACATCTCTTCTGCCTTCCAAAAAAATAGGGCACAGCATGCTGTGCCCTACAGGTTTCCTGTCAACATCCGTATCGTGTGCTATTGTCGGTCACACTATTATCTGAGTTCAGACAGATTGTCAGTCGTTCAGTTCATCTGCGCTGACAACAACCTTGCTGATCAGGCCATACTCGACGGCTTCGCTGGCGCTCATCCAGTAATCTCTGTCAGTGTCCTCAACTACCTTTTCCAGCGGCTGTCCGGTCTCCTCAGCATAGAGTACATTGATCCGCTCTCGGAGCTTCAGGATCTGTTCCGCAGTCCGCTTGATATCCTCCGCACGACCATAATACTGCATAGATGGCTGGTGAATCATGATCCGCGCGTTGGAAAGTGCATACCGAAACTTCTTTTCGGCGGCCAGCATAATCACGGTTGCCGCACTGGCCGAAAGCCCCACACTGATTACTTTAACCGGGGGCCTCACAAATCGAATCATATCATATATGGCGAATCCATCATCTGCGCTACCACCCGGCGAGTTGATAAATAACTTGATGGGCTTCGCCGCATCCTCAACGTCCATCAGCAACAACTGGGCAATAACACGCGTCGTCAATTTATGATCAACAGGATCAGAAATCAGGATGGTTCTGGCCTTGATCAGACTCCGTCCCAGGAATTCGCCTGACTTATCTTCACCCTTTGCCTCTTCTTCCTCCTCTTCTTCTTCGTCTTCTTCGTCCTCAATTCGAATTGGATTCTGGTCCAGAATTGTATCATCCATCACTTCCACTTCCTCCGCAAAAAAACCTTTGGAAATTAGCAATTTTGCCAATCTTTGGCACCGTCAATTTATCCTATACCCCCTTGAAAGTCAAGGTCTTTAAGCCGAACACGAGGACCCAAAATCTCTTACACAAAGGTGAATATGACAACATTGACGTGCCTATCGAATACCGATTATCTTATGTTCTGAAACTGTAGAACCGGACAAAGAAGGTACAAGAAGTAGGTGTTTAATCTAAAGTCCGGTCGACACGAATATGAGATCGCGGATGGATACCCAGGGACACTTGAAACCATCCCGGGTTACCGCGAAAATCAAGTGTCGGAACTCGCTAAACTGCCGATAATACATAAAGATATCTCAATTTATGCAAACGCTGGGCTCCCATAAACGGAATTTCAAGATATGACCCGACATTTTCTATACGCTTCGATCATTATCCTGCTCTTTTCAGGAAAAAGCGCCTCTGCGGACAGACCGAGTATTGCCGTGTTGCCTTTCGCCGTGGCCAGGGAACGCAGCAGTTTGAAGTGGATGAGCTACGGCTTCGCAACCACAATAGCGGAAAAAATGCGGAGACTGCCTTCAATTCGCGTGATCCCGGTAGAGGATGTCGTAAGAGAGCTGCATGCTTCAGGCGTAAATCCTCAAAAGGCCGCGTGGACACCAGCTGTGGCGGCCCAACCCATTGGAAAGTGGCTTGATGCGACAGTTGTGGTAGTGGGCGCCGTGGGCAAAATCGCGGACAGGACTATGGCAAGACAGATCCTGGAGGTCTCCGTCCCTAAGAACAAGAAATCCAAGGCCAAGTTGTGGTTTGCCGCCCGGTTCATGAGAACGGACAATGGGGAGACCCTTGGGAGAATCTATTTGGAAGGGGATCTGAAAACACTGTTCGAGATACAGAATAGAATTGTTGAACGAATAGGTGAGTCTTTGGCACTCTCGCCCGAAGAGATGGAGACTGGAACTCGCAGAAATCCGACGGATCACCTGAAGGCATACAAGATGCTTTCGGAGGTCGGGAGCAAGATTCAGGAAATCCGCGCATTGTCCGAAGGTAAACCACAAAAGCGGGCAATCAAAAGGGAGTTGAAGAAGCTCCGGCAATGTCTCAAGATCGATCCTGACTTTCCGGATGCCTACGTAGCCAGGGGCGTATTGCTGACGCTGCAAGGATCCACGGAGCAGGCCTATTCGGCATACGCGAAATCGGCCACGCTGGATCCGGGATTCACGGCGCCACATTACGGATTGGCCGATCTCGCGTTCAGAAAAGGAGACCTCGAAGCCACTTCCGTGGCGCTCGAATCCGTCATCCACACAGCACCTTGGGACGACAATGCGCACCACTTGCTTGGTGAAGTCTACAGTTCTCTTGGTGAAAGTACCCGTGCGCAAGTGGCCTACGAAAAAGCGCTTCAGATGTATCCGCAGAGACCCGAAACGCGATTTCAGTTGGGGAAGCTCTATCTGGAAAAGGGACAGTCCGAATATGCAATCAGTGTGCTCAAGCCTTCGATTGCAATGGTCCCCGGGAATGCAGCCTATCACGCCACGCTAGCTTCGGCTTATGTAGCGGCAGGTAAACAACGACAAGCCATAAAGGTACTGGAGAAAGCACAAGCCCTGGGGGTTACAGGTACGGACATCCTGCTCGTTCACGCCGAAATCGACATGAGCCAGGGACGGATCACGGAAGCTACGGTAAGATACGAACAGGTGCTCGGAGCTGATCCATTGCGGGGCGATGTCCTGGTATCCCTGGGCAGAGCTTACGCACGTCAGGGTAGTTATTCCGAAAGTGTTGGAACTCTCCGGCGAGCCATTGCATCGGGTGTTCCCCTGCAAAAGGTGGCCGTGCATTTGGCGATGGCCCTGAAGGCAATGGGTGAACTACAGGAAGCAGAAGGGGTATACAAGGAAGCCCTTGCCGAGAACCCGGATGAGATGAACCTTCGAATGCTGCTGGTGAAAAGCCTTATTGAGCGACAGGATCATTCAGGAGCCGCGGACGTTCTGCAGCAGGCCTTGCGGGTTAAACCTGACAGCAAGAGTATCCATTTTCTTCTGGGGGATCTCTATCTTAAACAAGATGTGCTCGACAGGTCGATTATGCACTATGAACAGGCGCTGGGTCTCAAGGGTGAGACAGCAAGGACTTACGGGATTCTTGGTGCGCTATATGTACGCCAGGGCAAAGCCGAGGATTCTGTCAAGGCGTTCAGAAACGCGCTGGCTGCGGGAGCTGCTGGTGCGAGAATTCACGCTTCCCTCGCAAGTTCCCTCGAAATTGGAGGAGATCTCGAAGATGCCCTCAAGTCCTACAAGAAGGCCTTGCGACTCGATCCTGCACACCCCGAAGCCCTTTCGGGAGTCGCAAGAATTACTGCCGTTCTGCATCCGCCTGCACCACCTCACGATGCCGCACATTATATCGGAAAAGCGCGAACATTTCTCACCCAGAGCAATATGGAAGGGGCCAAATCGGCCTTCCGGAAGGCAGTCGACCTGGATCCATCGGATGAAGTGATCTGGAACGATCTGGGTACCCTCTATGCAAGAAGTGGCGAATTGGACAACGCATTCTCTGCCTTTGAACAGGCGGATTCCCTGCCCGAAGCTCAGTATAATCGTGCGAAACTCCATTTACAGGATGGCGAACTGGAACGAGCACTCATGTCCTTCCGCAGAGCCCTTGCGCTGAACCAATCTTTTACCGACGCAAGTGTGGGTGTGGCCACAGTATTATTGGCTGAAGGCAAGTCAGAACTTGCGGTCCAGGAACTCGAAAACGCAATGGAGAACGCGCAGGGGAACGCCGACCTACATCTTTTAGCAGGCAACGCGTATGCCGCAAATGGCGAAATGGATAAGGCGATGTCAGCCTATCAATTGGCTGCAGAACTGAATAGCGAATCCGCCCCTGCCAGAATTGGCCTTGGAAATATCGCTCTGGCAGTTGGGGATACCACCGAGGCGATCCGGAGCTTTCCCCTCGCAATCGAACTCGCGCCAATGGATCCGGCCTCGCATAACAATCTTGGAACAATACTCGCCGCCCAGGGGCTCGTAGAAGAAGCTGCTGAAGCATACCGGAGAGCGATCGAACTGAATCCATCAAATCACTCAAGTATGATGAACTTGGCTCTACTGCTCTACGAGACCCGGAAATACACCGAAGCGCTTACCTATTGCCAGTCTATACTTGAAATAGAACCAGAGAATTATCAGGCGCGCCTGCTTGTCGGGATGGTGGCCCACAGCCTTGGCGAATATGACCAGGCTGTTGAGGCATATCTTACCGCACTGTCGGTGATGCCCGGCACACCGGAAGTCCATCACGGACTTGGTGCGGCTTATGAGGCACTAGGCGATACCGTTCAGGCCCGAAAGCACTGGATGCAGCTCCTGACATTGGTTCAGACAAACCCCGCTTATGCACACCAGATCAATTGGGTCAGGCAGAGAATCAACGCACTCCCGTAGTCCTGACATCCAAACCATTTGGGTCCAAATGCAAAAACGAGCCCCCTGATCATCGGATGATCAGGGGGCGTTGCCGTTCTTTTCTTATTCTGAATTTTTCTATCTGTCCGTGTAAGCCAACATCGCGTTTAATGCGCGATGAATCTCCTTGAAATGTCTGTTCTCTCTCAAACTTCTAAGCGGTTCCCAGGCAATCACATCCAGGTTTTCCCATCCGAAGTCTGCCGGATCGTATTTGAACTCCACACCAAATTCGTTAATTCTTCCTTCGTCTTTTCCCGGGTCGACCCGCCCCCGAGTGATCTCGCCCAGAACAGAAAAGGATGCCGGAACGCTGGGGCAATATGACTCCAGGTCATTTATAAAATGCATACGTGGGCAGAAATGCAAGAGCAGTCCCATACCCTCGAACTTCTCAATCATCTCTTCCGGCGTATTGGGAATCGGACCCTCATTCAAGAAGTACCGTTCCAGCACAGGACTGTTCTGGATGCTGATTCCCTTCAGTCCGAAATCACGGACAAGAACAGGTAATCCGGGCTGTCTCTGAATTGGACCTTTGGCACGCACGACAAGATTTTCGAGCCCGCAGCGCTGCACCCTGCAAATCCACTTGTAATGAATATCCTGTCCAGCAATCAGACCGCGTCCGACATATCTGAGAGCAATGGCATCCCCTTCCTTCAGACGTTCGGGAGACTTGCGATCCCTTACATCTACGGCGATGGGACACCTCAAATGAATTTGGCTTCCCGTCGGCTTGCCGCGCAGTCCCAGAACAGGGGTATATCCCAGATCGAGCAGATCAACCGCTCCGGATCTGGAATCTCGCCACGCCTTGCTGACGTGTACCTTTTGCATGTGAATTGGGTTCGCGTTGAGTGTACGATGGAAAAGAGAAACCATTTCTTCCGGTGTAGTGCAATCCTGCACCTCCATAGGGATGATCTCATCACCGGGCAAGTGAATGATCTCTGGCGCCTCCTGATGCGGTGATCCCGATGGTTTCATACGCTCAACAAACAGATCGAAGCGAAAGCTGGGAGAGACCTGAGGTCCTGGAACGCCTCTTAACTGAGCAAAGCGGAGTGTGGACCGTCGTTCATTCTTCTTCACCGTCGTAACAGGGACCACCTTGTATGCCACCGACTGCCTAGGTTTCATACCACCCAGCAGCTTATCTGAAAAACGGACCCTCTGAACGACCTCACAGTCCAAACTGTAAGGCGTTCTCTCGTGATAAAACCTGAAATTCAGAACCTCGCCTTTGGCAGAAAAAGGGATACCTTCCTCAGGGAGTCCATCTGGGGGGGCCAGAAAAAGCGCATCCCCTCTCGTGAAGAGCTGATTTCCTCTTCTGTAAAACGACACCGGACCCACTTCGTCGCTGATCGCCCTGCCGTCAGCAGAGCGAATGCGCGTACAAAGTGCGGACCGTAGACCGAGCTTACTAAGGCGATTCAAGGCCGAGCGCTTCTCTTGCGGCTGTGATGTTCCACTCCTCTTGAACATTCTGGCTAACATGGTTCCCCCTGCTGTATGTTCCGCCACACTTAGTCAATGTTACATGTTATCATATTATACTTATCGGCATCATCTTAAATTATGTAAGTAAAAATGATATCTTTTTAGACTTTGTGCAACGTTCGTGCCAGCGATCACCATATCGATTCGATACTTATCTTAAACGCTATTAATATTCACTTTATACCGGTTCGTTCTTGGGTTTGTCCAAGAACATTGAAGGAATTAATTTCCAATTTTCGATTTAAGCAGACCTTACGTCTCCATATTCCTCGACTAGCGGCGCCCGACTCGTTCGCGTACACGAAAAAACCCGCGGGGCATTGCCCCGCGGGTTCAATCGATCGGTTGACTCGGAAAGCTATGTCGCCATAGCCTCGCTCAGGATTCTTGACGTGGTTGGGCGCATGATGCGGGGATCTACTTCCTCTCCCGCAAGCAGCATTTGTCTGACTTGCTTACCCGAAATAAAAACCGGTTTCTCATCAGGATGGTTGTCCATCAGATCCACTCGGCCGAGGGTTTCATAGAAGGCTGCAAAACCCACCTTCAATGGCTTCATCGAAAGATCTCCTGATAGCGATTCGAAAATCTTCTGGGCATCAAAATCACCCCATATCGCACTCCCGTCATGAAAGGGAGCATCTGCGTGTTTACGACCGATGATGATATCGGTGAATCCAAAATTCTGACGATAAATCGCATGCATCACGGCTTCCTTGGGACCACCATAGAACATCTTGATATCCAGACCCAGAAGAACAACACGATCAGGTACCGACTCATTCCTTGGCTTCCACAGATCGGAATCGCTGTCACCGTCTCCCAGGGCTCTTGAAGAAATGAGCGCTTCGTAAGTCTCCATCCTGATCTCAGCACTCACATCGTCTGATTTTGTTTCCCCTATGAGAGGGTTCAAGCAAGCTCCTGCATTGTGGCCTTCTTTTATGAGAGATTCGAGACCGAAAACCAGCGCGTATTCATGCGCTCGATGAAGTGGGTTCCGGGTTTGAAACGCTACAACACGATCCCATCCCTTTTCGGCCAACAATACCCGAACCTCTCTTGGTGACAGCACGTGGTCACCAAAAGCCTTGTTTTTCGGCTGAGGAAGAACCCTGATCTGTCCGCCAACCAAATGGGATTTGTCCTTGTCGCCCTGAAGAACCATATCCGCACCCGGGTGGTCGGTCCGATCCGTCAGATATACCTGCTTCAAGTATCTGGGTTTATCCCATGGAAACACATCGTCAACCAGGAGAGATGCTACAATTGTTCCGGCAGAATTTACCAACGCTACGTGCGCTCCAACTCCGATCCCTGCGGCCAACTCGCCTGAAACGGGTAACGCAATGGGAATGGTCCACGCATAAGTCGCACCGTTGGATTCGACAACACCTTCGTCAAGGACCCGGTTGTATACAGCGGAATTCATAGGACCCTGCAATGGGCTCAGAGCCCCATCCCCAAATCGGTAGATCGTAGAAAGATCAGCATCGGATACAGGAACCTGTTTCAAACCACCGGTTTCCCGAGCAAATCCCGGAATTTCCTCCTGAGGAACCGTGCAGGAAACCAGCTGTTGAAGGCCTCCGTGGGGGAGAATCAGTTCTGACATCAAAAACACCTCCATAATCTTATTTGGTTATAAAGTTGATCGACTAACTAATCAATACAAACATTCGCCACCAGATAAAACCACAAACATTCTGCATGAATTGGCGATTGGGAATTGCTGCAAGGAAGGTTACGAGATTGAACGGTCCAGAAATACAATGTAATACGAGATCATCTGCCGGGTATTATGAGTGTGAATATGCTACCTTTTCCCTCTTCACTTTCGACCCAGATCTTGCCGGCATGTAACTCCACCAATCTTCGGGTAAGCGCAAGACCAAGTCCTGTTCCTTCGTAGCGTCTGGCGTAGGATTCCTCCACCTGCCGAAATTCGGAAAAGATCAACTCCTGATGCTCCTCCTTGATGCCGATTCCGGTATCTCGTACGGACACGCAAAGGTCGCCACCTTCGATGCGTTCTGCCTTGATTTCCACGTGTCCTTTTTCAGGTGTAAACTTGATTGCATTTGACAGCAAGTTATACAGGATCTGTCGGAATCTCTGCTCGTCGGCGGTCACGAGACCAATTTCATCGGAAAGATCACTCCTGATCTCGATCTGCTTGTTGAGCGCCAGAGGCAGGACGACATCGGTCACCTGAGAAAGGCAATCCTGCAGCAGAAACTGTTCGAGGGCCAGTTCTACCTTTCCAGATTCCACTTTCGCCAGATCGAGAATGTCATTGATCAGTTCAAGTAAATGCCGACTGCTGGTCAGGATATTTCCAACATATCGGCTTTGCTTCTCGTTCATCGGACCAAAAGTCTGATCTTCGAGGATCTCCGAAAAACCGATTACCGCATTGAGTGGCGTACGCAACTCGTGAGACATGTGCGCCAGGAACTGAGACTTCATCCGACTCGCTTTTTGAATCTCCTCATACGCAAGCTGCAGCTCCTGATTCGTTTTTTGAATCTCCTCTGTGGCCTTGTTCACCTCCTCCTCGAGCACCACGTTCATCTGCTGCATATCATCGAAAACCTGGACACTGCTCAGTGCAATGGCCACCTGATCCGTAATGATGGTCATCAGTCGCTCATCCTCGGCGCTGAAGGCATCCGGACGAGGGTGGCTCATATTTACGACCCCCACAATTTCAGAGTCGATCACGAGCGGAAGGCAAAGCAGCGAACCAATGGGGGAAGAACGGGCGGTGGGACTGAACTGAGCTCCGGGAAGATCGGGTAGTGCGATTGGACCCCCGTCGGTGTCCATTTCGGGGAATAACCTGACGACAGTCCCGGTGGATATATCTGGAATAGAAATGGGTTCCCCATGCTGGGCAACCCATCCTGCGACACCTTCACCAATACGAAATGTTCTACCTGTGGTACTGGCGGTATGATAGAAACTGCTTTCTGTGTCTCGCCGCCTTCAGCGTTAAATCACCAGTCTCCCTGTTCAGCAACATAAGAGAACAGTTTTCGGCCTTCGTTTCGTCGATTATAGTATCGATGATCACTTCGAAGACTTTTCTAACTTCGGTAGTGTATTTGAGCGACTCACCAATCCTGCGAACCACGGAAAGCTCTCGAACCTTTTCTTCGAAGCGCTGCGTGGTCTTCCCCAGTTCCTTGACGTAGAGATCGCGCTGCGCTACCGCGCGCTTTAGCTCTTCCTGGAATCGGGTGGTTTGTGAGGTTTCACTCATAGCCGGGTTCCTGACAACAAAGACCCAACACCGGGAACAGGGACAACCCCTATCCGCTCAGCTGATTGAAGAACTCGGTAATCTGATCTTTTTCGTGCCGGAGTTTCTCTTGCAGACTCTGAATTTGTTCGAGCGAGATCTTCAACTCCGATTGGACAAGGTCGCTCGGATCCGGAATATCTGATTCATAACACAGTCCGATACCCTCGCGCTTCGTAACGATATTGGCCAGGTGGACGATCAGGCTTTCCTTGAAAAACTCTTCCTCCGCCGCCATCGGATTATGATGTGTGGCAATTGGATTGACCAGCACCTCGGGAAATTTCCAACGCGCCGCAAGCCAGCCGCCCACTTCAGCATGGTCGATATCCAGAATGTCCGTCTCCGCATCCAGTGCAGAGCGCTCTTCCTCTACCATATCCTCAACGACTTCCTGATAGAGATCATTGAAGTAGGTATCCAGGATCACTTTGCCCAAATCGTGCAGCAGCCCCGCTACAAAAAATGTGCCGGTGTCACGAAAACCCAACTCTTTGGCCACTACTCTGGCTGCTGTTCCGCATCCGATGGAATGGACCCAGAATGCTTCCCGGTCAAAACTGACTTCCTGATCGGCCTGTTTCAAAGTTTCAAACACGGACACACTGAGTGCCAGACTTCTAACGGTATCGAATCCCAGTACCACCACAGCTTGTGGGATCGTGGTAATTCTTCTGGCGAATCCGTAGAATGCTGAGTTGGCCAAATTGAGAACCTTGGCTGAAACCGACATATCTTTGGAAACGATCTCCGCCAGCTCATTGGCGCTGGAGCCGCTGTCATCGGCAACCTCCAGCACCCTGCTGACAATCACTGGGAGGGTTGGCAAATTCTTGATATTCCGAATACCCAACCTGATGTCTTCTCGATCCATCTCTAGCTTCAAGTCTGATCCGGAAAATAACCACCAAGCCCAGCTTCAGTGGATAATGACAAACACCAGATTCAAAATAGCATAAAGGCTGGACCTGGGCTCAGTGGATCCAGCCTCAACTCTGAATTATTATGTAAAAGTGCGCCCACAGGGAATCGAACCCCGAACCTACTGATTAAGAGTCAGTTGCTCTGCCAGTTGAGCTATGGGCGCATAAATTAGCATCAACCGATATCCGTAAACTGTAACGGAAAAAACCTGGTTGAAAACCACTTTGAGAAGGAAAATCTAAAGAACGCCGGGGCCTTTGTCAAGGTCTTTGTCCAGCGCCAAACCCCCATTATACTAGCCTTTCTCGTTCTCATCGGAGGGCTCGAGAGCAGCCTCCAGATCTTTGTGTTTCTTCTCGAGCTTCTGCAACTCTGCATCCAGAGCCGCGCCCTCGCTCTCAGCTTCCTCCATCAGGCGTTCCACTTTCTCGATCTCCTCACCGTGCCGAGAACGCATATCCTCGATCTGTTGTATCTGAGGTCGGATCTGTTCGGCATGGCGATTATATTCCAGCAAGATCTGCAAAACAAAGAAGACGCAACCCAAAGTCAACACAATGAAGATCCAGTCCATTGAAAACCCAAGATCCATATTTCTTCACCCCTGATTCCGGATATATTCTCCGCCAGAGCCACCACGCTTTTTAAGAAGCCGAATTTCACCGATGACCATCCCCTTGTCCACCGCCTTGCACATATCGTAAATTGTGAGCAAGGAAACGCTTGTGGCTGTGAGGGCCTCCATTTCCACCCCCGTCCTGCCGGGAACTCGCACACAAACCTCTACAGAGATATGGTCATCCAGCACTTCGAAGGAAATATCCACACCCGTTATCCCTAGCGGGTGACACAGCGGGATCAGATCGGATGTTTTCTTTGCAGCCATTATTCCGGCGAGCCTGGCGGTTTCAAGCACATTTCCCTTGGGTAATTCGCCGCGGGAAACGAGATCGATCGTCTCCTTGCTGGTAAGGATCTGACCTGCTGCCACGGCTTCTCGAAATGTGACATCTTTGCTGGTCACATCCACCATTTGAACCGCGCCGTCGTCATCAATATGGGTCAACTTGTTCATGATTCGGGTTCGTCTCCAGCGTTTGAAAGATTACCATCCAGCAATCAACACGATCTCGACCTCAGACCCGGCATCCAGTCTCTGAGTTTCTGATTCTACCACGAAAAGGGAATTTGCACCAGCGAGTGAAAACAGGTCGGCCGATCCGTGGTGACCTACCCAACTGGTGTGCCACTGTCCTTTTTCCTGGACAGTTCTCGCAGGAACATACTGCTTTCTGCCCGGCACCTGTTCAAAATCGTCCCTTAAGAATCCTTTTACTTTCTGGTGATACAACTCACTGAACCCCTGCATCTTCCGGATCGCAGGATAAACAAGAAGCTCCAAACCAACTACCGAGGATACAGGATTTCCGGGCAGCCCGAAAATCAACTTCTCATTCCTGGTCCCGAAGGTCAATGGCTTTCCCGGTTTCATCTTGATTCGGTCGAATTGCACCGTCACACCGCAGGCCTTCATTGCACCTTGAACCAGATCGTACAAACCAGCCGAAACGCCGCCTGAAAGAAGGACAATATCACAATCCTTCAGGCCCCTGAAAATCACTTCCTGTAGGGCCCCAGGGTCATCGGCCACGATGCCCAGATACTTTGCCCGGGCGCCTGCGCTCACGATCTGGGCCGCCATGGAGTATCCGTTGCTGTTCCTGATTTGCCCAACTTTGGGTGCGTTATGGGGCTCAACGATTTCACTGCCTGTGGAAATAATGCCCACAATCGGCTGACGGTGAATCTTAACGTCTACCTTTCCAACCGCCGCAAGAATCCCTATTTCCGGAGGCCGGAGTCTGGAGCCGGAATTCAAAACTACGTGGCCCTTGCGCACATCCTCTCCCAAAGGCGCGATATTATTACTCGAGGGGTTGCTTGCCAATATGCTGACCTTCTTGCCTCCGGAATCCGTAGTGGTATCCTCAATCATCACAACGGTATCCGCGCCAGCGGGCACGGGTGCACCCGTCATGATTCTTGATGCTTTCCCGCTGGTCAAGTCCATCGTGGGCACTGAACCGGCGGGTATCTCTTCGATCACCTCCAGAACGACCGGACTGTCCTCACGGGCCCCATCTATGTCCGCTCCGATTACCGCATACCCGTCCATGGTAGCTTTGTGAAAAGGGGGCATATCGATATCTGAAACGACATCCTCAGCCAAAACTCTGCCCAGGGCGTCCACGAAACCTACCTGTTCACACGCGATCAGAGCGGTAGCTCCCATCACAAGATTAATCGCTTCTTCCATCGTGATCATGACACTTACCTGTCCTGAAACCAATATGTAACAACGTGTTGGATATGTCTGGACAATATAAATACAACTGAAGAAATTGTCACGAACCTTATCTCTGGCGTGAATCGGCCGTAGGCTGTATAAAACACGTCTTGGCATCTGCATCCTATCTACATAGATTACCCTCGAAACCTAGATCAAATATGAACTAACCCCTTGAGAGCCAAATTCTCAATTCAGGAGAGTCATCAGATGCCCAACAGCAAATGTAGTGCGATAATCACTGGCGCAGGGACAGGCATTGGTCAGGCCATCGCCCTCGCCTTTGCGGGAAGCGGCATCGATCTGGTTATTGCGGGACGAAGACAGGAGCCGCTTGAAGAAGTTGCAGCAGGCGCAAGAGAACTCGGCGTAAAGGTTTTACCAATACAATCCGATGTTACGGACAGGGAATCGACCCGGAAACTCGCGGAACGCGCGGTATCTGAATTTGGTAGAATCGACATTCTTGTAAACAATGCCGGGATCAACACCGTAAACCGAAACCTGAGAGATATTGCAGATGATGACTGGGACAGAGTCATTGGAATTAACCTGACCGGCGCCTTCAACATGTTCAGGGCAGTGATGGGACAAATGGAGCATCAGGGAGACGGCCTTGTGATCAACATCTCCTCGATGGCCGGCAAGAAGGCAGGCAGCATCGGAGGAACGGCTTACAGCGCATCAAAATTCGGAATGTCCAGTCTGAACCAATCCATAAATGCGGAATTCAGGGATTCGGGCTTGAGGGCAACTTGCATCTTTCCGGGTGAAGTAGACACGCCGATTCTCAATCTTCGTCCAAACCCGGTGTCCAGAGACAAGAGGTCTGCAGCACTCCATCCGGAAGACATTGCGGCGGCGGCACTAATGGTCGCTAACCTCCCCGATCGGGCGATTGTTGAAGAAATCACCATTTTCCCTCGGCGTGCGGTGGCAAAATAGGACGGGTAAGCCAATGCTGGGTGAACCCTTGGCCCGACCACGGGTTCAGGTTTTAAAATCCTTGTCTCCTCTGTAATATTTTGTTAGTTTAATATCTAACCTATAGCGATCTCATATATTTATGTAATTTTGATACCAGAGAAAGAGAAGAAGGGTGGAGTGGTTTGAAAACCGAAATTATCATCAATGTCGCATCTCACGAATCCCGGATTGCCATCCTGGAGGACGGAAAGCTTGTAGAAATACTTGTTGAATTCGCGGAAAATGAACGAATGGTAGGAAACATTTACAAGGGTACTGTTTCCGCCGTTCTTCCGGGTATGCAAGCCTCCTTCATAGACATTGGCACAGAGAAAAGCGCGTTCCTCCACGCATCGGACATGCCCGGATCTCCTGGGTCGATGGTGGGTCTGGACGATGAGACCCTGGAGGAAGTCGATGTTCGCACAAACGCACGCGGGAAACCGGTGGTCGCAATTGAGGAACTCATTCAGAAAGGCCAGGAAGTTCTTGTACAGGTCAAGAAGGAACCCATAGGAACCAAAGGACCCCGTGTAACCGCCGTCCCCTCACTTGCGGGCAGATTCATGGTTCTGGTGCCCAATGGTGACAAAGTAGGTGTCTCCCGGAAAATCACAAACTGGTCAGAAAAACGCCGACTCATGGAACTTGGTCGCGAAATAAAGCCCGACGGTTTCGGCATCATCGTTCGAACTGAGGCTTCTGGAAAGGGAGACCGGGAGCTCAAAAGGGATCTGAAGCAGCTGCTGGCAGCCTGGTCGCGTATTCAAAAACAATCTCAGAAAACCGATGGATCAGATCTGATTCATAGGGAAATGGGAATGACCTCCAGCATGATCCGCGACCTCTTTACGGATGACGTGGACCGGTTGATCGTTGACTCGAAACACGAATACAAACAAATACTGGCCTACCTGAAAACCACTTCGCCACACCTCCGGGACCGTGTTGAGTTTTATCGGGACAAGACACCGATATTTGACGCTTTTGGTGTCGAGGAAGAGATCGAAAAATGTTCCGAGAGAAAGGCCTGGCTCAGGGGTGGTGGATATCTGGTTCTGGATCATACGGAGGCATTGGTGGCAATCGATGTCAACAGCGGCCGGTATGTAGGAAGATCCAACCAGGAAGAAACGATCCTGAAAATAAATCTGGAAGCTGCGCGTGAAATCGCCCGCCAGTTGAGACTTCGTGACATAGGCGGTATCATCGTCATCGATTACATAGATATGATGCCACATCAGAACCGCAGGAAGGTTGAGGAAGAATTCCGACAGGCCATACGCAGGGACCGCTCCAGACCCAGAATATCTGATATCAGCGAATTCGGACTGATGGAAATGACCAGACAGCGCGTCCGACCAAGCTTGATGTTCACCTTCAGCGAGTCTTGCCCAATGTGTCAGGGTACGGGCAGAGTTGCCAGCAGGGAAACAACGCTTGCGAAAATTGAGAGATGGCTCAAGAGATCGCGTGCTGCTTCCGTGGAACGTCGCCTTACCGTTCACGTGCATCCCGAAGTCGGTGAGTTTATTCTCGAAAACCGCAAAGAGAGGCTGAAGCGACTTCGCCGTTCGACACACGTATGGCTGAATGTCGAAATGGATCCTGAGATACCGGGCGATACATACAGGATCTATTCCAGAAAGCGAAATGTAGACATTACAGACCAATTTAGAACTTGACAAAACTCCCTATTCTATTAATTTTTACTCTCTTGGCGCGTTTCAGTGAATATCCGAATCAGCGATTTAGAATATCAGGGAGATTGTTATGTATGCAGTTGTTGAAATTGCCGGCCAGCAGGTGAAAGTAGAGGAAGGCGATCGGGTGCGCGTCTCCCACATTGATGCAGCTGAAGGTGAGAAATTGACACTGGACCGTGTGCTGCTCGTCTCCAAAGATGGCGAAACCCAGGTGGGCGATCCACAGGTAGATGGTGCCGTTGTGGAAGCCAGCGTTATCGAGCACGGGAAAGGTGACAAGATCATTATATTCAAGATGAAACGCAGGAAGGGCTACAGACAGAGAAATGGCCACAGACAGCCCTATACGGATCTGCAGATAAATGGCATCGTGCCGGGTAACCCGTCATAGATCGCCTGCTCAGGAGAAACGGTTATGGCACATAAGAAAAGTGCAGGAACTTCTAGAAACGGGAGAGACAGCCAGGGACAGCGACTTGGCGTAAAGGCATATGGTGGAGAATTTGTCACCGCCGGGAGTATTATCATCCGTCAGCGCGGTACGAAAATCCACCCTGGAAGCAATGTAAAACGTGCCAAGGACGACTCCCTTTTCGCACTCATGGACGGCGTCGTAAAATTTGAACCCATGGGCAAGACCCGAAAAAAGGTAAGCATCTACGCCAAAGCGGGATAATATCTGGTGAAAATCGGAGTTGTAGGAGCAGGGAATGTAGGAGCAACCACCGCCCAACTGATAGCCGGAAAAGAACTGGCCAGGGAAGTGGTTCTTCTTGATGTGGCGGGGGGGATACCCCAGGGGAAGGGTCTGGATCTGGCCGAGTCTTCTCCCGTTGATCGATTCGATACCCACATCAACGGCACGAACGACATTGCCCTTCTGGCTGACAGCAACATCGTTGTGGTTACTGCAGGAATCGCGAGAAAGCCGGGGATGAGTCGAGATGACCTCCTCTCAACCAATGCAGACGTTGTTGGCTCAATCTGTGAAAAACTGAAAACGCTGGCCCCGAAGGCCATTGTAATAGTGGTTACCAATCCATTAGACACAATGGCCTATGTTGCGCTTAAGAGTACGGGTTTTCCTCCAGCCCGAGTCGTGGGAATGGCTGGCATACTCGACTCGTCAAGATTCAGATACTTCATCGCATCCGAACTCGATGTATCGGTTGAAGATGTTACTGCATTTGTCTTAGGGGGGCACGGAGACTCGATGGTTCCCCTCCCGCGGTATTCTTCCGTAGCAGGAATTCCGTTGTCAGAACTACTCGATCAATCCACGATCGAGCGGCTGGTTCAACGAACCAGGGACGGGGGTGCCGAAATTGTCGCCCACCTGAAGACTGGCAGTGCCTATTACGCACCAGCCTCTGCGGTAACTGAAATGGTTGCTGCAATCGTCAAAGATAAAAAGCGGATTCTGCCCTGTGCAGCCTGGCTGACGGGCCAATATGGAATACACGACCTTTTTATGGGAGTTCCCGTAAAACTCGGTGCAGGCGGAGTAGAGCAAATCATAGAAATCGGCTTGACACCAGATGAATCGCAGGCCCTCCTGGCCTCGGCGGAAGACATCAGGGCGGGAATAGGAAAACTGGGTCTGTAATACACATCAGTTATACGCAGAATGCAGGGCGACCGGGGGCTTGCGAGCTACCGGTTTTTTTTGTCTGTCACGGTTCCAATCTCATGAATATCGGGCTCGACATGGATTCCAATTCCACAACAAGACGCAGCGTGCTAGATGTCCTACTTGGACTCGGGTCAATCGCGTCCGTGGTCGGCGCAATCAGTCCGGTGCTCGCCTATCTGTCTCCACTTGCGAAACAGGTATCCTCGGGAAATACGCTCGAGGATAAGAACGGTATTCCTGTATCCGCTGAGAGTCTCACCGAGGGATCCGGCCTGGTCGGTCGGCTTGGCGGCCTCCCCGTTCTGGCCATCCGGAAGAACGGGCAGATCCTCGGTTATTCGGCGGTGTGTACCCACTTAGGTTGTGTCGTCCGCTGGAGCCCGGACAAAGACCGGATCGAGTGTCCGTGCCATGGTGGTCAGTTCAATCTCCTGGGCGCAGTCGTTTCAGGCCCGCCACCTGAAGGCATCCAACCCATTACCCTGAGAGTCGAAGGCAACAGGATCTTGCGCGGATGAAGATACTTACTCTGATCATTGAATGGGCATCGGACCGCTACCCCGTCAAACCCGCGTGGACCAGGATCTCGCACCACGTCCGCAAGCCGGTACCTGCGCACACAAACTTCCTGTTCACATTGGGATCTCTCGCCATATTCCTGTTTGCGATCCAGGTCGTCACGGGTTTGCTGATGATGGTCTATTACAAACCATCGGTTAGAGATGCCTATGCGAGCGTCCTCTTCATAACCGAAGAAGTTCCCTTCGGGTGGCTTATCAGGCAAGTCCACACCTGGGGTGCGAACCTCATGGTGCTTGTGGTTTTGCTTCACACGCTGAAGACTTTTATTTACGGCGGATACAAAAGACCTCGGGAAATGACGTGGGTTTTGGGCGTGATGTTGTTTGGGATTGTCCTGGGATTCGGCTTCACCGGATACCTTCTCCCCTGGGACCAGCTCGCATTCTGGGCAACAACTGTAGCTACGGAGGCGCCCGGGTCCATGCCTTTTGCAGGACCATTCATCGCAGAACTGATGCGCGGAGGCCCCGAGGTGGGCGAAGCCACCCTGGGTCGATTCTTTGTGGCGCACGTAGCCTTGCTGCCCATTGCCCTGCTCGGCGTAATGGCGCTGCATCTTTTACTGGTACGACTCCAGGGAACCTCGCCTCTTGAGAGGACAGACGTTCCCGAACCGACTTCGGAGGAGAAACTTCAAGCCGGCGGAAAACCCTTCTTCCCCCACCACATGATCACGGAAGGAATCGCTGCCTACCTGATCCTTGGCATCCTTCTGACACTGGCCATCCTGGCTCCTTTCCATCTTGCGGAACCTGCAAACCCCTTCGAGACGCCAGTCGGGATCAAGCCGGAGTGGTATTTTCTACCCATGTTCCAGCTTCTGAAATACCTGCCCGAACCGGTTGCTGTGGCCTTGCCCGGCATATTCGGGCTGGTCTTGCTTCTGCTTCCTTTTATTGACAGATCTGTCGAACGCCATCCAAAAAAGCGGCCAGTTGCAATGGCCCTTGGCGCAGCAGTTCTGGTTATCACGCTCACCCTTGGCATACTGGGGAAGGTCTCGGAAACGAACCTGACCCTCTTCGGAAGTGACTACCACTTCGATGCCAAAGGGATTCCTCATCTCATCGAGAAGGATGGGGGACCCGGCCAATGATACGCAGACTGAACATTTCCATCCTGCTCCTTCTGGGACTGTGGGGATTCTCGTGTGAAGACCTGTTTGCTCTAGCATCCCTCGAGGAATCTGAAAACACGGCATTCACAGCAAGTGTGCATGAACTCATAGGGTGTGAGAGTTGCCATTTACCGGGTAAACCAGACAAGATATCCAGGGCGGTACTCCCTCAGATCTGCGGAGATTGTCACCCAAAACAACACCAAGAGTTTACAGAAAGTGTTCACTGGTCGGGCAAGGGCGCCGTGTGTATCGATTGTCACGGCAACCACGATATCCGTCTCGTGCGGAAACCGGAGAGCAAGGCCTACCGCTCACTCGTATGCGGGACCTGTCACCTGGGTCCGAAAGAGCACTTCGATCTTGGACCGCACAAGGCGGGGATGGAAAAAACCGGCGTGTTGGCCTGCGCTTCCTGTCACGGAAACCATAGTATTCAGTCTCCCACCCTGGAGATCGTTTCGTCTGCCTGTGCTGGTTGTCACCCCAAGGACACACCGGAATTTCAGATGGGCCAGGAAGTCGGCGGATTATTTACCGGAATCCGAGACACCCTCTCGCTGGCGGCTGCCAGGCTCAGCGATTTGCAGGATCAGGGGATCAGTATCAGGAAAGAGGAGCAAATACTCGAAGACGCAAGGGGGGCGTTTACGCGGGCAAGGCTGGTCTGGCACGGACTGGATATGGTGAATATACGGGCGGAAGTCTCAAACACAGGCGAAACCACTCAATCCCTCCTGAACGCCATTTCTTCCGTTCTCGACGATCGAAGATTAAGAAAAATCGGCCTGGTTGTAGTCTGGGGTATCATCCTGGCGAATATCATTCTGCTGCTTCTGAAAAAGAAGAATCTCGGTAGATCTTGAATTCCAGATCTTCCTTTCCGATTTCTCCACCGCTCGCCACATATCGAACAGATCACAGCAACTTTGACACCTAAGTTTCCTGAGGAATGTCATGTCTCAGCTTCGCATTCTCATTGTCGATGATGAACCGAATCTCCTGGAAAGCTTCCGGATCGGGCTGGAACTCAAGGACTACATCGTCTCGGTCGCATCCAGCGGCAAGGAAGCTCTGGAGACATGTGCAAACAGATCCTTCGATGTGGTACTGCTCGATATCCGGATGCCCGAAATGGATGGTCTTGAGGCTCTCCAACAGTTGAAAAAGATTCATCCCGACCAGGCCGTCATCATGCTCACTGCGCACGGAAGCCTGGAGAGCGCTGTGGAAGCTGGCAGGCTTGGCGCGTTCGACTACGTGGAGAAGCCTTCCACACCGGAAATCGTAGACCTGAGAATCAGAAAGGCCATCGAGAACAAATCTCTAGCAGAAGAAAACAAACTGCTCAAGAACCAGCTCAGAGAAAAGTATCATTTTGAAGGACTCGTGGGAAACAGTCCCCCGATGCAGGAAGTCTACGCGCTGATGGAACGTATCTCGAACACGGAAAGCACAGTCCTTGTCACCGGTGAAACGGGCACAGGAAAAGAACTCGTTGCCCGGGCAATTCACTACAATGGTCCGAGGGCAGACCAGCGTTTCTATGCGCTTCACTGCGATACCGGAAGAACTCCTGGAGAGTGAACTATTCGGCCACGAAAAAGGGGCCTTCACTGGCGCTGTGTCACAGAAAATGGGAATCTTCGAGGCTGCAGACAATGGCACACTGTTTTTGGACGAAGTGGGAGAAATGAGCCTGGCGGCACAGGTTCGTCTGCTGCGCGTGCTGCAAGAAAAAGAATTCATTCCCGTAGGATCTACCACACCAAAAACCACAGATGTCAGGCTTATCGCAGCCACCAATCGAATTCTCTCTGAAGAGGTCAAGGCGGGTTCCTTCCGCGAAGACCTGTATTATCGTCTAAACGTCATCGAGGTCAACATTCCCCCTTTGCGAGATAGACGCGACGACATTCCTCTTCTGGCGAATCATTTCCTTCAAGTGCTTGGAAAAAAGGGGCACGACCTCACCATTCCCGAAGACACAATGGCCAGACTAATCCGGCACGACTGGCCTGGAAATGTGCGTGAACTGGAGAATGCCATCGAGCGCTCCCTTGCACTCACCTCCTCGGGCGCCATCGGCGTAACCGATCTCCCTGCCGTTCTACAACATGATGAATCGCCCGCGATGGGTCTGGAACACAGTTACGCCCACCTTTCGCTTCAAGAGGCCAGAGAGACCTTCGAGCAGGGATACATCAAAGAAGTGCTTACAAAAACCGGCGGGAATATCACCCACGCCTCTAAAATGGCAGGCATTGCGTGGCAAAATTTCCACCAGAAACTCAAGAAATACGAGATAAACGCCAAAGAGAAGTCGTAGCAGTCGATCCAGGTTAGTCAGGTTAATCAGGTTATTATAGAAAAGGCCCTTTCGAATCTCATCGAAAGGGCCTTCATCCTTATCTGTCTAAAAATCTGGAAATCAACTCACCTTCAGGAAATCTCTCAGAACAGTGTGCAAAATCCCACCATTGCGGTAGTAGTCAATCTCCACGGGTGTGTCGATCCGAACTGTGGTCGAGAATTCAACCGCCTTCCCATCTTCCCCAATTGTACTAACTGTGGCATCCTGAAGCGGCTTGAGATCACCACTTACACCCTTGATCTCGATAACCTCACGCCCGGTCAGACCCAGCGAAGAGGCCGTGTCACCCGCTTTGAACTGCAAGGGCAAAACTCCCATTCCAACCAGGTTGCTCCGGTGAATCCGCTCATAGCTCTCAGCTATTACCACACGCACGCCTTGGAGCGCAGGCCCCTTGGCAGCCCAATCCCTCGATGAGCCCGTCCCGTATTCCTTACCTGCCAGAACCACCAGTGACACACCCTCACCCTGGTAGCGCATGGCCGCATCGTATATGTCCATCTGTTCGCCGCTGGGAATATGGATTGTCACGCCGCCCTCGGTGCCGGGAGCGAGCAGGTTTCGAATCCTGATATTGGCGAATGTACCGCGCATCATCACCTCGTGATTCCCACGCCGCGAGCCGTAGGAATTGAAATCCTTTGGCTCAACACCCTTCTCAATCAAATATCTACCCGCGGGACTGTCAACCGCGATGCTGCCTGCGGGCGAGATGTGATCCGTAGTCACCGAATCACCAAACATCGCCAGCACGCGCGCATCCTTGATATCTTTAACCGGTTCCGGCTCCGGTGAGAGATCGATGAAAAAGGGAGGTTCCTGCACATAGGTGCTGGACTCATTCCAGGCGAACAGGTCGTCTTCCTGACCGGAAATCGCGTTCCATGTCTCATTTGCAGCGAACACATTGCTGTACTGCTTCCGGAACATCTCGGGTTTGAGCGCATCGGCAATCGTATCCGATATCTCCTGCTGACTTGGCCAGATATCCTTTAGAAATACCTGATTTCCGTCCTTATCCTCTCCGATAGGTTCGCTCGTGAGATCCAGATCCACGCTGCCTGCAAGGGCATACGCAACCACCAGAGGGGGCGAGGCCAGATAGTTCGCCTTCACGTGAGGATGCACCCGACCTTCGAAATTCCGATTGCCACTCAGTACAGCCGCAGCCACCAGTTCGCCTGCATTGATCGCATCGACGACAGGTTCGGGAAGCGGTCCGCTATTGCCAATGCAAGTGGTGCAACCATACCCGACGGTATGGAAGCCTAATGCTTCCAGATGCGTTGTCAATCCTGCGGCATCCAGATAGTCTGTAACCACCCTGGATCCGGGTGCGAGACTCGTCTTGACGTGTGAGGGAACTTTCAACCCTCGCTCAATTGCCTTTTTGGCCAGCAAGCCGGCGCCGACCATCACTGAAGGATTGCTTGTATTGGTGCAGCTTGTAATGGCCGCAATCACCACTGCACCATGTCCGATTTCAGCTCTGCCATTTGCCGCAACTTCTACCTTCCTTCCGATCTGAGTATCGTTCAGACCGAATCCACGCTTGTCTACGGATTCCTTCAGCGAAGTCTGAAATCCTGATTTCATATCCGACAGGGCAACTCTGTCCTGCGGACGTTTGGGTCCTGCAAGACTGGGCACCACCGTACTCAAATCCAATTCTACCGTCTCGGTGAATTCGGGTTCAATAGATTCGTCGGTCCGGAACAGCCCTTGCTCCTTTGTATATTTCTCCACAAGATCGATTTCGCTCGATGTCCTCGCCGTCCGCTCCATATACCGAAGGGTTTCTGCATCTACCGGGAAGAAACCCATAGTGGCCCCGTACTCTGGGGCCATATTCGCAATTGTTGCACGGTCTGCAAGACCGATTCCGGTTAACCCCGTGCCGAAAAATTCGACGAATTTTCCCACAACCCCTTTGGCTCTGAGCATCTGCGTTACAGTCAAAGCCAGGTCTGTCGCTGTTGCGCCCTCGGGGAGATTCCCGTGCAGTCTGAAACCCACCACTTCAGGTGTCAGCATGAAGATTGGTTGACCCAGCATCACGGCCTCGGCCTCAATGCCACCCACTCCCCAGCCCAAAACCCCGAGCCCGTTGATCATGGTGGTATGAGAATCCGTCCCTACGAGACTGTCCGGGTAGGCGACCTGACCCTTATCACCAGCAGATGTGAAAACACCTTTTGCCAAATACTCGAGGTTCACCTGATGAACGATCCCTGTGGCGGGAGGAACTACCCTGAAACGGTCAAACGCATTCGAACCCCATCTGAGGAATTCATAGCGTTCTTTGTTCCGATCGAATTCGATCTCTGCATTGATTCGCAACGCGTCGATATGGGCGAAGCGATCCACCTGAACCGAATGGTCAATCACCAGGTCCGCCGGAATGAGCGGCTCGATTCGACGGGGATCTCCACCAAGTCGGGACATTGCAGACCGCAAAGCTGCAAGGTCCACCAGAGAGGGTACACCCGTAAAGTCCTGTAAAACCACGCGTGCCGGTTTGAACGGAATTTCCACTTGAGCGGGCGATGCCCCGTTCCAGTTGGCTAGCCCTTCTACATCTTCCTCGCTAACCTGATAGCCATCCAGATTTCTCAAGGCGGCCTCCAGGAGAACCTTTACACTGAAAGGCAACCGCGAAACCGGTCCCACACCTGAGGCTTCCAGCGCATCCAATCGATAGATTGCTACATCGCCCGCCGCTGTGGCAAGCCTGTGTTTGGACCCGTAAGGGTTGGAATAATCGGCCATATGTCAATTCCTCGCTTTAATTACCGAATTGCTCTTCCTGAAATCAGAAGAAGAATGATATGTAAGAAGACACTCATATTCAAGTCCGTTCTGGAGTGAACCAGGGCGCAAAGAATGGAGACGATCGCTTTACATTCGATGAAAAATTACCTAACTTGCATTCAATATAAAAGCGAATCATTGTAATAATTCATATTCCCAATTGGAATAATTGATGATTTCGAATATTGAGGCCCTCGCGACACTGTCAGAACTGGGTACAATGACACGCGTAGCCACCCGCCTGCGCATCTCCCAATCCGCGGTCAGCAAACGAATTGCCGCCCTGGAAGCCCATATGGGCCAATCGCTCGTAGAACCAGCAGGGAGAGGCGTGAGACTTACATCAAATGGTGTGCGCTTGCTGGACAAGACCGGTCCGTTCATGGCCTCGCTGAAAGAGGCACTGCTGGAGGAGCCGTCTCCCCAGGGAAGCAGACTGGTGATCGGGATATCAGAATCTATTCTTTCCTCCTGGGGCCCGTGACTGCTTGGAAGCGTGAGAGCCACCATACCAAGGTTAGAACTGGTAGCCAATGCCCACAGAAGCCCGGTGGCCATAGATCACGTTCGTTCCGGTGAATACATGCTTGCACTTTGTGCCGGAGAAGGAGACAATACACCGGATCTCACGTGGAAAACCCTGTTTCAGGAACCCATGGTCATTGTACCGTCCGGACTCAAATCTTTTCGCTTCAAAGGTAGAAAGCACCTTCCAGTACTCACGATCGAACCCCATTCATCCACCTGGGGATATCTCGACAAGAGAATAAAGCTCAACTCCGGGGCGTGGGGAACGACCATAGAAGCTGAACAGACGCTGCAATCTTTCTCCTGTATCATCCAGATGGCCCGGCACGGATTCGGCCACGGTCTCGTCCCCGTTGGTCTGGCTCTTGCCTTTGGAATTTCGCGAAAGCACCTCATCCGGTTACCAGAGCCTGGACTGTTCCGACCCATCAGCCTGGTGGGCAGAAGCACCACATTCGCGCGACCGCTGGTAAAATCCTTCCACCAGCAGCTGACCTCCGGACTCAATACCATCCTTCCGGAAATCACCTGAAGATCCTTAGAGTCTGGTGACGGACGAATCGGACAAGTCCCTTGCCTTCGTGCTTCCAAACCTGTATTTTGCAGGGTTGCCAACTCTAATTCCAATCGCAGATTTTTAAATTAATGAAAAATAGACGATTTTCTGCCCTGATCATCCTCGATGGCTGGGGACTCAATCCAAATCCTGATCACAATGCCGTAGCCCTTGCCGAAACACCCACGATGGACCGGATCTGGGAGACCTACCCGCACACGACCCTCGCCACATCGGGCAGAAGCGTTGGGCTCCCGGATGGAATGATGGGAAACTCAGAAGTGGGGCATCTCAACCTTGGCGCAGGCCGTGTTGTAATGCAGGCCATGACTCAGGTGGACGATCGTGTAAACAGCGGAAAATTATTCGAAAACGAAGCCCTTATCGAGGCCATGGACAGGGTTTCGGGAACAGACCGTCGACTCCATCTGATGGGTCTCGTATCCGATGGCGGCGTCCATTCGTGGCCCAGTCACTACGATGGCCTTCTCAAAATGGCGTCAGCTCGAAACCTGTCCAGGGATCAGGTCTATGTGCACGCCCTGATGGACGGACGGGACACACCGCCTAAAAGTGGAGCCGATCGCGTAGCCGACCTGATGGACATGTTGAAGTCCGCCGGTGCCGGTCGAATCGCAACCATCTGCGGTCGCTATTACGCGATGGACCGCGACAACAGGTGGGAAAGAACCCAACTCGCATACGACTGTTTTACAACAGGTGAAGGGATTCGCGAAACGAATCCCCTACAGGCAATGAGCAATGCCTACGGCCGAGGAGAAACCGACGAATTCATAAAACCAGTGGTCCTGACAGATCCCGCAGGGTCACCGATTGGTACCATATCCGATGGCGACTCCATCATCTTTTTCAATTTCCGGGGAGATCGTCCGAGGCAAATCACGCGTGCGTTCACCTTGCCGGGATTCGATGGATTCACGCGCAAGGCGCACCCGAAAATCCATTTCACCACCCTTACCAGATATGAAAAAGGTGTACCAGTTGACGGTATCGCGTTTCCACCGGAAGATCTCCAACAGGACATGCCGAACGTCTTCGGTGAAACCGTGAGCCTGGCAGGACTCAAGCAGCTTCGAATTGCGGAAACCGAAAAATATGCACACGTCACCTTCTTCTTCAATGGGCAGGAAGAAAAGCCATTCCCGGGTGAGGACCGTATCCTGGTCCCATCCCCCAAAGATGTGCCTACTTATGACTACAAACCTGAAATGAGCGCACCGGAAATTACAGAACAATTCACATCGGCGATTCAGAGTGGAAGCTTCGATACAGCCATCTGCAACTTTGCCAACGCGGACATGGTAGGACACACAGGCGTACTTGATGCGGCGACTCGAGCGGTAAGCACAGTCGACAAATGCCTGGGGGAGATCCTGGAGTCGATAGCGCGTGTGGACGGTTCGGCCATTGTTACTGCAGACCACGGAAATGCGGAACAGATGGTGCATTACGAGACCAGCGAACCGCACACGGCGCATACGACCAATCCAGTACCTCTGGTTCTCGTCGACAAGCACTTCCAGGGAGAACTCCACGAAGGTGGCGCACTCTGCGATGTTGCACCTACCCTTCTCGCCTTGCTCGGGGTATCGAAGCCCGAGGAAATGACAGGAAACGATATTCGATCATAGCTTTGTCGTTGCACAGCATTCCTGAATCACGACCGTAGTTCAGCCGCACAAACCACAGGAGACTCCGGATGAAAATACATGAATATCAGGCCAAGGAAGTATTGAAGAAATTCGGTGTTCCGGTGCCCGACGGAGGTCTGGCCAAGTCCCCGGAGGAAGCCAGGGAAATCGCAGAACGACTTGGTGGATTCACAGTGGTGAAAGCCCAAATCCACGCAGGTGGACGCGGCAAGGGTGGCGGAGTCAAAATCGCAAAAACGCCCGACGAGGCAAAGCAATATGCCAGCGAAATTCTGGGCATGCAGCTCATCACGCACCAGACCGGCCCGGAAGGTCAAAAGGTCAAGCAGGTATGGATCGAGCAGGGAACCGAAATCGAACGGGAACTCTATCTGGGAATCGTCCTGGATCGCGAGCAATCGAAGCTTGTGATCATGGCGTCTCAGGCAGGCGGCATGGACATCGAAGAGGTCGCGACGAACACGCCGAAAAAAATCCTCAAGGAAACAATAGATCCGGGTATCGGTCTGCTGAGATTTCAGGCATCACGGCTTGCCTTCGGACTGGGTCTTGAGGGTGACCAGCAAAAGCAGGGCGTTCGGTTCATTAACGCTCTATATCAGGCATATGTAGCTACGGACTGCTCCCTTGCCGAAATCAACCCGCTCGTCGTTACCAAAGACGGAAAAATCCTGGCACTGGATGCGAAAATGAACTTCGACGACAACGCATTGTTCCGTCACAAGGGCATCATGGAACTGCGCGATACGGACGAAGAGGACCCGCTTGAAGTAGAAGCTTCCGAATTTGATCTGAACTACATAAAACTCGATGGAGAAGTCGGGTGCATGGTGAATGGAGCCGGATTGGCAATGGCGACCATGGACATCGTAAAGTATGCCGGATCTTCACCTGCCAATTTCCTGGACGTTGGTGGCGGAACCAATGTTGAGCGCGTCCAGAGTGCATTCCAGATCCTTATGTCCGACAAGGATGTGAAAGCCGTACTCATCAATATATTTGGGGGCATCGTACGCTGCGACCGTGTCGCGGAAGGCGTGGTGCAAGCCCTTCACGGACTTGCTGTGAACCTCCCTATTGTGGTACGTCTTCAGGGAACGAATGCCGAGGAAGGCTCGAGGATTCTGGAAGAATCGGACCTCGAATTCATTGTGGCGAGAGAACTCAAAGAGGCTGCGGATGCGGTTGTTAAGGCCGTTAAGGCAGCTGCCTGACCTGAAGCAATTGTGCAACATGCAAAAAGGTGGGCTGTAACACGCAGCCCACCTTTTTGCGTGACGGCGACTATATGGCAGACGCTCTGCCATAATTGCAGGTATGCGTTCAACTCGTAAAGAACACGCACCCAGCTTTAATCAGATAACTATTTGTTTATTAAGCAAATACATTTATACACCGTCAATGGTACTCATATTGCTATTTATTTACGTGTATGTATTGAAGATGTATTGTCCACAAATCGTGATGGGAGATTCTGAATGCCGACCTATGAGTATGCCTGCGATGCCTGCGATCACCAGTTTGAGCACTTTCAAAGCATCACTGCATCGCCGATTCGAACCTGCCCGGAATGCAAAAAACGCAAAGTTCGGCGTCTGATCAGCGGGGGGTCCGGCTTTCTGTTCAAGGGTTCAGGCTTCTATACGACCGATTACAGGAGTGAGAGTTACAAGCAGGCAGCAAAGAAGGACAAGGAAGGCAGCAGCAAAAAAGACGGTGACAGCGGCAAGAAAGACGGTGACAGCAGCAAGAAAGACAGCAGCAAGAAAGAATCGAAATCCAAAACTAATTCAACAACCTCATCATAAAAGAATCTGAAAAGGAGTAAGAACATGGGCAAAGTGATTGGAATTGATTTGGGAACAACAAACTCCTGTGTGGCCGTAATGGAGGGTGGAGACCCTGTGGTGATCCCCAACTCGGAAGGAGGAAGAACCACCCCCTCCGTCGTTGCCTTTACAAAGGATGGAGAAAGACTGGTTGGACAGGTCGCCAAGAGGCAGGCTGTGACCAACCCCCAGAATACAGTCTACTCCATCAAACGCTTTATGGGCAGGCAATTCAGCGAAGTCCCAACCGAAATCTCGGAAGTACCCTATGAAGTCACCAGCGAAAACAATGGTCTTGCCACTGTCAAACTGGGAGACAAGACACATACTCCTCCTGAGATATCAGCGATGGTCCTGCAGAAGATGAAGCAGACGGCAGAAGACTATTTGGGCGAAACCGTCACGCAGGCTGTTGTTACGGTTCCCGCCTACTTCAACGACGCCCAGCGCCAGGCAACCAAGGATGCGGGGAAGATTTCGGGGCTTGAGGTGCTGCGTATTGTCAATGAGCCAACCGCCGCCTCGCTGGCTTACGGTCTTGACAAAAAGGAAGAAGAAAAGATCGCTGTTTATGACCTTGGCGGTGGCACATTCGATATATCGATTCTCGAACTTGGCGACGGTGTTTTCGAAGTGAAGTCCACGAATGGAGACACCCATTTGGGAGGCGACGACTTCGACCAGCGTGTGATGGATTGGCTCGCCGAAGAATTTCTGAAAGAAAATGGAATCGACCTCCGTCAGGATCCGATGGCCCTGCAGCGCCTGAAGGAAGCTGCCGAAAAGGCCAAGTGCGAATTGTCGGGCGGCATGCAGGCTGAGATCAATCTGCCATTCATCACCGCTGATGCATCCGGCCCGAAGCACCTGAACCTGTCACTCAGCCGTGCAAAATTCGAGCAGCTCGTCGATGACCTTGTCCAGCGAACAACGGGACCCTGCACACAAGCACTTAAAGATGCGGGCCTGTCTCCCTCCGAAATCGACGAAGTCATTCTCGTAGGTGGAAGCACAAGAATTCCGAAGGTTCAGGAGACGGTGAAGAACCTCTTTGGAAAAGAACCCAACCGCGGTGTCAATCCGGACGAAGTGGTCGCTGTGGGAGCCGCCATTCAGGCGGGCGTACTTTCGGGCGATGTGAAAGATGTCGTCCTGTTGGACGTCACACCTCTATCCGTCGGGATAGAGACTCTGGGTGGCGTTATGACCAAACTCATCGAACGCAACACCACCATTCCCACCAAGAAGTCCCAGGTATTTTCAACGGCGGCTGACAACCAGCCTTCAGTGGAAGTCCACGTCTTGCAGGGTGAGCGGGAAATGGCCGTTGACAATCGCACCATCGGTAAATTTCACCTGGACGGAATTCCACCGGCGCCCAGGGGCATGCCTCAGGTCGAAGTCTCGTTCGATATCGACGCCAATGGCATCATGAATGTCGGCGCCAAAGACATGGCCACAAGCAAGGAGCAAAGCATCCGCATTGAGGCCTCCTCGGGTCTGTCCGACAGCGAAATCGACAAAATGGTGAACGACGCGCAGGTTAACGCGGAGGCGGACAAACAGCGGCGCGAAAGTATCGAGGTCCACAACCAGGCTGATCAACAGGTATACCAGACAGAAAAGCAGCTCGAAGAAATGGGAGATAAGGTCAGCGAAGACTCGAAGGCCAAGGTCCAGGCGGCTGTGGAACGTGTTAAGGAAACGCTCAAGGGTGAGAATGTAGAAGAAATCAAATCAGCCACCGAGGCGCTCACCCAGACGTGGCACCAGATTGCCAGCGAACTTTATCAGCAGGCCGCTTCGGAGGCCGATGCCGAGGGAGGGCCACAACCTCCACCACCGGGTGGACCGCAACCCGAGGGCGCAGGAGAGCAAAAGGATGGGTTCGTAGATGCAGAGTACGAAGTTGTAGAAGAGGAAGATTCAAAAAAGTAAAGATTGCGAACAAAAGAATAGAGGCGGCGATCATCATCAGATCGCCGCCTCTGTCGTGTACCACCACAATGCAAAGTTATCACCGGCAGGAATCAGGATTCCTGGTCTGCCTCTGGTTGTTCAGGTTCAATCACAATGCGCACGGAACCGAGCGGTTTGATAAAGCTGAAACGCACAGACTTGCCATCTGTATCGAATCCGCCCTCTCCTTTGTCCAGACGTGTGAGATCAACAAGCCTGCGGGACATATAAGCGCCATCGCGTTTCCAGCGGGGCACGGCATTCTTCACAAACGTAACGGCAATCTCACCGCTTCTGTTCAACGCCTCTTCTGGAACGTCCACAACCTGGACAATGATCGCCGCGCGATTCAACCGTTCAGGCTCACCCCAAAACTCCAGTACCTCGTTGTCTGAACCGGTACCCATGAATCTGCGTACTACTCCGATAGGATCCAGTTCCTCAACATCCAGTTCAAGTCCTGCAAGCATGGTCTCGAGCGTGAAGCGGTTTTCCTTCGTCTCCGTGCGAGTCCGTTCAGATCTAGCCTGATCAGCTTTTTTCCAGACTCGCCCCGGCTTCTTGCGCCTGGCCAATTCCTTCCTGTGAGCGGCGCGAACCTGTTCCGGATCGCCAACGAAATCGCCGTGGACCCATCCCTCTATACCTTCTCCGGCGGCCACCTCCAGCCACTTCTGCTTCCTGCCTTTGATTTTCAACTCTTCTCCACGACTCAAACGCTTCACTACAACTGATCGGGTTGTAGGTTTCGACCTCAGATTCAAGATTCTTGCCTTAACATAGATCGATTCTTCGGTCTGGCATCCATACAGAAGCAACGCCAAAACGATCGGTGACACCAACCTGACGAGCATTTATATCTCCAGCTGTGAAAGGCCCATGGATTTAGATTTAGAAGCACAAAAGCTATATGTCCTTTTGCTGCAAGTCAAGTGTAACCCTTTCGATTTCCATTTGTATTGACATCCTCCCGAACCGGGCATAATTTGGGTCGACCTGCTGACCTTGAAACGCACACTGCGTGGACTAACCGTGATATTCGACTTCCAGACATTTCTACCGTCCGAGTTCAACAACTCGCCCTTTTCTGCAGATGATCTGCTACAACTTGCAGATACAGCATCGGTAGATTATATGGTCGTCATGCCGCCGATTTCAGAGAAACCGGACAATGAGTCACTTGCCGATCGAATCGGTGACCGCGAAAGGTTGATCGGATGTGCGTCAGTAAATCCAACACTAGGCGAAGATGTGGTCAAAGCGTTCGAGGAATCTATACAACGCGGAATAAAGGGATTGCATCTGTTACCCCGAACGCATCGATATGCGATTGACAGCGACCTTGTGAGTCCCCTTCTGGATGTCGCACAGGCACGACGGATCCCTGTCACCACAGAGAGCTGTTCGGAATACTGTCATCCTGTTCAGATCGCCAACCTTGCCGGACGGTTTCCCGAAGTAAGCATCATTGCCGATGTAGGATTCCGTCCCGTGGCGCCCCCGGTAAGCCTATCTCAACCGGAACCTGAAGCGGGACGAATAGCCGACCAGGCGCTGAATCACTCAAATCTTTACCTTGGCTTGACTGCACTTGCCACTGCCGAAACGTATCTCATCAAGCGCCTCCTGGACACCATTCCCGTGGATCGGCTGGTATTCGGTTCCAATGCCCCCTCCGGGATTCCGCTTTATTCAGTGGGAGGTGTACGTCAGGCAAATCTTGGCGATGAGGCCGAAGCGCTCTTCCTGGGTGAGACCCTGAAGAAAATCTATCACCTGTAACAGGGGACCGCTGAAGTCCCCCAAACCAAATTCCTTATGATCATTTGCTGCGAATCCTACTTGCCGGACAGTGGAAATCCTTATCTGTGCGGAGACTCGTTTGAGCCGTCAGATCTGATTCAACTGATGGATGAGGCGGGCGTGGACTACGCACTCACCATTCCAGCGCCGGAAGCCCCTTTGCCCGGGTGGGAACCGACGGACAATGCCTTTTTGAAAAAGGTTACGGACCAGCACCCTCGCATCCTGGGTTGCTGTCACGTGGACTTAGGTCTGGAAGATCAGGCGGTAGAGGAATTTCGGAAAACCGTGACGGATTGGGGATTCAAGGGACTCAAGTTATCCACAAGCCCCTCTGAAACGGTTGACAAACTAGCCATAGCTGCAGCCGAACTTCGCATTCCTGCGACCATTCACACCAATGGATCTGAAGCGATCTATCCGAGGATATCCGAGCTTGCCCGCAACAATCCGGATCTTGTGATCGTAATGGAACACATGGGATATCGTTATCATGTGGATTTGGCGCTCGAGTTGACCCGCAAACATCCCAATATATATCTGGGGAGCACCGTGGTAGCTTCAGCGGAGCCAATCGTAGTCCTCGATGCCATCAGAAAAGTCGGCGCGGAACGCGTGTTATTTGGTTCAAACGCACCGTGGGCAATCCCACGATATGGTGTTGCGGGCATTCGTCGTCTGGGCCTGGGGAAAGAAGAAGAGGCCCTGATACTTGGCGAAAATTTCCAGAGGATCTACGGATTGGAAAATTAGGTGGCTGAAATACTCATCATAGACGATGAAATTGTAATGCGCACAGCGCTGCGTCATGTACTTGAGGGTGCCGGCCACACCGTACGGGAGGCCATAAACGGCAACGAAGGCATGGCCTTCTTCCGTGAATCTGCCACAGATGTTGTCATCACCGACATGCTGCTCCCCGAGAAAAGTGGATTCGACATCATTCGGGAAATCAGGGAATTTAATCCAGACACCCAGATCATTGCCATATCTGCACTGGCTTACGACGCGTTCGAGGCTGCAGAAGGATTGGGCGCCAATGCTACATTTGAGAAACCCATTCGAATGAAAAACCTGCTTGAAACGATCGACCACTTGCTTAATCATTGTCAATAACGTGGTCTTGTTAGCTAAAAGAAATCGGGCGATCCATAGAATGGACTGCCAGATTCTTGATTCAGATCTGGAACACTTTTCGAAACTGAGCGTATCCGCTTAGTTGGGTTTGGCCTGAAGGACCACAGTCGCGTCTTCTATGGCCACGTTCTTTGCCGGGTTCGTTACATCCTCTTCGAACCATCCGATTCGATCCAACAATATCTGGAGGGCTTCAGAACGATCCTGACTGTCAGGCATCGAATCAACGCGCTCGCATTCCGTCATCAAACTCATCACCCGGCGCACCAGGGGTGCAACTTTTTTGGGAGGAGACGGAATTTGAATCTTCGATCCCGGGATAAAGGGCCGAATACCTCTTTTCGTTTTGGCTTTCGGAGTCGAGATGCTCTGAAAATTCATGTTCGCCTCCTGCTCTATAAAACGGGGTCAAATTTCATCAGCCACACGTCGGTTATTCCAGTATAAAAGCAATTTGAGTGCCGACATCCTGACCACTCGACGTAAGCCATTGTAACCAAAACTCTTATCTCCAAATGCACCTTTTCGAGGCCTCCATCGTTAAAGTGATACTGTTGAAAAATTTGCTGCTTTACGCCCCTATGTGAAACTTTTGGGCACGTTCGTCACGAGGGAGACAGCGATGAATATCCATGAGCAGAAGGTGGGAGATGTGACGGTGCTCACGCTCGGGGAGACCGATGTTGGGGACAATGTAGACACTGCCCTGAAAGTGGCCATTCATCAACTCATTCAGGAAAACAGCTCCGCACATATCGTAGTCGATCTTGCCAAAGTCAAATGGATGACCAGTTCCGCCTTTGGCCTTTTGGCAGCTGCACAGGGGAAACTCAGACCCAATGGCGGCGGAATTCACCTTGCCCGACCCAAAGATCGGGTGGTAAGTGCATTCAACATCATGCAGCTCGAAAAACTTTTCAGCAGGTATGACTCGGTTGAGCAGGCGGTCAACGGATTCAAATCCTGAATTGCAATATCCGGTGTTGTAAGCCAATTGTGAGAAAGGCCGCAAAAATGTTCCAGTCCTCGATGAAAACGGCATACGATACAGATGGCTATCTTGTGGTCGAAGATGTGTTCGACAAAGCAGAACTAAAAGAAATGAGCGATTCAATCGACCGAATCGTGCAGGATCCCGGCAACGCGCCCGATGGCGTCTCCATAAGCCGCGAAGGCGATACTGTTGTAGACAAGGAAAGCGCAGAAGCCCGAAACACTGACGTTCGGGGCATTGCGTTCATGGTTCGGTTCGACAAAAGGTTTCGGACCTTTGCCGAAAATCCCAACCTTCTCGACCTCGTAAGAGGTCTGATTGGTCCACGCGTAAAAGTATTTCGAGATCAAATGCTGCTGAAGCCTCCAGGTGGACAGGCCAAGCCGCTGCACCAGGACCAGAGTTATTTCCGTGTTCAGCCGCAGGACGACCTCGTCACTGCCTGGATCGCGCTTGACGACGCCACGGTCGAGAACGGGTGCATGTGTTATGTACCGGGTTCGCACAGACACGGCATCTTCGATGTCGCCTCTGACCCAGATCGTCCAGTTCACCACGTACCGGATACAAGCGGCGTGACCTTGCGCGACCCGGTCACCTGTGCCGTACCTGCGGGATCGGTGATCTTTCATCACGGCTGCGTCCTCCACAACAGTGAGATCAACCAGACAGACACCTCGCGGAAAGCGGTCATCTTTCACTACGCAACTTCAGGCGCCAGCTCCGAAAAGGAATCCCTAAACCAGCAGGTCTCTCTCGAAATAGACTGAACGACTTTCGGGCCACTCAGAACTTCAAAGGCTGGAGGAATCAAATGCCACAGGTGTTACGAAAAACCGACAATCCATCCGACGAGGGAATGTCTGCCGCCGGGCTGGATCGTGCCGGCGGTATCCTGGATTCCGAAATTAAAAAAGGAACCATCACTGCGGGCGCCCTGGTCGTGGCCCGACGGAACGCCATCGTCTATTCCAGGGCCTGTGGTAGTCTGAATCCGACTGAGGGATCACCTGAGGTCAAGCCGGACTCCATATTCCTCCTTGCCTCCATTACCAAACCGGTTACTGCATGTGCTATGATGCTTCTGGTAGAACGAGGGGAGGTATCGCTGGATGATCCGGCATCCATGTATCTTCCGGAACTCCAGGGACACGAAAGGAAAAAGATCCGCGTACGCGATCTGCTCTCTCACACGTCGGGCATGCCGGACATGCTTCCCCAGAACAGAGACCTCCGGAAGGAAAACGCACCACTGAGCGAATTTGTCAAAGGAGCGCTCACAACACCCTTGCTCTACACGCCGGGTACGGACTTCAAATACCAGAGCATGGGCATTCTGCTTGCAGCGGAAATAGTTGAGCGGGTTTCCGGCATGCCGCTGAGGCAATTCGAAAAAGAGGAACTGTTCGATCCCCTTGGCATGGCGGGAAGCGCCCTGGGTATGGGCGACTTCAAGATTCCTGAAACGGTGTGGTGTGGAACCTCCTCCGAAGAACCGGAGGAAGAAAAAAGCTTTGGACCGAACAGTCCATACTGGCGGGACATGGGTCATCCCTGGGGAGGGATGCACAGCACAGCACGTGATTTGACTGTGCTATTTCAAACGATTTTGAATCAGGGTGAGTACGGCGGGAAGCGAATCTTCAGTCCTGCGACCGTCCAGACGATGACCGCAGACCAGAACACTCACCTTGGAAGACCCTGGGGTCTGGGCTGGGCGCTTGCGCGTTCGAGGGTCTGGAATTACTTCGGTGAACTGGTTTCACCCGCGACCTTCGGTCATACGGGCGCAACAGGAACAGTCGCGTGGGCGGACCCGGAAAGAGAACTGATCTGTGTGGTTCTCACCAACCGAATGGTCGAAAAGGGACATCTGTTGAGGCGTGTTTCCAATGCGGTCTCGGCAGCGGTCGTAAATTAGCCGGCAGCTTCGATCTCCTCCAGTAACCTGTCCAGTCGCTTTGGAGAAACAGGCTGGCTGGTCCCCAGCTCCTGGGCGAACACTGAAACTCGAAACTCCTCCAGCATCCACCGAAATTCCTCCATCAGCGTCTGACCTGCAAGACTATTCGGTTTCCGATCTCCTTGCAGGTCATTCAATCGATCCTGATAGTAATCGATCTGCTGCCGCTTCTGTTTGTCCTTACCCGGGGCAAGTTTTGATCGCTGGGCGCGCAGCAACAACGCTTTCAAATACCGAACGATGTGCTTCATACGCTCGTATGCAATTGTTTGGAGAAAATTCACTGGAAGCAATCGATCGACATCCTGCAGCATCCCCGGATAGGCTTCAGGCATCACCTTCAATTCGCGAAAGTGTACGAGAACAGTTTCCAGGTCCTCAGATAACCGCTCCGACAATGTCGACAATCTCTCTCTTGCCTGCGCTGCACCAAGTTGGAACGCGGCCTCGGTCAATGGAAAAACCGGTCTGTCAAAAATATAGGATTCCAGATGCTCCAGGGCGTGCTCCCTGAGATCGTCCGTTGAACCAAAAGGTTGATACAACAGATTCAACCGGTCCAGATCACGCAACTCGCTTCGAAGCGCCGAAAGTTCTCTCTTCAGCTCGTACTCATACAATCTGAAGAGACCGGATCTGCTTTCCCTCTCAGCCTCCTCGCGATCCTTGAAGAGCCGGACGCATACTCGCTCCTCCTCCGCGTACAATCCTGGGAAGCCATAGACCGGAACACCTCCGATTTCGGTCACCTCTACACGTTCAGGCAGATCCCGGCAGCTCCACCCTTCCAGATTTCCAGATTCCCATTTAGCGAACGCTTTCGTCCACGCCCTGGACTCACCAGGTGTATCGTGCTGATCCAGTTCATTGGCAAGTGCCTGAATATCACGCCCGGATGCAACGGGTCTCCCCTTGTTGCCGACCACCTCTACGCGCATTCTGAGATGATCTGGCAAGGTCTCATTCGACCAGTCGCTCCGTAAGACATGAACGCCGTAACGATTCTGAATATGGTCTTCCAGAGCTTCGAGGAATGACGCTTTCGTGGGTGCCAATTCACCAGCAATCCGTCTGGCCGTTTCCGGAACTGGAACAAACTGCTTGCGCTTCGCTTTTGGCAATCCGCGGAGCAAATGGGTCACCTTTTCCTGCAGAAGTCCCGGCACAAGCCAGTCCAGCACTTCGGAACGCACGTGATGAATGAGTTTGTACGGCACCTTGAGCGTCACACCATCATCATCCTGGCCGGGCCGAAACGCATAGGAAACTGCCAGGGCCTCTCCATCCATTTCGATCTGACCCGGGAATGCACCTTCGTCGTGATCCACCTCCTTCTCACCAACCAGGTCCGCCTCCGTCATAAACAAAAACTTTGGATTCGTGAGTCGGTTCGCCTTCACGATTCGATTCAGATCATGGATTGATGAAACACCAGAGATATGTGTCGCATAGAACTTGTAAACCGCTTCATCCACATCCACCCACTCATATTGCCGGTTCTGGATCTGCCAGGCTTCTACCTTTTTTCGGAGCTTTTCATTGTGTTCCAGGAACTCGTGCTTCGTTCGAATTTCCTGGTTTAACAGGGCCTCCCGGATAAAAATCTCAGTTGCCGCGTCAGGATCGACCTTGCCGTATCCGATTCGTCTCTTGTGAACCTGGAGTCCGTACAACGTGAGCGTCTCAGTCACCATTACTCTGGCCGAACGATTGTTCCAGAAAGGATCCTTGAAAGTGGATGTGCACAGATGACCGCCTAATTCCGCCAGCCAGTCCGGCTGCACGCTGGAAACCGTTCGTGCGTAGAGCCTCGATGTTTCTACCATCTCGGCAGCGACGATCCAGGGCGGTGTCTTATCGTCCGTTTTCTCTTTGGACTCGTCGAAAGCCTTGTGATTGAACAACCCGGATCCAGGAAAAAGCATCACCTCTCTTCCCCGAGCGGCGCGATAGTGATTGCCTTCCTTCTTTTGCGCCACGTTGCTCAGAAGTCCGCTGATCACAGAACGGTGAATGGCATCGTAGCTCGCCGGATCCTGATGCATCTGAAACCCGTCGATCTCACGCACAGCCTGCCTGAGTTGTGTGTGGATGTCGCGCCATTCCCGCATCCGGTTGTAGGACAGGTAGTGAGATTTGCAGAATTTCCTCACATTTCGCTGAGTCTTCATCTTTTCCAAAGTGTCGTGATAGACATCCCAGATCTTCAAGAGACTCAGGAAATCCGAGTCCCGATTCCGGAATCTCCCGTGTGCCTGATCGGCCTGTTTTTCCTCGCCCTCGGGTCTGATCCTTGGATCCTGAATACTGATTGCGGAGGCGATTACCAGCACCTCGCGCACCGCACCCTCCTTTTCCGCATGAAGCACCATCCGCGAAACGGTGGGTGAAATAGGCAACCGGGACATCTCCCGACCCATCTCGGTCAAATTGTTTTGAGCATCCAGCGCACCCAGCTCCTTCAGCAGCAGATACCCACCCTGAATCGACTGCGGCCTTGGCGCATCTATAAACGGAAACGACGCTACATCGCCTAGCTTCAACGCCATCATCCGGAGAATGACCTCGGCAAGATTGGCACGCTGGATCTCCGGTTGCGTGAACTCCGGCCGCGAATCGAATTCCTGTTCCGAGTACAGGCGTATGCATATGCCACCTTCGAGACGGCCGCATCTGCCCTCTCGCTGCCGTGCACTGCTCTGCGAAATCGGCTCGATGGGCAGCCGCTGCGTTTGCGTACGGGGATTGTATCTGCTGATCCTGGCCAAACCGGGATCCACCACGTAGCGGATTCCGGGAATCGTCAAAGACGTCTCGGCGATATTCGTAGCCACCACAATACGTCGAAACTTCTGTGTCGAAAACACACGCTGCTGTTCCGATGCCGTCAAGCGTCCGAAAAGCGGCAGCACTTCCGTATGTTTGAATCGGCGCCCCTCGAGTCTTCGCCTGGTTTCGTGAATATCCTTTTCACTGGGCATAAACAGCAGGATGTCACCACGCTGTGAAGTCTCCATCACCTCCTGAACCGCCTCGACCGCGCCATCTATGTAGGTGAAATCATCCTGCTCCCCCAAAATCTCTTCTAGAGGCCTGTGAATGACCTCAACAGGAAACATCCTGCCGGAGACCTCTACGATCGGTGCATCGCCAAACGCCTTCGAAAACGCCTCGGTATCGATGGTAGCAGATGTAATGATGATTTTCAGATCCGGTCGCTTCTCCATCAACCTTCTGAGATATCCAATCAGAAAATCAATATTCAGGCTCCGCTCGTGCGCCTCGTCGACAATGATCGTATCATACTCGAGCAGATCAGGATCGTTCTGAATCTCAGCGAGCAACATCCCGTCAGTCATCATCTTGATCAATGTTTCAGGCGCCGTCTGATCACGGAATCTGATCTTGCAGCCAACCTCCTTGCCCCAGGTCGCCCCCATCTCCTCGGCGATCCTTCTGGATACGGACAATGCTGCAACCCTGCGCGGTTGGGTACAGGCCACCTTTGCACCCACTCCTCTCCCGGCCTCGAGACACATCTTCGGAAGTTGGGTCGTCTTGCCCGAACCCGTTTCCCCGGCAATCACAACCACCGGGTTGTCCCGGATCAACTGAACGATCTCCTTCCGGCGGTCCAATATGGGAAGGCCATCCGGATACTCGATCTGTTCAAACAGAGACGCCCTCTTCTCAAACAAACGACTTGATATTCCTGCCGCCTTCTTGATATTCAGAAGATCTTTCGTCCTGTTGTTCCGAGATCCCCGGGCCCGTCTCAAGCGTTCACTCAGCCGGACGCGATCCTGCAGCATCACGTGTTCGAGTTGGGCTTCAATTTCGGCGACCAAACCAGGCCGATTGGGCGTCTTGATATCTTCTGAATCTGTCATTCCAGCTCTATCCCAGCGTGAATTTTTGAAGTATGCTCGCAGAAAATCGCTTTAAAAACTTACAGGATACGGGAACGCTTGGGAAGGGAGAATACACCAGTGACCTCCCTTGGAAAAAATGCAGGCGCCCCTTATTCAACAAAGGGCGCCTCGTCAGTACAGGCGATCTCGAGAAACCAGACCTCATCCCCCTGGTATATACAGTTTTCGATCGGACACTGGCACCTTCACTCGGGTGCCATCTTGCAAATGGGAATGGGCCAGGGCAAATTGGACCTCCACTGAGGACATCGTCACATCGATGTTCCCCGAAGTCCGTGTTCCCGTCTCAATCTCCTGAAGGATATCCCGTATCGTACAAACCGTTGGACTCTCACCTGAGGGTCTGATACTCACCTCCAACACGGCCTTATCCGACTTCCGGCCTTTTCTGATGCGGATCGTTTCACCGTTGTCCCAGGCATAGGCCCAACCTTCCGTACCGGAGACCTCCACGTCGAATCTCCCCTGCATCGGCAGAAAATGTCCTTCCACACCTCCGGCATAGCCAACTCTGAAGAAATCTACCATCGGATCAGCGATCTCCTCTCCCTCGGGCGGAATAAACGCGTGCCGAGCTGCGTCATATTCAGGATAGGATCGTGTCCTGGATGCTGCGGAGTCACTTGCCAGGAGACTGCCCGGGCGGGCCAGCGTGCCCTCCACCCATTCAGGATTCCGATCGCCAACAAGCATCGCCACCAGATCCAGTGTGTGAGGATGGTGCTTGATGAGATCGGTATACGCCTGCATCGTCACGTAACGCGGCTCTCCGATCTCCCCCTCCTGGATCGCGTCACGCATTCGTTTGTAACCGTCATGATGTCTTCTCATCGCACCCCAGTTGAAGGCAACCTGATTCTCCCTACACGCAGAGGCGATTCGGTCTGCCTCCTCCAGCGATGCACACAATCCCTTTTCAGAGTAGATCCCCCGGACACCGTGCTCTGCCGCAAAAATGATCGGTTCCGCGCGCGCAAATGAGGGCGTCGTAACACTCACGATGTCGGGCTTCTCCTTCTCGATCATCTCCCTGTAATCGAGATAACCATTTTCGAAATCGAATCGCTGACAAAATGTCTCCAGGCGACGCTCACCCCGGTTCGCTACCGCCACCACCTCGGTTTCTTCGATCGCCTGGTAGGCGCTGAAATGTCCATAGGGCGAGAAAAACTGATTGCCTGAGAGTTCGTCATCGATCAATCCCCCCATCCGACCCGTTCCGATAATCGCAACCTTGTAGCTGGCCATCACCTCGTCTCCCGTTTGAATACACACCGGTCACTGTGTTCACCACTCGGCCTGTCTCATCCTGATTTGACGCTTTGCTCCACCTTAAACTGGAACAGGTCCAAACGCCACAAATTCCTTCACACCAAAAATCCTTGCTGCATTGTCCCAGAGAATGGCGCGCTTCACATCATCCGGAATGTCTGCGTAAATCACCCGACCGAGTTGGAATGTAAATTCGTTCAGGGGATGATCGGAACCGTACAAAATCTGTTCGTAAGGCACGCGATCGACCAGCCACTTCAGGGTGCCCCTGGGCATCTGGGAAACGCCGAGATCGAAAAAGAGATTGGGACGAAAATTCGCTACCTCGAGAAAAGGTTCGAGCCCGGCTTTGGCCCCCCCTCCTACGTGAGCGTATATAAATTTCGCCTCTGGATAGTCCCCCAGAATACGCATCAGAAAATCAGGCGACGGGCCCTGGTGAACGTGACAAAGAATCGGACATTGCCTCACCTGAGCCGTCTGAAACCCAGATCGATACCGCGGGTCTTCTGTAGAGGTTTCGTGCAGGGCACAATGGAACTTGATGCCCGTACAGCCCAGCCCATCGAATCCCCGTTTCATTTCATCTGCCATCTCAGATTCATAATTGGGATTGTAAACCACATATCCCAATAGCCGATCCGGATATGCCGCAACTGCTTCCCCAATCCTGTCATTACCAGCTCTGTAATCCGGGCCAATCGCCAGAATGTCACTAACTGCGAGACGTTCAACGCCTGTCTGATCCATCCGCTCAATCATCTCGGAGGCGCTTCCGTCGGAATAGTACTTATTTGGCCAAAGCCCTATGTGACCGTGGATGTCGAACACACGAAATCCTTCCGGACCACAGGGCCACTTCGGCCTGGTCGACACGCTCTCCGTCAGCCCAAACAGCCGCCGAAGATTATTCCCACCGATATCTGAATAGCTGTCCGCTGAAAGCTGCGCCCCGTTGAGCAGACCGAGGGCACCTCCAGGATCGTATTGCGGCATCGCTGATCCAAACAGCAGGCGCTTTCCCCCAAAGCGTTCCACATTCTCCTCAAGAACTCGCGAAGCCTGCATATAGGACGTCTCCAGATAAATATTCTGGAGATCGTCCCATACCTCGTACAGAATGCGCTCCGTCGTGCCCCCTTCTCTGAGCAGGATCAGCGGTAGATCTGGATAACACTCGGCAATCTCGAACACAGCTCGCCAATCCTGCACGATCTGTCCCCAGCCGGTGCGACCCACATCTATGATCAGAGGGATACCCTCATTCGAAAGAGCAATCAGCATGCTCCTAAGAACGGGCTCCAGGACAGGAAAGTTATGCTCGACCGGAAAAATCCTCGCCGCTCTCACATCTTGTTCCAGCATCTGTTTCACCTGCGCCTCAGCCGATCCCATACCGGAAGTGGCAGCCGGCAATACCACCCAGCAGGGATGCAGTCTTGAATGTCCTTTGGTCATTGAAAGAATAGCTTTGTTCCCATCGGCAGGATGCGCCATTCTCGCCTGGCTCGCATAAACAAGAGCTTCGGCAATCCCCGCCCTATTCATCTCGGCAAGCAGATCTTCGGCAGACCGGAATGCAGGTTCACGATTTGTATTCGTGGGTCCAAGCATACAATTGACATCGAACAAACTCAAATCTGTCCCCTCTTCTCTCTGACTGGTGTGCTATTTGTCATCTTGCTGACCATCCTCTTCAGAACCGAGCGCCTTCACATCTATCATCTGAATTGCACTAATGGCAGCCTCCCAGGCGCCTTCTTGGCAGAGGCCGCTCATACCCGCGTGCTCATACCCCTCGATCGCTGCCTCGATACAGGCCTTTCTGACCCGCTCGGCAAAGCGCTCTTCATCCTTTGACAAACTGGATTGTCCCAAACCGATTCACTCCGTGTCATTCCCGTGCTCAATCGTCCCAGGGAAATGCATAGGTGGGTTCGCAAATATTGGTACTGGTCCCGAGGTCGAGAAGCACATTGGCAGCTGGCGGCAAAACGACCTCCAGAAAACTCGCCTCCACCATCTGCTTCAACGGCCTTCCATCTCCGGTCTCCCACCGAACCTCTGTGAACTTGTGCTCTCTGTAGGCGCCCGCCTGGATCACCATCCGTCGCGACGCGGATCGACTGGTATTTACGACTCTGACCACGGTACGGTCGCGCCCAATCTGCTCAACCAGAGCGGACACATCCTGAGGCAAGCCAGGTCTCTCCTCCTCTGCATCGAAATACCTTAGACGAGAACACAGCAGCCCGCCATTGAAGCACGGATTCGGCGCACCCAGAGTCATCTGTCCCAACCCTGCCACAAACACGGGATTCTGCGCCGTAAGCGTCTGGCTCTTCCAGGGATGCACATACTCGTCATCTCTCAGGCGACTCATATTTCGCTCAACCTGCGCGAACGTAGCCTCGAGTATTCGATCTGGCCATTCGGGATTATCTCCTGCAAGAAATCGCAAATGCGCGGGCTCATTCTCGACAAACCTGTTGCCGTAAAGATCATCCCGTACGTGATTCCAGTCGAACTCACCATCCGGACGCCACTCCTCTGACCCGGGTTCCGGCGGATCGGGCGAATCGGCATATGCGTAAGCGTGTGGTCCGTTGTGAACACTCGTTCTGAGTCTCTCCAACCTGTCCCAATCCTGGTCCTCAGAGGAGGCGTGCCAGAGATGGCTGAGGATATACGGGTCAAGCGGTCGGTAGTCGAACCATCCCTCGGGACCCATTTTGTAAGGAATCAGCAGATTCCCTTCCTGCGTGATTGCAAGATCGAGAAAGTGGTCAATCTGGGACCTGAGAAACTCGAGATACTTCGAATTCCTGCTGAGCAGATACGCACACTCGGTTGCGGTAATCAAGGCGTGAAAAATCATCCACACCGAATAACGACCTGTCCACCCGAAGAACCCGCCCCACCACTGACCATCCCGCTTCTCGCCGATCTGTCCGGAGAGACCCACATTATCGGGAATGATACCCCCATTCTCGTGCGTGCGATCGATCCAGGCATCCACATAATCCAGCACCCACTTGCGCAACTTTTCGTCACGGGTCAAAATGAAAGCATGACTGATCAGACCTGTAATCGCCAGATTCATCGGCACATCGCCTGAAATCACCACCTCATCGTAAATACGTTGAACCTCGTCCCGTCGGGTGGGGTTCTGCTCCCATCCTGGTTCGAGATCCTTGATCACCGGATGCAGGCTCGCGTGCCCCCACCTCAGAACATAGTCGGCGGACTCTGAGAAAATCGGCCCACCACTTCCAGTCACTGGAGAGCGAATCAGTTTGAGTCGGGGATCATAATTCCCCGAATCCGCATCGACATAGAATTCTGCGAATCGCCTGGCACGATCCACATGCTCCGATATTGCGGGATCTGCCAGCCCGAAATTCTGAAACCCCACATACCCTTCGCTCAAATGAAGCATGTCGGTATGTTTTACCAACTCTTGCTCTACGGCCTTCTGATATTGATAAGTCCATTGCCTGGTAATGCCATTCCAGGCGGACAAGCTCCAATCCAATACCTGATCGCTGCCGCCCATTGCATAGAACAGCGGCCAACTGTTGAAACATTCATAGTCGTCATCGAGTTTACCGTGATCTCGAAGGGTGCCACCCCGGAATACATACTTATCGATAAACAACCCGGCGGCCTGATTCATGAGATCGATCAATTCCCTTTGCCTGATCGCCCAGGGCGGAACCGGATCACGGCCTTCGATGGATATCGAAATCATATCATTTCTCACGAATTGGGAATAAACAGCTAGTAGCATACTCCTGGCAGTAATCGCATTCACATCCGGGATTCTCGATCCCCGCATCTCTCACTTGATCATCGCTCCTGCAACAATTTCCGCCACATCTCGCACCGGCAATTCCGACCCATTTTTCTCGCTCTCATTCCCCAGCATCCGCAGACAGAACGGACACCCTACTGCGACGCTTTCGGCTCCAGTGGCACGTGCCTCCTCGAACCTTGTTGCGCTGACTGCGCCGGTGCCTTGCTCCTCTTCCTTCCACGCCTGGGCGCCACCGCCTCCGCAGCAAAATGAATTCTCTCTCCTCCTCTCCATTTCCACCAGGCCTGCACCAGCCCCCAGCAACGAATCGCGCGGCGCGTCATACTCCCCATTCTGGCGTCCCAGGTAACACGGATCGTGAAACGTCACCGGCGTCGATCCGTCGGTATCCAAAGTAATCGATCCGCTCGCGATCAGATCCTGAATCGCCTGAGTATGGTGCAGCACATCGAAGGAACCGCCGAAGGTGGGATATTCATTCTTGATCACGTGAAGGCAATGCGGGCACCCGGTAACAATTTTTTTCCCCGGAGGCACGACTGCATCCAGTGTATCCACATTCCCCCGGGCCATTTCTGCAAACAGATACTCGTTACCGGACCGCCTGGCCACATCACCGGTACACCTTTCGCGATTGCCCAGAACCGCGTAATTCACACCGGCCCCCTGCAGAATCGATGCGGTTGCCCGGGCGACCTCTCCTGCGCGTGGATCGAATGCGCCTGCACACCCGACCCAGAACAGCACATCAAAATCGGGGTTATCCTCCACGGTGGGAACGGTAAAGTCGAGGGCTTCGGTCCACGCCAACCGGTCGCCTGACAAGTTCCAGGGATTGCCCTGATTCTGCATTCCATCGAATGCGAGTCGGAGTTCTTGGGGGAAGCTGCCATTCATCAGAACCTGACCACGTCGAATATCCATCAGATCCATCATCGGTTCGTTGCCCACAGGGCACGCCTCGGTGCAAGCGCCGCACCCCAGACACGACCAGAGCGCAGACTCATCCACCGCGTAATCCAGCAGCGCGGCATCATCCGCATCTCCATTAGCCAGACTTGAGAGATGCTCTCCAAGATAGTACCGCTTGTTGATCTCGAGGGCTGCTGGTGACAGCGTCTTCCCTGTGGAAGTGGCCGGACACACATCCTGACAGCGATTGCACATAATGCAGGCGAATGCGTCGACTATTTGCGTTCTGCTCAGATCGGTCAATCGTGAGGCCCCGAACTGTTCCGCGTCATCTTTTTCAAAATCGATCGGATCAAGTGCACCTGGCGATCGACGATCGGGACGTGTAAAATAATTCAGGGGACCCATAAACAGATGGGCGTGCTTGCTGTACGGAAAGTAGGGGATAAACGCCAGGACAAGTCCCTGGGATATCCACCAGCAGACACGCGTGCCCAGACTCGACCCGGTTTCCTGCATGCCCGCCCACAGGACGGCGACAGTACTCGCAAACGGCTGCCAGGTATCATACCCACCCTCAACAAGGTCAAACGACGCACCAAGAAAGCGAAAGCCTACGTGCCCGAGGACGAACACACCTACAAGAAGTGAATCTCTCCGCATGCCCTTCTCCGCGCCGGGGTAGAGTCGAATTTGTTTCGGAAACAGGAGGTCGGTCGACCCGAAAACGAATCTGCGTGCAAGAAAATAAGTCATCGCTACAATCACGCAAACACTCAGAAGATCTCCACAGAAGCGATACGGACCTCCAAGCGAACTCCCATCGAGGAACCGAAACCCTGGCATAAATCCCTCGACCAGATCGGCTGCGTTCGCAATAAGATAATAAACGAAACCCAGAACCAGGAAGACGTGGATCAATGACGTAAGGGGTCGCCTTGTCCTCATACCACCCTGGCTGACAATTGCCATCATCGCTTCGCCAACCCGTCGAAGAACTGGCGCAGTCAGAAGATTCCCCTGTCCCCTGCGTATTGCCCTCACCATTCGCGAAAAGTGAAGGCCGGAAAATCCAAGGGAAGCCAGTGCGACCAAAACGTAGACGATCTTTTCCAGGGGACTGAGCATTAAACCTCCTGATGATTTCTGATGGCCTCGGTGAGCGCCGGAACATATTCAAACAGGTCGCCAACTATCCCGTAATTTGCCCATCCGAATATAGGAGCATCCGCATTCTGATTGATCGCAACGATCATACGTGAAGTCTTCATCCCTGCCAGATGCTGAATCGCTCCGGAAATTCCACAGGCGATGTAGAGATCCGGCTGCACCGTCTTCCCGGTTTGACCTACCTGATGTTCATAGGGAATCCAGCCGGCGTCGACCGCCGCACGACTCGCCCCCATCGCAGCTCCCAATACCTCAGCGAGCTCGGAGATAGGTTTGAACCCTTCCGAACCACCCACCCCTCGACCACCTGACACGACCACCCGGGCATCTGTCAAACTGACATCGCTGGTTGACGATTCAGCTCCCAGGACCTTCGTCGGAATATCTTGTTCGGAAATCTCCGTAGATGCTTCGATGATCTGCACATTGCTGTCCCCGTCCCGCCCTGCAGGCTCAAAACAGTGTCGGCGCAGGGTGGCGAATCGAGGAGTGGATTCACTGAACGCTATTTTCGAAATGGCATTCCCGACAAGCACCGGGCGTCTGGCCACAAGCGATCCCTGTTCGATCAAAAGCTCCGTGCAATCAGCTGCAACAGCCGAACCCACTCTGGCGGCCACGTGGGCCGATAGCTCGAGACCGGCATTCGTGGCGCCCATCAGAACCAATTGTGGATGAACGCTCTGAACCAGCTTAACAAGAGGAGCAGAAAACGGCTCCAGCCTGGAGTCCGCAAGGCTCGCGTCGTCCGCTACAAAAACTCGGTCCGCCCCACAGGAGACGCACTGTTGAGCGACGTCGTCGACGTCCTCGCCCAGCACAACCACATCAACGCCTCCACCGAGGTCGGGCGCCAACCGCAAAGCCGCCCCCAGAACCTCCCAGGAGATCGGGTCGATCTGACCTCTATGGTGTTCGATCCAAACCAACACGCCGGCAGACATCAACCAGGTCTCCCACAGACGAATTCTATCCTGCTCACAGCAGTTTCTCCTCAGCCAATTTACTGATCAACGTCTCTGCGGCCTCCTTCGGCGAACCACCGATTATCTCGACGCCTCTCTCCCGGTTTTCTGCGAGCACTACCTCCGACCAGACAACTTGGGAACCCCGTAGCCCTACCTCATCGAGATTCAATTCCAGATCATCGATACCCCAGACAGGAATGCTCGCCGAAGCTGCACGGCGAATGCCGATGAAGCTGGGATATCTGGGTTCACATATCTCCTTTACCACACTTACCACGGAGGGCAGCCTGCTGCTCACGGTCTCGCGTCTGTTCTCGAGCAGCCGAACAGCCTCCAGCGTATTGTCTTCCAAATCCAGACTACCCAGCTCGGCCACGTAAGACACTGCCGGGACATCCAGGATGGCCGCCAGTTGAACTGCAGTCGCCCCCGAGTTCCCGTCGATGGAAGTCTTGCCGGAAAGAATCAGATCGAATGGATCCAGCTTCGCGATCGCTGCGGCCAGAACTCGTGCCGTCGCCAGCGTATCGCCTTCCCTGAACAGGGGATCCGATAGCAGAATCGCCTCATCCGCGCCCATTGCCAACCCGGTCTTCAGAGCATCGACCGCTTCGGGCTCACCCACACAGATCAGGGTTACCTTGCCCCCGTGTTCCTCCTTGAGCTGAATTGCAATTTCAATGGCGTACTCGTCCCAGGGGTTAACGATCCTGGGCCCGCCCTCAGCCATAATCTGCAGGGCATCATTTTTGGGCGATAATTGAGCGGTATCGGGTACCTGCTTGACCAGAACAATCGCGTGCACGGCTTCCCCTCTTCAAAGACTCATCTGTCTCAGCTCTCAGCCTGCCAGTCCGAAGTGTCATAAGCCGGCAACTCGCACCGCAAACCGCGATCTTCCCGCGTGCCCAACACGTAGGCCGCCTGCATCAGTTGGTGAATCTGTGATGTACCCTCGTAGATCACAGCACTCTTGCTGTTGCGCAAATGGCGCTCAACTCCGTACTCGTCCGAGTAACCATAGGCCCCGTGCACCTGCACGGCGTCGTTCGCGGTATCGCTCGCAGCCTCCGTGCAATACCACTTTGCCATACTGATCTCACGCGTGCAGCGCTCACCCTGATTCTTCAGCCAGCCCACCTTTTGAACCAGCAGCCCGCCCAGATCGATTCGCTGCTGCATCAGAGCGAGCATCTGCTGGACGAGCTGGTATTCCCCAATTGGTTTTCCAAACGTTGCACGTTCTCCCGCATATTTAACACACGCTTCGAGACAACTCTTCATCAGTCCAACAGCTCCGGCGGCAACGGTAAATCGACCGTTATCCAGAGCACTCATCGCGATCTTGAACCCCTCCCCTTCTTCCCCCAGGCGGTGATCTATCGGCACGGGTACCTGATCCATATTGATCCAGCCCGTATTGCTGGCGTGAACACCCATCTTGCCTTCCAGCGTTCCCGTCGTCAAACCTGGCCACCCTCGTTCAACAATAAATGCTGAAATCCCTCGCGTTCCCTGATCGGGATCCGTCTTCGCAAACACCAGCATCCGGTCCGCCACATCTGCAAGTGTGATCCACATCTTTTCGCCGGACACCAGATAGTGATCACCCTTCCGTTCGGCACGTGCGGTCATACCGGCTACGTCGGAACCTGCGCCGGGTTCGGTCAGGCCGAAACAGCCGATCTGTTCTCCGGTTGCCAGCGGCGGAAGAAATCGCTCCTTTTGCTCCTGGGTGCCCCACTGGAAAATAGGCAGCGCGTGAAGCCCAAGGTGCACGGCGATCGTCTCCCTCACAGAGGAATCCGCCCACTCGAGCCCTTCGGCAACAAGCCCGAGCGAAATGTAGTCCATTCCCGCGCCGCCGAATCGAACGGGAAGGCACACGCCCAGGAATCCCTGACTGGCCATTTTCGGGAGGAGTTCACGAGGAAACGTATGATTCCTGTCGTGCTCTCGGATAATGGGCAGGATTTCCTTCCGGGCAAAATCATAGACCATTTGCTCGATCATCCGATGTTCTTCGCTGAGTTCAAAATCCATCTGTCGGCTCTCTCTGCTGGTTGATTTCAAGATCGAAAAAGGGTGTTCATCGTTTTGATCTCACTCAAGACCGTTGAATACCAGGATATGGTTTTCCCTCGAAAAGCTTGGTTCCATCTGAAAAACCCTCTGGTCTTCCCGCAAGCGTTTTGATCAATTCATCACGCCACCAGCTTACCCTTGCCTCACGTGCCGAATCACGGATCAGATTTCGCTCCTCCGATGGATCCGCCACAAGATCGAAGAACTGCTCCGATCCGTCCTTCACGAACCAGACGAACTTCTCTTTTCCGTCCGTGAGACACTGATAGGTCGGCGCTGTTTCGAGATGCAGATAAGGTCGGTCAAGGTCGCTGCTTCCCTGCATAGTCGACAGCAGGCTCTTGCCGTCTACGCCGCCGGGAACCTCGACATCCGCCATTTCAAGAACAGTTGGCATCAGATCCTCGATACAAACCGGAGCGTCCAGAACAGAACCTCGCTTGATTCCGAAACGATCTGGCGCCTGGATCAGGAAAGGGATGTGTGCGGACCCTTCATAAGGGAGTGATTTCCGCCACCTGTAGTGATCGCCCAGCATCTCCCCGTGATCGCTGAAAAAGATCACCACCGTATTCCCGTTCGTCCGCCTTTGGACACCGTCTACAGGATTCAGTAATCGCCGGATCTGGTCGTCAATATGATGGATCAGTCCATAATAACCTGCCCGGGCGTATCGCAAAGCTTCACCGGTGAGATTCACCTGCTCGGAGCTGGCCTCCTCGGCAATACCCGAAATATCCGGAGGGATCGCCCAGTCACCAATCACCGGATCCGGAAGATCCTGTCGAAGATAACGATCCAGATAAAACGAAGGAGGTACGAGCGGTGGATGAGGCGCCAGAATCGATGCCACCAGGAAAAATGGGCACGTGGGATCGCGCCGATCAAGAAACTTCAAGGCCTCGGTCACACTCCAGTTCGTGGTGTGAGACGCCTCTGCAAGATGCCAGGATCTGGCAGTCCAGTCATTGTGCATCACACCTGTACCGTAATATCCACCACTTCCACCGGGATCTCGCCCTTCAATAAAGGTGTCGTAGTCATCCGGGACGCGATGGTCTTTGAAAACCATATGTTCGAAGCCGTATCGCTTCAGGGGTGGTGTCTGGTGCATTCCCCTTCCCACCCACTCGGTCTGATATCCAGCCTCGCACAGCACACCCGGCAACGTCGGATCATCCCATTCGATACTGCCATTTCCGAACACCCCGTGTGTAGACGGGAATTGTCCGGAAAGGAAGGATCGCCTGGCCGGAACGCAGACCGGACAGGTCGAGTACGCACGAGAAAACCTCACTCCGGCGTGTCCAATCGCGTCCATATTCGGCGTCAGCAATGCGGGATGACCTGCGGCACTGAGACAATCGCCCCGCTGTTGATCCGTCATAATCACAAGGAAATTCGGTCTCTCATCCATCTCTGTCTTGACCTTGCGTGAGAAATTGTGGTGTTCAGAATTCTGGAACGAATCTAACAGCTTTCTACATTCTACAGGACCTGAGTTACCCAACCGGACAGTTTGCGAGAAACGCACAGAATATAGGGACACGGGGTTGGGTTAAAAAGCTAAACATTCCTGCAAGTCGCAACGATCCGTAAGCGGGGCGGGCAAGATATCGTTCCTTCCGAATTGAACTCCTCTTTCACCCGTTGTCGTATCCAGGCATCAACGACTACTTCGCGAAGCGATTTCTCCCGGTTTCAGTCACCGTAGCGATGGAAAAAGCGTGCATTAAAGGAGATTTTCCATACGTGTGGAAAATTGGTCTAACAGATTTCAAATTCAGTCTGGCAAGCATTTTCTGGCGATTTTTGAATATAATTGTTTCGTTATAACTATAACGAAAGAAAATATTAATTAGTATTACATTATACTATTCAGTTAAATGAAATCTCATCTTTTCAGCGGGTACCGGATAGAAAAAAGGCGGTCGAAAATAATTATCGACCGCCTTTACTACCCATTTCGTCACGCGACTCACGCGCTACCTGGCTACTTCAACAACAACATCCGTCCGGTGTCCACCAGACCGTTTGTTACGAACTTGAAGAAGTAGACACCGCTGCCCACCGCCTGGCCGTTCGAGTCCTTTCCATCCCATTTCACGCGGTAAAATCCTGCCGGCCGTCTACCTTCGGCGAGTACGGCGATCTCCTGGCCGAGCAGACTGTAGACAGCCAGGTGAACGTCGCCCGCTTCGGGCAGCGCGAATGGGACCACAGTCTCCGGGTTGAACGGATTGGGATAGTTCTGACCCAGGTAGTAGTCTGTGGGCATCGCAGTCAAGTCGATAACATGAGCGCCCAGCAGCTGATCGATCGCGCCCGCGCCATCGGCCACCAGTGCCTGGCTGATTTCCAACCTGCCATCTGCCCCGGTTCCGGACATCTCGAACCGCAGACTGACCAGTTCCTGGTCTCCGGATACGTTTTGTGAAAGCATATCGGAAATCATGACCTTACCGTTCTCGATTCGGGTCTGAAGGGCAACCGAATGACCTTCACCAAAACGCGAATCCACAATCGCCTCGGCGCCCTTCAGGGTCATCGCCGAAGGATCAAAGCTCAGAACCAAATGATACCCGGACACATTCACGGCATCTTTGACCTTCGCCACCACAGTAATGCTCTGCCCACTGCGTTCGGAATTCAGAATCAGGCTCGATCCAGGATTCGCACCTGCCGCACCTTTGGTTGCAGCCTTACTCGACGGCAACACAACATCTTCGATTTTTTTGCCATAGTTCTGTGCGAACAGGACGAAATCACGAAATTCAATAGACCCGTTGCTGTCCAGATCTGGAGTGGCGGCGGACGCGGCCACGCCTGCACGCACAACCACAGAGTTATTCGGTTCTGACTTGAGCTCCTGGAAGGTTGAGGCGTCACTCGTGGAAGCCACGATCAGGAAGATCTCAGTCTCCCCGGAGAAACTATCCAGGGCCTTGAAGTCGTTTTTCGCCATACTACCCTGATCCACCGCCACGCCTGCCAGAGAGGCAAGTGTGAACTTCACCGTACTGTCCTCGACTACGGGAGCGCCAAGTGGACTGGCAATACCGGTCACCGATCCGGTCTGCGGCTCCAGCTTGGTGGGATCATACTTGATCGTCCACGCACCGCCCAGGGAGCTTGGCCAACGTCTCCTTGTAGATCAGCTCAACGGTAAACGTTTCACCACCGGCGACACTCTTGATCCTCACCTCCTGATCGCCAGTAGTGCTGTCCAGATCCATAGCCCACGAACCGTCACCATCTGCCGGAACGAGCGTGAAATTGTCACCGCTGTCCCCGGAGTCTCCCCCGGTTGTGGTATCACCGCCGCTTCCGGTATCACCGTCGCCCGATCCGCCGTCACCACCGTCTCCTCCACTTCCACCACTGCCGCCGCCGGCAGTCCCGGACGGGATGAGCTTTCGGATGCGATCGTTAGCCTTGTCAGTTACATATACATTTCCAGCTGCGTCTACGGCTATGCCGCTGATGGTATTGAACTCTGCCTCTAAAGCGGGTCCACCATCTCCTGAGAAACCATCCGTGCTCTTACCGGCAATGGTGCTCATACGTCCATTGGAATACTTGTGAACCTGGTCACTGGCGATATGTGCAAAATAAACGGAGCCGTCAGGCCCAACCGCGTGGTACAGAATATCTTTGAGCCTTAACTCCGTGGCCGGGACATCGTCGTAGATCGGACCGCCGCGCGAGAAGTTAAAGTCGAGAGTGCCGATGATCGTAGAAATAATCCCATCCGTCGAGATCTTCCTGATTATTTCATCCGAAGCCAGATACATATTTCCTTCGCTGTCGACCTCGATATTCCCCAGACCATTCAACTGAGCCTCCAGGGCGGCGCCACCGTCGCCATCGGTGCCTCTTTCGGCATTTCCAGCATAAACGGTGATAATTCCATCCTTATCGATCTTGAGAATCTGAGGCTTCGTGATTCCAGTCTTGAGGAAAACATTATCTCCAAAGATTGCTGCGCCACCGTCACCGCCGGGCTGCGGAATCACCGCGTCAAGTGCCGGTCCACCAGCACCTGTGAAAGTGGACGCAGTACTGAGCGCCTTTGCCCCGGCAAATCGATGCATGACACCCGCCGGATCGACACGCCACGTGTTTTTTGCGATCTGAAGATACAGGGTGCCGTCGTCGGCTGCCTCCACATTCGTAATAATCGCCAGGTTCGCATCAGTTGCCGGGAACGAGTCGGTCTGAAGAATGGAGGGAATGAGCAGGTTGTGAACCGTTCCGCCACCGGCAACAGTAGTCACAGTTCCGTCAACGGCCAGTTTTTGAACTGTAATGCCTTTTCGATCGACAAAGTAAATGTTCCCTTCTCCATCCAGGGACAATTCTCCGAGGTCGGCCTCTTCCGGGGCCTCGTAGACGGTCTCCACCGTGTAGGTCTGAGCCGATGCCGACGCGGCAAACGGTATAACCAGAAAACATGCAAGAAACGTACGCAGTAAACCCTTCATGAAGCCTCCTTCGAAAATGGTTGGCAGGTTCGCACCGTTGATATCCCCATCAGAATAGCAAAGCCTTTGCCACCAACCACACACAGATATATGATACATAAATACAACATGTTGCATGTCATATCGGGAGCCTCCCGGTACGCAAGTGCGCGTATAAACGCGCAGATCAGGCAATACCGCGCACCGAAGCAAATCAATGTGCGTTCATCCGACTTGACAAAGAGCACATTTGCCTTATTTATTGCTTAACCAGGAAACGTTGGATCGTTTATTTAGTCAAAGGAGGATTTTGTGGATCGGAGATCAATGGATTTTCTACTGTCTGATGACGAATCCCGGAAATTCGAGGAAGATGGTTATCTCATTGTCGAAGATGCAATTCCGCAAACGATGGTCGAGGAACTGATTCCCACCGTGGACAGAGTAGATCGTGAGGAAAGGACCCGGATGGGAAAGGGGAAGGAAGATCGAATCAACCACTTCGATTTCCTCGGAAAGGACCGTCAGTTCCTGAAATTGATCGATTGGTACAGTACGTTTCCCAAGGTATGGGGGATCCTGGGCTGGAACATTCAACTTTACCACACCCACATGACCCACACGCCACCGGCACCACCGAATAAGTCATTGGAACAGGACGGGCTGGGCCTGTCCTGGCACCAGGACAGTGGTCGACTGAATCAGGACATCGAAAGCATCCCTCGGCCCAGGATCTCGCTGAAGGTAGCGTTTTTCCTCACGGACACTTCTGAAAACGGCAGAGGAAATTTCCATGTGCTCCCCGGCAGCCACTTGGCCAACCACTTCCCTGGCAAGAGTAAAGACGACACCGAGGGAGCGGTCCCGGTCTGTGTAAAACCTGGAACCGCCGTCTTCTTCGACAGACGAATATGGCACTCCGGTAGCACCAATTACTGGAACGAACCCCGCCGTGTCCTCTTCTATGGTTACGCCTACCGATGGTTGAGACCAAGAGACGATATGGACGTGGGCACGTATCTGGACGGCTGTGATCCCATTCAACTCCAGTTGCTCGGAAAAAGTCACTCCGGTGGGCGAGGATATACTTCACCAACTGAGGAGGATGTCCCGCTTAAAACGTGGATCGAGGAAAATGTAGGAAAAGAGGCGGTGGTGTCCTGAGTGTCTGTCCTGTCGTTGAAGCTCCTGTCGAATAGAATGCACACTTCTCACATACCGGAAACTTTGGAAACCTCCAGGACGAGTTCGCGAATAATGCCCAAACTCCAGAGAGTAACTGTCTGGAAATAAGCGTCTCAAACCACCTGACACCTGTTGGAAACATGTCCCCATCGGCAACATCCAAATTTCGATTACGCTTGACCAGATCGTTTCGAAACTGTTAATTCTATGGGTTACGCATTACCTGTTTTTCTTTAGATCCCATACATAGAGCGTTTTGGATCCCCCTCGACGCAGGGCTTGAGTCCATTGACAAACAGCAATTGAGAAGGGAGCGAATGTGCCAGAACAGAAAGCACCTTTAAACAAAATGAACACGTTGATTCTGACAAGCACACCACTGATTGCACTGACCGTTGTACCCTGGTATGGATACAGTGTAGGATATGATCTGTTTGAATGGAGCATGTTTCTCTTGTTCATGGGCTTGACAGGAATATCCATCACAGCCGGATATCACCGGCTTTGGTCCCACAAGTCCTATGATGCCCATTATCTGTGGGGTGCTTTCTGGGCAATCTGGGGAGCCTGTTCACTTCAAAACAGCATTCTTCACTGGGCTTCCGATCACAGATACCATCATCGGTTCGTAGACAAGGACGAAAGAGATCCCTATTCTGCCAAACGTGGATTCTGGTTTTCGCACATTGGCTGGATTCTGCGAAAGTACCCCAGTGGCGTAGACGACCATTCAAATGTAAAAGACCTTATGGAAGACCCGGTGGTTCGGTGGCAGCACAAACACTACTTACTCCTCGCGGTTTCGACAAATGTCTTCCTCCCGCTCTTTATCGGCTATCTGCACGGCAATCTCTGGGGCACGCTGCTCCTGGCCGGGGTGTTGCGTCTCGTCCTCAATCATCATTTCACCTTCCTGATCAATTCCCTCGCGCACATCTGGGGTGATCAGGAGTACGATGCCGATAACACGGCGCGCGACAGCCATCTGCTGGCCTTCTTCACATATGGAGAAGGGTATCATAATTATCACCACAGATTTCAGTGGGACTATCGGAATGGGATCAGATGGTGGCATTTTGATCCCGCCAAATGGCTGATCAGTATAGGTCACTGGCTGGGCATCTGCTATGGGTTGAAGAAACCATCCGAGTTCAAGATCGAGCAGGCCCACCTGAGGGTCGAATACAATCGTGTGGTCGCCACTACACAACCATCGATTCGTGAGCGTCTCGAAGGCAGTTATCTGAAACTGAGCGCCGCCCTGGAAGACCTGGCCTCTTTACAAAAACAATCTGATCTGGAAGATGGTGCACAACCTGTGCAGGCTGAGAAGGTCAAACGCTACGAAGAATTGAAATCAAATATCATGCATCTGCGCCAGGAATGGCAATCCCTCACTTCGGACGTCGCTGTCTGAGCGATCGGATACGTATGTAAAAAGGCCCGCCATTTGGCGGGCCTTTTTTTGTTTTTCAGGAACACCTTGTCAGGATTTCACTTCCTCGAAGATACCCTCGCGTCCTGCGAAGTCTTTTTGTCGGTTGGTCTTAGTTCGGAAGAAACTGAATCTTTTCACCGGGGCCAAATTACGCCGCCGACCGGGATAGGTGTGAATGCGCGTAACCGGATGACGCTCCATACCCAACGAGATTTTCAACCAGGTTCCCAGAGCGAACTGTGCCATAATCGGAGCCCCAAGGATAAGGAGCCTACCGGGCCAGGTAGAATGACGAAAGATGCGGACCAGCAGGCCGCAAAACTTCGCTCTGTTGCGAAGGCTGATCCGGGGCCCGAGGATTACGACGGGTAATAATGCAAGTCCGGTGGAAGCCTTCCGTCTGAAATACTCGGCCTTCTTCTTCAGGTGTGGATTGGGATGAGACTTCAACTTCAGCCAACCGTTTAATTTGACCTCACAGACCCTGACCACAGATGGACCCAGCAACTCAAAATCCCGGTTGTAAAGATCCAGCTGGATGGCTTCGATTTCATCCCGCCTCAGAAACGGGTGCTTAACCATTGCAGCGAAACCTGTACACTTTCGATAATAGGCCATCCTGTCGCTCTTCAGATCCTCATGCATGAGATCCATTTCCATCACCTTCTCGTGGAAGGGCGTCCCCTTTATTGGACCGTAAATCAGGAACTGACACAGGGCAGGCGAATTCGACATCAGACCTTCGAACTCGCGCTCAACGATATCATCAGATTGGTAGGGAATCCCTACGATCATTGATGCGAGTACTGTGATTCCATGATCCTGGAGCTCGCGTATCTTCTCATCGATATCGTCCCCATCGTGCTTGGAGTAGCCCGATTCCTTTCCTTCATACCCGATCCACACGCCATCGATGCCCATCTCCAGCAATTCGTCATACGTATACTGGCTGAGCGCCTTCGCAGACGCGAAACAAAATGCCGAGAACTCGGATCGTTCCTCTCGACACCGTTCCAGGAAGGCGCGCCCTCGCTTTTGGTTCAGCAGAAAATCCTCGTCCAGGATCGTTGTCGCAATCCCTGGATAGTGATCCTGATACCGCGCAAGGACACGATGGATCGAATCGCCGGACGGCAGTAGCCGGATATGCTTCCGCTTGAAATAGTGTGATGTGGAACAGAAATCACAGCCATTGGGACAACCCAGCCCCGCGAAAACCATACCTGTGTGTCCAACTGGAATACCGAACAGGCGCAAGCGGCTTCGGATGTCCGGGTGCCGAAACTCATCGATGGATATGGATGGCTCACCCAGATATCGCCGCATGAAAGTAACACCCTCTTCCCGACAGATCGCGTCACAAAAAGGAAGGAGCTCCTCATCGGACATAACCGTCCCATAGCCGCCAAGAACAATTTTTGTTGAAGGCGCATGGGTTCGAATCAACTCACACATCACCATGGCGTGGTGAACTGTCGAAAGGGCAAAACCGATGCCAATCACATTGTAGCCCTTTCCGATCTCCTTGACAAAAGTTCGTTTCGATGGATAATGCAGAACAACGGTGGGAGTGTCCAGATTTTCGGCAATATAATCCAAAGCATACTGAACGTGAACAACACGGGGTGAATAGATATGCTGGCTGCGTGTAACCTGTCCGTGCAGCAATTCATAGCCAACCGACTCCGCGTCACCAACCGAAGGTCCGATGGGTTTGCAGACAGACGTCAAGAGCACTCTTTTTTGGCTCATAGTCTCCTATCTGTTCCGACTTCCGGGACGCGCAGAGAACCTGCCCGATAACCTGCCGGAAAGCGCATGTTCCTCGCCGTGGCCCGTGAGTCATATCGTCCTGAAAAAGGGGACCTGGTATGCGCAGATCCCCGAAGGATGTGATATTCAGGAATTGCATGGCAATTTGAAAAACGCAAACAGAGTGCCAATGCCGCAAATACCTGACATTCACAGATAAGATACCATTTGACAACATTTTATGAGGTACTGGATCAGAGCATTTGGATGCGAATGGGACCAGGCAGTCTCAAAGGCAGGACAAGTACGTCACACCTGGCGTAGGCAGATCGAATCACGGCGGAGAAATATTAGAATCGGAATATCGATTCAGTTTTCGGTGCTGCGACGAATCGCCTGAATCACCTGATCCAGACGTTGGAGGAAGTGCGATCGATCGCGATCCCCGAACGGAGGAGGCCCTCCGGTCATGGTTCCCATATCTCGAACGTGGGACATCAGCTCCTGATTGGCGAGTGCCTCAACGATCGACTCCGACGTGAACAGGCGCCCTCTGGGACTTAATACGGAAACGGAGTTTTTCACGCATCTTGCGGCCAGCGGAATATCCGCCGTTACCAGAATATCATCCGCCACGGCCTGCTCCGCAATCCAGTCATCCGCCGCGTCAGGATGGTCGTCTACGACCCGTAACTCGAGCCAGGGCTCGGTGGGTGTGCGCATCCAGGAATTGGCAACGAGAATGACATTCAGCCCGTAGCGTTTGCCAACGCGGTACACTTCCTTTTTTACAGGACACGCATCGGCGTCAATATAGATTACGGACAAGGAAAATCCCTTTCTAATGATCGGTCACGCTGAATGCTCAACAGGATCCGCCTCCTGCATCGACGCATAGGGGAAATCCCCACGTTCGCGGTATGGCCGTTACCATTCAGCGCGGATACAAGCCACGCATTGAAAAAAAACGTGTTTCGCGTCACGCTCATAAACCTCGAATGTGATCTTCGCCCGCGATAACAACTCTCCTTACGGAACCTGACCGCAAACCCATTGCCTGACTTGTCGACCTTCACGCCCGACCCCGTATGAGACTACTTCATGTTTGAATTGAGAAAATCTCTGAATCGGATCGTTTCGGAAACATTGTCACATTCGTTGCAGTGCTCCCAATCGATCCACACGTACTCAATTCCGATCCAACCCTTGTAATTAACTTCATCCATCACCCTAAGCACACGTCTGTAATCGATCGTACTCTTGTCGAAGGTCTCCTGAAGACGTCCTCTTCTCGCACCCCTTGTGTGGAAGTGACTCGCAAACTGGATCAGCGGTTCAGCCGCTTTATCCGAAAGACCCGCACGTGCAAAGTGGGTGTAATCCAGTGTCAGTGTCAGTCCCGGCACCGAGCGAACCAGTCTCTCCGCCGATTTCGGGCGCGGAGCCAGAGATCCCACATGCGCCTCGACACCCAGCGTGATTCGGTGTTGCTTCGCCGCCTCCACTCGCCAGGAAAGCTCATCCACCGCGCGCGAGAAAGAATCCGACGTGCGCTCCTCAGGAAAATTCACACCAGGAAGAATCGTCACGTGCCGACTGCCCGTTGCTGAAGCATAGTCGAGTGTTTGGAGAAACCACTTTCGCGCCCTCCCACGACGCCTCGAATTGGGATGATTGATGGCATAGGGCACGAATTCCGGTGCTGTTTGCAGAAAAATATCAGCTGCCTTCAATCCAGTATCATCCAGTTTCTTTTTCAATCTGAGGGCCGAGCGCTCGACACTCTTAAACTCCTTCGACGGCCAGAGGTGAGATCGGCCTTCGAACAATCCGATGTCCACACCTCTAAACCCGAGTAGGGCGATCAGTCCCAGGGACTGCTCGTGGCTCATCAATGGAAACGTGAAATCCGCGCAAGCAAGTTTGTACTTCATCGATCCTCCATAAAACGGGTACTGCCTCCCGTGTCCCACTCAGCCGCCGCAATGTATCCGCCATCTACCACCAGCGATGTTCCGGTAATCCCGGCCGAGTCTTCACAACTCAAATACAGAATCGAACGGGCGATATCCTCCGGCGAAAGAGCGACTCCGGTAGGCACCCGTCTGAGTCGGTTGGACAGTGCGGCGTCCGCATCACCTGTCTTGCTCAGGTGATAACGAAGCATCGGCGTATCCGTGATCCCGGGGCAAACACAGTTGCACCTGAGGCCATCTGCGGCGTAATCCAGGGCAATCGATCGGCTCAATCCAAGAACCGCATGCTTTGACGTGATATATGCAGGCGTCTGGGCCTGACCAATGAAACTCCCCACCGAACCGATATTGACCACGTAACTTCGGTCATTCGCCTTCAAATAATCGAGTCCGTATTTGATTGAAAAATAGATCGACTTCACATTTACACCCATCAACCGATCCCAGTCCGCTTCATCGTAGGAATCCAGCGGACCCACGTGAACGACCCCGGCACAATTCACAATGATCTTCAGACCCCCGTACACCTCGGCCGTTCTCGCAATCGACCTGGCAACCTCCTCCCCGCACGAAACGTCACAATGCTGGTAGCACGCTCGCCCGCCCGCTTTCTCGATCTGCCTGGCAATCTCCTCACCGGCCTCATCCTGGATATCGGCAAGCATCACGGACGCGCCTTCTGCGGCGAACAGCTCGGCTGTCGCCTGCCCCATACCGGAAGCACCGCCGCTGATCCACGCGACCTGGCCCTGCAATCTGCCTTCACTCATCTGATTTCCGCCTGATTCTGACTACAAGATCGTGATTGAATTCCGGGAGTTCCAGAGTGCGGTCCGTACCACCTTCTATCTCAAGTACCGGCGAGTAGACGCCGGACACGGGAGAATAGCAGGACACGCCGAACGAACCCTTCGGGAGATCGAATCTGATTTCACTCTCGATCGTCGTGCCGCATCCAGGTTCATCCACCTCTCTCGCATCGGCCAGATACACGCAATAGTCCTGGTCTTCCACCCCGAACACCGAGACCACCACGTGGTCTGGACACTGCTTCAGCCAGTCTTTCAGCGGCCTCGCCTTGACCAGATCGATCGAATGGATAAAAGTAGAAAGGTGTTCGAACCACAGGCGAATGCCCTTTTGCGAAGCGGGTGTTCCCGTCTCCGTATACGGCGTGATCGAGAAATCGATCATGTCATAGTGAGCCCCGCAGAAAAGTGTCGTCCACGCGCGTTTTCTGTGAACGGTCCACCCTTCTGGTTCCTTGTACTGAGTAGCCGCATTGTCTTCGTCGTAATTCAGCGGCTTGCTCTTCTTGTAGGCCGCCAGGGCGAAATCCCGCACCGCCTCGAGCTTGAGCTGTTTGGACATGAATTCGCCCAGCTCATAACGATTGCCATCGCAACTCGTATTCGGCAGAGGGTGAATATTCACCACATCGAAATCCATCTCGTGGAACGAGAGCTCACTCGGCTGATCGAAAGGCCTGATCGTCATCGCCTCCTGTCCAGCCACCAGATGCTGATTTGGAAGATCCTTTTCGGTATCTCGGATAAGGGTGATCAACTGTCTTTGCCAATCGTTCACCTCATCCGCCTGTGGTAGTCCCTCACCACCTGGAAAGTGACATGGCTCATTGCAGATCTCATAGATCACATTCCTATACCGATTCGTCTCCTGCAGAATTTTCCTGGCGTGAGCCTGCTGCCAGCGCCATAGTTCATCCCATCGGGTCGTCATGTAGTCCTGCCACAAAATGGCCGGCTCCGGGTCCATCGTCACATTGTTGTTCGGGTTCAACGGGTTGAGCGACCACACGACATCATTGTAGGTATTGCTGAACAGCACCACTTCCACAACAATCCCATACGCCTCAGCCAATGACAGAAAGCCATGAAGTCGATCGAAGTATTCCGGATTCCACTGTTCCAAATCGAATACGGGTTGTCCATCCAGTGCAACACCGGGCCCTGTTCTCACGAATGGGGTCACAAAGTCCGGCGACTCTGGTTTACAGGTGGAATACGGATTCACAGCAGATTGCAGTTCCCTGAACAAAGTGAACAGCCGGGTTAGCGTTTGGCCCCTGTCCCTCGCATCCGCAAGATAGCGTTCGTACCGAAAGGGCCTGTTGATCACGGCACCATAGTGCTCGGTAGCACACAACAGCACCCTGGGTTTCCCCTTGTACTCGAAAATTTTTCTATTGTCAGGATGTAGCTGAACGATATCCGACATCGGCTCTCCCGCTCAAATCTTGAGACGTTCCCACTTCTGTTGGAAACCAGGTCTTTCAAACACTCCGGTATTCACGCACCCCGATGGCATTTTGCCCTCTGCGAGTTCAACCATGATCGAGCAGGCCCTCCGACCGATATCCCGAAACAGCTCATCCGTCCAGGCAATAGAGTGCGGGGCCAGCAGAACATTATCCAATTCGGCCAACGGATGTGATTCGCCAACAGGCTCTTGCTCGAAGCAATCCAGTGCAGCACCGGCGATCGTGCCGGATTCGAGGGCAGCCTTCAAGTCTGATTCATTCACAATTCCGCCACGAGCCGTATTGATCAGGTTGGCTTCCGGTTTCATCAAGCCCAGTTCTCGCGCCCCGATCAATCCGTGCGTTTCTTTGTTAAGTGGACAGTGAACAGACACGAAATCGGCCGTAGACAGAAGTTCGTCTAGTGATACCAGTCGCACACCCAATTCCGAGACTGCATCTGCATCCACAAAGGGATCAAACGCGATGGGTGCCTTCATCCCGAACGATTTCAACAGTCGAATGGTCTCTCTTGCGATCCCACCCAGACCGATGGCGCCAAAAGTCCGATCTCTCAACTCGGTCCCCATAAATCGCGTACGATCGTCCCATTTGCCAGAGCGCACCAACCTGTCCTTGATTCTCATATGATGTGTCAGCGCGATCATCCATCCCACCGTCGCTTCGGCCACGGAGCGATCCACCGCCCCAGAGGTAATGAACACACCCACATCAGCGTCGGTGCACGCCCCCACATCCACGGCATCATACCCTACACCGAATCGGACGATTGCCAGCAGATGCTCCGACCCGGAAACGGTATCGCGAGTCACCGCGGGTGTCAGCACGATAACGCCGTTGGCATCGGTCAGTTGACCGGACAGAATGGGATTGTTGAACTCGCCCAGGGCGAAGTGTCCCAAGTGCGGATGATCGTCCAGAACCGACAGCCCCATATCCTTGAACTTCCCGGATCCATTTGCTTCGAAAAAATCGGCCGTCAGGGCGACGTTGAATCGAGTATCGATACTCATTTCATCCTTCTCCACAGTAACATATGTCCTTCGTCAGATGCGTTTCCTGCGGCTGGGCGAAGCCACTCGCGCATCCGCAAGATAGCAAACCCCACCAGCCAAAGCAAACAGGCTGATCAAACGCTCTTCCACATAGAAAAGGGGTCGCGTGAGGTATTCACGGACCCGTTACATTTTCCCTCTGTCGACTGAACTCGCCGTCTTCAGATCAAACGTTCAGAACCATCGTGCCAGCTTCATCTCCAGGTGACCGTCCCTTCGGAAGGAATAGAAGGGATCGTCCTTACTGTTTGCTCCCACAAATCCCCTGGCCTCGATTTCAATCTTCCACTTCTCTCCAACTCGTCTGCTGGCTTCCATGAGAAACAGAGTCGTACTGGATGTCCGATCGACCACCACACCGGCAAGGAGTACGGAACTCTGAACATCATTCAGGGCTACCCGGGTGCCGAAAAACAAATCCTCTGTAAACGGACTGGACGCCTCTTCTCGTTCATCCCACAAGTATTCGAGCAAAACGCCGATGTCCAGGCCAGAGCGCTTCACATTCGAAAACGTGTATTCAAAACCTGCCGTTGAAGCCAAAAACCGTTTCCCCTGTCCTCTTCGATTGATCGCCTCCAGCTTCAGGAGCCATCCTCCGGCAATGGCCTGGAGCTCCAGACCGGACTGATGAATCTGGTCGTATATGGCGATCAACTCTCCCTGAGGCGAGAACAAAAGGTCCGGATCTCTGGAGGTCCCCCAGAAGTGCGAAAGGCCAACATCGAATGCATCGATCGACCGTGACCAGCGACCCGCAAGACTCACGTGTCGCTTCATACGGCCGCTGTCGAAAAGCACATCATCACTGACAGGAACAGGCGATCTCAACCGTCCCTTTTTGCCGGGGAAGGTTCGCTTTCGGAACCAGGGAAGAGCATATAGATCCAGCGTTCCCCAGGACTGAACTAGGGTCAGCCGAGCCATCGCCTGTCCAAGCTTGGATTCACCGTCGGCTCGCTCCACCAGGTCTGTTTGATTCACCACATCCACCAGGTGCTGCGATTCGGTCACACCCCAGAACACGTGAGCCATCCCCACACGCAGCTCGATCACATCCCAAACAGCTTCCCAGTAGAGCTCCCGGATATCTACGTGGGTGCGTCGCGAGTTCACGGCGTCCCATCTCATAAATCCTTCGAAGACCAACGCGCGCGTACCGCGGCTCCAGGTCGTGGAGAACTCAGGTGCCAGGACGATTGATCCGTCAGATCGACGCTGTCCCGCGTATGCCGGCGCCTGCCCGAAGACCCTGGTTTGGAAGGAGATATTTCCTGACCAGTCGAATTCCCGTCCATCAACATGGCGTGGATGGGCAAGTCCTGTTGTGCAGACCACTGCAAGAAACCAGATGAGTTTAGACACCGGAGCACCCGTACAAATCTGGTTCGCAAAATGAAAGGAGTTCAACCGAATCATTCGACTTTGCCTTGATCTCCTCTGCCACAGCCGCCTTCGCTTTCGAAAGCGATGTATAACTCCACGGTTGCTCTTCAGGCTCGGCGCTCGCGATCGGCCTCAGGCTGATCCCGCCCACGGCGCATTCCACACCGCACTGTCTCATCAGTGTCCATCGCTGTCCCACCTCTGGAGGTGTCGAGATTCCTATCTTCAGCATAGCGCTATCCTCCCTCTGGTTTACTCACGAAGCATTGACGCCACCAAAAGACCCGTCACGCATACCGTTGCCTCAATACATCCGCTGCCGATTGCAGGGCCTTCAGTTTTCTGAAGGCGATCTCTTCGGAATTGACGGGCCTGTTGGAAAAGGTCGCGAATCCGCAATCGGGATTCAGAAAGAGTCGATCCAGTGGATAACATGCCAGCGCGCGTTCCACGCGTCCACAAATCTCTTCCTCCGTTTCCACCGCCTCCGTCCGAGGATTGATCACACCCAGACCGAGTTCCTGATCATCGAACTGCAGAAGATCTCCCGCACGCTCTGTGGCATACTCGAGGACGAGCTGTTGAACATTCATACGTCTGAGATAGTCTGCGAGCGGATCATAGCTTCCACGCAGCAATGTCGATTCGTCCTGGCTCCAGTTGCCCCTGCAAACATGGAGCCCGACGCGAACGCCGGCCGCCTCGAAATCCACACCTTCCACAACGCGGTTGATGAGCTCCACCGCGAACTCCAGTTCACCCGTCGGATCCTGCGTGGCAGCCAGATGGGCACACATGAAGGTCCGCGAGTGCCCCTGCGTGAATACAAGCTCCGAAAGCACTGGCTCGTCGAACTGAATGAAATCCACACCGCACGCGATCAACTCCTGGATCTCCTCCCGTAAAAGCGTGACCACTGCGTTCCCCAGGGCCTCCTTCGTTTCATAGTGCGGGCGGCTGACCTCCTTTACGAACATACCACGCGTCAGCAGGTATGGACCGGGAAGTGGAATCTTGACGGGCTTATCCGTATGTGCCTTGAGGAATCGAAGTTCGTTTACCGCCAGCGGCTCTCTTCGTGAAACCGGACCCACGCACGTCGCATTGGAAATCGAATACGCGGGCACATCGAGCGTCTGAAGAATCTTCTCGAAACTGTCCCTGTCTTCGATCACATCGAGCATTTCCGAAAGTGTCATCATCCGAACGCCGTCCAGTTTGTCTGCAACAAACGAAAAGAACGAATCCCGCCGCTGTTCTCCGTCTGTCACGATATCCACACCGGCAGCATCCTGCAGTTTCAGAATACGAATCACCTCGGCGTCTGCGATCCGATCGAACGCATCTGCAGCAAGCTTGCCTCTTCGTTTGGCCTTCTGGGCGCGCAGCAAATCTCTGGATCGTGGCCAGCTCCCCACGAGCGTCGTCGGCAATGGTGGCAGGGCCAGGTTAAGCCTCCTCGAAATAACGGGTCAGCTCACAAGCCGATGTGAGGGGACCGAAACCTGTTGTGCGGCCGGCTTCCCACTTCTTCAACCCCTCCAGATCCATCATCTCCTGATGGTCAGGATTGTCATAGTCCATCGCAAAAAGGGCCTCGAGAAAGCGCGCTTCATCCGCCTTCGGAAACGCCTCCAGAACAGTAAACACGCAGTGGTCGAACCTGGGAGTCGTGTCAACAATCTCGAACGCTGAGGAATTAATCGTACCGTCAGCCGTCCACGCATCCCAGTTCAGATCCAGCAAGCAGCTTGCATCCACTTCGCCGGCATTCAGGGCATCGAAGGCATCTCGCTCTCCTCCAATGTGATCTCCGTGCTTACCCACAAGCACGTTGAACCGGCGAACCGTGTAATCGGAATCCGCTTTCAATCCCGCACTGCTAAGCGTCTGTATGGGAATGAGTGTGGCCTGCGGCGAATCCTTGGCTCCGAATCCAATCGTCTTGCCCTTCAGATCCTTCAGCGATCTAATCCCCGAACCCTTCCGGGCAATGAAATGAGTGGATCTGTCTTGATCCGTATCGCGCATGGCTATTGCCTTGCAGGCGCCATCTGTCCTTCTCCGCGTATCCACCCAGGCCAACGGGGAATTCCATGCGATGTCTACGTGTCCGCTCAGGAGGGATCCAACTTGAAGTTCGTAGTTTGTGAAGTAAACCACATCCATCTCGACGTGGTTTGCCTCGAAGTATTCACGAATGATGTCCCAGATTACAGACACCTTGGGATCGTACAGAACAGCTCCAATAATTAGCGGTTTCTCCATCTGTATGGCATCTCCTCTTACATAATAATTTGCAAATCGATATTGAACTGGACCACAGGGGACAGCGTGAGGTAAAGGGGTGAATGAGCAAGCACGTCATCCCAGATATTCTGAACGGCCGTGTCATCCTCGAGCGTCTCCACATAAATCTTCAGAGTTACCCGGGCGAGCCGTGGACTTCCCTCCTCTCCAACGACACGCAGGTAGGACAACGGGTTTTCCAATTCACCCTGGACCACGGCCTCCACGTTGTCCACCTCCAGACGATTCTTTTTGCACCGATCTTTCAGTCCACAAACAAGATCTGCGCCAATGGCCCCCAACAGACTTTCGACTGCCGATGGAAGCTCCGCCTCTGCATCGAAAGAAATTGGAGCACCCAGCTCGGATCGATGCTTCCGTGCATAAACCACTGCGCCTTGCGGATCGGAGGAAGAAACCCTTACGGACCATCCCAACGGATTTTGCTTCGTCATTGCCACCCACTCTGCTTGTGATCTTGCCGACCGGTGCCCAAACACGAAGAACAGAAACGATTCCGGTTTGGCGACAGTCCAGAGCCCTTACACCGATCGCAGACCCGAACGGCTTCCTTATCGCGTTCCTGTTCATCTCCTTTGTCGACCCTGCCGCTGGAATTTCTCACGAAAAGAGATCCATTCCACAAACAGCCTTTCCGATGAAGTCGTAGAGTGCATCCGTCACGGGAGCCATCACACTGGACGCGCGGCTGTCCCGGAAGAAACGTTCGATCCCCAGATCTTTTCGGAATGCGGCACCTCCGCACACGCGCATCGCCAGGTCAGTAACCTCCAGGGAAGTTTCCGCTCCAACAACTTTCGCCTCCAAAACGCGAAGCATGGCATCTTCTCGCCCACTTTCCACTGCGTCCACGGCATCGTGGAGGAAACCGATAGCCATATCCGTCTTCACCCGCATCTTCGCCACGTGCCCGCGGACCTGGGGCAAATCACAAATCCGTGATCCATCATACGCATAGGTAGCATTCGTGATGTGCTGAATCGTTCGATCGAATACGCCTTCCATCATCCCCACCGAAACCGCACAGCTCTGCAAACAGAATGCAGGGAACACGGTACCCATCATCACGTCGAACCCTTCACCGTCTTCACCGAGGCGATCCTCCGGTCGGACCGCCAGGTCCTTCGCAACAATCGGTGCCGAATTATTTCCACGAAGTCCCAGACCGTCGAATGGCTTCGGAATATCCAAACCCTTGGAATCCGCAGGCACCGCCCAGATCGTACTGAGACCTTCCGCAGAAACCGGGCGACTCGACCAGACATATACATCGCACTTCCCTGCAGAAGTGGTGAGCTGCTTGGATGCATTCAACTTGAATCCATCACCTGCTGTTTCAGCGGTACTGACAGGAACCCAGAAATGACTTCGGGAACCTGCCTCGGAGAAAGCCAGGGTGGTCAATTTCCCCTCTGCAGCGATAGACCGGCGAAACGGTTCCGAACCATAGCGCTCGATTACGGAAGCCCCGCAGTAATGCATCATCACCACCATGGCCGTAGACGAACACTCGTGTGCCAGCGTTCGGACAACGGCAACAGATTCACCAATGCCCCTTCCATGGCCGCCGATTTCTTCAGCAGACACCAGGCCCAGAAGCCCGGTATTCCGTGCGGCATCGATGGCTTCCTGCGGAAAACGGGCGTCTGAATCCACGTCCCCGGCATGCTTGCCCGCCACGGATGCTACAGATATTGTTTCTTCAATTGGATTATACATCTGGACTCCTTGTGTGCGTTTGCCTGGTTGAAGTAATGGTCAAGTCACGTCACTGAAAATCGAGGGACGAGAACACACCATTACTGCCGCCTGGCTGGAGGCCAGATGAAGGATGGTCACGCCACCTCAAACGAGGCGCGTCAACCGAATCTGTGGAGAAACTGGAAGGAAGGATTGAACATGTGCGAAAGGATCTCGGGCGAGGTTAACCTGCTCAAATTTGACACTTCAAAATAGAGTGACTCGACCACAAAAACAAGCGCAAACACCGAATTGCCGCATTACTCGCCTTCTTTCTCCTTCAATATTTCGGCCCGTGTCTTCGCGTTGGACGTAACCATATCATCTGGCAGGTGTTCGGTATCGAGCAAACGGATCACCTCGAACGAATCAGTAAAATCGAAAGAACTCAGGACACAGTTCCACCCGGGTCTCCCGCTGCCAAGTCTATCAGGTGCATTTTCCTTGAGAATGTATCCGTGCACACCCCCAACCGACGCCCCGTGTCCTACGAGCAGCGCATCTTCAGATCCCCCGGATACCCTGTCCACCAGAGGTGACACGCGTTCCTCGATCACCTCTGCCGTTTCGATCTCGGAGGTCCACCAGGGATACACAAAGGAAGCTGATCTATCCACGTGTGAATAGCGATCGGCCAATTCGCTGAGTGTCAAGCCCTTGAAGCTATCCATTTGATCATCGCGCATCACGTATTCCCGCATCTCCGGCGCCGGAATCACTGGGACAGCCGCCACTTCGGCCACGATATTCGCGGTCTCGATCGTCCTCATATACGGCGAACTGAATATCCGACCGCTGAACCCCAACGCCCTCAGTCGCTCCCCTAGCAGACGCGCCTGCTCTCGTCCCAAAGGACTCAGATGGGGATCGCCCACCGGGTGATCTGTCTTCTGGTCGACCTGTCCGTGTCTGGTCAAATGAAGCGTCATACGTTTAATCCTCGAAGGTTTGAGTTTGTTATTTCCTAAGACAGATCTGGTACTTAATCGCCGGCCGAAGCCGGGACAGCATGCAACCGTGGCCTGGCCGCTCCCATAGCACCCATCATGGATCCGGTTACGACCAGCCCTGCTCCGAACCAGCCGAGACCATCCAGTTGCTCCGGCTTCAAAAGGTCTGGGAAAAATGGAGACCACACCCCGGTGTTGACCACGGCGATCAAGGGTGTCAACGACACGAGGACACCCGTCCTCGAGGCCTCAACGTGGTTGAGCGCCACTCCGAAGCTCACATATGAAACGACCGTCAGGACGCACGACACGAGAAGCAGTGTAATCTGAACGGCGTTAAGTGTTGCCAATTCGCCTGGATCCGCCAGGGGCAGGAAAATCACGAAGCCCGCGGCGTAAATCAGAAACAGCACTGCTTCGGGTGGCAATACAACCTGCAACTGCTTCTGAGACAGGAAATAGACCGCCCAGAGTACTGCTGCGATCACAACCAAAAAGATTCCCCATCCGTACATTCCGGCATCCATCATCAACGCATCATACCTGGGTCTGAAGAACAGCCCCAAGCCAACAACCAGGATTGCGAAGCCCAACCACTGCATTCGGCTGAAGCCTTCTCGGAAAATGAGCAGGCCGCCGAACAGCACAAACACCGGAGTTAGCTGAATCACAGCCTGAGCAGCCGCAGGTGATATGTAGCGCATACCGGACGTATAGGTAAAGTAGTTTCCGCACAACCCCACGGTCGCAACACACATCAATACCGGCACGCTCGCTGCTTTTCTCAGAACGCTCAGTCCATGACGATAGGAAAGGATTGGCAGAAGCAACAACCCGGCAACGAGGAAACGTGTACTCGTGAGGGTGTACACATCTATCCATTGCACCAGCAACTTCCACAGAACCGGAATCGTTCCCCAGATCAAGGCACTGAGAAAAGCCAGGCTCAACCCGAGCAAACGCCTCCCCGAAGGTGTGTGCCGTATCATCCTACTACTTCACCCCCCCCTCATCCTCTCATTCGATAACTTGACCGCAAACGGTCCATCTGCACGCGAAGTCGCAGGCCAGAATCCACAGGCCGAACTGGTGTTCGAGGATTCATTTTCGGATCGACGTTTACAGCACGTAATCAGGCAATGGAACAGTAACGGACTCGCCGTTTTGATCGCTCCCAAGGCCAAGAATAAATGGACCCGCAATTTCTACCCATTCCTGGGCCGAGGGCTTGTTCGGCGCACTGTCTGGCCAGTTCGATCGAAACATGTCCGTGTTGATGTCACATGGATTCATCGGGATGGCGGCCATCCCCTCAGGGAGGTCTCTTGCCACCGACTTCATAAAGCCCTCGATAGCCCATTTACCTGCACAGTACGGTGCCAGTTTCCCCAACCCTTTGAGTCCCGCCCTTGAACTCAAACCGATCATCGTGCCCTCACCGCGTTCCACCATAGACGGAAGAAAGGCCCTGCACACGTTCGTGGTTCCAAAAATGTTCACATTAACCACAAGATCGAATTCTTCGTCACTGAGTTCCCACCCTCTCTTGGAGGCATCATTGCAGATGGACGCATTGCAAATGACAAGGTCCGGAACGCCCTGTGACTGGATAACGTCTTGAGCCCAACCCTTCACTTCGTCCCTTGCCGTTACATCCACTGCCTTAAAGCTGTGTGGCTCACCATAGCGTTTTTCGAGCGCATCGATGCCGTCCTGAGACCGTGCGCAGCCGGCAATCGTTTTGCCCTGATCGATGAGCCATTGAGTAAGGACCGAACCTAGACCTCGAGTCACGCCTGTGATCGCAATCAATTCATACGACATGGTCTTCCTCCATAAATTTCTATCCGGATTCTAAGTAGAGCCACGAAAGTTCATTGGGATTGGCAATCTCTACGGTTGGCTCCACCGGTGTGGCGACCTAAGTTCCCCCCTTTGGAAAAGGGGGACAGGGGGATTTCCGACTGTCGAATAATATTTGGACACTTACCTATCTTTCATAAAGAGCTCTGGCCACTTCGGCTCATAATCACTCTCGACGAGCCAATCGAAATTCGCCGGTACGATGTGAACGCGCTCCGGACTCAGCTTCTTCCGCAGATGTGGGAAGAACGCCTTTACCGCATCACACTGAGCCTTCGGCATGCCGCCCGGCACACCTGTGGCAATCCAGGACGTGCCCATTGCTTTGCGAGGAACTGTATCCTCGTTCTGCCAGGCCGAGTGCAGCCCAGTACTGCAGAGGATCAGGATCTGTCCTCTTCTGGCAACAGCGGGAACAGGTGTATGTTCCAGCCACGGTTTATCGACCAGTTCAGGAACATGCTCTGGATAAGCTGTCGCCCCCTCGGGAGGATCAGGCTTCAACCCGTGGACACGCGGCAGCATGGCCTTGTGCTCAGGGGTTAGCACACGGCTCCAGTTTTCCATAATCGGACGATGACTCCCTGGCAGAATGCGCATCGCGCCTCGGTTCTCGGGCACCTCGTTGACCCAGAACCAGAGTTCCGCCCGCATGCGACGAGGCGTCCCGGTGAAATCTTCCCAGGTGGCCTAAATGTCCGAGTGACAGCCGTTCTTCCATTGTTGTTCTGGAGAATCAAAGGGATTTTTCCAGGGCGGCCGCTCGTGCGGCGAGACACCCCACCATAGGTGCACAGCATCTGCACGGAGCACCTTTTTCGCGACTTCTTCAAAAAGCGGATGCTGAACAATCTCAAGGTAGCCAGGACCTTCATAGGGTGGATCGTCACCTTCTTTGATCCGATCCCATGCGGACTCAGCCCTGTCCAGCTCATCCGTTGTGAAAGGGCTGTCGA